>UOFO01000036.1_pt1 | contig 32334 bp, 29 predicted proteins | sample 1988801 | NCBI WGS metagenome assembly UOFO01 (sample SAMEA4712195, study PRJEB27164) | hydrothermal vent metagenome | biome: marine basaltic hydrothermal vent biome; feature: marine hydrothermal vent; material: mineral | place: Pacific Ocean | collected 2011-06-14/2011-07-23 | depth 1719 m
TTGGTGACGAGTTAGGGTTGCTGGATTTTGAAACGGCTGCAAAAATAAGCGGTGCTCGTTTTACCGTAATGAGTGCGGGTTTAGCACGTTTGCATCGTGCCTTAACTCAATTCATGCTGGATACCCACAGCAGAGAGCACGGTTACACTGAAGTTTATGTGCCTTACCTGGTTAATGCCGATAGTTTGCGGGGTACCGGGCAGTTGCCCAAGTTCGAGGAAGATTTGTTTGCGGTGGGTACGCAGGATCTGTATATGATTCCCACAGCCGAAGTGCCTGTGACTAATATCTTGCGTGATACCATCGTCAGTGACGATCAATTGCCTATAAAGTATACGGCTCACACCCCTTGTTTTCGTAGTGAGGCTGGAGCTTACGGTAAAGATACCCGTGGCATGATTCGTCAGCACCAATTTGAAAAAGTAGAAATGGTGCAGTTTGTACGACCCGATGATTCTTACGCCGCTTTAGAAGCCTTAACGGCAAATGCAGAAACCATTCTGCAACGGTTGAACTTACCTTATCGGGTGATGAATTTGTGTGCCGGTGATCTTGGTTTTGCTGCTGCAAAAACCTACGATCTGGAAGTATGGTTACCGGCACAAGATACCTATAGAGAAATTTCATCGTGCAGTAATTTTGAAGCCTTTCAGGCTCGTCGTATGTTAGCTCGTTGGCGTAATCCCGAAACGAAAAAACCCGAACTATTACACACCGTCAATGGTTCCGGTTTAGCCGTAGGTCGGACCTTGGTTGCAGTAATGGAAAATTACCAACAAGCCGATGGCAGTATTCGCGTCCCCGAAGTATTGGCACCTTATATGGGTGGCCTGGATGTTTTGCGTCGTTGTCAGGAGTAATGCATAGATGGATTGGTTTCCTATTACACTTAAGGTTAAAGACCAGCCCTGTTTGATTGTTGGCGGCGGCGAAGTTGCAGCACGTAAAGCCCACTTGTTATTGGAATCGCAAGCACAAATCACCGTTATCGCCCCCACGCTTTGTCGAACCTTGAAAGTAGCACTAGAGCAAAACCAGATCACACACCACGCACGACCGTTCTCTCCGGAAGATGTTAATAATATTGTGTTGGTTGTGGCTGCGACGGACGATGAACACATCAATCAGCAAGTGGCCAATATCGCAACTCGGCTTTATATTCCGGTTAACGTGGTGGACTGCCCGGAATTGTGCACCTTCATCGTACCCTCTATTGTCCGCCGTGATCCGGTATTGATTGCGGTTTCAACCGGCGGTGCTTCACCGGTTTTGGCACGCTTGTTACGCGCTCGTTTAGAAACTATGATTCCCACAGCGTACGGCAAGCTGGCAGGTTTGTTAGGTGCATTCAGAGAACAAGTTAAAACGCGGTTTAGTGATGCCGCATTACGCCGGCGTTTTTGGGAACAGGCATTAAGCGGGCCGATTGCCGAGTTGGTTTTTTCGGGCAGAGAAGAACAAGCGCGCCAGGCATTACAAGCGGAGCTGGCTAACAAGGAAGTTGCACCCGCAACGACAGGTGAAGTGTATTTGGTGGGTGCAGGCCCGGGCGACCCCGATCTGGTGACCTTTCGCGCTTTAAGGCTAATGCAGCAAGCCGACATCGTACTCTATGATCGTTTAGTCTCAAGTGAAATACTCGACTTGGTGCGGCGAGATGCCGAACGAATTTATGTTGGTAAACATCGTGCAAACCATGCTATGCCACAAGGTGATATTAATCAAACTCTGGTTGATTTGGCTAAAGAAGGTAAACGAGTATTGCGTCTCAAAGGCGGCGATCCGTTTATTTTCGGAAGAGGGGGAGAAGAGATCGCCTTACTGGCCGAGAATAACGTAACGTTTCAGGTTGTTCCCGGCGTAACGGCCGCTTCGGGTTGCGCCACTTATGCGGGCATCCCTCTGACACATCGAGATTATGCGCAATCGGTCACCTTTGTGGCGGGTCAACTTAAAGATGGCAGCATTAACCTGAACTGGTCCGCGCTCGCGCAACCTCAGCAAACGGTCGTTATCTACATGGGATTAAAAGGAGTCGATATTATTTGTAAAGCCTTGCAAGCCCATGGTGCCCCCGCCACCCGTCCCGCCGCATTGATAGAGCAAGGCACCACCAGCAAACAACGTGTCCTGGAAGGTACGTTAGCAAACTTACCCGACATTGTTAGCCAATCAGAAGTTCATGCGCCAACGCTTATTATTGTTGGCGATGTTGTTAAATTACATAATCAATTGGCCTGGTTCAGAGTCGCTCCATAATTGTAATTGCTCTGTGGTTCAACATGACTCACCGAAAAAGAGCGATTCAACCACAGATCAAGAATGGCAAAGAAGTTTTATTAAGTTTTTTATTTACAGCCTTTTAACTCGCCATGGCTTTTAAGGAGTCTTCATATGATGTGAAGCTGTCGGTATAAAACTTCTGCTGTTTTAGTGCGTTGCGCCATGTAACAACATTGTTGTAGGGCGCAAGATCGAGTTCGGCTACTTCGCATGGCTCAAGAATAGAGAAAAGGGTAATGTCTGCCAAGCTTAAAATGTCACTTGCTAAATACTTGTTTTTTCCTAATTGTGTGTCAATGATAGGGAGGAATCTTTCGAAAAATTTTAGGCCGTCTGCCATCGATTGCTCATCAACGGGCATTCCGAACATAGGGGCAAATATCTTATTACCCAATACTTTTGATATCGCATTGCCGATGTGGATATTTGAAAAGTCGGTCCATTGATCAATAACCGCTCTTTGTTTTAGTGCTTTGGGGTAAAGGTCATTGCCTTTTTTATCGGCTAGATATTTGATAATAGTATTGCTTTCAAAAAGTGTAAAGCCATCATCATCCATTCCCGGAATTTTTCCTGCGGGGTGAATGGCAAGATACTCTGGCTTGCTCATGTCGCCGGCCTTAAAATCCATATTTACAAATTCATACTCCAATTCCAAAGCATTAGCCGTCATTTTAACTTTGTTTGAAAAAAAGGACGCGTCCATACCGTAAAGTTTTATCATGTTGTAACTCTCCTTGTTTGGTGTTTATTTTGTAACTACAATCAGTTTACTTTTTATTGTGACCGATTATACGATAAAACTTATTGATTGATAACTACTCACCACAGCAACTCGATACCTTCTGTTTTCATTGTTACTTTCTTACTTCTTTAGTTCTTAGTTTGTTAGAATAATCCTTTTTATGGGTCAGATGTGCGCGTAAGAACGAAAATTTGTGGTATTACTCGGCCTGAAGATGGTGTGTTGGCGGCGGAATTAGGGGTGGATGCCATAGGCTTGGTGTTTTATTCCCTTAGTCCTCGCGCGGTTACTGGATTGCAAGCCAGAGAAATTGTCGCGGCTTTGCCGCCCTTTGTCAGCACGGTTGGGTTGTTTGTGAATGCGACAGAAACGGAAGTCCGAGTTGTTTTAGAAGCCGTGTCGCTTGATGTGTTGCAGTTCCATGGTGAAGAAACACCAGCACAGTGTCAGCTATATAATAAACCTTATATCAAAGCGATTAGAATGCAGGCAGAGACGGATATCTCGCAGCTTTGCATTGATTATGCGGATGCCGCTGGGCTGTTGTTGGATGCTTATCATCCGCGACTACACGGTGGCACTGGGCAGCCGTTTGATTGGGGTTTATTTCCTCAGCACGTATCGAAACCACTGATTTTGGCGGGGGGGTTAACTCCGGATAATATTGTTGAAGCTATTGATCAAACATCCCCTTTTGCGGTTGATGTAAGTGGCGGCGTAGAATTGGCCAAAGGGTTAAAAGATGCGGCCAAAATGGCTGCGTTTATTAAGAGGTGTAATGAGTGTTAGAAAGTCAGAAAAATAATACGACAGAAAATTTGCCTGATGAACGAGGTCATTTCGGACCTTATGGCGGTTTATTTATAGCCGAGACCTTGATGGCACCTGTTGAAGAATTACGCTTGGCCTATGAGTCTTTGCGGGTCGATCCTCAGTTTATCAAGGATCTTGACTGGGACTTAACGCATTTTGTAGGTCGTCCCTCGCCTGTTTATCACGCAGAGCGTTGGAGCGATATGGTGGGTGGTGCGCAGCTTTATTTAAAGCGTGAGGATCTTAATCATACCGGTGCACATAAAATTAACAACACGGTGGGTCAGGCGTTGATTGCCAAACATATGGGCAAAAAACGAGTGATTGCTGAAACCGGTGCAGGTCAGCATGGTGTGGCGACGGCGACAATCGCGGCACGTTTTGGTATGGAATGTGTGGTGTACATGGGTGCTGAAGATATAGAACGCCAGGCAACGAACGTTTATCGTATGCGTTTACTGGGCGCGGAAGTGATTCCGGTTACTTCAGGTTCACGCACCTTAAAAGATGCGCTGAATGAAGCCATGCGCGATTGGGTTACAAATATAGACAACACTTTTTATATTATTGGCACGGTTGCGGGTCCGCACCCTTATCCACAAATGGTGCGCGATTTTCAAACCATTATTGGTCGTGAAGCGCGACAACAAATGCTGGAAATGACCGGTAAACTGCCGGATGCCTTGGTGGCCTGCGTGGGCGGAGGTTCAAATGCCATCGGTTTGTTCCATCCTTTTCTGGATGACAAAGAAGTAGCGATTTACGGTGTTGAAGGCGGTGGAGAAGGGATCGAGTCAGGTCGTCATGCTGCGCCTTTATGTGCCGGTCGACCGGGTGTTTTACATGGTAATCGAACCTATTTAGTGGAAGATGACAATGGCCAGATTATCGAAACACATTCTGTTTCTGCGGGTCTGGATTATCCCGGTGTGGGTCCAGAACATGCCTGGTTAAAAGACACAGGGCGAGTAAACTATGTGGCTATTAACGATGATGAAGCTGTGGCCGCATTTCATACGTTAACCCGTAAAGAAGGAATTATGCCGGCATTAGAATCCAGCCATGCGTTGGCGCATGCGGCAAAACTTGCAGCAACCATGAATAAAGACCAAGCTGTTTTGGTGAATTTATCGGGTCGGGGTGATAAAGATATGCATACCGTCGCGGCGCGAGATGGAATAATATTATGAATCGTATAGACGCTTGTTTTGCAGAGCTAAAACAACAAGAACGAACCGCATTGATTCCATACTTGATGGCAGGTGACCCTGTTCCTGGTATAGCCGTTGAGGTGATGCATGCCATGGTTAACGCGGGCGCAGATCTGATTGAACTTGGCGTGCCTTTTTCTGACCCGATGGCCGACGGCCCCGTTATTCAGGCTGCCAGCGAACGTGCCTTGAAACACAATACGACGATACAAGATGTTTTTACCTTGGTAACAAGTTTCCGTGCAAGCAATCAAAACACGCCTATTATACTGATGGGCTATTTGAATCCTGTGGAAGTAATGGGTTACTCTCAATTTGCAGAAGCGGCACAACAAGCGGGTGTGGATGGGGTGTTGACGGTTGATTTGCCGCCGGAGGAAGGTTCTGAATTGTTGTCGGCTTTTAGTGACGTAGACCTGGCCCCCGTTTTTTTAATTGCGCCAACCACGACGGAAGAAAGAATGCCGCGTATTTGTAAAGTGTCACGTGGTTTTGTTTATTATGTGTCATTAAAAGGTGTAACCGGAGCCGCTATGCTGGATGTTGCATCAGTGACCAAAAAAGCAGCCCATATACGCTCTTTTACAGATTTGCCTGTTGGCGTAGGTTTTGGTATTAAAGATGCTGAGACGGCAGCAGAAGTGGCTAAAGTTGCGGATGCCGTGGTCGTTGGCAGCGCGGTGGTGAAGTTATTTGCCGAACATGAAGCACGTCCAGAAAATATAGCGCCGGCAGTGGTTGCGCTGTTACGCTCAATGCGTGAGGCTATGGATAATAATTAATTTATAATAATAAAATCGGTAAATAGAGATTATGAGTTGGTTTGAAAAATTGATTCCCTCAAAAATCCAGACGGGTGGGAATCAGAAAAAAAATGTGCCAGAAGGGCTCTGGACAAAATGTGATGATTGCCAGGCCATTTTGTATCGCGTAGAACTTGAGCGAAATGCTGATGTTTGCCCAAAATGTAATCATCATATGCGCATTGGTGCGCGGCGTCGTTTAGATGGTTTTTTGGATCCTGATGAGCGCATTGAAATTGCGGGAAACCTTGAACCCGTTGATGCGCTTAAGTTTAAGGACAGTAAGAAATATAAAGATCGGCTGACGCAAGCGCAAAAGAACACCAATGAAACAGATGCTCTGGTTGTTATGCAAGGAGCGGTTAAGGGACTGCCCCTGGTTGCTGCTGCATTTGAGTTTCGTTTTATGGGCGGATCGATGGGTTCGGTTGTTGGCGAGCGGTTTGTGCGTGGCGCGCAAGTGAGTATCGAACAAAATATTCCCTTGGTCTGTTTTTCAGCGAGTGGCGGCGCACGCATGCAGGAAGCCTTGTTTTCCTTAATGCAAATGGCCAAAACAAGCGCAATATTGGCCGAAATGCAGGAGCGCGGTATTCCCTATGTTTCAATTATGACCGACCCCACTATGGGGGGGGTCTCCGCAAGTCTGGCTATGCTGGGTGATATTAATATCGCCGAACCTAACGCGCTGATCGGTTTTGCCGGCCCACGGGTAATTGAACAAACAGTAAGAGAAACGCTGCCCGAAGGTTTTCAGCGTAGTGACTTTTTGTTAGAGCATGGTGTCTTGGATATGATTGTGGATCGTCGTGAAATGCGCGATCAAGTCTCCAGTCTGCTCTCCAAGCTATGCGGTAGACCTGAGCCTTAAGGAATCTGTCTGTGTGGTGCATAGCTTGTAACCGTCCAAATTAATTATTAGCACCAAACTATGCCAGGTTAATGAATACCAAAAAATTCAGTCTGGATGAGTGGCTGGCTTACCAGTTCAATATCCATTCGCAATCAATAGACTTAGGCCTGGAACGTGTTGCGGTTGTTGCGCAACGTATGGGCATTGAGGATATGCCTTGCCCGGTGATTACGGTTGCTGGAACCAACGGTAAAGGTTCTACAATCGCTTTTTTACAGTCGATTTATACCGCTGCAGGATACCAGGTCGGTACTTATACCTCGCCACATATGCTACGTTACAACGAAAGAATATGTATTGCTGGGCGTGAATGTAGTGACGACATTTTATGCGAGTCCTTTACGCGCATTGAACGCGCGCGCGCTGAAGTTCCCCTGAGTTATTTTGAATTTGGTACATTAGCCGCATTAGATTTATTTATGCGTGCAACGGCGTTGGATGTGGTTCTGCTTGAAGTTGGCTTGGGCGGTCGTCTGGATGCTGTTAATATTATCGACCCTGATGTTGCGGTGGTGACTTCCATCTCCCTTGATCATACCGATTGGCTGGGTGAGGATATCGAATCCATTGGCTATGAAAAAGCCGGCATTTTCCGAACGAACGTCCCTGCCATTTTTGGCAACCGAAATCTGCCTCGTTCTATTGCGGATCATGCACGCTCTTTATCTGCGCCGTTGTATGTTTTAGGGCAACAGTTTGATTATCAGTGTGAAAAAAGCAGCTGGAGTTGGCAGTCGCAAAAGCAATCTGCAAAAACACTGCCGCCACCGGGTTTGTTTGGCCCGGTGCAATATCAAAATGCAGCAACTGCATTAATGGTTGTTGAATTATTAGAATCGCAGCTTAAGGTTACCTCAGAGGAGCAAAGCCAAGGGCTTGGTAAAGCATCGCTGACAGGGCGTTATCAACATGTACCTGGTGCAATAGAGACTTTGCTTGATATTGCACATAATGAGGATAGTGCAAAACAATTAGCCCATTCATTAAGTACAACATTTTGTAAAGGTAAAACACACCTTGTACTAGGTATGTTAGCTGATAAGGATATCGCCCGCGTTGTAGAAAATTTGTCCGAGGTTGTGGACTACTGGTATCTGTGTGGTTTACATGTAGACAGAGGCGCATTAATTGCCCGTTTAAAAACAGACTTTACCGCAGTCTTACCGAAGACGAAGGCTCAAACTTTTAATGATGTGACGGCGGCTTATGCCGCAGCCGAAACAGCGGCGGATAGTTTGGATAGAATTGTCGTGTGTGGGTCAAGCTATACGGTGGCGGCTTTTTTGACAGAGCATGGCAACAGGATAAATTGAATGCGTGCTTTTTGGCGGGGTTAAAGGCATACTATTAGGCTGATTCAGAGTAACCGTTCAGAGTCTTCCCTAAGGCTTGTCATTTCTGCGTTTAAAATGATCCTTTACACTTGTAAACTCGCATTTTCCGCCTTGAACTGACGAACCTCAGGGGATCTCTGAACGGTTACCCTAGAAAAATCAGTTGCGCCGTAGCGAGAGCAGCTAAGGTTCAACTGATTTTTCCAGGGTTACGGTTCAAGAGGTATATGTTGGTGGATGAAAAACTAAAGAAACGTATTGTTGGCGGGGTTGTTCTGGCTTCTCTAGGCATTATTGCGATACCTATGTTTAGTCCTCATGATGAAGAAAAAACACTGGTAAAAGAGTCGATTATCCCTCCTGAACCTCAGGCAGTGATGCACACCTCGAACATCGATTTGAAAGCTTGGTCCAATAACAGTGACAGTGTGAAAAATGAGACCGTGTTTGATTCCGATTCCGAGCAGTTTCTTTCTCAGGCCCTTGGTATGCCTATTGAAGAAAAAATAACGACTGATGTTCCGTCTGGAACCACGTTACCTTCTGTCGCAGATAAGGAACCTCAGCAAAAACCGGTAGCAATTATTAAACCTGCGGTTGTTCCACCAATAGAAACTAAAAAAATAACTATAAAAACAGAGAGTCCAGCAAGAATAAGCCCTCCTGTTAAAACTCAGCCACCAACAGTTTTGGCCAAAATTGGGTCTTCCTCGGCATGGGCTGTACAAGTGGGTAGTTTTAGACAGCGGGAAAATGCAGAGCGTTTGCGTAAAAAACTGAAACAATTAGGTTATCGAGCCTTTGTGAGTAAAAGTCGCTCCGGAGGCAAAACAGTGGTTCGTGTCCGGGTTGGTCCACAAATGGAAAAGGCCAGAGCCAAACAAGTAAAAAATAACATAGAAAAAGAAATGAAAATACAAGCTATGTTAATTGAGTTGAAATGAATTGGAAATAATGACTACGATTGATCTCATCTTAATTGGGCTGGTTACGCTATTCTCCTTAATTGGTTTATGGGTAGGCTTCGTGCGGGGCGCACTGTATTTATTGACCTTGGTTGCTGCGGGCGTTGTCGCTCTGTTATTTACGTCGAATATGTCCGTCTGGCTAACGGATTACATTTCAATTGCACCATTGAGAATCGCCGTCAGTTTCATTGTTTTGTACGTTGCTGTCACGATTCTGGGTGCCATTGTTAGCTCATTGATTGCTTATGTGATTTCTAAAAGCGGTTTGAGTGGAGTCAATCGAGCGATAGGCCTGGTTTTTGGTGGTGCCTGTGGTGTTGTCCTGGTTTGTATGTTTGTTGTAGTGGGTAACTATTTGCCTTATGCCTCTGATGCCTGGTGGTTGGAGTCGCAGCTTATACCGCATATTCAGGTTATCGCCGAGATGTTAAAGCAGTACCTTCCTTCCAGTATTGAAGAAGTAAAAACATTGAACTTGGCGGAGTTTGGCCGCTAAGTTAATTGATCAGTTTAATAAACTGACCCTCCATCGTTGAAAATCAAATAAATTAAGGTGTGCGGCATGTGCGGTATTGTCGGTATTGTTGGAAAAAGCAATGTTAATCAATCTATCTATGATGGGTTGACGGTATTGCAACACCGTGGGCAAGATGCGGCAGGCATCGTCACCTGCGATGGGCACAAGCTCTATTTGCGTAAAGATAATGGTTTGGTTCGAGATGTTTTTCGTACTCGCCACATGCTGAACTTGCATGGTCCGATGGGAATTGGCCATGTGCGCTATCCCACTGCAGGATGTTCATCATCAGCAGAAGCTCAACCTTTTTATGTGAACTCACCTTATGGTATCAGTTTGGCGCACAACGGTAATCTGACGAATGCCGAAGAACTGAAACGGGAGCTGTTCCAGGAAGACCGTAGACACATGAATACAGAGTCAGACTCCGAAGTTTTGCTGAATGTTTTCGCTCATGAATTACACCGTTCCAAAAACTTGAAACTTACAGAAGAAGATATTTTCAATGCCGTGGCAGGGGTTCATCGCCGCTGTAAAGGAGCTTACGCAGCGGTGGTGATGATTACCGGCTATGGTATCGTGGGTTTTCGTGACCCTTACGGTATTCGCCCGATTGTTTTTGGTAAGCGTGAGACAGACCAGGGGTCGGAGTATATGATTGCTTCGGAAAGTGTGGCATTGAGTGCATTGGGGTTTGAGCTGGTGCGTGATGTTGCACCGGGCGAGGCGGTCGTTATTGAGCAAGAAGGTAATTTTAAATCACGACAATGCGCTGAAAAAACAAGCTATACACCCTGTATATTTGAATATGTTTATTTGGCCAGGCCCGACTCAATTATTGACGATATGTCCGTTTATAAAGCTCGTTTGCGTATGGGTGAGGTTTTGGCTGAAAAAATTTTGGAAGAACGACCCGATCATGATATTGATGTCGTTATTCCCATTCCGGATACCAGCCGAACCTCAGCGTTACAGCTTTCTTATCGGCTCAGCGTGGTTTACCGCGAAGGTTTTATCAAGAATCGCTATATAGGCCGAACCTTCATTATGCCAGGGCAACAATTGCGTGAAAAATCAGTAAGGCAAAAGCTTAATGCGATTGATCTCGAATTTCGCGGCAAAAATGTTTTATTGGTTGATGATTCGGTGGTTCGAGGTACGACTTCGCAACAGATTATTGATATGGCGAGAGAGGCAGGTGCGAACAAGGTTTATTTTGCATCTGCGGCGCCGGCGGTACGCTATCCCAATGTTTATGGCATTGATATGCCGGCAGTGAAAGAGTTAATTGCACATAATCGTACCACCGAAGAAGTGGCACAAGTCATTGGTGCGGACTGGATGATTTATCAAGATTTAAAAGACCTTGAAAGAGCCGTACGCAAGCCCAATTCTGACTTGGTCAATTTTGATACCTCTGTGTTTACGGGTAAATATGTTACCGGCGATGTGGACAGTACTTATCTCAGAAAAATAGGCAGCAAACGTGCGGACAGTACTAAAGACGTTGTGGATAGTGAACCTACAGGCATTGACCTACATAACGCGGTGTAATTGATGTGATGAAAGATAACGAACAGTATGATTTAGCGACGCTGGCGGTGAGAGCCGGGCAGCATCGTACACACGAAGGTGAACAGTCGGAACCGATATTTCCAACGTCGAGTTTTACTTTTTCATCTTCTGCAGAAGCGGCTGCACGTTTTTCGGGCGCGAATCCGGGTAATATTTATTCACGATTTACTAACCCAACGGTGCGCGTTTTTGAAGAACGTTTAGCGGCTTTAGAGCAGGGCGAATGTTGTATGGCGACCGCTTCAGGTATGTCGGCGATTTATGCCATTTTCATGAGCTTGTTGAAACAAGGTGATCACGTCCTGATGTCTCGTGCTATCTTCGGCACAACAACCATGCTCAGCCATAATTATTTGACCAAGTTTGGCATTGAAACGAGTTTTGTTCCGCTTACTGATTTAGCAGCATGGGAAGCGGCCATCCAGAAAAATACCAAGCTTCTGTTTTTGGAAACGCCGTCTAATCCTTTGACCGAAATTGCGGATATTCAGGCCTTGGCGGACTTGGCTCATCAACACGACTGTTTATTAGTGGTTGATAACTGTTTTTGTACGCCCGCCTTACAGCAACCATTATTGTTGGGTGCCGATCTTGTTGTTCATTCGGCAACGAAGTTTCTCGATGGCCAGGGACGTTGCATTGGCGGTGCTGTCGTTGGCAGTGAAGCACTGATCAGCAAAGAATTGGTGCCCTTTTTAAGAACAACAGGGCCTTCTATGAGCCCATTTAACGCCTGGGTTTTTCTCAAGGGTCTGGAAACTCTGGCTATTCGTATGGCCGCACATTCAGCCAGTGCCATGGCATTAGCGGAGTGGTTAACCCAGCATAAACGTGTAAAAAAAGTCTATTATCCCGGTTTAAAATCGCACCCACAACATGCTTTAGCTGCGCGTCAACAAACCGCTTTTGGGGGTATCGTTTCTTTTGAGGTTGAAGGCGGACAAGCTGAAGCCTGGGCGGTAATCGATGCCTGTCAATTGTTGTCCGTTACCGCTAATTTAGGGGATACCAAAACAACCATCATACACCCCGCAACCACCACACACGGACGCTTAACCCCAGAGCAACGCTCTGCAGCCGGTATTAAAGACGAACTGATACGCATAGCCGTTGGCCTGGAATCGCTAGCAGACATCAAACGTGATTTGTTAAGAGGGATGGGTGAGGAGTAATACCCCCAAATTTCAATCGCCACGGGTACTTATATACCCGATTTTTTAGGATAATGACTACAAAGCACCAAAATCGATGGGATAGTTAACGACGACGGTTGAGACATCACGATCTGGGAATTTGATGCTCTTGATCAGTGTTTTAAGTTTGCGCAGGAATGAATCGACATCGATGTCGCTGGAAACGATTTCAACGGATTCGACATCCCCTGTTGGCAGGATGGTGAGTTTGAGTACTACTTTCCCGCCTAGAGTTGGGTCTTTGCGTAACGCTCGTTGATAGATTTTGTAGATTCGCCCTTTTTTGCGTTCAAGTGCGGTATTGAGTTCGCGTTTGGAGCGTATGGGTTGGCCGCTTGCCGTTACGGTGGAGGCATCATTGTCACTGCCGTCCAATACGCCCAGGTCGACTTCTTCCAGGATCGTTGTGGCTCGATTTTCCAGCGCAACATCAATGCCTGCGCCGATATCGAGTTGGCCCATTTTGGCTGCGTCTATGCCGCCTGAGCCTTGGCGGGTTCCCGCTGTTTTACTGGTCAAGACGTTGGGGCTAGAGAGCGTTTTTGCTGTTGTACCACGTTCTGTTTTAGCAATTAGAGCATTATTTCCGGAGATGCTTGTTACAGGTTCATTAGGTAAGTCGGCAAGATCACCAAAGAGACTGGCGGCCAGCGCTTCTCCTTTCTTCTTTTCTTCAGCAATGCGCCGTTTTTCTGCGGCGATACGTTTTCTTTCTGCTTCGGCACGACGGCGAGTCTCTTCTTTGCGTTGTTGTTCTGCTTCGGCTTTTTTACGCGCAATCTCTTGGCGTTGTCGTTCAATCTCGGCTTTTTTACGTGCTGCTTCCTGGCGTTTGCGCTCAGCTTCTGCTTTTTTACGTTCCGCCTCTGATTTTTTACGGTCTTCTTCGCGTTTTTTCTTTAGCTCCGCTTCACGTTTTTTGCGCTCGGCCTCCGCTTTTTTTCGATCTTCCTCACGTTTTTTCTTTAATTCTTCTTCTCTTTTTTTACGCTCGGCTTCGCGTTTCTTACGTTCTTCTTCAAGCCGTTTGCGTCGTTCTTCTTCGGCTTTTTTGAGTGCTGCTTTTTCTGCTGCGGTGAGTTCTTTTTTCTTGGGTTTTTCTATGATTTTTTTCTTTTCCAAAATCAGCTTGGCGAAGCGTTGTGGGATAGGCTTTACGGTTGATTTTTCTATAGGTGGTATATTAACGAGTGGAATGGAGATGCTTAATACGATGAAAATAAAGAGGGTAACAAGGCAGATGCGAATAAAATATTTATCTTCTGCAACGTGGCTGGACCATTCCATCTGAGGTTGTTGTTTTGCCGTCACGTGATTACCCTTCCAGATTCGTTTTTTTAACAACGGCTAAGGAAATATGGTTGTAATTAGCGGCGGTACATGACGCCATGATTTTTTTAAGCACCTTGTAAGGGATGTCTCGATCACCCATGATGGTTGCTTCCCGTTCTATAGCGTTATCTTCTGTAGTGCTTGTGGTGCGGCGAATGGTGCTCTCATTAACACGCTCTAGTGCAGCTTTAATTTCAGGTATCACATCTTCCTCGGAGGCCAGTATGTCAAATACAGAGGCAACGGTTTTACCCAAAATAATGACCTCTTCGTTGGTTACCATAATAACCAAAGATTCTCTCGGTTTTTCCATAGCGATAGATTCTGGAAGTTTAATTGCGTTGCTGTTGGGTAGTTCTTCAACTTCGCCAGAGCTGACTAACAAGAAAAAAACAAGGATCGTAAATATGTCCATCAGCGACACCAGATTTAAACCTGGAATACGTTTGGCGCGTTTATGATGTCGCTCCATGCGTTTTGCTCTACGAGACAGTTTCATAACTTATCCTGAATTGACCTTTAAGTTAATTTTTTGTTTTGACTTGAAGTGGTGGTGCATCACCGATTGAAACATCAGGGAAAAGTGCAGCTTGAACTCGAATTCCCTCTTGTTTTACTTCGACAATACGGACAACATCCATGGCCTGGATTAATGTTTCATAAGGAATATCCGCTTCGAGCAAAATGTTTGCTTCATTATGATCGGGTACTTTGTCTTTCATGTTTTGTAACAGTTCAGATATTGCTTTGTAGTTATACGCCCCATCTATTTTCTGAAAGCGTTTGATGAGACCTTGTTTGTTATCTGCAATGGCAATGCTGTTTTTACGGATAACAATATTAATTTGTAGTGGTTTTTCATCGTTCTTTTTTTGCTCTGGATTTTCCGGTGCATCAATAGCCGGTGGAATATGCATATCCAGGATCGTTATTCGGGAAAAAACAGCGGTGATGAGTAGAAACGGAATCAAAATTACCATTAGATTTAAAAAGGCGGTAATGTTGAGCTCAGGTTCTGCACGCTGCGATCGACGCAGTCGGCGGTGTCTCATTTTTTGGCGCTCGTTTTGCTGCGATGTTTGCGTATCAGATTATTAAAGCGCACCGAAACCATTTCCAGGTTGTCGACTAATTCTGTTGTTTTGGTTTGCAACACGGTGTAAACAAGTAACAAAGGAATAGCGACAATCAAGCCAAATGCAGTAGTGTTCATAGCAACGGATATACTGGCGGATAATAAATCTGCTTTTTCTGTCGGGTCAGCCGCAGCGACCGCTGTAAATGCCGCGATCAAACCCATAATGGTACCCAGCAGTCCGAGCAGTGTGGCGATATTGGCAAATGTCGCCAGATAGTGTGTTCGTTTTTCCAGTTTTGGGGTGATTTCCATCAGCCCTTCTTCCATGGCTGCTTCAACATCGTCTAGATGATTGCTTGTACCCAGTCGTGAAAGTCCGTAAGTTAATATTTTTGCAACATCCGCCTTGGATCTGGACGTAATGTCATAAGCCTGTTGATAGTTTCCTTTGGTTAATATAGGTAGCAGATCATTCCATGTGCGGCGGTTTGTTGAACGCGCAAGAGTAAGAACAATATAGCGCTCCAGTGCTATCGCTGTCCCTAAAGCCAATACCACTACTATGGGGTACATAAACACACCGCCGCTTTGAAAAAAACGGACTACAGATTCAAACTCCATGTCAATCTCCTTGCCTGATATGACGAATTTTCATTGTTAATTTTGACTGCTCGCTGAATGGTTCAGAGCGTTTTTTGTAAGAGTTGGTATAGCTCTATTTTGCGTTTAAAAATTTCCCTGTCTACGGGTTCTAAAGCTTCTTCAAATAAATTGCCTATAGGCTGAATTTCTATTGTATCGAGTCGTTCATCTTGCCATGGGACAATGTAAGTAATATTGGGCAATTCTTTGTTGCCGAATATTCTTGCGCCTTCGAGGTCAACTTCATTTTGAGCCAAAGCGGGTGCTGTCCACGATACGATAATGAGGCTTAGAAGTATTAACGGTTTCATGTGGCATCCTCTTTACTCTTATTTTCGGTTGCTTGGGTTTGACGTTTGAGATCCTTTATCCAGAGGCGGACTTTTTTATTTTCAGACGCGGAAAGAGCTTGGTATTGTTCATAATGGATGAGTGCATCAGCAGGCTTTCTCATATACAAATCATAGAGTATGCCCAGGTTTAAGTGTGCATGAGGATAAGCCGGATTGGCTGCAATGGCATTTTTATAAGATTGCTGTGCTTCTTTGAAACGACCGAGTTGTCTGAGTGTCATGCCAAGGTAATTGTAGGCGATCGTATGATCGGGGGCGATTTCAAGGACGGTACGAAAAGTGCTCTCGGCTTTTTCGTACTGTCCTTTTTTGTAGTAGATGATTCCCAGATTGGCATGAGGTCCTGCGAGTTGTGCTTGAGATAGCGTCAGGTTACTTAGCAGTGCCTCGGCGGTATTGAGATCGCCGCTTTTTATCATCGCAAGTGCTTCTGTAAATTGGGCGTCGATGTCTGGGTTACCGGTTAAGGTAATGGTATTTTTAGCATTATCCGTTTTCTGATCAAGGGCTGTTTTTGCTGTTGTACCGCAGCCAGCCAGAATAAAACATAGAGCGATACTCGCAGCTAAACCGACTACTTTGATGTGTTGGTAGTGAAATGCGAATGATATGTTGTGTGCTTTATGTATATTCATAGGGTAGATATTATGAGCGTCATTGTATGTTTAATATAAATTCTTCGGCCATTTCTATTTTTCCAAAACGGGCAGGTAGTAATTTTGCAAGGGCCGAAAAGCTGCTTTTTATCCATTGGTCATACAAGTTTGCAGTGATGAGGTTGGTATTGGAAAGATGAATTTCAATCGCTTTTTCTTCAAATGGGTAGGCCTGATCCTCTAATATCAATTCATATTGATCCAGGGCTTCCTCAGAAAGTCCTTCAGGCCGTTCTGAGTCGAGTAATTCCTGGCTAAATTGATAATAGATGTCTCCAATATGAAATGTGGAGGCCGTTGCGATTTCGGCAATATTGTATTCGGCAGCCGTGTTGAACGCTTTTAATGCCGCCTCCATGGCTTTTTTCTTTTCGCTGATTGTTTGTTTCAGCGGAGCGCGAATATGTGTTTGTGTAAAGGTACGGTGTACCGGAGTTGCCAATACCAGTGCTGCCGTGGCGGCTATTGAGCGAATTTCATCGCTGTAATTTGTTGCCTTTGGATCAACAAGCGCAACAATTTCACGTTGTATTTGATGTGTTTCTTTCGCTTGGCCCAATTTATCGTGCAGTTCTATCATTTGAGTTCTTGTTTCAATTTGTGTAGTCAGACTATCGGCATATAATTTGTTATATTCACGGTATTTTGTGATGGCCTGTTCATAGTTTTTGCCTTTTGTGTATAGTTCTGCTGTTTGCCATAGTGCATCTCTCCGAGTCTCTTCGTCAGCATCGCTTGTGCTTATTATTTCAATGTATTCGGCGGCTTTTAGCCACGATTTCGATTCAAGATAGGCCAAAGCAAGGTTATTAATTACGTTACTGTATAAATTGTGTTGGGGGTGATTGTTTTTAAATCGTTCCAGAACGGGAATAACTTCAGCCCATTTTTCCTGATTGATGAGATTGCTTGCAGCATCATATTCGGCAGCAATAGCAATGTCTGTATTGGGCGCGATGGTTGCAATACGCAGAAATGTTTGCGTTGAAGCATCGATGCTTCCTTGTTCGCGTAAGTGCTCACCTTGTTTGTAGATTGACGCGGCAAGACGCTCATAAAGTGCGGCTCGGCTTTCGTCATCTTCAGCGGTTAGATTAATGGCTCGGGTATACATTTCTTCCGCTTCGGAAAAACGGGCATCTTCAAAGGAGGCGTGGGCCAGCACTAAAAGGGCTTGGCGATGCGCTTTGGTTTCTGAAGCCGGTGTTATTGTGAGTATGCGTTTGGCAAATAGGGTGGCCTGTTTATATTGTTGTTTCTCGAATAATGTATTTACAACGCTGATCAAAACGGAGGTGGTTCTTGGGTCTCTTGGGTAGAGCTTGGTGAATCGTTGGGCACTTTGAATAGAGAGTCTCCCCCAAAAGTCGCGGTCACTGTCTTCTCCTGACAACTTTAATTGTTCTTCATAGGCCAACAAAGCAGCATAACCGGCTTCAGCGCCTAATTTGTGATGAGTATAGTTATAAGCAGTTTTTTCATATTCACGAATGGCTTCACTATACTGCTGGTCTTCGAAAAGTGCTTCACCAAGCAGAAAGTTAATTTCAGGTGTTTTTGGGTGTTGTAAAAAAGAGCGCGTAAACGTTTGATACCAATGAATGGCTTCTGCGTAGTCAATCGGTTTTTTATTTTTTTGCGCGAGGGCGTGATGATAACGACCCAGCTCTTCTACCGTATTTGCGACATAGTCTATGATGCGCTTATCTAATTCACTGTCGCTGCGTATCAAATAATCATTATATCCATGGTGGGTGTTATTTAACCAGAAGGTGGCATAAGCAGTGTGGCGATTAACCAGCTCTTTTTTTGTTTCCAGCACTTTTTGAGTGAACCCCTTAGCTTGATAAAGCTCGATAGCCTCGATTAAAAGTACAAGGTTTTGCGGGTGTGTCGGTCGTACTGCGCCAAAACTGAGGTAGGCTTCGGCAGCATCTAAATACCTTTCTTGTTGAAGAAAAAAATCACCCAGAGAACGATACATTAAAAATTCGTAGTTGGGTGCTTGACGTTCCGAAAAATACTCGGTCAGGCTTGCTGTGCCATCCAGTTCGGAGAAACAGATGCTGATGATGCGCAACGCATCCAAAAGTAGCTCTTTGTCTCCTTGACTCAAAAAATCGTAGTGATCTAAATTGTCGCCTAAGCGTGTATTCCCAAGCTTGTAGTCGACCAGTGCAATAAATGGGATGAGTGCTTCACTGTAGCGGTTTTGTTTATAAATTGACCAAGCGAGTTTATAGGTCGCTCGTTCAAAAAAATGTGAGTTTTGTTGTTTTCGTAGTGCTTCTTTATATGCATATTCAGCGTCAGCGAATTCTTGAAATGTAAAAGAGAGTTCGCCACGTCTAAACTGGGCTTCATCGTAGAATTCAGTATCGGGATATTGTGTTACTAGTTTGGTCAGTATTGTTAGTGACTTTTCGATTTCTCCGAGTTGATCATAGGCTCGAGAAAGCTGATAAAGGATGCGGTCATTATTTTTTCTGTTTGGCGAAACGTTAAGAATATTTTCGTATAATGCAACGGCTTTGTGATATTTTTCATCTTCATTTACTACTGAAGGCAGCGCTTCCGTTTCGTCCTGAGGTTCATCGTTTTCCATTAATTCAAGGTCGGCAATTCGTTGCATCGCACGTCGGCGAAGTGCTTCATCGTGGGTGTTTTCAAGTAAAGTCTGATAACTTTGTTTTGCTTTAGCCGTATTGACTTGTATCGGCGTGTGCTCTTCTATCCGATCAAGTTGTTCAAGAGTGATTGTTCGCTCTTCAAGACTTTTTAATGTGGGAGCAGAATCTTTTGGGACGAGCGTGCAGGCGCTGATCGCAAATAGGATAAACAGGAAAAGGCTTTTTTGTATGGTGTTCAACGAGCCGCTCCTTGAGTAATGATTTTATCGTAGACCTGTGCGAGAGCAAACTGACCTTGATGAAGGTAGCGGTTTAATCGAACAGATTCTTGATCAAGTTTGTTGTCAAGCAAGTAGGCCAAATAAGCTTTGTTTGCCTTGATGGCCAGATTGATTTCAGAAGATAAGGCTTCAGCACGTGTTGCTATATCTTGCATATCAACAAACTCTATAGTCTCTTCTCCGGGGATGATTGTTTTGTGTAAACTGCTACTGGGGTCATAGAGAGCGATGCTGGAGTTAAAGTTGTGAGAACGCTCAATCCAGCGAGCAAACCTGGGTTGTATGGCCATCAAATTTTTAATATTAGTCAGAGTTTCCTGGAATTTGTCTTGAGATATCACGTCAAGTATGCGGCGCTGTAGGACGGGTCCTGAATTATTATCGGCTTGTGCGATTAAGTTTTGATATCCACGCTCTTCGCTGGCTATGAGTTTCTCTATGAATTGCTCATTAACCAGAGCATTTTGAGTTTGTTCCGTTTTGGCGATCAGGTTTTTGTATAGTTTTATTGCAGCTTCATAAAAGCGTAATGCCTGCTTATCCGCTTTCATTTTAGTCAAAGTGTAGGGAACAGCTAAATAGGCTTCAAGTACAGCAGGGGATGCAGCTGAGCGTTCATGTAATTCTAATAACGAGGCTAAGGCCTGGTTGTAGTTCCTGGACATTGTGTTTGCCCATGCGATGCCGAGTAAAGCTTGATTGGCATAGGCGCTTTCTAATCTTACGCGTTGCAAGTAGAACTTGGCGGTTGATGGGTTTTGTTTGCGGATAAACAAATAACCCAGTGCTACATTTGCACGATCTTTTAACCCTTTCATCTCTTCAGTGGAAAAGTTATGGCGACCTACTTTGTTAAGTACAACCACGCCTTTGTCTATTTGTCCTTGCTGTAATAAGGTTATACCCAGATTGTATCGTCCGTAAGTTCCCCAGTCTGAGCGGCCTTGCAGTTCATCGAACAACTGGCTGGCGGTGTCGAGTTGGCCCAAACGCAAATAAGAGAGTCCCAATGTTGCTTGGCGTTCTCTTTCTTCTTCTTCATTGAGAGTATTGCCAATGGCCTCAAAGGCGGTGATTGCTTGTAGGTATTGGTTTTTTCGAAAGTAGCGTTTGGCGGTTTCAAAAAACAGTTGATCAAGTGCCGCAGTTATGTTGTTGTTTTTAGGTATGCGTTCGAGGCTATGGAGTGTCTCATTAAGCATGCCGTTGTTAAGATAGAGTTCACTTAAAAGGAGCAAGGTTTCGGCATCATTGATGTTTAAACGGTTGCTTAATATAGCTGCTTTAGTGTCTGCCAGCGCGGCAAAATAATCATAGTGATGATTGTTGGAAATTTTTTTGTCATCTTCGCCAAAAAAAAGTTGTTCGATTAAGTTGAGTCCAGCATTGAGATTGATCGATGCTTGTTTCAGGTTAGATGTTTTGGCATCAAGTTCAGCAAAATTGGGAATAGATGAGGGCGAGTCTGATTCATTGGCGAAAGTAGGCGATGTAATAAAGCACATGATCCATAAAGTGATGGACAGTGTGACTCGGAATTGTCGTCGCAGAAGGTTTGTAAAGTTTAAATAATCCATTATTAATTTAGTGCTTTGCACTTCGGTCTCTATATAGTAAGCGTTCACGGTAATATCGGTTAAAGCACAACCTTCTATAGTCCAAAGCAAGCAGCTCAGTCCATGACTGTTGTTGAGTTTTTTATTGTTAATGAGTAGTTACGTTCATGATAGCGTTAAAAGGTAACTCGATACAGTGTAATTAAATTGCGACAATATTAAAGTCCCTCTGTACCACGAAGCCGGTACAGAAGAGGAATCCTCCACGGCTTTTATGGCTCCGAACTTGGGTGAGGCCATTGAATTTTTTCTCCGAGAGAATGAAAAGGCAGACTATTTTATGACTGGAGCGGGAAAGAGTTAATAATGAAATAAAGGAAATAGTGATAAGCGGGGGATACTCAAGACAAGTATGCGACTCTCAGCAATGTTTGATTCATTATTTTTGGTAAGTACTCCCGCCTTTCTGCCACTGAACCAATACAATATTCATAACCCCCTGAGTCGCTTCTCCTTTCCTGATATTTTAACTACCACTCACCGATCGCTGCCAGAAAGAAAACAATACTTCTTTGCATTCCGGCTTGCCTATCTTAACCGTTGTAAAAACGTCATCCGACTTGCTGTTCAGCACGCTCATCGTGCCGTCGCTGGGGTTTGGAATAAAGACATATTCATTTGAAAAAGCAATCGGTCTACGACCACAATCCGCCAAACCTACTTTCAACGTATTAATTAATTTCAACTTAGGCAAAGCCCGAGCGTCATACACCAACACGGTATCTATGGCCAAGTTGTCACGTTGCGCACCTTTTCCGGTTGCTGCCGATGTAACATAAAGCTTGCTGCCATCAAGACTAAAGCGGTAGGTTGAAGGGTAATAATCTTGTACATCAAGTACCGTAACTACTTTTTCTGTTTGTAGATCCACAACGCTGAGTCGACCCATAACATGTTCTGAATTCGATTTTCTGTCGGCACCTTTGCCAATTAAAAACAATTCATCAGGACTCATTAACAAGTTGCTGCTCACAGACAAAGGGATACGATTAATGATTTCTCTTTTTGCAGGATCAATCACAGCAATGGTGCCGTAGCCATTATTAAGATTGTATAATTTTTTTGTTTTAGAAGAATAAACCATACCATGAGGGAAGGCATTATTTGGTATGTCAACATCGCCTGTTTTTTCTTTTTCTGGTTCAAGTAGATTGATCGTATCTAAAACATTAAGATAACTTTCCGCATCCGTTTCATCGTTACCCAGCACCATGATCGTCCCATCTAACAGGTTACTGACAAAAGCCTGGTCGGCGATATAACTAACCACATGGTGCCCTCGCCCGACACAAATACATTTTATTAATCGCGGCGTTTCATCCAGAGAAAACACCATCACTGACGCTCCGCCTTGCGGGCAGTTCAAGGCATCATTTCCGGTTTCTTTATCGCCGTCGTTAACAAACCAGATACGATTATTTTTTTTATCCACATAGGAATAAGACGGGTTAATATCAGCGGGACATTCGCCCTCTACAGTGATTTTTTGAGTCACCGGATTATAGATCAGGGCCTCGCCATTATCATTAAGGCCCAAGAACAATGTTCGTCTGGCAAGATCTTTTTCATTCGAAGACGGTGCGGAAGGCCGCTCTTTTACAATGACATTTAAGTTGTCAATTTCAATAACCGTAACCACCCCAGAGTCACCGTAATTTGAATGGGAGACTAACGTACATTTAGTATTTCCGAGTTGTGACATGATTATTCCTTAAATATAGTTAAATAACGGGGGTGGTCACTACGTGGTTAGTTTTTCAAAAATACGAAATCCCGCAATATAGGTGCCTGCGGCTGACCCTATCGTTACCAATATAAATATCAATAAAATACGCGATACTCGGTTACGCCACCATCCTGTAAAATGGGTTGTATCTTTACGTAAACGCATAAAATCGCCTACTTGAGGTTTACGCACCCAGGTTTCAACCGCTGCGGTAACCAACCCAGCGCTGATTGTGGGATTCAAAGAGGTAACGGGGGCTGCAAAAAATGCGGCGACGATGGTGATTGGATGTGCTGCGGCAATCAATGCACCCAAGGCGGCGAGTGTGCCGTTAATAACAATCCAGTCTATCACTAATTCTAAACCCAGCTCGGGACTGCGTGAGAAACCAATGACAAAGCCCGTCAGAATCAAAGCGACAATGATCCAGGGTATAAACTTTGGCCATTGGCTGGCCTCTGGCGCTGCGTCTAAAGAAGATACGGTTGCAGTCGCATCAGAAATCTCATGCTCCGCTAAATACGTCGCCATTCCTTTTAGATGGCCTGCGCCGACTATTGCTAATACATGCTGGTAGTTGTTGTCGCTAATTTGTTGTTGCAGACGTGCCACCATATAACGATCACGCTCATCAATTAATGGTTTGAATATATCACTCTCATGTTGTGCTATTTCAGAAAAAGCCGTTTCCAGCATGTCTCCTTCTTTGAGCCGTTCAATTTCTTCTTCAGTCACTTTTTCACGAGAAACCACGCTGGCAAGCAAGCCCGAGATCAAACCCATACGTCGCCAAAAGGGTACGTTTCTGTATATACGCTTCAGCGTAATGCCAATTTCTCTGTCTATCAACAAAACAGGAAGATCGTTTTCAGCGGCAATATCCAGAGCCATACGCATTTCTGCGCCCGGCTCAATACCAATTTCCTCAGCTAGTCTTTGCTGGAATGCGCCCAGAGCCAAGCTGGCGGTAACCATCGCCACCTGCCCTTTTTTCATTACTTGAATCAGATCCATTTTAGCTAACGTTTCAGGGTTAATCATCGCGCTGTGCCGACTCGGACATAATTCAATAGCAACGGCGTCATAATCACCACTGCTTAGTAGTTCCCGTACTTTTTCTGCGCTCGCTCTGGATACATGAGCGGTGCCTAATAACGTGACTCGAGTATCGTTAATTTCGGTTAAGTGTAGAGGTTCTTTTTTTACATCTGTATTCATTTTTTATCCTATGCGCCAATCAAATAAAGTAAACGCATTTCTTGCAATTAAAAATACCGATCATTACGGCAGTTTTACTAAACGAAAGGGTAACTATTCAGCTTGAAAATGGAAATTATAAAGAAAAACACGCTGAAATTCTATTAGTTCGGCGGCGAAACTTGCAACCAGAAGGTAACGGGGCCATCGTTAGTTAAGCTCACAGCCATGTTTGCGCCGAACTGGCCGGTTTGTACCAACAAGCTTGTTTTTTTTGCTTGCGAAACAAAGTTGTTAAATAAACGTTCTCCGTCCTCAGGCCTAGCCGCAGAGCTAAAACTAGGACGGGTACCTTTGCGCGTATTAGCCACAAGGGTAAATTGGGGCACCAATAAAAGCGCCCCGTTGATTTGTTGTACATTCAGATTCATTTTTCCTTGTTTATCGGCAAAAACACGATAACCGATAAGGCGCTCCAACAACCGCTGAGCTTCCGTTTCGCTGTCGCCGCGTTCGACGCCCAATAACACCATTAAACCTTGCTGAATTTCACCCACAACATAGGAATCTACAGCAACATGGGCTTGAGTGACCCGTTGTAATAAAGCAATCATATGAATTGATTTCTATGAAGTAACAGGTTGTAGTGACTCGATAGACCATCGGGCTTTGACAGCAAAAGCTGTATTTTTTTTACCTTCATCGTGCATTCGACACCAGCCCGCATAAGCGATCATCGCACCGTTGTCGGTACAAAACTCCAGCCTGGGACAAAACAAGCGCCCTCCTTCCTGCTCTACTAAGGTTTGCAGTCGGACTCGTAAAGCGTGATTAGCACTCACACCGCCAGCGATAACCAGGTGTTTCAAGCCACTTTGCTTCATTGCGCGCTTGCATTTAATGGCCATAGTATCGACCACCGCATCTTCGAATGCCCGAGCAATATCCGCTTTGGTTTGTTCGTCTGCCCCATATTTAGCCCAGGTGGTTCGCGCAAAGGTTTTTAAGCCACTAAAACTAAAATCCAACCCAGGCCGTAAGGTCATGGGCCGAGGAAAACGAAAACGTGTGGTGTCACCTTGCTCGGCAAGTTTGGCTAATTTCGGGCCTCCTGGATAACCCAGCCCCAGCATTTTTGCTGTTTTATCGAAGGCTTCACCGGCAGCATCATCGATGCTTTCACCCAGGATCTGATAACGACCGACACCTTGGACAGCAACCAACAAAGTGTGGCCACCCGATACCAATAAAGCAAGAAAGGGAAAGTCAGGGGGTTCTTCTTCTAGCATGGGCGCTAATAAATGCCCTTCCATATGATGTACACCGACAGAAGGAATGTCCCAACTCATCGCCAGACTGGAACCTACGGCCGCACCGACCAAGAGTGCTCCGATCAACCCCGGACCCGCTGTATAGGCGATACCTGAGATGTCTCTTGCCTTCGAATCCGACTCTATCATTATTTTTTTAACTAAAGGTAATATACGTCGCACGTGATCTCGAGAAGCCAGTTCAGGCACCACTCCACCATATTGTTGATGGATTTTTACCTGGCTAAATAAGGCGTGCGCCATGAGACCTTGATTGGTATCATAGATACCCAAGCCTGTTTCGTCGCAAGACGTTTCAATACCCAGTACACGCATTAACTGTCCCGTTTTTTATGACAAACACCGCAAACAACGGCAGTTCGTATATACTCTGCACAGTTATAAAATCTAAGTAACACTGTAATTTATGAAATAGCCCCTTTAGTCGATACCAGTATAACCTGATATTGCGCCCTATTTACAATATGATACAGAGAACTATGATACACGTAGAAAACCTAGTAAAGATATTTGATGCCGATACCCGCGCTGTAGATGGGCTGAATTTGAACATCGAAACAGGCGAAATTTTTGCTTTGCTGGGCCCTAATGGCGCTGGCAAAACAACCACGATTCGAGTTCTTTCAACGTTGGCTGGATTTGATGAAGGTAAAGTCGAAGTAGCCGGGTTTGATATGGATCATGCGCCAGAAGAAATTCGTAAATCTATCGGCCTCGTGGCTCAGCAAACAGGTATAGATTATCTGTTAACGGGCAGAGAAAATCTCGTACTCCAAGGGCAGCTTTATCATCTTAAAAAAAGTGAAATCAAGCAACGCATTGATGAGCTTGCTGACTACTTTGATCTGAGTGATGCGCTGGATCGACAAGTGATGACCTACTCTGGCGGCATGCGACGCAAGCTTGATATAGCAACGGCACTCATACATAAACCCAAGTTACTTTTTTTAGATGAACCCACTTTGGGTCTGGACATCAAAAGTCGCAAGAGTCTCTGGCATTATATTGAAAAACTGAACAAAGAACTCAATCTGACTATTCTACTTACCACACACTATTTAGAAGAAGCGGATAAATTATCGCATCGGGTCGCTATTATTAATGAAGGTAAAATTTGCGCCATGGATACGCCTGAGGCACTAAAAAACGACATTGGCGGAGATTCTCTGACGCTGTCCTTTGCTGAGCCTGGCCCGAATACTCAATCCTTCGCCAATCAGCTTCAAGAACAGGAGTATGTGAGTAATATCATCTGGGAAGGGGAGCGCTGTCATATTTATGTCAACCATGGCGCGGCCTGTGTCCCCAAAATAGCACAATTAGCGGGCGAACAAGGCATCGACATTGCAGAACTTTCTTTATCACGCGCCACACTTGATGATGTATTCCTTCGTTATACGGGCAACTCTCTGGAGGAAAAAGAAGAAGAAGCCGAAGAGTGGTGGCACAAATGGGCGGGCAAAGGCGGTGGTGGTAAATGGGCTAAAAAATGGCAGGATGGCAATGCCGATGATGAAATGCAAGAACCTGAAGGCGGTTGGCCCACCAGCGAAGAAGAGTGGGATCAACGCCAGGTTAAGTCCAAATCGGCAGAACCTGAGTTAACAAAAAAAGATACTCAAGCCTGGCAACAAAATCAAAGCTCAGATCAAAACGATTGGCAAAAATGGCAAGGTTCAACAAAAGATACGCCCATTGACGACGCAGACAAATCAAGCAATAAAGACTCGAACGAAGACTGGAAAAAATGGCAAAACCAGTCTCGTGATAATTCAAAACCTGAGTCCGACAAAACATCAGATTAAGCTATTAATATATAGAGAAAGAAGGAAGAATTGTGGTCGTTGACACTTGGCACTTATTTAATAAATACCTTATCATTTCACTTAGAACACCGCTGTGGTCGTTGTTCAATCTCATCCAACCTTTAATTTGGCTGGTTATTTTTGGTCAATTATTTCGTAATATGGCTCAGCTTCCAGGCTTTCCTGAAGGCAGTTATATGGACTTTTTTGTGCCCGGCGTACTCATTATGACCGTACTGTTTGGCTCTTCCTGGTCTGGAGTCAGTTTGTTGCGTGAGATCACAGCAGGATCCGTTGATAAAATGTTAGTCGCGCCTATTAGTCGTGTATCTATTGTTTTGAGTCGCGTACTACACTCTGCAGTTCAAGTTATGATACAAGCCTCTATTATTCTTATTGCCGCTGCATTAATAGGCACAAATATTAACCCTTCTTTCTTTCCGCTACTGGGTGGCCTCGTGATTATTCTATTACTGGGCATTGGTTTTGCCGCACTCTCTAATGGTTTTGCTATTATGATTCAACGTGAAGAACCGCTGGTGGTAATTGGTAATTTAATGACCTTACCCCTGATGTTTTTCTCAACCGCAATGGTACCAAAAAGTTTCATGCCCGACTGGATTGCATTTATATCCCAGGTCAACCCCATCAACTATGCCGTTGAGGCTGTGCGCGGTACAATGGTTGGCGAACTCAACGCAACTGATTTTTTTATTGGCTTAGGCGTAGTGGGTACCTTTGCTGCTGTTTCTCTAATATGGGCGGTTAGTGTGTTTAATGGATTACGGGATTAGCTTCTCTTCCCGCTAATGCTAATGTAATGGCGTCCGCTTCAGCCATCCAGAAACACCACTCAAGAGGCAAGAGGTCATCGACAACGCTGATTACTTTTTCATAATCGGCATCGTCAAGGCATTCAATTTCAGTCACTATAGACTCGTAAATTTCCCCCGCCCAATTGTAGACAATTACATCTTCATATTGCTGCGCGGCAACAATGGCCTTCACCAGCTGTTTCATCTCAGGCTCAAGATACGAAAACTCTGTGGGTAAATAATTAGAATTCATGCTCCCTCCCGTAAATCAGCGACCCTATCAAGGCTTAATGTAGCATTGCCCTTGTTATATTGCCAACCTCTCTTTTATTGTGTTCCAATAACTTAAATAACCTCCAACTTATGTAAAATAACCATGCTACGATTAACAGAAATCAAACTCCCTCTTAACCACTCTTCTGATGCGCTTAAAAAAGCAATACTTGAACGTCTGGATATTTCCGAAGCGACCTTATTAGACTTCGATGTCATCAAACGAGGCGTTGATGCACGCAAAAGAAATAATATATTATTTGTTTATTCTGTGGATGTCAGCATTGATCATGAAGCAGACATATGGAAAAAAGAGGGGCATGATAAACGACTTCGAGTGACGCCAAATACCGATTATCATTTTGTTGCGAAAGCACCGGCACAACTTGAAACTCGACCCATCATTATTGGTACGGGTCCATGCGGCATTATGGCCGGACTTGTTCTTTCACAAATGGGTTTTAAGCCCATTATTCTTGAACGAGGGAAAAAAGTACGACAAAGAACGAAAGACGTTTGGGATTTGTGGCGTAAAAACAAACTGCACCCTGAGTCCAATGTTCAGTTTGGTGAAGGCGGTGCCGGTACTTTTTCAGATGGAAAACTTTACAGCCAAATCAAAGATCCTCGGCACTTAGGATTAAAGGTGTTAAATGAATTTGTTAATGCCGGCGCACCTAAAGAAATACTTTATATTAGCAAACCACATATTGGAACGTTTCGCCTTGTTAACATGTTAGAAAAAATACGCAACGAAATAGAACGATTAGGCGGGGAGTTTCGCTTTGAAAGTCGGGTTGCTGGTTTCGACATCAAAAAAGGCCGCATAGCAGGTATAACACTTGAAAATGGTGAGCATCTCTCTAGTCAGCATATTGTATTGGCTATTGGACATAGTGCTCGCGATACTTTTCAATCACTCTACAACTGTGGCGTCTATATGGAAGCAAAACCCTTTTCTATCGGCTTGCGTATTGAACATCCACAATCACTCATTGATCAATATCGTTTTGGCAAGTTCGCAGGACATCACGATTTAGGGGCCGCTGACTACAAATTAGTTCACCACTGCAAAAATGGACGTAGTGTTTATAGTTTTTGCATGTGTCCAGGCGGCACCGTCGTCGCCGCGACCTCAGAAGAAGGTTGTGTCGTCACGAATGGCATGAGTCAATATTCTCGTAATGAACGCAACGCCAATAGCGGCATCGTAGTTGGCGTTACCCCTAAAGACTTTCCAAGCGACCATCCATTGGCGGGGATTGATTTACAGAGAAAACTGGAACAACTCGCATTCGAGTTAGGCGGCAAAAACTATGAAGCCCCTGGGCAATTGTTGGGCGATTTTCTCAAGGGGCAGGCATCGACAGAACTGGGTTCAGTCCAGTCCTCCTATACCCCTGGGGTACATTTGACTGATCTTAGTGCTTTATTACCCAGTTATGCAACTGAAGCCATTCGCGAAGCATTGCCCGCTTTTGACAAAAAAATAAAAGGGTTTGCTGTGTACGATGCCCTCTTGACGGGTGTTGAAACACGCACTTCCTCTCCTGTGCGCATCAAGCGAGATAAACAAAGTCTACAAAGCATTAACACTCAAGGACTCTATCCTGCAGGAGAAGGAGCCGGATATGCGGGCGGGATTCTCTCTGCTGCCGTAGATGGTATTGTTGTTGCCGAAGCCATTGCACTTGATATTGTGGCACGAAATTAAATGAAGCATTACAAAGATATTACTTCCGCTGAAAATAACCAGTATAAACAAATAAAAAAACTGGCACACTCCGCCCGCGAACGACGAAAACAAAAAACAACTTTGTTGGATGGCATGCATTTACTCCATGCACTTGCCGATACTAACGGCAGTTTGGAGCTGGTCATTTTACGCCAAAACTATGAAGATGAAATTGAAATACAAAGCTGCCTGAAACGTTTTGCGAGCACTCCCGGCATCGTGCTCTCGGCCACCTTGTTTGATAAAGTTTCACCCGTTGAAACACCAACAGGTATTCTCGCAATTTATAAAATGCACGTTACTAAACCGATAACAAACGATTGTGCTGTGCTGCTGGAAAATATTCAAGACCCGGGTAATTTAGGCGCAATTTTTCGTACTGCCGTCGCTGCAGGTGTAGACGCTGTTTATCTTTCAAAAGGCTGTACCGAAGCTTGGTCCCCCAAAGTATTGCGTGCTGCAATGGGGGCACATTTTTCCTTAGCCATAAAGGAACAGCAGAATCTCTCACAAATATGCCTTGATTTTCCGCTCAGCATTGCAACACAGCTTGATGTAAGCACGTCACTTTACGATCTGGATCTCAGCGATCGCGTAGCTTTTTTATTTGGTAACGAAGGCAACGGTTTGAGCACTTCCCTCTCGGCCCAGGCAACGCACAAGATCAGAATACCGATGCGAGGCAAGATCGAATCACTTAACGTTGCAGCTGCAACTGCAATTTGCCTGTTTGAGCGCGTCAGACAAAAGGAAAATCAAGAAAATATATATTGATAAAATCACGTATACTACATATGAATTATGTATAAACTTTCCAAGGGGGGACATTTTTGATGTTGCGCATAGGTTCTGTAATTTTAACTGTTTTACTTTGTATCACTTTATCTTCGTCTGCCGCTCTCGCTGAGCAATGGACTTTTTCAGATAAAACCTCAACACCCGGCTCTAAATGGGTAGCAACGGTAAATAGTTCAAGTGGGGAGACGTTAACCGTTTGGCGCAAAATCGCTCGCGCTGGCTATGAAGCCTACGCGGAACTAGAGCTTTCCGGAGGCGCTAAATTTGGTGATGCTCTGCCTAAATATCGTATTGATGCGGGGAAAGTAGAAGATGCAACAGTCATAAAACGTGCCGGAGATACTCTTGGTCTCCGCTGGGCCTACGTCGAAGGTAATCATGCTGTTTGGCGAATTTGGCAATCAACGGATACCGAGATCACACCTCACGACAATCTTCATCCCTGGATAAAGGGTAACCAAATTATTATTGAGTACATTGACTCGAAACAACAAAAGAAAACAGCAAAATTTAGCTTGTCCGGGTCGGAAAATGCAATAAAAATGGCTATTGCTGGCCCCATACAATAAGTCGAAAGTGAATTTTAAGTATTGGGAAATTCTTCAACCTAAAAAATCAGTTGATTCACGATGCACCCAAGCGCAACGACAAAGTACTCCTGGGGTGCACTGCGCCCAACTGATATTTTTAGGTTGATAGACTGGGTAACTACTCAGCGCATTCATCTTTTGCTCCAGATCAAGGCGTTTTCGCACGAAAAGTATGATACTCCCCATAAACTAGACCACTAGGAGCCTGTCCGAGAACAGATTGACCTACTGCGAACAATCCATTTCGGCTAGTTTTTCCGATCATTTTCGTTGAATAGACCCACTACCCTTTTCCGGTAGACGCAATGGTAATCTTACCTTCACTTTGCAACAATTTAAGGAGTTTTTCGTGGGTGTTCCCGATACTTTTGACAACTTTATCGAAGTGCTAGCCGTGATTCATAAACGGCGGCATTTGGAGCCTGAAGAGATTCCGAGAGAGCAATAACGAAAAAGCCCCGGCCAGTTGGCCGGGGCTTTTTTAAAGAACAAATACTAAATGAAACGAGCTCCCCGCAATAGCTGCATAACCCCCATAGGCATAAGCACTAGAACACTGATCCACAACATGGTCAACACCCAACGCATCTCGCACTAATGATGTTGCACCAAAAAAAGCTCTACTCAGAACCTTGTCAAGGCTCTCAATAGATATTATTATAAGCTCTAATTGAGATACTTTTGTCAACCCTTTTCAGAACCATAGGAGATAATCAGGGATAAACAGTTACAGGTGTTTATCGCTCCAAGGGAACGGGCCGAATTCCAGGGCCGAATAGCCATGATGCAAGAGTACCAGGTAGAAACCCCGCTGATTTTGAAATGCCTCCTGCCACCAATATCAGGGATTTTTGATGTGATGAATCAGGCCCTTAACCGCTGGTTAAGCACCATGCGTCAAGATCTAGAGGCAATCGGTATTAATGTGGTCATGGTAGATGGCCAGCAAGAAAATAGTTATGGTATTAACTTGGATAGCAAAGAATTTGTGGGCGGAGTTTTCTATTGGCCTGAGAATACATATGAAGTCCAGTTTAATGATTGTAGTTCTGGCGAAGTTATCTTGTTGGAGACAGTGAATTTTGATGATCCGAAACTACTTGAGGAATATCTGAATCAAG
>UOFO01000061.1_pt1 | contig 32171 bp, 24 predicted proteins | sample 1988801 | NCBI WGS metagenome assembly UOFO01 (sample SAMEA4712195, study PRJEB27164) | hydrothermal vent metagenome | biome: marine basaltic hydrothermal vent biome; feature: marine hydrothermal vent; material: mineral | place: Pacific Ocean | collected 2011-06-14/2011-07-23 | depth 1719 m
GGGTCGATTTGGTTACAGCTAAGGCGGTTAATAATATTACGCTTGGCGCAAACAAGATGGATATCAGCATTCAGCTTGGTTTTGCTGCAAAAAACTACGCAGAAACATTAAGCAACGTATTAACCGAACAATTAAAAATCAAGTTCAAGGATCAGACGATTAATGTTGATGTTCAGTTTAAAGTTGAAGCTCGATCTGTACAAAAAGGCGTTAAGTCTATCCCTAATGTAAAGAATACAATTGCTGTTGCTTCGGGAAAAGGGGGCGTTGGAAAATCGACTACAGCGATTAACCTGGCCTTGGCTTTAGCCGCTGAAGGTGCCAATGTAGGTATATTGGACGCAGATATTTACGGCCCCAGCCAGCCAAGAATGCTGGGCAGTAATGCTCGACCGGAAAGTAAAGACGGTAAATCGATGGAACCCGTAGAGTGCCATGGCATTCAATCCATGTCGATTGGTTACCTAATAGATGATGAATCACCTATGGTATGGCGTGGGCCGATGGTCACCCAGGCGTTGGGACAGTTGATTAAAGATACCAACTGGAAAGATCTGGATTATCTAGTCATTGATTTGCCACCAGGAACAGGGGATATCCAGTTAACACTGGCTCAAAGTGTTCCGGTTACCGGCTCGATTATTGTTACAACACCTCAAGACATTGCCTTATTAGATGCCCGCAAAGGATTGAAAATGTTTGAGAAAGTTGAAATTCCTGTGCTGGGTATTGTGGAAAATATGAGTACGCATATATGCAGTGAATGCGGTCACGAAGAGTCTATTTTTGGTGTCGGCGGAGGGAAAAACATGGCGGAACAATATGATATCGATCTTTTGGGGACGCTGCCGCTGGATATCTCCATTCGAAGAGGTGTAGACATAGGTAAACCAACGGTTGTTGCTGACCCTGATGGTGCCATCACAAAAATCTACCATGATATTGCTTTAAAAGTAACGGCTAAGATGTCGTTATTAAACAGAGATTACGGAAGTAAGTTCCCAAATATTGTTATCCAGAACACCTAAAAGAACTCTTAGGTATTTTATAGAATTTACTTTAACTTCAACGTGTAGTTTTTTGGTTATAAACAATGAGCATAAAATCAGATAAGTGGATTAGACGAATGGCTAGGGAAGAAGGGATGATCGAGCCCTTTGAACCCGGGCAGGTACGCGAGACACCGCAGGGGCGCGTGATCTCCTACGGTACTTCCAGTTATGGTTACGATATTCGCTGCGCCGATGAATTCAAAATTTTCACCAACATTAACTCAGCGATCGTCGATCCAAAGAACTTTGATGAGAATAGTTTTGTTGATGTCCAGTCTGATGTTTGCATCATTCCACCTAATTCATTTGCGCTGGCGCGGACGGTTGAATACCTTAAAATTCCACGCAAAATTTTAACAATATGCCTGGGTAAGTCGACCTATGCTCGTTGTGGCATCATCGTTAATGTCACGCCTTTAGAGCCGGAGTGGGAAGGGCATGTCACCCTGGAATTTTCTAATACCACACCATTGCCGGCTAAAATTTACGCCAATGAAGGCATAGCGCAAGTCTTATTTTTTGAATCGGATGAAGAATGCGAGCAATCGTATCGTGACAAAGGCGGAAAATACCAAGGCCAGCGCGGCGTGACACTGCCTAAAGCGTAATCAACGCTTGAACAGGTTAAAAACCACACCGTGCGTGCTTAACCACGCGAGGGATAAATCCCTTCCAGGCAAATAATGTAGTATATAGCCAGTTGAGGGGGTCGGTTCTCATGCGCCTTTCCTCCCCCTGCATTGGCATTGCTTACCGCGACGGCATTTGCCGCCATGGTTGTGTTTTGGGTATTGCCGTACGCATTGATATCTTCGGTGTGGTTTGCCCACACCGTGCCGTTTGGGCTGGTCGAGTTACCTGCATCGCTATCTGCATTAACAGTCACGGTAGCCGTGTGGGTATGAGCGGGAATCTGAGTTTCTGTTAGCGTCACGGTTTCCGCGCCGGGCTTGGCTCCCTGCTGGTAGTTATTGAGTCCTGGCCCACTCCCTGGGCCGATTGGGTTACGCCCACGTAGATCCGGCAAACCAAAAGTGGTACGGCCGTCGCCGCCATAGATCGTACCCATGATCGAAAATAATGCTTGGTGCTGGCTAATGGATAGCAATTGGCCGTCACAAAAAGCCCAGTTCTTTGGGCTGAAATTTCCTGCAAAAATTTTAACTTCACCAATGTAACCATCCATTTTTATGCTCCTTTTTTAGGTTAGAACAATAAAACGGGTCAGGTCGCTAGATTAATATTGCGATACTCATCAGGCTAGTTGTCGCCTCTAATTTTCAATTAGAGGCGACAACTAGCCTGACACAGGGGGCTTGAGAGCGAGTCCATTCGAAAAAGATATCTTCATAGTGATCGAACAGCATCGGGCTTGTCCAACAAACGGTTCAGATTGTGGTTCGTTCGTGCCTCACTCACACAATCTAACCTTATTCGTTATAACTCATTTCTCATTGCCTTAGATAGTTGAATAGAACCTCTCTCTTGAAGTTTCTCTATTACTTCTAGCCTATCACTTTCCGGGCGGTTTTGACTGAGCTTATATTTGCATTGTATTTCTGTGATTTTGATTTCAATGCCGATGATTGCACTTAACATTGACTCTTTATATTCAGGACTCCAAGGAGTATCAAATGAAGATTCGTATATTTCTGTGAGTTCACTGATAATATTTTTTATTCTACTGGCTTCTGTAATCAGTTTTGCCTTTCCATAGATATGAACAGTTTGATAGTTCCATGTTGGGACGCCAGGAGATCTATACCATGATGGTGAAATATAATCGTGCGGGCCTTGGAGTGTAACCAATACCTCTTGATCTTCTATTTCTTCCCATTGGGGATTGCGCTTGGCAAGATGACAAATTATCGATTTCTCATCTTCACTCAGGAAGAAAGGAATGTGAGAAGAAAAGAATCTGCCACCGATTGAAGATATTAACTGACCAAAAGCATTGGCCTTGATAAATCCCAGCACCTCACTTCTGTCGGTTATTTCAAAATGTTCAGGTATGTACATATACTTGCCTTGAGTTATAACGACGGCTGTTGAGCCGCGAGCATCGCAGGAAAAAGAGTGAGTATTTTTTCACTCTTTTTTCGAGAAGCGCAGTCGGCTCGAACGCCCTGGATAGGTGGAGCGTGAGCGGAACCTGTCCAGGGTGGTCGAGTCTACTCAACAGCCGTCGATAAGTGCGAGGGCCGAAGGGCTCAGTGAGCGGAGCGAGCGGTCGCACTTATCATTACAATAAGTGGAAAACTTTCCAGCATATCACCCTTATACACACCTATTGCGATACTTAATTAATAACATGGAAACAAAACCGAAATTTAAACCCAAGTCTTTTATGAAAACAATCTACTGCGGGATCTTCGCGCGTTCCTGTGAGAAATGCGGGCGAGTGTGAAATACACTGGCTTCCAGTTTTTGCCCACCTACGGACATCATTCTCTTAAGCAAAAAATCAAAAAGGATAGGATTATATTGTCTGATTTGAGATAAAATCTGGGCTTGTTCGGGTTGCAAAAACTGATAAGCAACCATCGTTTCTGGTGAAAATAACGGCATGACACCAGGAAGAGGATAGTCACTGCCATAGAGCAGTCGCTCATGCCATTCCGGGTGCTTGAATATAGCTTCAATCGTTTCACGACTGCGATTAACTTGGGTTAGTGCCGATATGTCGCCATACAACACGTCTTGATATTGAACTTCATTCATCATTCTTGCGAATAAGCTGATATTTGAAACCTCGGTCGCACTTTTCCCGGCATCCAGATCCAGACTGGAACCCGTACTTGCACAATGCGCCACAATAACTTTCACGCCCTGCTCCAAGGGACGGCGTAATAACAAAGGATTACCCAACGCTTGCAGATCAGCAGCATCCACTGCATGCTCATGGCCAGCGTGCGATAACAAGGGCATGTTATGCTTGATTAGTGCACTGTAAAAAGCATCACATTTAGCGGAAGAAGGATCAATACGCATGGCTTGAGGCAACCACTTGATCGCTCTTGCTCCTCGCTGTACCGCGCGCTCTAATGCTTCAATGGCATCCGGGCGTAAAGGATGAATGGACGCAATCCATTCAAATTGATTGCTGTTTTGTCTGGCCGTTTTTTCAGCGTAATCATTAGGCGTGTAAAATGTACTCCGCTCTATTTCGCGACTCCCTTGTTTATCATGATGGTAGTCGAAAGCAAGTAACATCGCTTTATAACCGTCAGGAAAATCATCAAGCAGAGCAGAAATTCTTTTTACATAAGTATTATCGACATTGTTTTTGCTATTTGCACAAGCGGCATTTAAATAAAACCGAAATTGGGTATACTGCACTGGATTGAAAACCGACTGCATTTTTGGATTCACCCAAACACCGCTGTCATTATCACCCACACCAACCAAATGGCAATGACAATCCCAAACTTGAGTCGCATCAATCCCTTCCCAGGCTTGCTGCACCTCATCATGTTGCTTTAAAGCTTCGGGCAAACGATCAACATAACAAGGATTAACAAAACCTTCATCCGGCCAAAATCTACACCCTGCCGCACCGACTAAACTCATCGCACCCAAAGTTAAAAAATGTCGTCGTTTCATGGTTTCTACTCTTTCAAGGGTTTTGATGGAACTCGATAACATTATAATCTTGATCACGAATAAATAGCATCTTCCCGCCATCAGGCAATGTTATTGGCCCCTCTGTTATTTTTATTTCAAGTTTATTTAATCTTATTTCAATAGCTTCTATATCCATTACGTCTAGCGCAAAATGCGTATACCCAGGATGCTTTTGGGGTATGTCCATCAGAATATTTTCAGATATGCCTGAATCTGCATTCAGTATAAAATTTATATTAACGCCTGATGGATGCTCCATAATGGCAACAGGTTCCGGACCTATAGGCCCAACAATAAAGACAAACCCGAGTTGCTCATAAAATTTTCTCGCTTGATCAAGACTTGTTACTCTTATGCCAATGTGGTTAACTCCTGATATTTCTTTCATTTTCACTTTCCTGAGTTATTGAGAATATATGCACTGCAATTCACTTTGATGCTACCGAACAATCCAAATAACCTTGTTTCCCAGATGTAAAAAAGTATCGTAATCAAGGCTACTTAACGAATCAAATGGTACTGGCTGGGAAATTGAATCACCTGGGGGTGAGTAGTTACTTCTTTTGTTACTATTTTCCTTTTTGGTTACTGCAAGTTTCTAACCGGACACTGCTGATTTAAAGTGTCCGTTATGGTTTAATCAACCTATAAATTTTTTTATACAATATTGAGATATTTAGGATACACTGAATTTTGATCGGTTAAGTAAAAGGTTGTGTATTAAATGATTTATGCAGCAATTGATCACATTGCTAGTGAGCTCAATCAATATATCAAACGAACATTTTCGCTGAGCGAAGATATGGTCGTGATCTCTAATTTGCTGGATCAGGATGGCACTGTTTCAATGCATGCGAATAACAAGCTCGTGTTATTTTTGGTGAACATTGAAAAAGATGTCACTGCACAGCAAAAAACTCGTTTTTCAGGATCTGCTTCAACGCGAGCCGCTATGACAACGGTGCCGCTTTATCTTAATCTCTACTTGATGGTTGCCGGAAATTTTAGTGGTAGTCATTATGCTGAAGGGCTCAAGTTTGTTTCGGCTGCGACCAGTTTTTTTCAGCGTCATCCCGTGTTGGATCAACATAATACCCCAGCTTTGGATAAGCGAATCGAAAAACTAGTGCTCGATATTGAAAATATGAGCCTAAATGATTTAAGTAGTTTATGGGGGGTGTTGAGTGGTCGATATTTGCCATCCGTGCTTTATAAAGTTCGAATGGTAACGTTTGATGCCGGTGATATTCAATATCAAGCCAGCGTCTTGAAAAAACCCAGCGTTGCCGTAGGGAAAAATTAGAGGTTACGACGTTATGGGAGCCTATTTACCTTTGTTTAGCTTTGCCGTAGAGCATGGGTTTTATGAGGATGGTGTGGCGCATGAACTCTCTTTTACTGCAACAGGCGACACAGTTCGGGTGATGAAAAATACAGGACTGTTAGTCAAACCAACTACAGGAGGATTCACAGTACTGTTTGACAGTAAAGACTACGAGTCTTTACTGCTTTATGTTAATGATAAGAAAGAGCCCCTTAATCTTATCTTTAAGGCCTATTCTAATAACGCAAATTTTATAAGTCGTACCGACTCATCAATTGAAACGAGCAAGGAAATTCTTTTTTTCAACAACAACAATAATCAACACATATCCGATGGTAAAATTAAGTTGCACGACCATAAATATGTCTCTATGCTCGACTTGGAAGAGTTGGATTCAAAAAAATTGGCTGATGTTCTTGATGAGAAAGAAAAACAAATACCGCCTTTGTTTGTATTGAGTTTCCGCATAACAAAAAAGAGCCTCGATAGCGTCGATGCTTTGAAAAACTACTGTATTAAATTTAGAGAACGACAGCTGTTCTGGAAATATTATTTTCTGGGTCAATTCTCTGGAAAAAAACTGTTGTTGGCAGACTTAGATAAGACAACTGAGTTTGTATTTTCCGGCAAAGAGAAACTTGAGGGTCATCGCGAAGCGATAACATTCAGGACGGCTCAACGATTGTCTTTGCAAGAGCGTTCACAGTACCGTTTTCAGTTAATAGAAAAAGAAAATGGAAAAGAAAAAGTAATCATTAAGCGGCTGCCCGTAGCAAAGGATGCGCATTTGGGACAGGCCATTATTGATGGGAAAAGCGAAAGTGTATCTGAAATTTATATTAACGGCTAAAGAAAACACATGAAATAATCTGGAAAAACTCTAAATGCAAGCTGAGTAGTGACTTCATTGTTAACTTTAATAAGGGAGATATTATGGGACAAATGAAAACGCCTGGCGTCTATATTGTTGAGAAAAATGCTTTTCCGAACTCGGTAGTTGAAGTAGCAACCGCAGTTCCCGCATTCGTCGGCTATACGGAAAGAGCCGAAAACAAGGGGAAATCGTTAGGAAATAAACCGTGGCGCATTACTTCAATGTCTGAGTTTCACAGTTATTTCGGTTTCGGACCACATCCAAAATTCAGTATTATTGAAAAGCCTGCAGATTCTTTTGCAGAGACGGCATTTTCACTTGCACAAAAATCATACTTATTAAACCAAAGCGAAGGAAGGTATCTGCTGTATTACAGTATGTTGTTGTTCTTCCAAAATGGCGGTGGCCCTTGTTACATTGTTTCTGTAGGAAGCTACAGTGATGATGTTGAAGCAGAAAAGCTTGGGCAAGGCGTTGGGTTACTAGTGAAAGAGCAAGAGCCGACGATGGTTGTGGTGCCTGAAACGGTGCTGTTGAATGAACCAGACAGCATCAGCGTCCAACAAGCTGCTTTAGCACATTGTGGTGGCAAGATGCGTAGTCGTGTTGCGATTCTTGATGTATGGGGCGGAGATAAAGATCGCCAGGATTCCGCCGGTGATTGCATTGATAATTTTCGTTCGGCGCTGGGCATAAACTTTCTTGACTTTGCTATGGCTTATTACCCATGGGTTAATACCACTATTGTTCAAGAGAGTGAGCTGACTTACGAAAATATCGAGAATCTTTCGGCATTACAAGAACTAATACGTACCGAGTTAAAACTGGATATGTTTCCGGATGATGATAGTACGCCGAAGACCATTCAGCAAATCGAAATGATCGATAATATGACTCGTGTTTGGGATGATAAATCTGATGAGGAAATCATAGCGGACAAGATGTTGCTGAACAAGAGCCTACGTGCATCGAGCCCTCTTTTTGGACATATTGTTAAAGAAATGAGAGAGCTGCTTAACTTGTTGCCGCCTGCAGCGGCGATGGCCGGTGTTTATACCATGGTCGATAATTCACGTGGTGTGTGGAAGGCGCCAGCTAATGTAAGTTTGAGTGCCGTTGTATCTCCAGCCGTGAATATCACACATGATGAACAGGAAGACCTTAATGTCACCACGCAAGGCAAGTCGATTAATGCCATCCGTTCCTTCATTGGTGAAGGAACGCTGATCTGGGGAGCAAGGACACTCGATGGTAATAGTTTGGATTGGCGTTATATCAATGTGCGTCGCACCATGATTATGCTTGAGCAATCTGTCAAATTAGCGACTAAATCCTATGTTTTCGAACCCAATACCGCAAATACCTGGGTAACAATCAAAAGTATGATACGTAATTTTCTCACCGGAATCTGGAAGCGTGGTGGCTTAGCGGGTGCTGTGCCTGATGACGCTTTCAGTGTACATGTCGGGCTGGGAGAGACGATGACATCAGAAGATGTGCTAGAAGGGGTGTTGAGAGTAACTGTGTTGGTAGCGATTTCTCGCCCAGCAGAATTTATCGAAATAACCTTTCAACAACAGATGCAAAAATCTTAATTGAAAGCCTTTGATCGTTTTATATGCGTGTATTTTTGAATAAAAACAGTTAGGGAGATGTGTTATGGCTGATGATGGATCTGGGCAATCGACTACCGTATGGCCGTTGCCGAAATTTTATTTTCAAGTGAAGTGGGATAGCGAGGTACTTTCTTTTCAGGAAGTTTCTGGACTGGATGCCGAAGTGCAACTCATTGAATACCGTCATGGTGATAGTCCTGAATTTTCTACAATCAATATGCCGGGAATCAAAAAATTTAGTAATGTCACGATGAAGAAGGGAGTCTTCAAGTCGGATAATAAATTTTGGGATTGGTTTAATCAAATCAAGATGAATACCATCAAGCGTGTGCCTATAACAATAAGTTTACTGGATGAGGCGGGCAGTCCTACCATGGTTTGGACACTTGCCAATGCATGGCCAACTAAAATTACTGGAACCGATCTCAAAGCAGATGGCAACGAGGCGGCCATTGAAACGATCGAAATTGCTCACGAAGGAATAACCATCGCAAACTCTTAAAGTTAAGGAATATTAATAATGGTGTCCCCATCACCTTCTCAAACATTGGAATATCCACTGCCTGCTTTTTATTTTAAGGTAGTCTTTGCTGCGACTGGGGGACATTCCGATACGTCATTTCAGGAAGTGTCGGGTATTAGTCTGGAAATGGAAACCGAAGATCTGATTGAAGGTGGGGAAAATCGTTTTGTTCATCGTCTTCCCAAATCAATTAAATATCCAAAACTGGTGCTCAAGCGTGGTATAGCGGAAATGGATTCGCCGTTGGTAAAGTGGTGCAGGGAGGTATTGGAGGGAGCCTTTATAGAAAAGTTAAAGCCGATGACGGTGAAAGTCTCGTTGATGGATGAAGCAGGGAAACCAGTTCGAGTGTGGTCCTTTGTTAATGCATTTCCAGTGAGTTGGGAAGTTGAGGGGTTTAATTCAACTAAGAACGAAGTCGCGATCGAAAAGATCGAATTGAGTTACAACTACATGGATAGGGTAGCATAAGACGATGACAATTGAAGTGAAGTATTTGGTGATTAAATCAACGGTTCAGTCGGGAATAGAGTCCTCTGCTCATGAGCGACAAATTAAAGATAATCTCTTGGAATTTAGAGAAGAGCTTATAACAGAGTGCCGTGAGATGGTTGCCGAATGTATTCGTGAAAGTGCTGAGCGTTAACGAGAACCTACACTCTCTGCGCACGATCACTTACAGGATTTAGGTAGAATGTTTTTTTAATTGGGAAGGTTTCTTAGAATCGATGGAGACAGGTGAAAAAAAAAGATTAGCGCTGTCACCTTGTAGTGTTGATGGAGGAAAAATTTCAGCAAATGAAGGCGAGACGTTTAAAGTGATGCTGAATCCTTCCAGTTATAATCACGATTACTCAATCAGCTATAACAAAAAAGAGGCAGTAGGTCAGATTGGCTCCGATACTAAGTTTGGTCATGTTGATGCTGAGAAAATTAATTTTGATATTGTACTTGATGGAACCGGAGCGGTTGATGTGGCTGGGGTTGCTGATGTTAAAACCCAGATAGAACAACTAAACAACGTTGTCTACAAATATGATGGCGAAAAACATGAAACGAATGTCGTGCGTTTACTGTGGGCCAGTTTGATATTTTTTGGGCGGCTTGATTCGATGTCTACGGAATATACTTTATTTAAGCCGAGTGGCGAGCCATTGCGCGCCAAAATAAAACTTGCATTTTCAAGCTTTGTTAGTAAAGAAGAAGAAGCGTTACAAGCGAACCGTTCATCACCTGATCTGTCGCATTATGTAGAAGTGCAAGCGGGCGATACTTTACCACTGCTTTGTTATAAAATTTATAAGAACAGCGCCTATTATCTAGAGGTTGCACGGGTGAATAATTTAAAAAATTTTCGTGATCTTCCGCCCGGCACCCGACTTCATTTCCCTCCGCTGCGGTGAACTATGGTCGATTCACCTAATCTGGATGGCGATGGTGTAGTCAAATTAACTTTGTTAAGCGATGGCGCTGCGATTGACGAAGAAATTAAAATTGTATCTGTCAACGTTAACAAATCGCTCAATAAAATACCGTTTGCAAAAATAATTTTGCTCGATGGTGATATGTCAAAACAAGATTTTCCTGTAAGTAATTCTGATCAATTTAAACCCGGATCAGAAATTAAAATTAGTGCAGGTTACGATGTTGATGAAGCCATTATTTTCGAAGGCATAGTAATCAAGCACGGCATTAAAATGAGTGGTAATAACTACAGTCGTTTAGTTATTGAATGTCGTGACAAAGCGGTTGCAATGACCGTTGGACGAAAAAATGCTAACTACATTGATGCCAAGGATAGCGACATAATGAGTAAGTTGATTGGCAATTACTCTGGGTTGAGTGCAACGGTGGAAGCGAGTGATACAGAGTACAAAGAATTAGTACAATACTACAGTACAGACTGGGATTTTATGCTTTCTCGTGCAGAGATCAATGGCATGCTTGTTTGCGTTGATGATGCAAAGATAACAATTGGCGCACCTCAAAGCGAAGAGACGGCTCAATTGAAAGTAGCTTATGGTGAAGACTTGATCGAATTTAGTGCCGACCTGGATGCGCGTAGCCAATTGGCATCGGTTACAAGCTCAGGATGGGATCCTGCAAAGCAAGCCATTGTGAATGCCGAAGAAAGTGTGTTGACGGTTGGGAACAGTGGTAATTTGACATCCAAAGAATTGGCCAAGGTGATGGGTCTTGATAAATTTTGTTTGCAATCACCGGTACCACTGGAATCTACGGCACTAAGCAATTGGGCCAAGGGACAACAACTGAAAGCTGCATTGGCACGTATCCGAGGCCGAATGAAATTTCAAGGAAGTGCCAAGGCTAAAATTGGTGGATTGATTGAACTGATTGGTGTCGGTGAACGTTTCAATGGTCGTGTTTTTGTCAGTGCGGTTGAGCATGAAATCTCAAACGGACAATGGATCACCTGTGTTGATTTTGGAATGTCTGATAATTGGTTTGCTGAACAACGTGACCTGGTTGCGCCTTCTGCTTCTGGATTACTTCCAGGAATTGAAGGCTTACAGATTGGTGTGGTGTTGAAGTTGGGGGAAGACCCAGCAGGTGAATATAAAATACAAGTTAAGTTGCCCGTGATGGAAGCGGAGCAAGAAGGCGTGTGGGCCAGGCTGTCCAGTTTTTACGCTTCTGACGGTGTGGGTGCATTTTTTATTCCCGAAATTGGTGATGAAGTTGTGCTGGGTTATCTGAATAACGACCCTTCTAATCCAGTGGTGCTTGGCAGTCTCTACAGCAGTAAACACGCCATGCCTTATGAACTCGCCGATGAAAACTATAGCAAAGCTTTGGTAACAAAGGCGAAGTTGAAAATTGAATTCGATGATGAGAAAAAAGTTATTTCTATAATAACACCTGGAGAAAATACAGTAGTGATCAGCGATGAAGAAAAGTCAATCTCACTACAAGATCAGAATGGAAATACGGTTGTATTGTCAGAGAGCGGTGTAACCATTGACAGCCCAAAAGATATCAATATAAAAGCTCAAGGAAATATCGCTATTGAAGCAACCGGAGATATTAGTATGAGTTCTTCGGCAGATGTCTCAGTAGAAGGATTAAATGTCAGTCACAAAGCTCAAGTTGGTTTTAGCGCAGAAGGCAGTGCAACAGCAGAATTATCTGCTTCAGGGCAGACCACGGTCAAAGGCGCGATGGTGATGATTAACTAGGAGGTAAAACGGCATGCCACCAGCAGCAAGAATAACTGATATGCATGTTTGTCCAATGATGACGGCTTTGGTACCACATGTCGGTGGGCCGGTGATCGGTCCGGGTGTTCCAACCGTGTTAATTGGTAGTATGCCCGCGGCGGTGATTGGTGATAGTTGTACTTGTGTAGGTCCGCCTGACACGATTGCTATGGGATCAGCAACAGTGATGGTGGGGGGTAAACCGGTGGCGCGAATGGGTGACAGTACCGTGCATGGCGGTAGCGTTGTGATGGGTTGTGCTACGGTAATCATTGGTGGATGAGATGAAAACAATAGCTAAAGTAAGCTCGGATAGCCAGTTTTTAGGCACCGGTTGGAGTTTCCCACCGGTATTTAATAAAAGTTCGGATGCGATGAGTGTTGTTATGGTTTCTCATGAGCAGGATATCAATGAGAGTCTTTCTATTTTACTGGGTACATCGCCGGGTGAGCGTGTGATGTATCCGGCTTATGGTTGTGGGCTAAAAAAAACTATATTCGAGAATTTTGATGAAAGTTCTGCAACAGCACTAAAGGACACCATTACACGCGCGGTACTTTTTTTTGAACCACGAATAACACTTGATAATATTAAAGTAGATATCCGCGACGTTCATCAGGGCTGTATTCGATTCTGTCTTGATTACACGGTGCGTTCGACGAATAACAGAAGCAATATCGTCTATCCATTCTATTTTGAAGAAGGGACGAATGTACGTTTTTAATAGCAAAATTACGGACGGAACGAACCAGGCGCAACGGGAGCCTCTGGCTTTTCGCTCTGCTTATTTCAATGTTGATGAGATGAGCTTTGAGGTATTGTTATCTATGGCATCACAGTATGCTGGGATTTTTAGCTATTACAATACCGATAATCAAAAAAAGGGAAGCTGGGAAGAGCTGTTTAGTGCTAATGAAGTTGTCATCATGGCGTTGATTTCGACGTATGACGTGTTAAAAATTGAATACACTTTTACACAATTAGATATTTCTAATTTGCAGGTACCTGCGGAACATGTGATGAACGTGGCGGTTACACTGGATTTTTGGTTAAAGCGACTCTCACTTTCATCCACTGAATCGGCATCGGTGTTACGCAGCAATATTCATGACATGATCAAGGCAAACTTGTTGCCAGGTTTGCATACCGCAGCTGATGTTGCTTTTCGCTCACGTAAAAATCTGAAAATAGAGATGGGGATTGATGTCCGTGAATTGAGTCCGGTATGGGGTGTGATCCGTGACGGTGAACATAATTTGTATCCTCACGCTGACCGTATTGACCTTGATGACTCTGTTGCAGTGATGCATCAGCTTGAGTCTACATTGTTCAAAATGACAGGGAGTGTTCAACATCTCAAAACTTTGACTAATGAAATGTTAGAGCGTTCACTGCAAAACCAATCACATGAGCCCGCCATTGGTCTTTATATGGTTTTTTTGCGCCTCTATGAGGTTGCACAAAAACGACTTAACCGTTTTACGTCACGTCATCTTGATTTTTATTATCGAACTTGTTTGCAAACAGCACCACAGAGCAGACAGACAGAGAGTCTCTTTTTGAGATTTTCCCCCACACCTTCGGCAGCAGAATTTATTGTCGATGAGCGTGTCTATTTTTCCGCAAAAAAGAACCCTTCTGCCGGTGATCGTTCGTATAATTTGGCACAGCCATTATTGGTGAGACAGGCAAATATTAACACTTTATGTACCTTATATTTTCAGCGTAACTCGCTGGTCTCACCGGAATGCGAGTTGGGCCATGTAACGCGCATCAAGTCTTATAAACGCACACGACTCCCCGCAAATTCAGAACTCGATGTTGATTCTATGCCACTCTTTGGTAACGCCAAAAAGAGAAGGAAGCAGCGAGATATCGTTGATGCTGACTTCGGTTTCTGTATTGCCTCTCCAATATTGGCATTAAAAGAAGGACGGCGACAGATTGAACTTACAATTCGTTTTACAATGCCGAATGTAGTCGCAGTAGCGGCAGAATTTGATGAAGCATGCCATATCGATTCTTCCGAGGCTTTTATACCGTGGTTTGGTCGGGTATTTAGCATCTACTTATTGGGTGGTGAGGTGTTTTTTAATGCTGCACAGCGAGATGTTTTAGCTGGGCTTGTCGAAAAATACGGAGGCGATAATGGTGTTTATAACACCTTACTGAAACAGCCATGGCAGGATTTATTCTATCATCTGTTGAGTAATTCTTTTGCGATCAAATTGAGTGGAGAAAGTGGTTGGTTGGCGGTAAAGGACTATCTTGTCAGCCCCATCATACAGAATGATAATGAGATGAACAGCGGCCTTAAAATTATACTTTTTTTGGGGCAAGATGTTGAACCTGTTCTCTCTTATAATACTAAGATCCACGGGGGTAACCGGTGTAGTAATGTACCGATGATGGATGTTTGTCTTGATTCCGAGGCTGGTTTTTTTTCTTATTCTTTATTAAATTCTGTTCCCGTCAAAAGCATAGAATTAGAAGTAACCGTAAATGGAATTAAGGATCTTTTTATTTCCAATCACCTTGGTAGATTGGATCCTGCTAAACCGTTTGCTCCTCTGGGTTCCAATCCTTCGCGCAACAGTTATTTTGTGTTTGGTAGTCGAGAAGCCGCAGGAAAGCAGGTCACCGCTATGGAATTGGATCTGGAATGGGGAGAGTTACCGACGATAAGTGGTGGCTTTTCCAGTTATTATGAAGGCTATGACTTTATTCCACTCAATTCTAGTTTCAAAGCAGAATTAAGTGTACTGCAAAATGGCCACTGGATGCCAAGTGACATTGCAGAACAGCATAACGTATCGCTATTCAAAAGTGATCGTGGTGGTGTTTTGAGCAAAAAAAAGGTGTTAAATATCGCGGCCATTGATTATTTCAAACCGCGAGTTGCTGCTGAAAAAATTGAACGTTACGAATTTCATACAAACTCGCGTAATGGTTTTGTACGCTTGCAGTTATCGTCTCCCGATAATGCGTTTGCTCATGCTGATTATCCTCAGTTGATGACACGTATTCTTTCTGAAAATGTCCGCAAAAAAAAATCGACCAAGGTGCCTAATGTACCTTATACACCATTAATACAGAAAATTTCGTTGAATTATAAAGCGCGTACTTTGCTAAAAATCGGCATCGATTCCTCACCGAACACAGCGCTTCATGATGAAATATTTTTTCATATTCACCCATTCGGTGTTGATCCGATATTGCCTTCTACAGCAAAAAGTACGATGCGATTGTTCCCTGTTTACAATGAAGATGGAAATTTGTTTATCGGCATTGACGCGCAAGAAATATCGGGTGTTTTGACGATTTTTTTTACACTGGATGAAGACAGTTCAACGGCTTATACATCGAAAAAACCAGAAATTTACTGGCGCTGTCTGACTACAACCGGATGGGTGAAGCTTGAGGGCAGCCGAGTACGATCAGATACGACGGAGGGCTTTCTTATGTCAGGCGTCGTTACGCTTGATTTGCCTCAAGATATGATTAATACCAGTTTGCTGATGCCTCAAGGGCAATACTGGTTGCACGTTTCTGCTCATAAGGGATTGCAAGATTTTGGGGGACTGCGTTCTGTGCATTGTAATGTTGGGCAGATTTCCTGTGTCGATTCTGAGGTGCATCATGATGATTCGGATAGAAACGTTAGCAATAATTTTTGGCGGACGATAAAATCAGTGCCCGGATTGGATAAAGTCAGTCGAATTGGGCAAACCTCAGGAGGACGCTCTGCGGAAAACGAACGTCGCTATAGAACGCGCATAAGTGAACGCTTGCGTCACAAGGGGCGGGCATCTACCGCATGGGACTATGAACGTCTAATTCTGGAACATTTTCCTAATATTTTCAAAGTGAAATGTTTTGCGAATACTGTTTGTCATGAAGCAGCACCGCAGCCTGGCCATGTTCTGATTGTTGTTGTGCCCTACATGGAGCGGGATGCGCGTAGCAATTGTGAGCGGGGAATGGTTAACGGTGCCGAATTAAGTCAAATACAATCGTTTATTCAAAAAATAGGCTCCTCTTTTGTTCGGGTTGAAGTGAGAAACCCGTTTTATGAACAGATCCAAGTGAGATGTACAGTGAAATTTTCTGGCGATAACAATGCCGGAGGGCTTTATATAAACCGTCTTAACCAGGATATTTCCGAGTATATTTGTCCTTGGTGTGATGTGGGTTACAAAGCAAATTTTGGTTGGACAATTCTGGGAGATGATATCGAGTCCTACATTCGTGAACTTGATTATATTGATTTCGTCACTGATTTTTCCATGTTGCATATTTCCGAAGACAGTGGAGAAAAATACTTTATGGTAGACAGTGCGACACTGGATAGTCGGCATGAAGCACTGATTAGGCCACGCTACCCGTGGAGCCTGGCGATGCCAATGCGTCGTCATTTTATAGAAAACACCACGAGCATGAAACCGGTCAAGGCGCAAATGACCGGAATTAATGAACTTGCAATCGGCAGCACATTTATTATTAGTGGAAACTGAGTTATGGCAAAAAAGAACCGAGGTACGCTGAAACGATTCTTTGGGGCTGGCGCGTTACCCTCAGAAGAACAGTTTAGCGATCTGATTGACTCATCACTGAATGTTATCGATGAAGGTTTTAACAAAAGTCCGGAGCATGGTTTTGAAATTTCCGCTCAGGGTGATTATGAGCGCATGTTGAGTTTTTTTCGTAATAGTGCGTCGCAGTCTCCGGCCTGGACGATTAGCTATGACAAGAATAGAGACAATCTCACTTTTAATAAAGTTGACTATGATAACAGTGCAAAACCAGTCGTAACATTAAATCCCAAAGGGCAGGTCGGTATTGCTAAAGATCAACCGGAGTGGACGCTCGATGTGGGCGGAGTAGTGAGTGCATATGGACGAATTGGTGCGAGTGATGCCGACAAGAAAACAATTCCAGCAGACGGCCAGTGGCATAATATTACAGAAGTGCTTTCAGGTTGCCATGGATTGGAGGTGATGGCTGGGGTTGGCAGTCCGCGCACGGGAAAGTATGCGCTGATGAATGCGATTGCACTGAATACGTTTAATCCTTCTGGTTGGTTTTTTAATTTTCTAAATCTTAAAAAAAGAATTCGTTATCACCAGGCTTATTATTTTTCATTTACTAACAAATTGAAATTGCGTTGGCACGGTAAGGGTCGGCAATATACTTTACAGTTACGTACTAACTGTAATTATGGAAAGGAAATTCAAGTCAGATACTATCTTACACGTCTGTGGTTTCATGAGGATATGTCGGAATCCTGGGCCGAACAGTCTAAGCAGATAGACCCATGACGAGCCGTCGGTTACGTGAGTCGGTGACGATTCCAAGGGAATCGATTAAAAATAATGAGGCTGGTTTTGCTGAACTAAAGATGCGTGGTGTGAATTTTGCGCAAGAAATATCGGGCAATATCTGGAGCGATTATAATGCGCATGACCCTGGCGTTACCATTCTCGAACAGCTTTGCTATGCCATTACCGATTTGGTTTTTCGTGCGGATGTTGATGTAGCTGGGTTTTTGACAAACGAAGAAGGGCTGATTGACTATTCAACACAATCTCTGCATTTTCCGGAAGAAATATTTCCATGTCGGCCAACTACTGCGACTGATTTTCGAAAAATATTGTTGGATGAAATTAAAGAAATCGATAATCTTTGGTTGTTCGTATCGAGTACTCAAACTCGTGTAGCTGGACTTTATGAGGCAGAAATAAAAAGCGTTCAGAAATCAGGCGTTACGGATAAAGTTTTAATTGAAAAAACGTTTAATACGTTTAATCAATATAGAAACTTGTGTGAGGATCTTGTTAGTGTAACGATTTTGAAAGATCGTCGTTGTACGTTGCATGCAAAAATTGAAATCGAGAGCAACCCCTATGCAAATGAATTATTAGCTGAAATCTATTTTAAATGTAATACGTACATTTCAGGAAGTAGCCCCTTCTTTTCCTATGAAGAGAGGCTTGCACAGGGATGGACGCTGGAACAGTTGTTTGATGGGCCTCGGACACAGCACGGATTGTTTGACGTGAATGATGACGATGAGACCGTTGATGATGTCTTGATTCCGACACTTTTTTCTATAATTAATAGCCTTTCCACAGTGGATCATATCAAGAGCCTATCTCTTGAGGTTGATGGGCAGCATTGTTATGAAGGACTCCCACGCCGAGAAGGAAAAACTGTATTAAGCCTGGATTTCCCAGCAGAAGCTTGGGAGGTAAAGGTTGAATTAATACGCAATGGCGAGGCGTTGCCAATTTCGATTGATACAGTAAAAAAATGCTATCAGGTGATGTGTTACCGAAGAGATTCCATGCGAGAAGTTAAGCAAAATTTTGCTGCACTTTATAAGTTTCCTAAAGGTAAGGAAAGCCAGCTTGATCGCTACACTTCGATTCAAGAGCACTTTCCTGCCATTTACGGCATCAACCGCTATGGTGTAAGCAGTGACTCAACAGCAGCGGTGGCACAGGCACGACAGTTAAAATCGTATTTGTTAATATTTGAACAGGTGATGGCAAATTTCACCGCAACATGCGCTCAACTCAGGACGCTTTACTCGACAAATACCCGTCAACGCCAGACGTATGCTTATCAGGTTATTGATGAGAGTGTGGTTGCCGAAATTGACTTACTTTATCCTGAAAGGCCCGGTGAGGCTATTGCTGAAATTTTGTCAAAATATGACCATTATTTTGAACGCAAAGGACGAGTTCTGGATTATTTGCTTGCACTCTATGGTCAAAAGTTCACTCAAAAAAATCTGGTTTATTTTAATTATTACTATCGAGATGACGAGCTTGATGAGGTTATCGTTAACAATAAAATTGCATGTCTTGAATCGATAATACAATTCGAAAGAGATCGCGCATCGGGATTTAATAAACAATATCCTGTCTGGAATACGAATAACATAGCGGGAATGCAATATAAATTATGTATTTTGCTGGGTTTCAGACATAGAGAATGCCGTTCATTAACGCTGCCATTGGCTAAGCTGGGGTTGAAGGTCATCAATCACGGTGATTATCGCAGAAATGAAAGTGATCGTCATGAACTTAGAATGATCGATCTGGAGGATATAAAAGAACATATCATTGATAAATTTTGTCCGGTGACCTATGCGTGGCGAGATGAAGAGCAAGCCGTGATACAGATTACGGATAATCTTGAAGTGTTTGTACCACTTAAGAATAATATGGTGAGTGATGCTTTGCTGCAAGGTGGCGTTGATCTGAACAAATTCAGGGTAGGTAGTTTAGCACCTGGTGATGACTACCTGATGGTTTTCAAACCCGATTCAGATTCGGGCTGGTGGTATATTGGACGCAGCGAAACGCGCCAGGAAGCGGAGCAAAATGTACTGTTTTTAAATCGCTTTTTGATTGCCTTGAATATAGAGAGCGAAGGCCTGCATCTGCTGGAGCATGTGCTGCTCAGACCGCAGCAGAGTATGTTTTATGACGATATGCCTGGGATTAACCAGGAAGAATTTTATAGTCTCAGGATAACCGTAGTGTTTCCTGCATGGACGGCACGTTGTAATGACTCTCGTTTTAGAAGATTAGCAGAAGAACGTGTGAGAAACCATTGTCCGGCACATATTCTTGCTGATATTTACTGGCTGGATTTTGATACCCTGTTTTATTTTGAAACACACTACAAATGTTGGCTGGATGCTTGTGCGGAAAGTCAATTATCCCAGCATAAAATTGACGAGGCCGCCAAGGAATTAATCTTGTTTTTACATAATCTCCATGAGAATGATGGCGATGAATAATAGTCAACACATCATTGCAAAGGCGGTCTTTGATATTTCATTTTCGACTGAAAATGAGGCTTTTACGCAACAAACGGTACTGAGTACCTTTGTCAGTGATGAGTTAATGGCTGAGGTTGATGATGTCTTTAATGATTTTTCCGATTCCCATTCTGTTCTCAAGATCAGTCACCTTGAAGTGGATCTGGGGGTGGTTCCATATCAAAACTACCAGGCAGAAATAACGATACGTCTTAGAAAACAGCTGTCGGCGCGTTTGCGTGAATTGCAAGCGATCACTAAAACTCGTGGTGATGGTGAAGATGTTTTGTCTATGGACCGGGAATTTTCTGAATTGGAAACGCTTCACTATTTTATGCGTTATGGTTATTTTCCCTGGTATAGCCCGGTGCATAGTGTCGATGTTATGCAACGAAGGTTTATGCAGGTTGTTGAGTCACAGCGTGAAGATCTTATCGGGTTATTGGCATCCATGATTTCTGTGGACAACGCATTGGAGAATCTTGCGGAAGTATTGCCACTGGAAGGGTTGATTATGATTGCCCGCCAGTTGTTGCATAGAGAATTTGATACCGTTTTAAAAATTTTTATGCAGTTGCTTGATTACCAAATTTCACAGGGTTGTTTTAAGCGAGTAAGCAGACAGAATCGAGAGGCTTGCCTGCGTGACCTGTGGAGTGGAATGATTGCGGTTTTATTGTACGACAACGGAAGTCGTCGAAATACAGCGACTGTAATCAGTGCCTTTTTAATGCGCTGTGTCGGAGAAAACCGATCGGAGTTTGAAAAAATTCGCATAGAGCTGTTGCAAAGCGGGGTCAATGATGTATCTAAAATGGCCCGTTTATTGGGTAGTCCTACTTCAGACAGGAATGAATTAAACCAGAATCGTGTTATTTACATATCTAATCTGATCTGCGTGCTTGATTGTCGTGATGCTGTTAAATTACGACAATTATGGTTGTCTTTATTATCGGATGACCCGGAACGTGTCAGTGAAATATTACGGCATATTGCATTCTATACTTCGTGTAGAAACCAGGTTATTGAACAGTTCAATGAGACCATGTTGTACGAATGGTTTGTCATCACGAATGCGCATCAAGTGGAATATATCCTGTTTTGCCAATTGTGTTTTGTCTCTGTGGCAAGCCATCAAGGTCACAATGAGAAACAAGCGTATTCTTATTTTTGGGACTATGCATTGCGTTATTGTGCTTGTTGTGAACCTACCCGGTTTGATCGATCACAGTTTTTCTATAATTTATTTCACAAAGAAGATCTGTTCGATCAAAATAAAAGTAAGTTTTTTCTCTTTCAGTTTTTTAATGAAAACAATCGATTTGTCCAATACCAAAATGACCTGAAAGTTGTACTTAATCGATTACAGCATGAAGCAGAACGACCCGTATCGGAATCGTCAGCTGAAAATGAAAACTTTGACGCAATCACGTTATCTGAATATATGGCGAGCGGTAACACGACGGACTTGAAAAAGATTTCAGCACAATGGTCTTTTATTTTAGAAACCCATGCCGTTTTGTTGCTGCATCTGGTTCGAGTTTACGGCTGCAAAACAGAGATACGAGAGACTTTTATCCGTACTCTTTCATCGTATCAGCTTCGTGATCTGGTTGGCTTGCTGGTGCCTGTATCGAAAGAGTTTGTGCATGATATCATCACCTTGTTTAGCAGTGCATCGTCATCCGATTCGTTTTCAGAGGTGAACAGACCATCCGCTTCGTGCAATGAACATAGTCTATGGGGCTTTACATTAGATTTTATTCTAGTTGAGTGTGGCAGTCGTTTTAATAAAAAAGAATACTGCAGCAGTCTGCTTAGAGAAACGGCAGCGCACAATAATGGTTCATATCGTGACTTATTGGTTATTATTCAGTCCTGGTTTCTGACCCTTGCTGAGCGCCATGGTGTGACTCAAGAGTTATTGTCAATAATCAATGAGCTTGTGGAAGAGTTTCCTCAAGTTTCTCCTTGCAAGCCAACGATCACATCCGTGAGTGAGGCTAGTGTATTACGTCAACTTGACGCTGTTGATGTTGCTTTGATTAATAATATGTTCATTGAAAACGCGCAAAGCCTTTTTCGTGACTTTGCGTCTGACTATGTTGCGCATACGAATAAAAATGAAGCGGAATTAAAAAAACTGTTTGCCCTCCTCTGCAAAAAACACTCTCTTGCTGTATCGCCTTATGTTATTTCGTTAATCAATGCGATGGCCTCATGTTTGGGGAAAGAAAAAAGAGAAAAAATACAGTTCGAAGCTTTAATGTTTAGTTGCCGATATCTTTCGTCTGACGTTTACATCACTCCAGAGGCGTTTATTCGGTTGTTAGCGAATCACTTGATCGTCTGGTCCGGAAGCGATGTGGTGCCTTTCTATGCCCGTGTTATTTTACAATTGAATCAGGCAAGTGCAGATCAGCGGGTTGCTCAAGAAGTGATCAAAAATCTTTCTACGCTGGTGTTACCCCAGCTTAATAAGATGCCTTCCCCCCCTCCCCGCCTCACTGAACCCTCTCTTTTTGATGGTACTACTGTTTATATTAAAAATGCAGGGCAAGTGTTGTTAACCCCTTATTTTCCAGTCTTGTTTGAGCGACTGGGTCTGATTGAGCATGGTCAGTTTATTGATGAAGAAGCTCGTGCGCGCGCTGTTCATGCGTTGCAGTACCTGGTTGATGGTACAGGTGAACTCCCTGAGTACATGATGGTCTTGAATAAACTGATATGTGGGGTAGAGTCTGGAAGGCTTGTCGCAAAAGGCGTGCTAATAAGCGATGTTGAAAAAAAGTTGATCGATGGTTTGTTGGCTGCGGCAATAGAAAATTGGCAAGGCTTGGGTAATACCTCAATCGATGGGTTGCGGGAGTCATTTTTGAAACGTGAAGGAAAATTGCAGTTCAAAGATAATCAGTGGTATTTAGTGGTTGAGTCGCGCAGCTATGACATGTTACTTGACCGCCTGCCGTGGAGTTATTCAACCATAAAACACGCTTGGATGCCGCATGTGATCCATGTTGAGTGGCGATAGGAAAAACGATGTATGTAAGCCTTAATACATTAGAAAACGAACTGGACTGGTACAGCCGGGTTCAGGACACTCGTCTGAAGCTCTATTTTGAACAGGCGTGTGATGATGATTCTATTTATGCTGTTATACCGCCGGATCTGGATAAGAATCAATCGAAATACGCACAGTTTATTCAAACGTACGATTTTCAATTCGATGAACGACTGATTTTGATTCTGGCGCTGATTCCTCACCTGCGCCCTCAGCTTCTGGAAAACTTGTTAATAACCAACAGCAATACGGGAAGAAATTATGCGGAGTTCGGCGGCTGGAAAGGCAAGGTGCACAGTGGATTTTTGCCTACATGCGAAACGGTTGCATTTTTAATTGCTGGAAATAATCTTGATAAGCGAATTGAAGTTATGCGTTATTTTGATGAATCACACCCCTTTATCAGCCAGGGTTTATTGATGATTGGAAATCAAGATATACAAGAGGGTATGTTTAGTCTTCCGCTGGGCGTCAGTGTTGAAACACTTAAACGTTGTACGACCGGAGCAGACCACCAACCCGATTTCAGTACCGGATTTCCAGCAAAGCGCATTGAGAGTCGTTTAAACTGGAAGGATCTGGTCTTGGCGCCGGATGTCATGGATGAAGTTGCTAATGTTCATGCCTGGATCAAGCATCAAGACACCATTATGTTTACCTGGGGGTTTGAGCGTATTATCAAACCAGGTTATCGAGCACTTTTTTATGGGCCGTCAGGAACAGGTAAAACCCTTACCGCTATTTTGCTTGGTGCCCAGACAGGTATGGATGTATACCGAATCGATTTGTCGCAGGTGGTTTCCAAATATATTGGTGAAACTGAAAAAAACTTAGCCAATGTTTTTAATCAGGCTGAACGAAAAAACTGGATCCTGTTTTTTGATGAAGCGGATGCTTTATTTGGCAAGCGTACTCATGCTGCTAGCGCCAATGATCGTTATGCCAATCAAGAAGTTGCATACCTATTGCAAAGAATAGAAGACTTCCCCGGCGTGGTAATTCTTGCATCTAATATCAAAGCAAACATCGACGATGCCTTTGCCCGCCGTTTTCAGTCTTTGGTTCATTTTTCAATGCCTGATGTCGATGAACGTTATCGTCTTTGGCGTTCCTCTCTCAACGAAAAATGTAAAATCAAGGATGACGTTTGCTTTCAAAAGTTGGCTGAAGACTATGTGTTATCTGGTGGCGGCATCATTAATGTCGTTAGATATGGTGCATTAAGTGCACTGCGTAGAGAAAGTGACATGATTTGTTTTAGCGACCTGGTGGCTGGCGTAAACAAAGAATTGAGAAAGGAAGGAAAAACACTGTAGGTAGGGAATGGGTAAGTATGAAATGCATATATTGATGAAAAGTTGTTGGTTTTTGCCGGTACGGTTGCTATGGATCGCGTGTATGTTGTGCGTACCTCAATTTGTTGTTGCACAGCAAAGTACGGGAGAGTGTGATGTTGCACTGAAGAAAGAAACCTATGTTAGTTTTCTGTTATCCATTAATCGATCAGAAGTTACGCAAATACAAAGCGCACTGAATAAAACAGGAGTGAGTCAACTTGTTACAGATGGTCTATTTGGTCAGGCAACACGAACGGCTCTTTATCAGTTTTGTTTAAAATTGGAGAATGTACCGGAAAGCGACCTTGCTGTTAACTTAGTGCAAGCACTTGAACAACAGGTTTTATTGATGGAAGACGAGGCGCTTACCCCTAACGTCTCGACCGAGAGTACGAAAAAATTACCGGCTGTCGTTAATACTAAACTAACCGAAGAATCGACAGGGGATCTACCCGGCATCTATTATCTTCTACGCGAGGAAGATTTGGCGGCAGTGACAGCGGCGAAAACAGCCGCAGCCATAAAAAACACGAAAGGAGAAAATAGCGATGAATCGGTGGCCAAGGATAACGCTGCACAAGAAATCAAGTGGCCTTCTGATGAGGAAATGGCATCTCTTGAGACGATAACCACGATACCCTATGTCAATCAGGCGCAGTTTCGCAGTGCGGTAATGAGTATCAAAGTAATAGACCAGGAAAAATATCCAGAGTTTATTACACTTCTGACAGACGCAGCTAAAAAAAAGGCATCCACAAAACTGGAACCGATTGTACTTGATGACACAGGTTGCGGCTGTGTGCGTGATTTTTCAAATATGATTTATGGCTTCTATCCCTATTGGCGTTCGACAGTAGATCGACAGTCTGATGCAGTCGAAGATGATGTCGCCACAGCGGTTGTTGTTCCCGCAATTGATTACAGCGTTTTTACTCGAATCGCTTATTATGCGTTGACGTTGGAGGAGAACGGTGACATCACAACACCGTTACACTGGAATACGGGTGGCAAACTTGGAAACTTTATTAACAATGCACATCGCCACAAAACCAAGGTGGATTTGGTGGTCTATTCAGATCATTGGGCGCAGTGGTCTGAGAGTTCACTCAAGAGATCGGTGATGTCAGTCTATAATCAATTAAGGTTAGAGGTTGAATATAAAGAAGGGGGTTTGATGCAATATGTGCCGTTGTTGAACAGCACTACCGCGTCCCCTGATGGTGTAACACTGTACTTTGATGGCTACTTTGATCATGTTGAATCAAGTTACAAAATTATCGAATTTATTCGTCAGCTTTACGAGCGCCTCGAAGATCTTGAGGCCGACTACAAAATCAATATTTTGCTTGATGTTGATTCAACGGAACTGGCGAGTAGTAAACCGATATTTAACAGTATTAAAAACCTATTAGTCAATGACAAGAACGATAACCCGGCTTATGTTGATGGGTTACTTGTTTTCTTGAATGAACCCACTACAACATCGAAAAAAATTCTGCGTAGTAAAATTGAAAATGAATTCAGTGGTGCAGAGCGTATGGCCGTGCTGCGCAAGGTGATACCGATAATTACGCCGTATAAACACGACAATGATGAACTTGGACCCTATACACAATTCGACGATGATCTGATCTATTTGAAAAATAACTTCTCCGGTGTCGCGTTATGGCCATTACCTATGGTTGCTGATGCCGATGCCGCTATGATTTCACAGCGATTGATTAAGTACTTTGGTGTGAGCGATGTCGAAGGGCTGCTAAATACAATTTCCGCTCGTTATCCCGCATTATGTGAGTATGGCTGTCCCAACCGTTGGTTGTTTCGTCTTGCTATTGATGTGTTGTTATTTTTCCTAATAACGTATGCTGTGTTGGCGCTTTTTTCAAGTCGGGTCCGGCGCTTTTACAGTAAATATTCTGTTTATTTTATACTTTATATCATTGTTATGATTGTTGTGTTCATGGTGTCGCTGATGTGTGATTCCTTCTGGAAACAAAAACGTGACACCGTGCTACTAGGCTCGATATTGATTATAGCTGCGTTTTTTATGGTGCGTAAATACAGTCGAGTGAAACAAGGCCCTCTGCCCTGATGCAGTTACGCTATTAAAGGAATTGCCAATGAAAAACTCAACCTGGTGGTGTTTGTCTTCGGTGGTTTCTGCGATTCTGATTGTTGTCTTGATTAGTTTATGGGGGAAAATGAATCAATATGAGATCAAATCGACGCAACTGATCAATGAGCAAGCAACGAATGATTATCTTGATGCTAACTGGAAAACAAAATTAAAAGATTCCACGTTTCAAATGGAACCGACCATTAAAATAAAAACCGGAATTTATATTCAATCCTTACAGTTTTTTAATTCAACAGAGGTAAATTTAACTGGGTATTTGTGGCAACGTTACAACGACAGTGAGCACGCGGACATTAAGCCGGGTCCGTCGGAGGTTGGCTTTATTTTTCCTGAACAAGTTAATTCGGGGAGTAATATTGCACCTGTTGAGATCTATCGTATTCGCAATGGTGATGAAGAAATTATTGGTTGGTATTTTGAGGCAACCCTGCGTCAACCTTTCGATTATTCATATTATCCTTTTGATCATAAAACGGTTTGGGTTCGTATGTGGGCAAGGAATTTTTCTGCAAACATCGTTCTTGTACCCGACTTTGAGGCGTATCAATCTACTGGCATTACAGATGTTTTTGGCATAGATGAGGATATTGTACTGGGTGCGTGGAAGCGTCAGAATACCTATTTTAATTATAAGTTATCAAGTTATGATATGGACTTTGGGATACCGGGTTATATTGGTCAGGAAGGTTTTCCTGAACTTCGCTATAATTTTGTTGTAAAACGAAAATTTGAAAATGCTTTCATCGTTTATTTGTTACCTCTTTTTCTTGTTGCGACGTTGCTGTTTGCTGCATTATTGACCGTGAGTGGCAAGGATGAACTATCAAATAAACTGGGCTTTAATACTTCCGGTTTTATTGGCGCAAGTTCTGCGTTATTTTTCGTCGTCATGCTCGCACATATTCAACTCAGAGAGCAATTTTCCGGGGCAAGTATTGTCTACTTGGAATACTTTTACATCTTAATGTACGCATTACTTGTGATCGCTACAGCTAATACGTACTTGTTTTCTATTCGCCTGGAACGGTGGGGGAAATGGATTTTGTATCAGGATAATATCATTCCTAAAATTGCATATTGGCCCGTTGTTTTTGGTTGTTTAATTATTATTACTATACTGATTTTATAACGCCGAAATAACGGGTACCAGGGGTGCGCTGAGTAGTTACAGATTAAGGAAGTGGGGAGTGTATTTGCTTATGGAAAAGACCGTTTTATCATCATCGAATGATGTCAAGAATGGTGTTACAGATATTGCTGTTGTAATTCAGAATTATGAAGCCGCATTGAATCTTGTTGAAAAGCATAAAAAACACCGTGATAAGAAGTCGATTTTGGCACTGTTGATTGCTCGTGATGATATAGAAAATTTATTTTCTGTTAAAGCGACACCAACGAAAGAAGCCTTTGCAACATTGCTTGACATTGATCAACAAATCATGAGGTTTGACTCTCGTTTACGTCGGCTGGATGATATTATTGCAAGTACAATCAATCTGGATAAATGGAAACAGCGCTTTGATTGTAATGATACACAGCGATGGTGGTGGCAATTTGAAACACCCAGGCAGGTCAATAACTGGGATCGTGTGGATTGGCTGTGGGACGCGTTGACCCTGGCGATGCTGGCCATCGCAGCCAGTTTTATTGTCAGCATTATTTCCGCAATCTCTGTAGGTAGCCTGACGGTGGCCTCGACACTGTCTACAATCGCGCAAATCAGTGGATTAGCCATTGTCAGTCAAGGTGCATTGACTAAGAATGGCCAGCAAAAGGTACGCGATTTTATGATTCGTTTTCGTATTCCTTCGCGCTTTCAAAGTGAAGTTATGATGATCGCTTCATTCGTGTTATTAGCGACGGTATATATGACTCATCAATCGTTAAATGGTCTCTATTTGGAAGAAGGCCGGTTTTCTTACCAACAAGGAAATTTAGGTGATGCGGAACTGACGTTTATGCGTGGACTGGAAATTGAACCGGATAATTCGACCTACAATGCAGAACTGGGCCGTATCTATGAATCCTTAGGTGCTCTGGATAAGGCGATTGAACAATATTATTTTAATGTGCAGTCCGGTGGGGTAAAGGGAATTAACGACTTAGGTCGAACCTATATCAACTGGGTCAACCCAAGAACCCGAAAAAACGATTTGAAATTGGCCGAAGCCTATTTACTTTTAGCTTTGCAACGAGCCGAAACCCAAAATGATCCTGATAATGATTTACTCTATCAAGTGAATAGAAATTTAGGTTGGACACTATTAAAGCAGGAACAATATCTCGTCGCCAAACATTATCTGAATACGGCCATTACTTTGGATGAAAGTATTCCCATGAATCAAATTGGTGGCGGTATGGCGTACTGTTTTCTTGCCTATGTTCATGAAAAAGAAGGCAAGATGACCGCTGCGAACGAACAATGGAAAAATTGTGTAGTTAAAGCACGTCCAGAAACCATACATGAATATCGTTGGTTTGCTGAAGTGGGCAAGGGCGATGTCGCATCCTGTGTCAATACCAGTAAAATTGTGTCGGGTTTGGACGATGCTTTTTTTACAGACATGCAGCAAACACGTTGCAGTATGTTGGTCGAGAATAGTTTGAAAGTACCTCAGGTGACGAAATAACATGCAGGTTTTCGCATGATTGGTGATACTCTGAGCTGTATGGTTATCTAGAGAGTGAATATGAAAACTCACGCAGACAAAAAACAGAAGGTGATTAATCACGCGCCTCAAGCACAGCGTGATTACAGATCCACATCTCAATTTGAAGATAACCGTCCGGAGGCTATTGCACAACGAAAATTGCAAGGGACGGCAAAGAGTAGTACACCAGCCAAACAACTGAAATCGTTCTCAGCAAACATCAATAACAGCCTGCGAGCCAGGCAAACTGTGCCCTTTCAGGCGATGGCTAACCATTACACAGCAAAACAACCGCCTCTCATCCAGAGAAAGAAAAACCGCACCGGTATGCCTGACACACTAAAAACAGGCATAGAGCACCTCTCTGGCCACTCCATGGATGATGTAAAAGTACATTATAACTCCCCCCAACCCGCACAGTTACAAGCTCACGCCTATGCACAAGGCACGGATATTCATCTCGCGCCGGGTCAGGAAAAACACCTGCCGCATGAAGCCTGGCATGTAGTACAGCAGAAACAGGGTCGGGTAAAGCCTACTATGCAGATGAAAGGCAAAGTGAATGTGAATGATGATGTCGGTTTGGAGAAAGAAGCGGATATCATGGGACTGAAAGCGATGTCGTCAGAACAGGAATTTATTGTCCATGATTTGAATCATGGAAGTCGACAGAATGGAGAAGCAATGCAGCTATCTCCACAATATGAAAGCCCATTCCAAAATCTCAGATCGTCAACAACAGAGAAATCAGTTCTACAACGAGAGACAGGGGAGTTAACTAAGGAAACTCGTTATTTTAAAAAGGGAACCAAAGTTAAGGTCTTACAAACTTTTCACGATCGATTTCAATTTAAGGTGATTGGAGAAGCAAAACGTTTCTGGATCCAGGGCAAGCTTAAAGAATATTTCAAGGCAGATTTATCAGAGAAAAATATCAGCGATTCTATTGTTGAAACATCAGTCAAAGAAACCCCTAAAGATACAGAAATGGAGGATTTGATTGGGGTAACGACTGTTTTTGCCAAAGAACCACTACCCAAAAATGTTACTGTTGACGATACCTCCGAGCCTAAATTCCACGCAAAGAAAGAGCCTAAATCTAAAGACACGAAAAGTAGCAAACCAAGCACCTTATCCCTTCCTGATTTTAATGAAACAGTAGATCTGAAAGTAACTCCTAAGCCAACCTTAGCTGCACCGGAGGTAGGGGAAAAAGTTTTTCAATCAGGAGGTGGGGAAACGCTAACAGTTGAAGTAACCAGAAAAAAGGGGAAAAAAATAATTGATTTAAAGGCAGGACAAAATTATCTCAATGATGAATTATCAACCCGCTACTACAAAAATGAAAGTGAAATTAAGTCTGGCAAAGTAACCTATGGAATGATAAAGGGTGGTGCTACTTTAGGAGACGGGCATCATCGATTCTTGTGGTTGGCTCATTATGGAAAAAAAGTAAAAGCCCAGGTAAAAAAAGTTGCTGGCGGCCAAGCGTGGAGTGGAATGAAATACCAACCCAATCCAAAGAAAAAGAAGAAGCCATATTTGCAGAATGCTACCACACCGGCTCTGAATGTTGAATCTGTGGATCTGGATAAAAATGAAGTTGCCAAAAAGCTACGATCTAAATGGGAAGGAATTAGCTGGGGAACGCTGAAGAAACCGGGCTTGGTTCTTTCAACTGACCTAGATAAATTAACAACGACAGCACAATACAACGCGGCAAACCACACCATTAAACTCAATAAAGATGAAGTTGATCCGATTAAACTTTGGGATAATGTGTTATTTGAAGCTCAAAATGCATTAAATGCAAAAGTGTTTAATAAGCTGGGAAAAGAAAAAGGCGGAAAATCAGCCACGACATTTCAGGAATACGGAGAAAAAATGGCTACGGCCGAATACGATAGTGTAAAGAAGTATGTCAAGGCTTTAAGAGAATTGATCCAAAATGGTTTAGACGAAAATTCTCTATCTACATTAGCGCAGAACAATCTGATCAAATGGAAAACATGGGACGAAAATTCGATGGAAGAGAGTGATAGAGTTAAGGTATTTAACGATACACCCCACAGCGCTGATCCCTCCAAAAAAGATACTAAAGCAGCATTAAGCACGGCAGAACTTTATGCCTATGAAGCTATAGAATCGAGTCTTTTAAAAACTATAAAAAGCAAAATGACGCTAATCCTCAAAGGTGTTTTTTCTAATGGAGCTAGTAATGGATACTATAATAAAGACCAGTTTAAGCCATTAAAAATTATAGTAAGTAAAGGCCCCACACCATGGCCGGGCTCCGCAGGTGCCGCAAGAATCGTTACTTATGTCAATTGGCTGGAGAAAGTAAACAACACATCGGAATCAATTCCAAACTTAGTTACTATGACAGGATCTGGAGTGAACGGGAAAACGTTAACGAAATTTAAAACACAATTCGGTGCAGAGATAAAAAAAGCAGGCATTACAGCAAAGAGTGTCAGTATAGCCAAAAAACTAGTATAGGGAACAGGGCAGAGGGTCAAGTCACTTGTTTCATAATACTAAACCGACCGCTTTCACGATACTACTCTTGAATAACGGACATAAGAGTATTATTAAACAAGCGACTTGACCCCTATCCTTGGACTATCCCTTGAAATCAACAACACGGCATATCAATTAAATGGTGCGTGGTACATCGAAGCTACTGCTGATATTTCAACACGCTCACCTGAATTAATACAGTTAGCACAGCAACATGGTTTTACTATACCCATGGCGTTTTGAATTTAGGTGTTAGCGCGTTCAGATGTGCCTTATATTTGTTTTTTCCGAATGACGACTGCATGGATGCAGGAGATAGGGTAATGCAGGAGCAACTTACCGAGAGAAAACACAGACTTAGTCGCTCTAAGTTGAGTATTTTTCGATTGATGCCTACAGGGA
>UOFO01000055.1_pt1 | contig 31013 bp, 27 predicted proteins | sample 1988801 | NCBI WGS metagenome assembly UOFO01 (sample SAMEA4712195, study PRJEB27164) | hydrothermal vent metagenome | biome: marine basaltic hydrothermal vent biome; feature: marine hydrothermal vent; material: mineral | place: Pacific Ocean | collected 2011-06-14/2011-07-23 | depth 1719 m
ACCCGGAAATTCCTTTACACAATAACCCCGCAGAGCTTGGCGCACGGGTGCAAACACGCAAAGGCGATGTTAGCCTTCAAACCCAAAATGATAAAGGTACAAAAGCGAAAGACACCATGATGACCCTTGTGCAAACAGCGAGAAAGCTGAGTGTCAACACGCTTGATTATATCCGAGACAGGATTAGTCTAAGCTATCAAATGCCGTCTTTATCTTCCTTAATTAATTACGGTCGCAAGAGAAATTTAACAGCAGTTAATCTTTCCTCAAGGCAGAGTTCCTTGGGATATGGAGAGGATACAATTAATCTATAATTCTAGTTATGCCTAGACCAGTCCGAATTGAATACGAAAATGCTTTTTATCATGTAATGAATAAAGGTCGAGCGCGACAAGTTATTTTTAGAGGTGATCAGTACTACGAAGCCTTTATCGATATTTTGGCAGAGGCTCATTAGCGTTTCCACTGTATTGTTCATGCTTACTGCTTGATGGGAAATCACTATCACTTATTACTTGAAACGCCCAAAGCAAATCTAAGTCGCGTTATGCGTCATATTAATGGGGTTTATACTCAGCGATATAACCGGTTTAAAAAAACCGATGGCCCGTTGTTTAGGGGGAAGGTACAAAGCAATTTTAGTGGATAAAGAAGCTTATTTATTACAGCTATCACGTTACATACATCGAAATCCAATTGATATGAAGCAACCGAAGGTCAGGGATTTAAAAGAATATCAGTGGTCCAGTTATCCGGCATACATAGCCAAAGTGAAGGCACCCGTCTGGCTTTGTCGTGAGTTAAGCTACCAAATGCTCGGATACAAGCAGCGATACAAGGGCTATGCCAGCTACGTGGCAAAAGGGGTCGATGAAGAAACAGCACAATATTACCAACGAGGAAATATGGCCGCCATTATTGGAGATAAAGATTTCAAGTTTTGGGTGCATGAAGCCTTACTTCCGGGATTAGAAATGGAAGAAAAGAGCAGAGTAATCCAGCCAGATATTACGATGAAAACTATCGTAAATGAAATTGCCAGAGATTGGTACACCACCACTTCAGACCAGCTAACCACCGTCGTCAAAGGGCCTCAAAAAGGAAATGAAGCGCGAAAAATTGCAATGTATTTATGTCAGGAACTAGCGGATGTAAAGCTTAAAGACATTGCGCAATACTTTAACCTAAGCCATGTTGGTTCCGTTAGCTTTATAACCCATCAAATTAGAAAGAAGAAACGAGAAGATAAAACATTTTCCAATAAAATTAATGATGTCATTAAAAGTATTATGAAGAAAGCAAGCTAACCCCTTGCCCGACCTAGTTCGGTATCATGCTTGATTTAGCAATATTGATTATTTTATGTATCGGCTCTATAGAAAAAAATTACTGGGATCAATACTAAAAGCCCCGGGGCTATGTGCTCGAATAATTTTCAGGTCACGTCCTTCGTGATCTTTACTTTCCGTAAGTAGGTCGAGTACGGGGTAGTTGTCATAAGTTTCTTTGTTGTTATTTAATACGAGCATGACTTTAGGTTTGAGACGTCTGACCGGGTTTTGAGCGATGATGATGCCGATGTCGCCAGAGGCAAGTTCAATAATTGTTCCCGTAGGATAAATACCTACAGCCTGGATGAACTGTTCAACAAGCGCGCCTTGAAAATCAACATCACGCCACTCATAAATTTTTTCAATCGCATGGTAGGGAGATATCGCCTTGCAATAGGGGCGATCTGTGGTGATTGCATCAAAGCAATCAATAATAGCCGCTATGCGTCCGTGTAACGGAATTTGTTGGTCTTTTAATTGGTGAGGATAGCCTTTACCATTATAGCGTTCATGATGATAGGCAATCATGTTGAATACGATATTGTCTTTTTTAGCTGTGTCCAGAATGATCTCCATGCCATAGTGCACATGATGTTTAATGACCGCAAACTCCGCTTCGCTTAGCCGTCTGGGTCGTTCCCATAATTCCGTAGGTAATTTAATTTTTCCTATGTCAAACAGCAAGGCGCCCATAGTAAGGCTTTTAAGTTCATCTGCAGCATAACCTAATTGGCGCCCCAGCTTGGCGGCGAGTACAGCAGCATTCAATGCGTGCGTATAAGTATAGCTGTCTTTGTATTTCATCATAACCAGCCACATGGAGGCATCCGAATTTCGCAAGATGCTACCGATCATTGGTGTTACGGCTTCTTTTAATTGAGAAAGTTGAATACTTTTACCGCAGTTAATATCAATCATGACCGTTTCCAGCGCCATATGTAAGTCTTTCCGTGCTTGTCTTGCTATGCTAATTTCTTTTTCAATAGCTACCTGTTTACTATCAAGTTTATTGTTGTTGCTAAATTCAGGTATTGGGGTTTTAATTTTTTTTGGTGCTTTATGTGCAACGTTAGTGGAGGAGGGGTTTATTCCCAAGTTCGTATTGATATAAACATAGGTGCAGAGTTTCTGAATTTGCTCAAGGACTTCAACTTCGGTTACTTTAAAGCCCTGAAATAAAAATGGCGATTCAAGCCAAGGGCGGTCTAGCTCGGCAACATACATGCCCAGTTTTAAGTCGCTGGAATAAATCTGTATTAAATTGGCTGTTTCCATGGTGTACTTTTGATGCTTCCAGTCAAATCCTGCTAACTTGAATTAAATATTATCTTATTTTAATTAGTCGGCCGCTGTAAGCGATGCCTGAAGTGATGCTGGATTTTTCTAGATTAATACCACATAGAAAAATAGAGCTGGATAACATTGGCAGAAAAACCATACAAAGGCTCTTCGCCAGCGTTGACGTTTTTTACACGAAGATCTCGGAAGTTGTCGTAATCAAACATAATATGGTCGTAAACGAGATTAATGCTGCTTTTTTTAATGAAAGGAAGAGATGAGAAAGCGAATTCATAACTGACGGCGAAGCCAATGGTTTGTGTGCTGAATGTGCTTAATTCCTTGTCTCTTGCGCGAAAAGTCAGTTCGCCTTCGCGCAGAAACAGATCACGATAAAAATCAGCGGAGTTTTGATTATATTGTCGATATTTAATATCAAATACCCAGTTTTTTTTGTATGGGTGGGTATAACCAATTTGATAAGTATGCCCGTTGATGCCCCAGGTATCTTGATAAAAACGATAAGAAGCGTGTATCGAGGCTCGATAAGGTAAATAATACATAGCTCGTGCTGCGAGTGCCGAGCTGGTTCTTGTATTGGGGTAAAGTTCTAACTCTCTTTTGTATTGAGTGAGGTTCTCAGGATCAATAAAACGAACCGTACGATACGGGTTATTTAAGTAACCTTCATCCGTAATGATCTCCCAACCAAATTCTGTAATCAGGGATTTAGTCAATATTTGAGACAGGCCAACACGATAATGTTGTCGGTCTACCTCTTCACTAAAGTTGCTATCCCCTGTTTTACCCACTTCATCCCAACCGCGAGAGTATCCCATAGTGACAGTGGTTAGGTCGCCAAACATATCTTGTGAAAAACTAAAATGAGCAGATTGGGCTTCAAAGTCATTTTCACTGCTTTGTGTATAGGCAAGGCTCATAGTAGTTTTATTGTGTAAATAGTCTCCACTCACAGAGTATTCAGTACGTTCTTCTGTATAGGCGCTTGCCGAAGTAACGACATCAATGGAGGCGCTGGTGATGGAATCAATATAATAATTGGCAGAAAAAGAAGTATTGTTGCTCATGCTCTTGCGAACCAGTATCGATGGGCCGTTGATCTCAACACCGCCGCCATCATAAGAGTGATACATTGCATCCGCTCGATCTTCTGGCAGTACGGCGGCAAGAACCGGCAAGGTTCCAGCCAGTATGCTGCCTGCAATAATAAGTTGTTTTTTAGTTACAGCCACAGCCCCCGCCTTGTCCTCCATCGGCACCTCGTGCCGCTTCCCTGGCTTGATAAACATGATTTATATAGGCGCTGGATACGGGATCTCGTTGAAATTTCATAATAGGGTCCGCCAGGTTATGGCGCTCATAAGGCTTGACCCAGGGTTGTATGCTGCAAGCATTGATGAGCATGAACAGACACAGTCCTGCAGCTCTTTTAATCAAGGATGTCATCCCGAATTTTTTCATTCTCGAACAAGCTTTTTAATAAATTTCTCATACTCTTTTTCATCACCGGGGAGGTAGCCCGCATGAAAGTAACGTATGTTGCCATCGCGATCAACAAAAATCGAACTGGGCATGGCAATGAGATTATATTGTTGGCTTACTTTATTTTGAGTATCAAATAAAATAGGGAAGTTGACGGGAATGTCGTTCAACATTGCTCTGGCACGATCAGGTTCTTCTTCAACATTAATGCCGAGTAGCGTGAATCCAAGATCTTTGTAGCGATTATTTAATTTATCAAGAAGCGGCATTTCTTGACGGCAAGGTCCGCACCAGGATGCCCAGAAATTAATCATGACGACATCGCCACGTAACTCGCTCAATTTAATATTGCTGCCATTATTGCTTTTTAGCGTGAAGTCCGGCGCGGGTCCTTCAAGTTTGTTATCTGCCGAAACGCAGAGTGGCGTTATGACGATAATGGCTATAATGATGTGTCGAATTACAGGTCGAAATAGTTTATACATAAGATTCTCTCAATTTAAAAAAACAGAGCCAAGCCACCGCTAATTTCGATATTGTGTGTTGATTTTTTTTCTCCCAAAATATCAATTTCAAACATGTGATCCCTAACATCCAGATGAATGGCAATCCAATCTGTAGCCAAAAAACGATATCCGGCTCCAAAGTTGATGGTAAAACGATCGTCGCCAGCAAAGCGTGTGCTGCCCGCACCGCCGATAATATAAAGGGCGGTATTAAACGCTGCTTTTCTTGATATAAACGCCTCACCAGGTAAAATGTTGTAACCCAACGATACATTGTAATAAGTTAATTCACGTTCTTCTTCAGTTAACAGCTGTGTGGCACCGCTTAACCTTTCAAAGCTTGTCTTCTGTGTTGTTGATATGCCGTAACTGGCTTCCAGAAAAAGATCTTCGTTAATGTGATAGGCTAATCGTGCTCCAATAACACTATTGACACCAAAATCTTCTACACTGAGCAGGCCAAAATAAACGCCTGCTTCGAAATCTTCTGTGTCAATTTTAGACTCATTAAATTCCATAGGTTTTTTTTCTGTTTTTACAATGGACTCAATTTCTAAGTCCAACGTTTCTTGAGCACTGGCATGAGTATAAAATACGGAAGTATTAACGACCAATAAGGGTACTAGCCATAGTGTACGTATCACGTTTTTTAAATTAAATTTTAGAAAAATATGGCAAAACCTGCTTTCCATTCATTTGCCTCCTCATTGTTTTCATTACTGGAAAAAACCACGTGACTCCGATATTCCATACGAATAACAAATCGTTGTGCCACATGAGTGCGAATACCCAATCCGACATGTGCCGTGGGATCCGTTCTGTCTATTGTTTGTATCAGAGTCGTTTTAGGTTCTGTGCGAATAGCACCGGCACCCAACGTAAAAAAAGGAGAGAAGCGCAAATTAGGAAAAGGATGAGCAACCAGGTTTACACTTCCTATCCAATTTGTAGAGAATGTTCCTATTGCTTGCGTGATGGAAAGTTCTGCTGAAAGATTAGGTGTTATATTTCGTCCACCATAAAGTGTTAGTGCGGTAGCCCCTTCAAAATCGCCGACCAGCGTGCCAAATTCCCAACGTCGTTTTGCAAAGTCTTTACGCGTTATGTCGGTAAACTTCATTTGTTCACCTGTTGACGTGAGTGTTTTTTCCATGTTTCGTCGATGTGCCCAGCCTTCTTTTCCTGAGGCTATACGCAGTTTAAACCACCCTGTTTTACGTCGTATAATTTCAACGACATCGCCGCGATTGACAACGTGAAAAATAGGGTAGCCCCGCCCCGGCCCGGTGTGCAGTTCAATAAAAGGGTCTGCAACCTGGCCTATTTGTCCTGTTTCTTTAGCGATACTTTCAGGATTCCATAATGTCATGTTGGTGAGCACCACAAGCAGTCCAATCATCCAGTTGATCGAATTTTTTGCGAGGGCTTTATCCTTAAGCATTGTCATCGATTTTATTAGTTTAATGGGGCCGCAAACGGATTGTTATAGTATTGCGCGCCGATATCAAGCCATTCTGAAATCAACTTTTTTTCTGCTTCGGTCAGGCGTCCGACATGAGTGCCGCCATCATTAAATAAAGCTGTAAATGTGCGAGCGCGAGCGCCAGCGGCAGACATAGTCGGGGCAGGGCCTGCTACAGTCACTATGATCGGGATGGGTTGGCCATTTGCATCGAGTACCTGATTGCCATCACCATCAAGTTGAAACAGCAAATTACCTTGGCTGTCGGTGACTTGTATCAACCGATCAATAAGTACACCATTCACGACTTCTTGTTCATTATCAGTAAAAAATAATTCTCTATATGAATTGAAATGATCCGGTTCATCAGATGAAGGTCCATCGGCGAGATCAAGTTGCGCCGCAGGAATCTGTGCGTCGGTATTTTCATCCGTAGGGCTATGGCAGAGGATGCATGTATCGTCGCTGACGGGATCTCCATTACCATCGAGTATTTGTCGGTTTTGTGACCAAATGGGGTGAATGTGTGTCTCATAATTAATCACAGTGCGACAGTTGCTTGTCCAGGTGGTTTGACAGTTTGCCGTTGTCGGTGCTGCACTGGTCAAGTCCGCATAACGATAGGTAAAGCTGGTGTCTTTTGTACGCACGGTAGCATCGGTCCAAACATCGTCATAATTAATATTCACGCTGGGCGTTAATGCCGCGCAGTCCGTTTCACAGCTGATACGTATTCTTGTTTCGGCCATAGTTTCTGAAATTTGAGCGATAAGAGCGATTTCCGTATTGGGAAAGGGCAGCCCACTGGTGCTGGCGCCGCTGTTGAGCGCGGTTATGGCATCGATTCTGCCGTGGGGCATCCCCTCGTTGTGCGTATGGCAGCCGTTACAAACCAGAGTTTCTCCTGGGCGAACTTGTATCCAGTTTTGATGACGGGCACCGATACGGCGGCCGTTTTTATCTAAAACACTTATCGCTAAAGGAATATTGGCCGGTACTTTAACCATCACCGAACCGTCTGGTTCAACCGTGCTGTAGCCAATAATTTCTCGCATCAGCTGTTGATTGCTGCGGCCAAAAGCTGAATTATTGAAATCAAGCGTGTCATTGTCCGGAATAGATACAGCTTTAACAATACGTAAAAACCGTGCCGCTCGTTCATCTGCCGCGACTAAAGCAGGATCAGCAATATTGCTGATGGAAGTCGCATTATTACCACTGGAATTCAAGGCATTAAAACTGCCATCAAAATCATAAACACTGCGAATATGCAGCACGCCCACACCTTCATCAATATAGCTGGCATTCAAATTAGCACTGGCAACCTGGTCGAGGATAACAGTGGGGGTTGTGCGCGGTTGAGCAGAGACGACATCGCTGATGAAAATATTTTCTTCAGGAAGAGTGATTGGCAACTGAGTATGCGTTTCTCTATTGTAGATGTAAACCCCATAGAGCGGCGCGGCTTCTTCAATATCATCAACTGTAATATTGTCGGTGGTGCAAGGTACGATAATTCCTGGATTGTCCTCAGTTTTATTTTGCACCAATCGACAAGGTGTCCAGCTGACCAATGCTCGGTCTGTGCCGTCCCAAAAGGGATAAGCTGCACCATAACGACCCGCCAAAGAAGGGCTGGTATTGGTGATTATGGTATTGTTTGTTGCGGGTAACTGACCGTTGCTGTTGTTGCTGGTTGAATTAACAACTTGTTGGGTGGCATCGGCAAAATTATCGACATCAATCAGAATAATATCACCGCCAGAAAAAGTACCTGAAGTGGGCCGTAAAATACTCATTACGGTGCCATCCGGGCGTTCTCTGGGTTGCGTAAACTGCACGTTAGCATTGTTTGTTCCGGTATTATGACTGTGGCTGCCATATACGATGTTGAGCGTGGTACCGTCTGGGTTCATCGTATATAAATTAAAGGCATTGCGGCTTCCCATGTTATCCCAGCGGTTAAAGAGTATTTTTCCACTGGCTAACACCGTGGGGCTTAAGTCGTGACTTTGATTAAATGATATTTGACGAATGTCGCTGCCGTCGTCGTTCATCACATGAAGCAAGATAGCGTGATCATTACGTCTTTCAACTGTAGACGGGAATTGAGGTTTTCCTTCATCCAGCAAAATAGCGCCGGATTGTCGTTGTCGCGTCGAAGAAAAAACGATGCGGCCATCAGGTAAATAGTGTGGCGCCAGATCTTGACCTTCTTCGGCGATGATGTTGGACGTAATAAGGCGGCGCAACACCTTTGTTTGTAAATTGTATTCCCAAATATTCCATTTAGGTTGATCCTCGTCGTTCGCATTTTCGATCTCAGGCAGACGTAATGCAAAAATCAACTTTTGACCATCAAACGAAACGTTAACGTCTTTAACATCACCAAGAAGCCCGATGATATCTTGTGTAATATTGATTTCAGGCGCGCTGGGTGAAGCCCGATCGCGTACATAAAGATTACCGCCCGCATTAAACGTTAATGGCGATTGTAAGTTTTCTTGTACAGGTTCATTTTCATTATTGACAGGCATAGGGCGCTTAACATAGGCAATAGCAAAATCCTGGATGATAGGATCCGGATCTTGTTCATTGCCCATACAACCACAGAGTAATGTTGTCAGTAAGATCAAGCTGTATTTTTTAGCTGTTCTGAAATTCATTTTTTATTGGGTCAGTTTAAAAATGTTTTTATAGGCATAAGGAATAAACAGTATACGTATATTTTATTGGCCGATGTTGAGACAAGTTTCACGTTAAACGTGTGACCTCATCCTTACCTGTACTTAATATAGCGACAAAGTGCTTGTTGTCGCCATGTCATACCACCAAGATACGACCCAGATCACATTAAATTTTATATTACGCCGTACAATAAACGTTTCAAAACGTAACAAAAGGCGGAATTCTAAAGTTAGCTCACTTTTTGCCGACTCCTAAAAGCCCACAATGTAAATAAGGCCGCAATATGTTTTTCTCTTATATAAAGTTTCAACATCAGAGTGGTTGCCAGTTTATGGTCGCTGTACTGCTCTGTTTTCTTGTTGTTTCATCCGCTTATTCTGGTTCTCGAGAACAAGCCAAGCGTATTCATGATCGTATAGCAGGCGTTCCACCTTCGGCTTTAGTTTTAAACAGTATGGCTGCGTATATTGATGCTAACGAAGCGATTAGTGCTGCAAACGAGGCTTTAGAAAATAGTGCCTTTTATCATGTAACACTCAAAAATATGGTGACACCGTGGACGAATGAAGAGCAAACCGTTTTTGCACCATTGAATGATTACACCGCAACGGTAATCGGTATCGTGCGTGACGATGAAGATTTTAGAAAAGTACTATACGACAACATTCTATATGTAGGTGCAGGCTCATTAGGCTTGCCTGCTTATTCAATGAGTAACAACGATCATTATGTCGCAATGGAAACACAGGGGATTGATCTTCAAAAAAACTTGGTGCAAACCGCTCAATCTTCAGTAATGGATATTCCCGCAAGTGCATCTGCAGGAATTATGACCTCGCGTGCCGCCGCTCGAGCTTTCTTGATTGATGGGACAAACCGCGCAATGTTTCGTTTTACGATGATGAATTATCTCTGTAATGACATGGAACAAGTCAAAGATATCACCCGAGCACACGATAGAGTACGTCAAGATGTTTCTCGAAGCCCCGGTGGTGATAGCCGAATATTTATGAATTCTTGTGTGGGTTGTCATTCGGGAATGGATCCTTTAGCTCAGGCTTATGCCTATTATGATTTTGAGTACACCGATGACGCAGATACCGGACGAATGGTGTACAACGGTGAAGGGGTATCAGACCCGGTAACCGGCTCACGTGTACAAGGTAAATATTTGATTAATGCCAGTAACTTTAAATATGGCTATGTCACTACCAATGATAATTGGAGTAACTATTGGCGAAACGGACAAAATGCATTACTGGGTTGGGATGTCGGCAATCAGGGTTTACTGGGAAACGGTGCGGGTGCGAAATCAATGGGAATGGAGCTTGCCAACAGCGAAGCATTTGCTCAATGTCAGGTAGAAAAAGTATTCAAAACGATTTGTTTACGTAAGCCTGGTACTGCTGCGGATAGAACTCAGATTTCGACTATGGTGACGTCATTCAAAACCGATAACTACAATTTGAAAAATATATTTGCTCAAACTGCAGTCTATTGTAGGGGGGATTAAATATGACACTATTAAAAATAATAAAGTTCGATAGAGAAAAAAGCAGTTTATTTGCGCTGTTTCTGCTGCTTCTTTTAGTGGGCTGTATTGGCGGCCCTTCAACAACCAGCAATCCGGTTACGTCCAACAGTAATGCAGCCAAATCCTATACCGGCCCGGTTCCGGCGACGACCGATGTCAAGGCGTTTATGGACACCGTCTGGCAAGATCTGAAATCGACAAATCGTTGTGGCAATTGCCATGTATCAGGAAACCAGACCCCATTTTTTGTTAGAAATGATGATGTGAACCTAGCCTATAGTGCCACTATTAATTTAGTAAACTTAAGTTCGCCTGAGGATTCCCGTTTAGTCACCAAAGTAGCGGAAGGACACAATTGCTGGTTAGATAGTGATAGTGCCTGTGCTGCTGTTATTACCGCGTATATTCAATCATGGGGAGGAGGTACGGGCGTTGGTGCAATAAACCAGGTTAAATTGGTAGCGCCTGTACAAAAAAATGTTGGTGAGACAAAAAATTTTCCAGTAAACGCACCGGCAGCATTTACTACGTTGCATACTCTTTTAAGGACTAATTGTGCAGAATGTCATGTTGAGTCCGCTACTATCCCACAGTCACCCTACTTCTCTAATAGCAATGTAAATTTAGCTTACGAGGCCTCACAAGCTAAAATTGACCTGAATAACGCTGCAAATTCACGATTTGTAGTTCGTTTACGTAGTGAGTTTCATAATTGTTGGAGTGGTAATTGTCAGACTGATGCGCAAGAAATGGAAGATGCGATTCGTATGTTTGTCGACCCCATACCATTAACACAGGTTGATCCGGATCTTGTTATAAGTAAGGCATTAAAGTTAACTGAAGGGCTGATTGCCAGTGGGGGTAGTCGCTATGAAAATAACTTAATTGCACTTTATCAATTAAAGACAGCGGAAGGCGATACTTTATTTGATACCAGTGGTGTATCTCCCGAGCTTCATTTGCAATTATCTGGAATAGAAGGTGTTGACTACAAATGGGTTGGCGGATGGGGGATTGAGTTTGTTAACAGTAAGGCGCAAGGTTTGACTTCTGCGAGCAAAAAACTCAGTGATTCAATCAAGTTAAGTGGTGAGTATTCTATTGAAGCCTGGCTGGTTCCTGGCAATGTTACTCAAGAAGGTCCAGCAGGAATCATTAGTTATTCGGCAGGAACTGCGGCGCGAAACTTTACCCTGGGACAAACCTTATACAATTATGATTTTCTGCATCGCTCCAGTACAACAAATGCAAATGGTGAGCCTGCATTATCAACAGCAGATGCGGATGAAGTTCTGCAAGCAACACAACAACATGTGGTGATTACCTTTGATGCAATTACAGGACGTAAAATTTATGTCAATGGTACAGATACCGGTGCAGTGGATGAAACGGGGCCTGGCAATATGTCAGATTGGGATGACTCCTTCGCCTTTGTGCTCGGTAACGAAGTGTCTAACAACCGGCCCTGGAAAGGGAAATTAAGATTGGTGGCTGTGCACAGCAGAGCGTTAACGCCAGGCCAGATCCAACAAAATTTTTCCGCAGGTGTAGGTGAACGCTTCTTTTTATTGTTCAACGTTAGTGAGCATTTACCCGAAGTAACGATTGCTGCAACGGGAGCGATTTCAACAAACAGCTATATCATGTTTGAAGTGAGTCAATTTGACAGTTACAGTTATCTTTTTTCTGAGCCCAAGTTCATTAATCTGGACGCAGGAATTACTTTAGATTCGATTCCTGTAGCCGGCTTGCGTATTGGCATTAATGGTAGGGAAGCAACATCAGGGCAGGCCTATCCTAACTTATCTACGACACTGGATAATGATAATTATACTGATATTGACGGTCAACAGCTGTCTGCTCTTGGAACTGTCATTGCTTTGGAAAAAGGCCCAGACCAGGATGAGTTTTTCCTAACTTTTGAACGCTTGGGTGCCGAGACCAATGTGGTGATAGAAGCCGCTCCCACTGCTCCTGCTGCACCACCTGATGCTGACCCTGTGTCAGATATTGGTTTGCGAACGTTTGAAGAAATCAGCAACAGCATGTCGATTATTACGGGCGTGAGTACGACAGAAAGTAATGTTGCGACCACCTATGAGTCGATTAAACAACAGCTGCCTACGGTGGAAAACATTGATGGTTTTTTATCTTCTCATCAAGTTGCGATTGCACAAATGGCAATTGAATATTGTAACGCTCTTGTAGAGAGTACCTCTTTGCGGGCTACGTTTTTCCCCGGCTTTGATTTTTCTGCGAATGCGGCCACTGCCTTTGATACACAAGGAGAAAGAGACCTGGTGACGAATCCATTACTGGCTAAAGGTTTGGGTATTAATTTAAGTACCCAGCCTGGTGATGCTGCGGTTAAGACTGAGCTTGAAAATCTAATTGCCGGTCTAACGGTGTGTGGCGGAGGTTGTGCAGCAGATCGCTCCGCCGTGGTTGTTAAAGCTGCCTGTGCGGCGACTCTGGGCAGTGCAGCAATATTAGTTCAATAAAAAATAATTTTAAGGTTGTTATTATGGCTAGAAGAAAAAGCACACTTCATCCCGACGCACCGTTACGTCATGCTAATCATAAAAGCCCCGTGACGCGTAGAGACTTTTTAGCTCAGAGTTTTACTCGGGGTTTAGGTTTATTGGCTATGGGGTCTCCTATATTTTCTATGTTCGCTAACCCCAGAGCAGCACAGGCTGCACTTTCCGCTGATTTAGAAATATTAAAAGGCAACTGTGGTATAGCAACACAGGGAGCCGGTAAAATCCCATTTATAAGTTTTGATCTCGCTGGCGGAGCGAGTATTGCGGGTTCTAATGTATTAGTAGGAAAGCAGGGTGGACAGCTCGATTTCTTAACAACCGAAGGTTATGGCAGGATGGGGTTGCCGGGAGATATGATCCCGCCTTTGGTTGACCCTGCCGACCCAGACGGGGGAGACTATACGGATACGACTTTGGGTTTGGCGTTTCATAAAGACAGTGGTTTCTTGCGTGGCATATTAGAAAAAATTTCAACAACAACAGCAGCCAATATTAATGGTGCCGTGATTCCAGCCCGATCAGATAACGATACCGGAAACAATCCCCATAATCCGATGTATGGTATTAATTTAGCCGGTGCAAATGGTGAGTTATTAAGCTTGATTGGTTCGCGCAGTAGCGATTCCGGCGGTAATTCAATGGCACCGGCTTCGATGATTGATATTGCGGTTCGCCCTACAAAAATTGATCGACCCAGTGATGTGACCGGATTAGTCGATACCGGAAAATTAGTTGGACTACTGAGTCAGACGGATGCGGTCGCGGTATTAGAATCTATACAGCGCATCAGCAGCATGAAACTCAATGCAGTGGATACTAAGCTGGCGATAGATGCAGCAGTGAAGACAGACATGAATTGCCAGTATGTCAAAGCGGCCGATTTAATTGATCGTTATGGTGATCCCACGGCATTGAATCCCGCTATTGACCCCAATATTGTCGGTCCTATTTTTACTCAGGCTGAATTTGATGGCGATGGCGAATTTCGCAAAACATCATCCGTAATGAAGTTGGTGATGAATGGCTTTGCCGGTGCGGGGACGATTACTATGGGAGGATATGATTACCATACGGGTGATAGAGCCGTAGGTGAAGTCAGGGATTTGCGTGCGGGTCGTTGTATGGGTGCCTGCCTGGAATATGCCGCTCGTGTCGGTGTGCCTTTGATGTTGTATGTTTTTAGTGACGGTTCGGTTTTCAGTAATGGAACTATTGATAACTCGGTCGATGGCCGAGGCAAAGGCGTTTGGACGGGTGATAATTCCGGTACTGCCGCCTCTTTTTTTCTGGTCTACGATCCAACGGGAAGGCCGCAGTTGAGGGGGGCTACAGTCGATGCGCAATTAATGTCACAACAAATAGGCTATTTTCGTGCTGATGGTTCGGTTGACACCTCATCAAGTCCTGCCGCCAATAACGTGAATTTGTTGGTTGAAACAGTGATCCTCAACTATATGGCTTTACATGGTGATGAGGGCAATTTTGAAACAACTATTCTTTCCCAAGGTTTGGGCAGCTCGGCGATACGTGATAATTTAATGGCGTTTAACAAAATGGGATCGATTGGCAACAACGGAAAAATAGGGAGTTGATACGAAAATAAGGGAAAGTATTAAATGAACTTTATTGGTAACTACTCAGCGTATTCATCTTTTACTCCCTATCTGCGTTGTTTTCGTACTCAATCGGTTACATATTTCTATATGCGCCCTCTTTCCGTGCGAAAACGCCTTGATATGAAGCAAAATATAAACACGCTGAGTAGTTACCTTTATTGTTTGTCTATTCGGTGAAATATATTCACATCAATTTCTATGCCCCTGACAAAATGCTAGAAGAGCTACGCCGAGCGCAATGACGAAGTGCTGGAGCGCATCTACATAGGCCGCCGTTTTAAAAACGATACCGAGCGGCTGGAAAAACTGTTTGATCTCTACACCAAAAGGAGTTTTCCGCAGTACGACTACGACTGCATGGATGCAGGAGATAGGGCACGCGGTTGCCGAGGCTTTCATTCTCGGACAGGCTCCTGGCCTCAGATGTTGCTATAAAAGCAGTGAAACGATTCTGGGTCGATATTTTATAAATTGCCTCATCCCTTACCTTGTAAACGCTGCCAACAACACGACAGCATCACGAACTGCTGCCGCAAATTCTCGCGTCGCCTTGTCGGATGAGGTTAGTTCCTCGACTTTGGCAAGCAGCGCTTGAAGAGAAAGCCCTGCGTAACTTTTGATAAGCCCTTTACCAACATTGCCATCAAAATCTACAACGTATTTTTCACTAATACCCAGAATCGCTGCTTGTGTGAGTTGCTTGTCGGAATTTATACCAACAGCAAGTTTGAGACTACCGTGACGATAGTTAATTTTAGTCACATAGGCGGCACCTAATACTGCGCCACTTTTCTTATCCGTGGCTAAATAATAGCTATACTTTTTATCATCCAACTCTATACCGTAATTTTTTTTCGCCCATTCAATGGCATCGTCTTTTAGTGGCTGTTTGCGTTTAACTATTTTGGCCTCACTGGGTAACATCTCTTTCAGTGCGGTTTTGGTTTTAATAAAAGTGATCATTGGTCCGGCATGTCCTTTGTGCGCTTGAACGTCAGGAGACCAGGATGTAAAACCGATGGTAAAAAAAAGTGTTAATGCCGGAGTTAGCAGATAAGAGAGTGAATGGCGAAGTTGAGTTGTAGTCATAGTTATTCCTTCAGTTAGATTAGTTTGGCTTGATCGACTCCGTCAACTGAGTTAGACACAACAGCCCCCCCATTGGCAGCAACAAGAGCGCGAACGAAAGCAAATGCGCATGGGAAACTTGAGCTAGAATTTGTGGCGACAGGGTATCATCTCCGCTTGCAGCCGAGGCATGATCGATGCCGGACATGTTCATTTTAGAGTGATTCATGCCCGCCATGCTCATATCCATTTCGTCCTCTTCATCAAAGGAGAATGCTTCTTCGACAAAATCGTGCTCCGCAATAGCGACAGCTTCGGTGCTTGAAATACTTTTATCAGTATAACGATCGGCAATGGCTTCTGGGTTTATGTCGCACTGATAATGCGGCATTGAGTACAACGGCAAAGTAACCCGTGCCAAGCAGCTTCCACGATAAAGAGAGATGGGCAAAAACTGAATGTATTCGTCATGCGTCTATTTGTTCCCTATATCGTGTGTTTTAACCCATAACACGGCGCCCAGTTCCACGGGGTAAGCCTTGCCTTTATGGTCCATGGTCTTTTCAATCTCCATCAGGGCCGCCATTCCCCACCAGCCTGATTTGGGCATGGCATAGGCAAAAACACCGTTAGCATCGGCTTTGATGATTTGAGTGATGAAAGGGTCTGCGGGTGATCTCACTTGTCCTTTGTCGTTGTAATACTCAACTTCCACTCGAGCGAAAGGCACCGGTTGACCATCGAGTTTAACTACACCGCGAAACAAATTATTGGTCCAAAGCCCGTATGGTCTTGTAAGGGGAATGATTTCTGCTTTCAAGCCCAGCTCATGATCCCATCCTTCTTCCATACCGAAAGCATTCACCACAGTTTTTGTATAGTGAATAATGAAGCGCTCTTCGGCGGCTTCCCAATAAGGCTGTGGTTCGACAAAAAAGAGATGATCACCTGGCTTACGAATTTTATAGCTAGTCTGATAGGCCGACAAAGTATCGCCAGCTCGGTCCTTGTAGGTCGTTTTCCGCAGTGTGCCTAACAAATCGATTTCTTTTCCTGCAACCCATACCCCGAAACGCGCGGGTTGCTTCATGTTTAGCCCCATACCTTCAAAAGGGTGGGTAAACATCAGATTGAGATTCAGTTTGCGACTTTCTCCGGAAGAAATAATTTCATCAGAGGGAATAAGCATCTGAAAATGAGCGAAGGCAGGTGCTGCAATCCCCGTCATTCCCATTATGACGATTGCTCTGATTAACAAGCGATTAAATCGCGACTTATCCTTCATTTTGATCTCCATCCTTGATTAAAGTGCCGTACTCCATCCCAGGCTCCAACGAAATTTTTCGTCATTAGAGATGCCCGCTAGTTCCTGATAAATAGGATAAGAAAAGTTAGTATAGATACCTTGTTTGTCGTTTATTCTGTAGCTAATGCCTGGCGATAAATAAACGACATCACCACCACTATTTCTTTTGATCTCATCATTTTCGATATCTTGATCAAAGAAAATGCCATTTAGTTCAATGACAGGAATAATAGAACTGTGATGAGCAAAGCTTGCAGCTAAATCAAGCTGCCACGAATTACCTGAGCGGAATTGCTTCGCGCCTTGAGTACCAAAACGATAAATCACGTTAGCATCAATTGCAATAGCTTCTGTCAAGTGGCCGCTGTACGCCACTCCACCTTGAAAGGTAATCGCCCCACTTCCTGGCTGATTGTGGGTGCCGAGAATCTCGCCTTTATCTGTTTTATTCGTGATTTTTCCGGTAGGGAGAATGAGACCAAAAAGTGAGGCCCATTGATTGTCGCCATCGTTAAAAAAACGGTAACGACCTGTGACTAACATATCACCGATTCCTGGTGAGTCTGCCGTATCTGAAATACACTCGGCAGTACTAAGGTCACCCGTTACCGCTGGAGTGTTAGCAAAACAAGCGTTGGCGTTACTATCTCCATTATCTTTAAAATCTTTGAAATTGTTATATTGAAGCATAAGGCTGATGTCCATATCGTCATTGACCGGGAAACCAAAAGATAGAAAAAAAGCATCCTCACTGGAGTGCATATGAACATCTTCATCCTGTGCCTTGAAATCAATCATTTGTTGATCGCTAAATGTTTCGTAGCGTCGCGCATCCCAACGCAGACCAATGACTTTTTCTTCAAGAATGGCCGCGCCTACTGTATTAATACTGCCACCCCCGCCGCCGCGTATGGATTCACCATGGGCGTGAACTGATGAAATACCACCAGCCATAAGCGGTAGGCCAGCTATGGCAATTAATACGGTTTGATGCAAAAATTTAAATTTAGGCATTTTTATTTTTGGCTCCTGCAATGATTTTCTAGATGAAGTATTACGTCGGTGATTGAGAAAGCGCGAAAAGTGGAGAACGATCTTTCGTTTTAATCCGCTTCAAGCACATAAAAAACGTATACGAAATAACTCGGACATTTTGTATTCCATTTTTAGCTCCTGTTGACACGTTCTTCATATCATAGCCGCTCGAACATAGAGCGGTTGATCTTTCATTTTCGGGCAAGCAGTGCAGCCAACTAAAGAAATAGCATGAATAAAAATATCGTAGCACTCGGCGTGTTACTTTGTCAAATATCGTGCTATTTTATTTCCTTTGTCGGAGAGCGTGGTAAGAGAAATCCTTTATGAGGCAGAAAGAAGGCTTTGTGAATGGAGGTGGGACTCGTAGCTGGTTAACGTATTTTCAAGTAATGTTGCTACCGTCATGGGGCCAACTCCGCCTGGGACGGGGGTGATCCAGCTTGCTCTTGTCGCGGCGATGGGGAAATCAAGATCGCCGGTGATTTTTCCATCTTCGCGTCTGTTGATTCCAATATCAATGACGGTGGCGCCGGGCTTGATCCAGTTGCTGTTAACGATACCGGGCTTACCCACGGCGACAACAAGAATGTCTGCTTGTTTGACGTGCTCTTCAAGGTTTTCAGTGAAGCGGTGACAGGTGGTGACGGTTGCTCCCGCTAATAATAATTCTAATAACATCGGGCGACCCACATGGTTAGATGCACCAACCACAACCGCGTAGGCTCCTTTTATTTTTGTTTTAGTGTGCTGCAATAAGGTCATCACGCCTGCGGGTGTGCATGAACGTAAAGTAGGCAGTCGTACCGCTAAACGGCCAATGTTGTAGGGGTGGAAGCCATCTACATCTTTGCTTGGGAGGATCCGTTCTATGATTGTTTCCGTGTCAATGTGATTGGGTAAAGGCAATTGCACGAGAATACCATCTATGGTTTCATCCTGATTTAATTGATCAACTAAAGCAAGCAGCTCACTTTGTGAAATATCTGGTGAAAGATCCAGAGCTTTTGACGTTATGCCCGCAGCGGCACAGGCTTTGCGTTTGTTAGTGACATAAATTTCTGATGCGGGGTCGCTGCCGACCAAGAGAACAGCGAGACCGGGTGCACGTTGCCCTGAGTTTATATGATCGTTAACACGTACTTTTATCGTTGTGCGTATGCTGTGTGCAATGGCTTTTCCGTCTATAATGCGTGCTGTCATACTGGTTTCGAATCATTGTGAATGGAAAGGAAGCGCGTATTGTAACTATTTCTTGCCGACTATGCCAAAGTAGAATTACTTTGTTAGTGAGTGGGAATTAATATTGTGAGATACAGAGGTCGGGTCAATAATGTTACAATTCAATGTTTTTGATCGTGGTTTTTGAGGATAGGTGATGTCAGGGAAAACACTTTATGACAAACTTTGGGATGCACACGTTGTTCGTGAGAGTGGTGAGGGCGCCAGTCTTTTATATATAGACCGTCATTTAATTCACGAAGTCACATCTCCCCAAGCTTTTGAAGGATTACGTTTGGCCGGCCGTAAGCCCCGGCGGGTTGCGGCGAATCTGGCCACTCCGGATCATAATATACCCACTACCGATCGCAGTCAGGGAATAACAGACCCCGTTGCTCGTCTTCAAGTTGAGACTCTGGATAATAACTGCGAAGAATTTGCAATAGAAGAATTTCGCACCGATGACCCACGCCAGGGTATTGTCCATGTGGTGGGGCCGGAGCAGGGTGCAACGTTGCCCGGTATGACCGTAGTTTGCGGTGATTCTCACACCTCTACCCATGGGGCTTTAGGCGCGCTGGCGCATGGGATTGGTACCTCTGAAGTTGAACATGTGTTGGCGACCCAATGTTTGATTCAGAAAAAATCTAAAAACATGCGCATAGAAATTAACGGCAAACTGGGTGTTGGCGTGTCGGCTAAAGATGTTGTTCTGGCGGTTATTGGTGAAATAGGTACCGCTGGCGGTACCGGTTATGCCATTGAATTTGCCGGTGACGTTATTCGTGCGCTGTCGGTAGAAGGTCGGATGACCGTTTGCAATATGACGATTGAAGCTGGTGCTCGTGCGGGCATGGTTGCGGTTGATGATAAAACAATTGAGTATGTAAAAGGTCGGCCCTTTGCTCCTTCTCCTGACCTATGGGAGCAAGCCGTTGAGGCTTGGCGTGATTTGCATAGTGATGATGACGCTCGGTTTGATAAGGTGGTGCAAATTGATGGCAGCACTATACGACCTCAAGTGACATGGGGAACGTCACCAGAAATGGTTTTATCTGTGGACGGTGTAGTACCAGACCCTCAAAAAGAAACAGATGCTGTGAAACGGGATGGCATGAAAAGAGCGTTGGGCTATATGGGCCTGACTGCGGGAACAGCGATGAAGGATATTACCATAGACGTTGTATTTATTGGTTCTTGTACGAATTCTCGAATTGAAGATTTGCGTGAAGCGGCGGCGGTGATTCAGGGAGGGCACGTTGCGAAAACCGTTAAACAGGCTTTGGTAGTACCGGGTTCGGGTTTGATCAAACAACAAGCTGAGTCTGAAGGTCTGGATGAAATATTTACGACGGCGGGTTTTGAATGGCGTGAACCGGGTTGCTCAATGTGTTTAGCAATGAATGCGGATCGTTTGTTACCGCAAGAGCGCTGTGCATCGACTTCCAATCGAAATTTTGAAGGGCGTCAAGGTCAAGGGGGACGAACTCATCTGGTGAGTCCTGCGATGGCCGCAGCAGCAGCGATAGCGGGTCACTTTGTTGATGTGAGCAAGTGAAGAATCCAGTGTTTAGTGTTGTAGTCTTTTAGGTGTGATATGGAATCTTTTGTAGAAATAACAGGAATTGTGATGCCGCTGGATCGGCATAACGTTGATACGGATGCGATTATTCCAAAACAGTTTTTGAAGTCGATTAAACGAACGGGATTTGGTCCGAATTTGTTTGATGAATGGCGTTATCTGGATCACGGCGAGCCGGGGCAAGATAATAGCAACCGGCCATTGAATAAAGACTTTATCTTGAATCAAGCGCGTTATCAGGGTGCGACTGTGTTGCTGGCGCGCAATAATTTCGGCTGCGGATCTTCGCGTGAACATGCGCCATGGGCCTTGTTGGATTATGGTTTTAGAGTTCTTGTTGCGCCTTCTTTTGCCGATATTTTTTATAATAATTGTTTCAAAAATGGAATTTTACCCATCGTGCTGGATGAGTCGCGGGTAGATCAATTGTTTGAGCAAGTCGCCGCAAAAGAAGCGTATTCGTTAACCATTAATCTTGAACAGTGTGCTATTACTGCACCTGATGGCACAGAATTTTCTTTTGAAATTGACTCGTTCAGACGGCACTGTTTGCTCAATGGTCTTGATGATATTGGCCTGACTATGCAGCATTTTTCGGATATAGCAATTTACGAAAAACGACGCCATAAAGAAGTACCCTGGATGTTTTCGGATCAAGGATAAAATAAAAAATGACAAGTAAAATAGCGGTGCTGGCTGGGGATGGAATAGGCCCTGAAATTGTCAACGAAGCGGTAAAAGTATTGAGCTGTTTACAATCAGAATTTGGTTTGAATATTGAAATGGAAAGCGGACTCATAGGCGGTGCAGCTTATGATGAAACAGGGAGTCCGTTTCCTGATGTCTCACGCGATTTGGCACGAGCCTCTGATGCCATTCTATTGGGTGCGGTGGGGGGGGGGGAATGGGAATCTCTGGATATTGCTGTGCGTCCGGAAAAAGGGTTGTTGGCTATACGTTCAGACCTGGATTTGTTTGCGAATTTACGGCCCGCATTATTATACCCACAGTTGGCCAACGCCTCGACATTAAAGCCTGAAGTCGTTTGGGGGTTGGACATCATGATTGTGCGGGAGCTGACAGGCGGGATTTATTTTGGAGAACCTCGTGGCGTGCGTACACTCGAGAATGGTGAACGTCAAGGTTATAACACTCTTGTCTATAAAGAATCGGAGATTAGTCGTATCGGCAAAGTTGCGTTTGAAATCGCGCAAAAAAGAGACCAAAGAGTCTGCTCTGTGGATAAAGCAAACGTTTTAGAGTGTACTGAGTTGTGGCGTGAGGTCATGATTGATGTTGCTAAAGATTATGCAGATGTAGAGTTGAGCCATATGTATGTGGATAACGCGGCGATGCAATTAGTACGGGCGCCCAAGCAGTTTGATGTGATGGTGACAACGAATATGTTTGGCGATATTCTCTCCGATTGTGCGGCGATGTTGACAGGGTCTATTGGCATGTTGCCCTCAGCATCTTTAAATGAATCGGGTAAAGGGATGTATGAACCTATCCATGGTTCTGCACCGGATATCGCAGGTAAAGATTTGGCGAATCCACTGGCAACGCTACTCTCTGTCGCGATGTTGTTACGTTATACTTTAAATGAAGGGCGCATGGCAGATCAGCTTGAACAAGCGGTAAATCAAGTGCTGGATGCGGGTCTGCGAACTGCGGATATCTATACTAAAGGCATGAATAAAGTTGGAACGGCCCAAATGGGCGATGCGGTTGTGGTTGCATTAAGAGGCTGTAAATAATGAGTAAGTTATATGATGTTGCTGTTGTTGGAGCGACTGGGGCTGTGGGCGAAACCATGTTGTCTATCCTTGCGGAGCGTAATTTTCCTGTGGGTAATGTTTATCCTCTGGCGAGCAGTCGTTCTGCAGGCCGTCGTGTTCAATTCAAGGGTAAAAACCTGATTGTAAAAGATTTGGCTGAGTTTGATTTTTCTCAGACGCAGATTGCTTTATTTTCCGCAGGGGGGTCGGTGTCCGCCGAGTATGCACCCAAAGCGGCAGCAGCGGGTTCAATCGTTATTGATAATACATCACATTTTCGTTACGACGATGATATTCCGTTGATTGTGCCCGAAGTTAATCCGCATGCGCTGGTGGGCTATAAAAAACGTAACATCATCGCCAATCCAAATTGCTCTACCATCCAAATGATGGTCGCGTTAAAACCGATACATGATATTGCTGGGATTGAGCGGATTAATGTTTGTACCTATCAAGACGTATCCGGTACGGGTAAAGAGGCGATCGAAGAATTAGCAGGACAAACAGCTGCTTTATTGAATGGAAAAGAGCTCGAAACCAAAGTTTATCCTAAACAAATTGCATTTAATGCCTTACCTCAAATTGATGTATTTATGGAGAATGGTTACACCAAAGAAGAAATGAAGATGGTGTGGGAGACACAAAAAATATTTGAAGACGAAAATATTAAAGTGAATCCAACGGCAGTACGCATTCCCGTTTTTTATGGGCATTCTGAAGCGATACATATTGAAACCAAGGAAAAAATTACGGCCGATGCGGCTCGAGCAGCGTTGTTAACAGCGCCTGGAGTGGTGGTTATGGATGAGCAACAAGCAGGAGGGTATCCTACCGCAGTGACTGAATGCGCAGGTAAAGATCCGGTGTTTGTTGGCCGAATCAGGAACGACGTCTCACATCCCAGGGGTTTAGATTTGTGGGTCGCCGCCGATAACGTACGCAAAGGGGCCGCATTAAACAGCGTCCAAATCGCGGAGTTATTGATTAAAGACTACTTGGCTTAAACGCTAAGCACTTTGTTTATCTTTGCGTTAAGGATCAGAGATTGCCAAATTTTTCGCGGCCTGAGTAAAAAACCATGCAGCAGTGTTGCATTTGTGAAACATAAAATTCAGGTATTGGTCTGGGTTTGTCGTTACATATGCAGTTATGTGACCCAGGGAGGTGGAAAATAAGCGTGCAAGTTCTAAAATCCCTTGTAGTTGGAATAGGTTTGTTAGCACTGAGTATTACACAGTGCTATGGTTTAGGGTTGGGTGATATTGAGCTGAACTCCAGTTTGAATCAGCCCCTGAAAGCCAAAATTGAATTACTTGTCGTCAAACCCGATGAATTGAAACAGCTTAAAGTGAGGTTGGCCGATAAGGCCGCCTATGAAGCTGCAGGCGTTGAACGAATTCACTTGTTAAATGATCTGGTTTTTAAAGTGATCGCAGTGGATGGTGATAAAGTCGTGATTGAAGTCACGACTGTGGCACCGGTACGCGAACCATTTTTGGACTTTATTGTTGAAGCGGATTGGGCAGCAGGGCGTTTATTAAGAGAGTATACGCTGCTTTTAGATCCTCCTGTTTATGCGCAGGAACGCACAGTTGCTGTTGCCGCAGCACAAACAACATCACAGTCCTCCTCTCCTGTTGAAGCAGTTTCCTCCGCAGACACATCGTCAAAAACTGTTTCCTCGAAGCCTGTATCGACAACTTCATCAGCAGCCACTCGTTCGACAGGTCAATTTACGGGAAATGAATATGGGCCTGTAAAAAATAACGAAAATCTATGGAATATCGCTGAAAAAGTTCGCTCGGATGGTTTAACCACTGAGCAGGCCATGATGGGGTTGTTCAAGATGAATCCCAGTGCCTTTTCTGGTGCTAATATTAATAATTTGCAGGCAGGCTATGTTCTACGTGTGCCGGATGCGGCGGCAATTCAGGAGTTAAGCCACTCGGAAGCGGCAAAGAAGGCTCGTAAGCATTATAACGATTGGCTCGCACAACGACGGATTGCCGCAGCCGCGAGTAATCAAACGCCTGCTAATCGTACGAGTTTGGCAGCAAGGGCAAAAGCCAGCGGAGCGAAACCACCGCTGGCCGATTCAAATGCGCAACTGCGTCTTGTTAGTCCTGAAGAGGGCGATGGTGGGTTGTCTGGAACGGACAGTGAAGGTTTGTCATCGACCGATTTGGCGAGAGTGCAGGCCGCCGAGGAAGGTTCAGCAGCTCAAGCATTGCAAGCACGAATTCAAGAGCTGGAAAATAGATTGTTTCAAAAAGAACGTTTACTCACACTGCAGAACGATGCGTTATATGAGTTGCAACAGCAGTTAGGCAGCCCGAAGGATTTAGTTCAAGTCACGGAATTTACCGATGAGGATGTGGCTAATGATCCCACGATAGCAAGCTTCTCTGATGCGGCGATTCGCGAGTCTGGTGATGTGGTGGCAAACGCCGAGGTTGGATCCGAAGAAACAGCAGCAGAAACGGTGGCGACAGTTGAAGAAGTTAATCCTGAATCAACATCCAGCGTGACTGTGAGTGCGAAAATAGATGTGCAACCTGAAGCAGTAGAAAATAATTGGCTGGATTTGTTAGAAGATACCAACATCTTATTACTGGGTGTTGGTGTGTTATTGATTATTGGCGCGGCCGTTTGGAGCTGGGTGCGCCGCAGACATCTGCAAGAATCGTTTGATGCCAGTGAGTATGGGCTCATGCCTGATGAGTTAAAAATGCCAGTAGGTGATGGTGAGGTTAGCACTGTACACACTGATATGACGGACTCCGATTCTTTTATGAAGACGTCTCGTATTGTGCCAGAAGAAGCTGAAAGTGATATTTTTGTGGAGGAGACGACGGCGGGTCTGGATTCTTTTGAAACAGATGATGCGGATATTGATCCTATCGCTGAGGCGGATGTTTATCTTGCCTATCGTCGTTATCAACAAGCTGAAGATTTAATCAAATCTGCGTTAGAAGAAGACCCTGATTCAGAGTCTTTGCAAATAAAGCTGATGGAAATTTATTATGGTTCCGAAAATCAGCTTGCTTTTGAAGCGGAAGCGGAAGCTGTTTTTGCGCGGCACGGCGGAGGTAAAGATGTTTGGTCGAAAATAGTCGAAATGGGCCGCGAGTTATGCCCAAACCATCCTTTGTTTGGAGATGCGGGTGCCATAGATACCCCTGAATTAGAAAGCCTGACTTCAGAGAGTGTTGATTTAGATAAAGATCTGGATTTAGGTGATCTAGATTTAGATAGCTCGGGTTCTGGAGCAACGTCTCAGAATGATGTGCCTGTGCAAATGGAAGATGAAATTTCTGCGGAGATTGCCGCCGAAATGGATAATCACCCTGATGATCTGAGTGCTTTGTTAGACGATTTAGGTGATATTGAAAACCTCAAGGGTTTACAAGGTATTGATGGTTTAGCGGTTGATATGAAGAGCATTGATGCTCTTGATGATACTGATTCGCTGGACAGTCTTCGTGACATGAATGCTGAACAAACACAGAGTAAAGAAGTTGAGTCTGAGTCTAGCGTTGAAGACTTTGTAGCAACGCTTGATGCCCGCCCCGTTGCCGAAGACAGTTCTATTGATGATGTCTTAGGTGGTTTGACACCTCTTGACGATATACCCATTGCTGATGAAGAGAGCAATGATATAGCTACCTTACTGGAAGGTCTGGATGATTTCTCTGACGATCATTCTTCTCCTCTTGAAAATGAAAAAGTGGATGTTGGAATCAATGATCTTGCTGAACCCTTTGAAGAGATTCCTTCCTTTGATAAAGAAAAAGCTCAAGTTAAACACCAAGCGGGCTCAGAGGCGGAGTTGTCAACTGAAAATGTTTTGGATTTCGACTCTTCGGAATTCGCTCATTCAGGTAGCGTGATTCATGGTGGTGGAGAAAGTGATCAATCCGCACTAAATGCGATGGCTTCTGATATTGATTTAGGTGAAAACAGTGTTGAATTCGATGCAGAACCTCAGGAGCATCCCGTCGCCGAGGCGGATACCGTTGAAAGCAAGCCTGTGCAGTCATCGAATGAGAGTTTAAGTGATGAAGTTGTCACTCAAACTGCCGATGCCGATATTGATTTTGTAGAAGGTTTGGATCTAAGTGGTCTGGGTGGCGATATTACGAGTGACGACGTTCTATCCGATGAGGTTGGCGCGGACATCACTCCATTATCAGGCGCTGAAACTGCGGATGAGACAGAAAATATTAATTCTCTGATGGGTGGTGTTGATGTTGAGGCATTTCCCGACGATATATTCGCTGGCATAGATGCCGTGGGAACGAAGCTTGATTTGGCTCGTGCCTATATCGAAATGGAAGATGAAGATGGTGCGCGTGGTATACTGGAAGAAGTGTTGGAAGAAGGAAGTGATGATCAAAAGCAAGAAGCTGAGACTATTATGCACAGCATGTCAGCGAATAGTTAAAGTTGTAACAGTTTAGCCTTGAAATAAGGAATGTATCCTCGTTCCCATGCTCCTGCGTGGGAATGCGTACGGTACTGGCATTTAGCAAGGTATGGTTTACCACGCAGGAGCATGGGAACCAGAGTTCCTCCTTCTGTAATGTGCTTTTATCCGGCCTTCAATCGCGAACATTAAAAACTAAGAACAACTGTCGATTCCACGGACGGAGTAGGGCGCGCAATAGGGAAAACCGAATACTAAACACGGAAGTTATTACGTGCCCATTTCTGGAATTATTATTCACCCTGTAATTCGGCTTACTACTTTAATTGTTTTTGCCATCAGTGTCTCTCTCGGGCAGGTGGGCGATGTTGCTGCTGCTGTATTAATCCTCTTTTGTTTATACCTTATCCTGGGTTTCTCTTATCTTTCTGGTGTTAGCAAATTGCTGCGTCGTATGAAATGGTTTTTTATATCCATTACTGTCCTGTATTTGTGGTTTACGCCCGGTGAAGCTATATTCTCAACGGGGCCAGCGTGGTCCACATGGTGGCCTACCATTGAAGGTCTACAACAAGCACTGCATCGTGTTACGGCATTGATTATTATCATTGCTGCAGTAAGTTTACTGTTGAAAACCACATCCAGAACTCAATTATTGACAGCCATTTACAGCTTGGCCTATCCTTTTCAATACCTTGGGTTATCAAGAGAACGTTTAGCAATACGTATGACATTAGTGCTTGGGCTGGTTGACGAAAGCTCATTGCTTATGAAAGATGTGCGGGAGCGAGTAGGAAACCAAACAAAGAGTAAAGTAACGTATATAGGCCGACTTGCCGGTGAGCTTTTTTGGGAAGCGATACAACGTGCGGAAGCGATGCCATCAGTTCAGCTTGAAATTACTATAGATAATCGTCCCCCTTTATACCAGTGGTTGTTACCATTTTTGTTGTTAGTTTTATTGTAACTCCTCAGCGTATTCATTTTTTTTCACCTATCTGCGTTATTTTCGTACTCAATTGGTTACATCTTTCTCTATGCGCTTGAGCGTAGCGACAAAGTACTCTTGGGGTGCGTGTTGTTCTTGAGTTTGTTATATTGGCAATAAAACAAATTGAATAAAACGCGAGAAGATATTAATAATCAGTGTTTTGTCAGAATAATTCAAAAAACCAAGCCGTTTTTTATGGCTTTTTCAGGATGGGGAAAGTGTGTTCAATGGCTAAAGTAATTGGTGCCATTATAGGTTATATATGGGGTGGTTTTTGGGGGCTGGTGCTGGGTATTGTTATTGGCCATGTGGTGGGTCGTATTGTTGTCAAGGCGTTACGCGGAGGGCTCCTCAAACATCAAGCGAAGGTACAGCATGCATTCTTTGAAGCCACTTTTTCTGTTATGGGGCATTTGGCCAAAGCGGATGGTCGTGTAACAGAACAAGAAATCCAGATTGCCCGTCGAGTGATGCAAAACATGAAGCTGGGCGAGGCAGCAACACAGCAGGCGATGGCGCTGTTTGCTCAAGGTAAATCTGCCGATTTTGATCTTGAAGGGGTGTTGTTGGATTTGCGTCGAGTGGGGGGGCTGCGGCATCGCCCTCTGATGCAAATGTTTATTGAAATTCAGGTGAGCGCGGGTTATGCCGATGGCGATCTCGCACCTTCAGAAAGGACTGTGCTGCTTACACTCTGTGAAGGTTTGGGCTTTACCGCCGCAGACCTTGAACGTATAGAGTCGATGGTTCGAGCCGAGATTCACGGTCATAAAGAGGGTGCTGGTCTTTCTTTAGATGATGCCTATGCCATACTGAGCATCAAGAAAACAGCAACCGACTCAGACGTTAAACGTGCCTATCGGCGCTTAATGAGTCAACATCACCCTGATAAACTTGAGGCAAAAGGCTTGCCGAAAGAAATGATGAAAATAGCTGAAGAAAAGACCCATGAAATTCGCATGGCCTATGAAAAAATTCGTGACGAAAGAGGGTTTAAATAAACCCTAACGAATCAAAATAATTCGAGAAAAAATGCCTTCAAAATACTCATTACTTCTTAGAGGTTCTAACAATGAAACTTATTCTAGTTCTTTTAGTTGCCTTCTCTTTGTTAGTGGCAACAGCTTTTGTTTTTTTAGCTTATCAGTCCAAAACCGTTCCCGATCTTGGTTTGCGAGAGGGTCGTTTAGCCGCTTGCGTCAATACTAAAAATTGTGTCAATAGCATGGCCAGTGATTCTCAAGGTATTGAACCCATCCGCTTCGAAGGTGGGCGGAGTGATGCCTGGATTAAAATGAAACGAGCCGTTCAAGCGAGCGGTGGAAACATAGAACAAGAAAAAGAAAACTATCTATGGGCGACCTTTCGTAGCCCGCTGTTTTCTTTTGTTGATGATGTAGAGATATTAATGGACGCGGAATCTCAATGGTTCAATATACGCTCAGCATCAAGAGTCGGTCAGTCGGATTTTTCAGCGAATCGAAAACGAGTTGAAATACTAAGAAAGGCGTTCATGGAGTAGAGTGTGTCGTGTGCGCTGTGTTAAATAGTCGCCATTATGATTCAATTGAATAAAGTGAGTGTCGCCTATAATAATGGCAAATTGATCGCGCTGTACCCGATTACCATTGAATTTCATCGTGGTGAATTTACCGTGCTGCTTGGCACCTCCGGTGCGGGAAAAACAACACTTTTACGCAGCATAAATCTACTTAACATACCGACGAGCGGTGAAGTGAGCGTAGCCGGTGTACGCATCGACAATGCTCAGGTTCTGCGTAATCATCGACGTAATACCGCCATGATTTTTCAGCAGCATCAGTTAATCGGGCGGCAGAATGCCTTACGTAACGTCCTAGCGGGGCGCTTGGGTTATTATTCATCACTGCGCAGCTTGTTGCCTATGCGTGAGGAAGACAGAAGACGGGCGCTGCATTGTCTGGAACGGGTAGGTTTGCTCGAGAAGGCGCTGGAACGCGTGGATTGTCTCAGTGGTGGCCAACAACAGCGCGTAGGTATAGCTCGAGCACTGGTACAACAGCCTAAGGTGATGCTCGCAGATGAACCGGTAGCCAGTCTCGATCCCGCTCGCGCACACGAGGTCATGTCTTTATTACAACGCATTTGTGCAGAAGACGGCATAACCATCGTAGTCAGCCTTCACCAAGTAGAACTTGCCAAAGCCTATGCCCAGCGTATTGTAGCGCTGGCCGAAGGACGGGTAATCTTTGATGGGCGTGTCAATGAATTCAATGCTGATATCAGCAGAGAAATATACCAGCGGCAAGATTGAGGATGCTGGTTCAGATGTCGCTCCTTGCTTATTATCACGTATAACATGACTCCATTGTTACAGTACATCAAACCGTCTGATGAAAAGTTGGGTTGCGAATCCTGAGGGGTAATAATACATCAGGCATTGGTGATAAATAGCGACTGTGACGTTCGTCACAGTATTAAACTAATTTCAAATATAAGAATAAGACAGCGATGTAACTGTGATTAGAGTCGCAGTCAAATTTTATCAGGTGTTCGATACCTTCCGTATATGTTTTACGGAGGTGTTTCTCGATGAGGTTGTTGCCTGTTTCTTTTGGGGTGGCACTATACTTACTTATGTCACTTGCGCACGCGAGTGATCGAGATTTAATTATTGTTGCACTAAATAATTCTATCGATAAATTTCAATTAGCTGCTAACTCACGTCTATTGGATTGGCAGCAATTAATAGAATCTCATCGTAATTCATCCGTTAAAAAGAAATTATCATGGGTGAATACTTTTTTTAATAAAGTGCATTATCAAACAGATGAAAAATTGTGGGGGAAGACAGAGTACTGGGCGACTCCAATAGAGTTACTGATGCTCAATCAAGGTGATTGTGAAGATTATGCCATAGCGAAATATTTTACATTACGTGCTATGGGCGTACCTGCTGAGCAATTACGAATCGTTTACGTTCATTCGCTTAGTTTAAAACAGGCCCATATGGTGCTTATGTATAAATCAAAAAATGAACTGTTAGTTTTAGACAATGCCGAGGAACATATCAAGAGTTTTATTGATCGAAAGGATCTCGTTCCTGTTTATAGCTTTAATAGTTTGTTTCTTTGGTTGCCTGATAAGTCAGGGGGAGAAGAGCGAG
>UOFO01000148.1_pt1 | contig 30978 bp, 27 predicted proteins | sample 1988801 | NCBI WGS metagenome assembly UOFO01 (sample SAMEA4712195, study PRJEB27164) | hydrothermal vent metagenome | biome: marine basaltic hydrothermal vent biome; feature: marine hydrothermal vent; material: mineral | place: Pacific Ocean | collected 2011-06-14/2011-07-23 | depth 1719 m
GTGGGAAGGGGCTGGGTTTTCGGCGTTGCTGCCCATGATCCTCATACCCCCCGTGAAACGTGGTGGACAGGGTACAACGACCAGCTTCCCGATGGCGCTATCACCTCCGGAAGCACGAATCCAAATTACACCCAGCGCAGAGTGATGCATCTGCTCTCTTATCTGTTGGAAAGCTGTCCCGGACGGGAGGGAGGCTGCCCAGGCGCTGACCCGACGCGTATCTCAGTCTCAGGTCAGTCCATGGGGGGAACCGGTAGTTTGTTCCTGGCGGTTAACTACAGCCGTCATTTTACAGCGTTGAGCTCCCTCATTGGTGGGACCACTCCCCATTTTTTAAGCACTGGCCAGCAAGCCACTCTGACCGCTTTGTGGGGTTCCAAAGATCTCGGGTTACCGAGTGACAAAGGAACCAATGTTTGGGATCAATACGATGCCAGCCGTGCGGTATTCCATGATAAAGATTTCCGCAACCTCCATTTCAGCACGATAAGTGGAAAGAATGATCCCACCATTAACTTTAAAGCTATGGTGGGTATCAGTCCGGTGACGAACAGCTCTTTTCTCGCCGCTCTGCAAAAAGAAGGGGTTGGGCACTTCGTCGTTTGGGACCAGCGCGCTCACGGTTCTCTCCCGACTTGGTGGGAACCGCTGGATGACGGTTCGTTCTTGCGCCGCAACTTGGCATTTCCCGCTTTCTCAAATGGCTCAGCAGATGATAATGCCGGAGAACCAGATGGTCTGGGGGGATTTACGGGCGCCTCGCAAGGTGCCTTGAACCAGTACCTACGATGGGATAGCACAAACATTGTTGATACACGTGACGAGTTAGCTATGCCGATCAGAGCGGACATTGATACTACAGGCATCGATTCTCCACCACGAAAGAATAAATATGATGGCCCTCTGCCAATAACCGCAGATGTGACAATACGCCGTATCCAGCAGTTTCAGATGCTGCCTGGAGAGACGGTCAACTGGAATTACAATGGAAAATCTGGAAGCGTCTCGGCTAACGAAGATGGTTCGGTTACTGTGCCAGGTCTGGAGATACAAACAAGTTTTATCCCGCTTGTGTTAAATCGCCCCAGGTAAAAGATTCTCTAAATCATCAAAAGGACAGGATCGATGGATTGATCCATAACGCCCGGCTCATAGGCTTTATAGCAATACTCAAGCATGAAAGACTTCGTTTCACAGCAGGGATTACCACACCGGTAGCAGCGCAAAAAAAGGGAAGTTATTTCGTGCCCATTCCTTATCTTCGTGCTCTGTGGTTGAATCGCTCTTTTTGAGTGAATAATATTGCTTCACAGAGAGCACAATTAATCGTGTTTACTCGGAAATAAACACTGTCATTCCTCTCCTTCACCATATTCATGGTGACAACAATTTCCTGCACGATATTCGCGCGTCCTTGTGAGAAATCCGGGTTAAGCTCGCATGCCCGACTTCCAGCTCAAGCAAACGCTGAACAGGATGTTGCTGGAGGTGACACAAAATAATACGGATTACTCCACCATGAGTAACCAGTAAGGTATGTTGACCACGGTACTGCACCACGACATCCTGCCATGCTGATAGTACCCGTGCCTGAAAATCCAGCAATTTTTCAGCCTGGGGTGGCGTGTTTTTCAGTGGGTCGTTCCAGAAGGCACCCAATGCATCGGCGTCTCTCTCCATAAGCTGTATGGCAGTACATCCTTCCCAGGAACCAAAATGCATTTCCTTAATTCGTTCATCATGCTCAATAGATATTGAATCCTTTGCCGCTAATGAGTCAGCAAAATCAGCACAGCGTACCAAGGGGGAGCTGATGATGTGATCCCAGCGCTGTTTTCCAACCGCTGAACACATTTGATCCCAACCCGTTGGATTAAGCGGATCATCAATGCTGCCACGAAAACGAGCACCGCCAATGGTTTCGCCATGGCGTAACAAACTAATGGATGAACTGGGTTTCATACTATTACTCAATTTAACTCTTATCCGAAACCTCAGCTTCCGCGAAGGTAGCCATATCGTTGTGTAACGCACAGGCCATACGCAACAACGGTATCGCCACAGCAGCACCACTGCCTTCACCCAGACGCATTCCCAGCTCAAGCAAGGGTTCAGCATCAAGGTCTGCAAGCATAATGCGATGCCCCGGCTCAGCAGAGGTATGAGAGTACAGCAACCAGTCGGCAACGCCAGGGCACAGACGGACGGCAACAAGCGCGGCACTGGAACTGATGAAGCCATCAACCAATACAGGAATCGCCATCTTGGCGCAGGCGATATAAGCCCCGGCCAAGGCAGCAATCTCAAACCCCCCAACACGGCGCAATGCTTCCAGTGGTGAAGTCGAATGTGATTTATGCAAATCAAGAGCACGTTGTATTACCTTTACTTTATGGGCAATACCACGGCTATCTAACCCCGTACCCGGCCCCGCTATATTGACGGGACTTTCATTCAATAAAATACAGACCAGCGTTGTCGCAGCACTGGTGTTGGCAATACCCATCTCGCCGCCAATAAACAATTCGGCACCAGCAAGTTTGGCGCGCTCTGCCGCTTGACGACCGGCATTCAATGCACAAGCCACTTGATGTTCCGTCATCGCCGCTTCGATACTGAAGTTTGAAGTACCCAGACCCAGGGAATAATTTTTAACATTATCCAGAGGACCCGTGTCATGCGCAGTACCCAGGTTGATAACTTCAAGATTTGCATCAATAGCACGGGCAGCAACACAAATAGCCGCGCCGCCGTGAGAAAAATTTTTAAGCATTTCGGCCGTCACAACCTGAGGAAAAGCAGAAACTCCCTCCGCAGCTATACCATGATCCGCAGCGAATACAGTGATATGCACTTGTTCCACATGGGGTGTTGCTGTACCTTGCAAGGCGGCCAAGCGTATCGCAATACGTTCTAACTGACCCAATGCACCCGGTGGCTTGGTGAGTATCTTTTGTCGTGCTTGAGCCGCTTGCCTGCTCTTTTCGTCAGGAATGGCAGCCGGTGCCGTTAACCACGGTATCGTGGAGGCCGTACTCATAGATCATCTCCTTTTAGAATGTGAGGCAAACCGGCCACGGTTAGCACAACCCGAGCGCATCGTTGGGCCAGATCCTGGTGTAAACGACCCGCTTCATCACAATAACGACGACTTAGTTCACCCATGGGCGTGACCCCCATATTACTTTCGTTACTGACCATAATAATCTGCCCCGACAAGGTAGGCAGCGTTAATAAAAATGCCTCTCGCTCACGCTTAAAGACATTTTGATCTTCTGAAGTCAGTAAATTTGTCAGCCAAAGAGTAAGGCAATCCACTAATATGCATTTTTCAGCTCCGGCCTGTTCACGTAATACTTTTGCCAAATTAATCGGTTCTTCTATGAGCCGCCAACTCTCCGGACGGTCCAGACGATGTCGTTCAATACGGCGCTGCATTTCAGCATCCTTTGCAGTTGCCGTGGCAATATAACTGACCGGAAAATTACTTTTCACAGCCAAAGATTCAGCTAATCGACTTTTACCGGAACGGACGCCACCAAGAATTAAGGTTTTCATTGAATCGTTAGGTTTCTTCAAGATCAAGCAAGGCAAATAGTTTTGCGGTATCAATGTGCTGCTCTATCGTATCGGCCAGACACTCAATAGACGATTCGCGCAATTGTATGTAATTGTATTTTTTTACTGTCCGCAGGCCCGCCCAAGAAAGCAACGTTGCACAAGCACCTTCCGCATCAAACAAGCCATGAACATAAAACCCCATTACCTGACCATCATCACTTATAGCACCATCGGTACCGCTATCAAGATAAATTGCAGGCTGCTTAAGCCCAGGGCCATGACTGCTTCCCGCATGAATTTCATAACCATGACAAGCCGGTTTATCGGCCACAACCAATGTCCCCCGAACATTACGCAATTGTTTCTCGGCGATCAACGTTGTGTCAATATCCAGCAATCCCAGTCCTTTTGAACTTCCGGCATTACTTTCAATACCATCGGGATCATTAATCTGTTTACCCAGCATTTGAAAACCACCACAAATTCCTATTACTTTCCCACCGTAACGCAGGTGTCGCTCAATCGTTTTATCCCAGCCCTGTGAACGAAGCCAGGCAAGATCGGCACGTACATTTTTAGAACCCGGCAAGATGATCAAGTCAGCAGCTGGTGGCGTTTCATTGGCTGCGATAAACTGCACATCAAGTTGTGGATGCAAACGCAGCGCATCAAAATCAGTATGATTGCTGATGCGTGGTAAAGCAGGTACGATGATGCGGAATTCGACATGGGTATCACTTCGCTGCTCTCTGGGCAGCGCATCCTCAGCTTCAAGATGCAGCCCTTGAATATAAGGTAAAACCCCAAATACAGGCTTACCTGTACGCTGCTCCAGCCAATCTAACCCCGACTGCAATAACGCCAGGTCACCACGAAAACGATTGATAATAAACCCGGTTACGCGGGCTTGCTCGCTTTCACTCAACAACGACAAGGTTCCAACCAAATGAGCAAATACCCCTCCCCGGTCAATATCGGCGACCAACACTACTGGGCAATCCACAGCTTCAGCAAAACCCATGTTAGCGATATCATTAGCACGTAAGTTAATCTCGGCGGGCGAGCCCGCACCTTCAACAATAATATTCTGATATTGTGCTGCCAAACGTTGATGAGATTCAAGCACCGCTTCAAGTGCCACGGGCTTATAATCGTGATAACGACAGGCACTCATATTAGAAATAACACGACCGTGAACGATAACTTGTGCACCCAGATCAGAATTGGGTTTAAGTAATATCGGATTCATGTCGGTGTGCGGCTCGAGACCGCAGGCCATAGCTTGCACGGCTTGTGCTCTACCGATTTCGCCGCCATCACAACTTACTGCACTGTTTAAAGCCATATTCTGCGGTTTAAACGGAGCAACGCTCACGCCGCGTCGTGCTAACCAACGACACAATCCCGTAACGACCGTACTCTTACCCGCATCGGATGTGGTGCCCTGTATCATCAGTGTTCGCCTATTCATGCGTCGCATCAGATAAGATCAGCCATACACACACTATCAAGCGCAGCGGTTAATTTCGTCCATTTCGATTCCTTGCCTGGCAAACCAAAACGCAGACTGGAAGGCTCGCTAAATAAACGAGTCAACACACCCTGCTGGGCCAGCAGGGCATGTATCTTCGCGGCTTGTTCTGTACGCACCCACTGAAACAACGCACATCCGCCAGCAGGCACTAAAGCAAAATCTGTCAACACGATTTTGAGTCGAGCACTATCCTGTTTATGCTGTAAACACGCCTTTTTTTGCCATTCATTATCTTGCAAAGCCGCCGTGGCCACCCAGCGTGCCGGTGCATTCACGCTCCACGGACCGAGTGCTTCGTGCAGTTGTTGCAGTAACATTTTTTCTGTCAGAACAAAACCGACTCTCGCTCCGGCCAGACCAAAAAACTTTCCCAGTGAACGTAACAGGATCAAGCCTGACCGATTGCTGTATTGAGCAAGACTTTCGTTGGGTGTAGCATCCATGAACGCTTCGTCCACCAACAGCCAACCCCCGCGTGAAGTCAGCTTTTCATGCCAGTGCAACAGTGTTTCAGATGCAAAACGAACCCCGGTAGGATTGTTAGGGTTCACTACCACCACGACATCGTGGCTATCAATACTCGTACTTAATTGTTCAGCGGTGATTAAATCAACGTTATGCCCTGCACGCTGCCAGGCATAAGCGTGCTCGTTATAACTGGGAGTGAGTACAGCAACACGGCACGGTTCACGTAACCTGGGCAATGTTTGAATCGCCGCCTGGGAACCGGCCACCGGCAATAAAGCAGGTGTACCATAATAATTACACGCTGCTTCATGCAAACCATCTTCATCTTCGGGTAAACGTAACCAGGTTGATGCGGGTGGCATTTCACCTTGCCAGCCATTAGGATTAATTCCAGTAGAAAGATCAAGCCATTCCTCAAGCGGAATGTTATAACGCGCTGCGGCCATTCGTAATTTGCCGCCATGTTCAAGCAAGAAACCATCCTCCATTTTTAGTAACTACTCAGCGTATTCATCTTTTGCTCCCTATCTGCATCTGCGTTGTTTTCGTACTCAATCGGTTACATATTTTTATATGTGCCCTCTCTCCGTGCGAAAACGCCTTCTAGTGCATGGATGCACGCAGTTAGGACAATGCAGGAGCAATTGTCGAGATATGAAGCAAAATATAAACACGCTGAGTAGTTACAATTATTCAATCCTAACGTTTCAGCGTATTCATCTTTTGCTCTATATCTGCGTTGTTTTCGTACTCAATCGGTTACATATTTTTATATGTGCCCTCTCTCCGTGCGAAAACGCCTTCTAGTGCATGGATGCACGCAGTTAGGACAATGCAGGAGCAATTGTCGAGATATGAAGCAAAATATAAACACGCTGAGTAGTTACAATTATTCAATCCTAACGTTTCAAAATAATTGTTCTGTCTCTGGTTCATCTGCATTTATTTGTTGCTGGTCACTAGGTTCAACGCCTTTTTTGGGAATATTCGAGCTGCGAAAAATTTCAAACAAGGCATCAGGGGTATTGCTCTGCGCGCGCAGACCCGTTTTAGAGTCGATACGAACGGTTATTATATCTTGAGGTTGTTCAGGATTCGATTCAGGCATGCCCTTGAGTGCTGTTTCCATATAATAGAGCCACATAGGTAATGCGGCTCTGCCTCCTGTTTCGCGATGACCCAAAGAACTTGGCTCATCAAACCCAACCCAACTAATGGCCAGAAGTTGGGTGTTAAAGCCAACAAACCAGGCATCTTTTTGATCATTTGTCGTTCCTGTTTTACCGGCGATATCGTTACGGCCCAGTTTTAATGCACGCCTGCCCGTGCCCTGTTTAACAACACTCTTCATCATGGAGTGAATAATGTAAGCATTTTGCGTTGATATAACTTGAGGTGCCTGATTGATTTCTGAAATATCGCTTATATCTTTGTCTGCATCACATAGAGGGCAAACAACAGGAGGATTGGCTTCAAAAATAAATTGGCCAGTGCCGTCTTCAATACTCTTAATAAAATGTGGCTGAATAGAAAAACCGCCATTTGCAATGGTGGCATGTCCTCTTGCCAGGTCAAGGGATGTGATCGCTCCGCTGCCAAGAGAGAGCGATAGATCGTGCGGCAATCGCGTGGTATCGAAACCAAAATTCGAAATATGTTTTAATGTTGTTTTCACACCAACACTACGCAGCAACCGGATGGAAACCAGGTTGCGAGAACGAACCAGCGCCTCTCTAAGTCGTGTTGGGCCAAAAAACTTACCACTATAATTTTCAGGTCGCCATGCCGCTTCAAGTCCGGGATCATCAAAAACGACAGGTGCATCGTTAATAAGGGAGGCGGCAGTAAAGCCATTTTCTAATGCAGATGAGTAAATAAAAGGTTTAAAACTAGAGCCTGGTTGGCGTTTTGCCTGTGTAACTCGGTTGTATTTACTTTGATAAAACGAAAACCCTCCAACCAACGCCCGAATCGCACCATTTGTAGGTGAGAGCGAGATGAGCGCACCGCTTACAGTGGGAGCTTGAGCCAATCGCCAACCATCATCACTGGTCTTTGTAACCATCACAATATCACCCACTTTGAGAATATCGTCAGCTGTTTTCGGTGCGGGGCCTCGGTGGTTATTACTCAGGTACTTCCTCGCCCATTTCATATTATCCCAACTTATTACACCATTTTTTTCTTCATTGAAAAACAAGTGAACACGTTGCTTTTCTAGCCCTCTTACCAACGCCGGTTTAAGTGGCCCAATACTCGTTATTTTTGATACATGTTTTTGCCATTCCTCTGGACTGGCATTATTTATCCAATCAAGATGTTTAAGTGGACCGCGATAGCCATGACGCTCATCGTAGTCAAACAAGGCCTGTTGTAACGCCTGATTAGCCGCTTCTTGTAAAGGTTGCGTCAGAGTCGTTGTGACTTTATAACCGGCACTATAGGCATCATCCCCATACCGTTCAACCATATACTTACGAACCATTTCTGCAACGTAAGGCGCTTCAACTTCTGCTGCCTGGCGATGAAGCTTAGCGGTAACCGGTTTCGCAATAGCATTTTCGTAGGTTTCATCGTTAATATATACCAGTGCATGCATGCGACCTAAAACATAATTTCTACGAATAAGTGCTCGTTCAGCGTTGACAATAGGGTTGAATGTAGAAGGCGCTTTGGGTAGCCCCACTATCATCGCGATCTCAGGCAGTGAAAGCTCTTCTAATTTCTTACCGTAATAGACCAAAGCTGCCGTAGCAACGCCATAAGCTCGATTTCCAAAGTAAATTTTATTGAGATAAAGCTCTAATATTTCATTTTTTGTGAGCTCTCTTTCAATTTTTAAAGCGAGCAATATTTCTCTAATTTTTCGGGTATATGTTTTTTCACGAGTAAGGAAAAAATTCCTCGCTACTTGCATGGTTATGGTGCTTCCTCCCTGAGTTTTTTTACCCGTGGTGAGCAATACCCAGGCAGCACGCATTAATCCCTGGTAATCCACACCGGGATGCTCAAAGAAACGGCTGTCTTCAGCTGAGATCAGTGCTTCAACCATTTGCTCGGGTATTTGTTCGAAGCGGACGGGTTGGCGTTTTTTTTCACCGAACTCACCCATTAGCGCGCCCTCTTCAGTGTAAATACGCAGCGGCACTTGAAACTGCACGTCTTTCAGAGACTGCGTCGAAGGAAGATCAGGAGTGAGATATAAATACACTCCAAAAATAAAAAAACTTCCACATAAATAAAGCAATAACAGGCTCTTAAAACTAATTTTGAGTAATTTCTTAAATTTTTTCATAAATTATTAAATTGGTTTTTTCGCTCACTATCGATAGTTACATAACATTGTCACCTGTGAGGAGTGAAAACTAAATCACTCCTCACCATTGGTGATTTACCCGTGGCGGTTAAGGTTTAGGTGTTATTGCACGTCCTCGTCATTCCATGGCGGCGTTATTGTCCTCGCAATAGCCCACTAAGTACCCGACAACTGCTCCTGCGTTGTCCTGCCTTCGGCTGTCATTTCGCCTTGCCATGAAATAAACAGAACGCACACTAAGCACCTAAATCTCAAACGTCACGGCTATACCCATCCCTAAGGTTTGTAATTTTCCGACCGATAAAACGTAAGAATGTATCAGGGCGGTGTTTTCAATGGATTTACTGCAAACACCTTTAAGTCACAATTCAGGACGAATGATAAGCCGAAATGATTCCAATATTCAAATCGAGTCCAAACAATTACCTGGGGTTAGATATCAGTTCTACAGCGGTAAAACTCGTTGAACTGAGTCAGAATGGTTCACGCTATCGAGTTGAATCTTATATTGTAGTGCCTCTACCTCCCCACGCCGTAGTGGAAAAAAATATAGCGGATGTTGAAGCCGTGGGTAGTGCTGTATCTCGAGCAGTTAAATTATCAAAAACAAATTCACGCCTCGCCGCTGTTGCTGTTGCCGGCTCTGCAGTGATAACCAAGGTTATCACAATGCCAGATACTTTATCTGATAAAGAGTTAGCCGCACAAATCGAGCTGGAGGCGGATCAATATATTCCCTACCCGCTGCAAGAAGTAAATATGGATTTTGAAGTAATAGGACCATCAGAAAAAAAATCTGACTCTGTCGATGTTCTATTAGCCGCCTCACGCAGTGAAAATGTTGATATACGTGTTGCAGTGACTGAACTGGGCGGACTAACAGCAAAAGTGGTTGATGTAGAGGCCTATTGTTTAGAAACTGCTTTTACACTCCTGGGGCAACAATTACCTGAGCACGGATCGGGAAAAACAGTAGCCGTGGTGGATATTGGCGCCACCATGACGACACTGAATGTTATCCATGACTTTGACATTATATATACGCGTGAGCAGGTTTTTGGTGGAAAACAATTAACAGAAGAAATTCAACGTCGCTATGGCCTTTCTGTTGATGAAGCCGGAATGGCAAAAAAACAAGGCGGTTTACCCGATAACTATGTTCCAGAAATTCTGGAACCTTTTAAAGAGGCGATGACCCAACAGGTCAGCCGCTCTTTACAATTTTTCTTTTCCTCAACGAAATACAACAGTGTCGATCACATTATTTTAGCCGGCGGCTGTGCTTCAATACCCGGAATTGATGAGCTCACTGAAGAAAAGCTCGGCACATCAACCAGCATAGCAAACCCATTTACCAGCATGTCTCTATCATCAAAAATATCAGCACAATCACTGAGTGCGGATGCGCCATCACTGCTTATTGCGTGTGGACTGGCTATGCGGAGTTTTATGTAATGACAGCGATTAATTTATTACCCTGGCGCGAGACCTTAAGAAAAGAACGCCAGCAGAAATTTTTTACCATGCTGGGCATTTCTGTTGGCGTGATGTGCCTAATTATTGGCGCGACACATCTGGAAATTTCAAAAAACCTGGATTACCAAAACCTGAGAAACGATTTTCTGGAAGAGCAAATAACGCGGATCGACAAGTTAATAGCAGAAATTAATACGCTGGAAGATAAAAAACAAAATCTTCTGTCACGTATGGATGTCATTCAACAGCTACAACAAGACAGACCCAGAATAGTCCATATTTTTGATGAACTGGCAAAAACATTACCTGACGGAGTGTATTTAACCAGCCTAAAACAGACTAACGATGAATTCGCTATTAAGGGTTACGCCCAGTCTAACGCACGTGTCTCTTCATTTATGCGCAACCTGGATAACTCAGACTGGTTTTCGGATCCTAAGTTAGGTCTTATCGAAGCGACATCAAAAACAACAAGTGGAAACCGTAACAGTAAATTTTTATTGAATGTATCTTTGGCCAATAAACAGCAATCAGAGGAGAGCAGCTAATGAACTTACCCTCGATTACATTTACAGACATTGATCCGAATGATATAGGCAGCTGGCCTATTTCTTTAAAAGCACTGACTATTGCTGCAACGTGTGTTGCTGTACTTTTTGCCGGATATTTTTTTGATACACAAAAACAATTAACTGAACTTGAAAGAATAGAAAAAAAAGAAATTGAGCTTAAGCAGACTTATAAAGTTAAACAAAATAAAGCGGTTAATTTACCTTTGTACGTCAAGCAAATGGAAGAAATGCAGCGTTCCTTTGGGGCAATGTTAAGACAGCTTCCAAGCAAAACAGAAGTTGCTGAATTATTAATCGATATTTCTCAAACAGGACTAGCAAACGGCCTAGAATTTCAACTTTTCAAACCTGAAAATGAAGTTCCTGCTGAATTTTACGCCGAATTACCCATAAATATCAGAGTATTGGGGAGTTATCATGAATTTGGTAATTTTATCAGCGATGTCGCCGCACTCCCCAGAATTGTAACCTTGCAAGAAATTTCTATACGCCCCTCTGCTACTGGGAAAAAAAATGGTGCCAAAAAATTAATTATGGAAGCGACAGCAAAAACATTTCGTTACTTGGATGAGTCTGATGACAAAGAGTCATAAAAAGAAAGAGTGCCGGGATGCAAATTATTATGGATAAAAAAATTAAAAAGTACCTATACAGCTTTGTTTTACTCGGCTTGGCGGCTTGCAGCTCTCCCGATTTTACAGATCTTACTGCGTATATCGAAGACACTCGCAATGCGCAAAAAGGAAGAATAGACCCACTGCCGCAATTCAAACCTTTTGGTTTATATGAATACAGTGCCGGCAAGCATCGTGACCCGTTTACAACATGGGTTGATGCGTCCGAGTCTCGCGATACTGTGAGGCAAGCATCAAAAGGACCTCAGCCGAACTTCAATCGTAGAAAAGAATTGCTGGAGAAGTTTCCTTTGGATGCCTTGCGCATGGTGGGAATCTTGTCGCGCAACGAAGGTCAGTGGGCAATTGTAAAAGCACCGGATGGCATGGTTTATCGAGTTCAGGAAGGTAATTACATGGGGCAGAACCATGGAAAGATAACGCTTTTGAAGGAAGAAGGTATTTCGTTAACTGAGTTATTGCCTGATGGGCTGGGTGGCTGGCAGGAACGAGCAGCAGCGTTAAGACTAGAAGACGGAGCATAGGAACATTCATTACCCGATTTGGTGATTGCCGGGTTCAGGTTCCAAGATAAGGGAGTATTTGTTTTATGTTAATTGCAAGGAGAGCGACGGTGGCCAGGAATAAAAGCCAGGTAATAACGTTGATGCGTCGTAGCACGTTATTTTTTATATTATTGATGGTCTCGCTTCCACAATATCTATTGGCTGAGGATGTGAAGAATACATTGATAGACATAGGCTACTCCAGTCTTCCCGGTAATCGCGTACTCATCAAGTTATCGATGGAAAACCCGGTGTCTATGCCAAACAGCTTCAGCATCGACACCCCCGCCCGCATCGCATTGGATTTCCCCGAGACGGCATCTCGATTGAAAAAGAAATCGACCTCAATCAGCCTAGGTGCTGCGAGAAGTATTATGGCAGTGGAAGCACAAGGTCGGACACGAGTCGTTTTGAATCTCATTCGTATGGTCAAGTACGATACACGCATTGACGGCAACAATATTTTTATTACGTTGGAAAGTCCAACCTCGGTCATTGCCAGTTCAAAAGCAAAAATCGTTCTCAGTAATGAGGAGCAATCGATAAAAAACATAGACTTTCGTCGCGGCAAAAACGGAGACGGCAGAATTACGGTTAGTCTTGAAAAATCCGCATCCGTGGTTGATGTAACCCGGGAAGGCGGAAAAATAGTGGCTTATTTTTCCGACACAAAACTGCCAGAACGACTGGAGCAACGCCTGGATGTGGTTGATTTCGCCACCCCGGTTAACTTCATTGACAGCTTCACAAAGTCAGGGGGCGTAAAAATAGAAATCATGACTCAAGGGCCGTTTGAGCATATCGCCTATCAATCCGATACCATCTTTACTTTGGAAATACGCCCTTTGACGGTGGATCAAAAGAAAAAAATGGAAAAGGAAAAATTTGGCTATACCGGCGAAAAATTATCACTTAATTTTCAAAATATAGAAGTCCGGGCGGTATTACAGCTTATTGCCGATTTCACCGGGTTAAACCTGGTCGCCAGCGATACGGTCGGCGGCAATGTCACATTAAGATTGAAAAATGTACCGTGGGATCAAGCTCTGGACTTGATTTTAAAAACAAAAGGTTTAGCAATGCGTCAAATGGGCAACGTAGTTCTGGTAGCCCCAGCAGAAGAAATTGCAGCGCGCGAGAAACAAGAGCTGGAAGCAGAAGCACAACTGCGTGATCTGGAGCCCTTGCAGTCTGAAATAATTCAAGTGAACTATGCCAAAGCATCGGATATGGCCGCTTTATTAAAAGCGCAAGAGAATACCATGTTAACAGAGCGTGGCAGCGTTTCAGTTGATGACCGAACCAACACCTTACTACTGATGGAAACAGTGTCAAAAATTGTAGAAATCAGAGCGCTTGTTGCGCGGCTTGATATCCCCGTCAGACAAGTGTTAATTGAAAGTCGAGTGGTGATTGCCAATGATAATTTCACACATGAAATTGGCGTTAAATTTGGTGCAACGGGAGTCAATCCCAGCAGCGATGGCATGATTGGTATTTCTGGCAATGCCAATGCTATCGATTCCATGGCCACAAGCGCAATCAGCAATATTGCGGCCAATGGTAATGCCGCACCGGTTGCCCTGCCTGCATTGGCCGATCGGCTGAGCGTTTCTTTACCAAGCACCAGTACTGCGGGACGGTTTGCGTTGGGGATTTTAGGCCCGGATTTCATGATTGATTTAGAATTATCCGCTATGCAAAAAGAAGGTAAAGGTGAAGTACTGTCTAACCCCAGAATTATTACCTCAAATCAACAAGAAGCCTTTATTGAACAGGGGGTAGAAATTCCTTATCAAGAAGCAAGCTCAAGTGGCGCAACCAGCGTCTCGTTTAAAAAAGCAGTGTTGAGCCTCAAAGTAACACCACAAATTACACCCGATGATCGAGTGATTATGGATCTGAACATTAATAAAGACAGCGTGGGAGAAATCTTCTTTGGCACGCCCAGTATCAATACCCGGGAAATCAAAACCCAGGTACTGGTCGAAAATGGTGAAACGGTCGTTTTAGGCGGGATTCTGGAAAAAACCACAACCGACGGTGTAACCAAAGTCCCATTTCTTGGAGACATACCGTATTTGGGCAGACTGTTTCGCAATGATATTAAGGTCGATAACAAGGAAGAATTATTAATCTTCATAACGCCGAAAATTCTTAAACAAAACTTGAATTTACGCTAACGGTAGTAGAGAGGCTGAATGAAAATGAAAACTAGTATTTATTGTAAAAATAAGCCCACATCGTCTAACCGTACGAACAAAGGTATTCAGATAATGTTATCAAAGGCGTTACAGCTTCTATTTTTGTGTTGGATAGGGATCGCTTTAGTGAGTTGCGGTGGTAGTGAAGGATTTACAGGCTCTTCAACAGCCGTCGCTAATACAACAACGACGACTACAACGACAAGTGGTGTTCAAATTGGCAATGGTGTAGGAGCCAGTTTTTCTGCGGGGCTACTGGACGTGTCGGTAAGCGGTACGTTATCCGCAGGGGGAACCGCCACCATTACTGCAACATTAGTCGATGGTACAGGTACTCCCTTTGCTACCGCGACTAATATTACCTTTACATCAACCTGTACCAGCTTGGGTTTATCAACGTTAGATAGCCCGGTTACTACCGTTAACGGTGTTGCAACCAGTAGCTATACTGCGATTGGTTGTTCCGGTGCAGATACCATCACCGCCACTGCAACGGTAGAAGATACAACATTAACCGCTTCGGGAACCGTAACGGTTGCGGCGTCAGCAATTGGTTCCATACAGTTCATATCGGCAACGCCAACCTCCATCGCTTTACAGGGTACGGGCGGTGCGGGCCAACAGGAAACCGCAGCGGTAAAATTTAAGGTACTAAACTCCAGTGGAGGACCGGTGCCAACTGAAACAGTAACGTTTTCATTAAGTACCCTGGTGGGTGGTCTTTCAATATCGCCAGCGAGTGGTACAACAGGCATTGATGGCACAGTTCAAACTACCGTTCAAGCCGGTTCCATTGCCACACCTGTGCGAGTTGTTGCCAGCGTAACGCCCAGCAGTGGGGGCACTATTTCTACTCAATCTGATCAATTAACGGTAACAACCGGAATACCGGATCAGGATAGTTTTGACATTGTAACCAGTATTTTTAACCCCAATGCTTTTAATGTCTCGGGTACAACGGCAACAATCACGGCATTTTCAGCCGATCGCTATAATAACCCGGTACCCGACGGCACAACGGTTAATTTTCATACTGAAGGTGGATTAATAGGCTCATCTTGTTCGACGACGGCAGGAACGTGCACTGTCACCTGGACCAGTTCTAACCCTCGGCCGGGCGCAGGTGGAGATGCTGTGGGGGTGAGCACCATATTAGCCTATGCGATTGGCGAGGAAAGTTTCACTGATGAAGATGGTAATGGCCGTTATGGTACGAGCGATACCTTTACGAACATTGGCGAGGCTTTTGCCGACTATAACTGGAATCAAAGTCGTGACAACAGTGAACCTTATATCGATTTCGATGTGAGCGGTACGTATACTTCTGCGGCTGCAAGCGGAAACACGTTCAACGGTGTATTATGTGAACATCCCTCAGAATGTTCCTCCACAGCCAATTTAAATGTGTTTGATCAAGTTCGTATCATTATGTCAAATGGAACGAACGCAGCAAATATTGCATTAAACGAGCCTTCGCTTAACGTACAAGCCCCAGCTCTCCTAGGGCCTACCAGTGTCACGGCGACCATTACGGACAGCAATGGTAATGTTATGCCACAAGGTACAACCATTACATTTGTTGCTCCCAGTGGGGCGAGCATTGTCGGCACGTCTTCTTTTACTATAGGCAATGTTTTTTCTTTAAGTGGTACAACACATACGGTTACTCTGGAAGATGCTGATACCGGAGAAACTGGCTCTGGAACAATGAGAGTTACGGTTTCATTTAACGGTGTGGATGCTATCGCGACCCTTCCTGTAACTTTTTAACTAACCGAAGTCGTTGCGGGGAAATATCCTCGCAACGATCTCTGTCGTCTCTTGTGTGATTTCTCCTCTGAGGAATGAGCACGCAATAACTTCCCTTAACTGGTACAATCGTGCCATTCTTGAATGTGTTATTTCTATTCTTTAAATTTAGAATAACGCTTATTATTTTTCCACACTTTAATATACCTTGATAAAAATGCAAAATTACAAGTCGGTTAGCGATGATGATTCGCGTAATATATTTTTAGTTGGGCCAATGGGTGCAGGTAAAACCACGATTGGTCGGCAGCTGGCTCGTGCTTTAAACGTAGAATTTGTCGACAGTGACCAGGAAATCGAAACGCGTACGGGGGCAGATATCCCCTGGATATTTGATATAGAAGGAGAAAGCGGCTTTCGTCTTCGTGAAACAGAAGTGATTGATGTTTTGACACAACGTTCCGGCATTGTCCTGGCCACCGGAGGCGGGGCCGTACTCACACCACAAAACCGCACGTTTTTAAAAAACAGAGGCACCGTCATCTATTTTTATGCGGACCTGCAATTGCTTTTTAAACGAACGGAAAAAGATTCCAATCGTCCACTTTTGCACACTGAAGATCCAAAAACACGGCTGGAAAAATTAATTAAAGAACGTGACCCCTTGTATCGAGAAATCGCCGATGTTGTGATCGATACCGGTGAAAACAGTGTGCGCAATACGGTAAAAATTATTTTGGAATCGCTATGAGTCATCTGGAATGAAAACATTACATGTAGATTTGGCGGAACGTAGCTACCCCATATATATTGGCAGTGATCTGTTTCAAAAAATGGATCTGAGAAAATATATAACAGGCTCGCAAGTCATGGTTGTGAGTAATGCCACCGTGGCCCCGTTGTACCTGGAACAGGTGCTTGCTCAATTATCCGGCTTTAATACGGAATCCGTCATTTTGCCTGACGGTGAAAAGTATAAAACACTGGAAGTATTAAACCAGATTTTCACTGCACTACTACAGGGACGTTGCGACCGTAAGGTCACCCTTATTGCACTAGGTGGAGGGGTCATTGGAGATATGGCCGGGTTTGCCGCCGCATGCTACCAACGGGGAGTTCCTTTTATTCAAATTCCTACAACACTGCTCTCCCAGGTAGATTCATCCGTTGGTGGAAAAACCGGGGTTAATCACGCCTTGGGTAAAAATATGATTGGCGCGTTTTATCAGCCACAATGTGTATTAATCAACATTACAACCTTGAACACCTTAGCTGATCGTGAGCTTAGCGCCGGGCTGGCTGAAGTTATTAAATATGGTTTAATCCGGGATGCTGAATTTTTTTCCTGGCTGGAAGTTAATATGGCCGATTTGTTGGCACGGGATCCTCACGCTTTATCTTATGTCATTGAGCGTTCTTGCCAGTGTAAAGCGGAAATTGTAGCCTGCGACGAGACAGAACAAGGAATTCGAGCTATATTAAATCTGGGGCATACGTTTGGTCATGCCATTGAAACGGGAATGGGTTACGGTACGTGGTTACATGGCGAGGCGGTGGGTGCCGGTATGGTCATGGCGGTAGAGTTATCTTACCGAATGACCTGGCTCACTCAGCAAGAGCGGGACAGAAGTATTGCCCTGATTGCCGCAGCAGGCTTACCTGTTAAAGGTCCTGTAAACATGTCCCCAGCTCAGTACATGGATTTAATGGCGGTGGATAAAAAGGTTGAAGCCGGTCGAATAAAATTGATTCTTCTAAAAGGTTTAGGTAATGCAGTGATCAGCGATGCATTTGATTCAGAGCTTGTTAAGGATGTAATTTCAACATGCCAGGCCCTGTAAGTAATCAGAATTACCCATACGGTTACATTCCCGGTCGTAATACAGACCGGTTAGCGCCCTATGCCATGTCAGAACAAACCTCCAGGGGACGACATCATGCGGAACCGCCACCCGGTTATCGAGGCGAATATCAACGAGATCGAGACCGCATCGTTCATTCTGCCGCATTTCGCCGACTTGAGTATAAAACTCAAGTATTCGTTAATCATGAAGGAGACATGTTCCGCACACGCTTGACTCATTCCATCGAAGTCGCACAAATTGGCCGTGCTATGGCAAGAGTCCTGGGTTTAAATGAAGACTTAACCGAAGCCATTGCCTTGGCACATGATCTTGGACACACCCCTTTTGGTCATGCCGGTCAAGATGCGCTCAATAAGTGCATGCAACACTATGATGGTTTTGAGCATAATATACAGTCACTGCGTGTTGTTGATGTTTTGGAGGAACGTTACGCTGAGTTTTCCGGACTGAATCTGACTTTTGAAAGCCGAGAAGGTATTCTCAAGCATTGCTCAAAAAAAAGAGCCATGGAACTGGGTGATGTAGGCGAACGATTTTTGCAACACCAGCAACCCGGCCTGGAAGCTCAATTGGCCAACAAAGCCGATGAAATAGCCTATAATAATCATGATGTCGATGATGGCCTGCGTTCTGGTTTTATTACCATTGAGCAGTTACTGGACGTTGCTATTTTTGCCAAACAATACGAAATCGTACAACAAACCTATTCGGGTTTATCAGAACGACGTACCATCCATGAAGTCATACGGCGAATGATTAATGTACAGGTCACTGATCTGATTGAAACCAGTATTTCTGCATTGACTAAGCAGAACCCCAGAAGCGTTAATGACGTACGACAGAACAATACTGAGTTAATTGTTTTTAGCGATGAAATGGCTGAACTACTACTGACTTTAAAACAATTTCTCAGACACAATCTTTATCAACATTATCGAGTGCGTCGCATGTCGGTCAAAGCATCCAAAATCATCAGCGCCCTTTTTGGAGTATTCCTTGAAGATAATAAATTAATGCCTCCTGAAACAATGACAAAGGCAACACACTTAAAGTCTGAACAAGGTGATGCCGGCACCGCTCGCGCCGTGTCCGACTACATTGCAGGGATGACGGATCGTTATGCTATTAAGGAATATGAACGGATATTTAATCCGTCTCATTTAACTTAAGACCTATTTTTTACGATGCAAATCTATACCCATAGCGTTTGGAATGTAGGTGTCAATGTGCGTCCATATTTATTTTATGGCAAGGCGAAATGACGAGTAATAGTCGCTCTATTGCGAGGAATTTCAACACAGCCAGGAAATAAGGAGGGCATACAGTGACACCTAAATCTCAATCGCTACGGGTATATATGCAAGCGTCGGTTGTCAATGGTAAAATACCGAAATACTATCACCTGATATTACATCAAGACATGCTCAGCGGCTGGACTTTAGTGCGAGAGTGGGGAATGCAAGGTTCTTCGGGGCGTGTTATGCGCAATCACTATCCTGATTATGCAGAGGCCGAACTTGCTTTACTCCGCATTCGAGACATACAGATTCAACGAGGGTATCAGGTTGTTTTTCTTGAGGGTTCTAAACAATTAATGGAATAGGCAAAGTTAACTTTGTAATGGATGAACAAAATAACAACTCTGGTGAATCACCGCCCTTTCTTTTTTATGACGAGCCTCAACGCGCCCAGTGTCTGAATTTTCTTTTACATCTTGCGCCTTACAGTAATGACCTGTTGCTTGTCTATGGCGAAAAAGGAAGCGGCAAAACAACCCTGATCAAACAATTTTCAAGCAAAGCCAGTGCTGTATGGGACGTTTGCATACTTGAAATTCAACCGGAACTCTCGGCATCTGCCGTGGCGGATTACATCTTTTCCGAACTACAAATAAACAACGAAGACTATGATACGGCTTCGGTACTCAGCCTGTCCTCTTATTTCAAAACTTTGCAAAACCGAGGCCGTCGGCCCATTCTTGTTTTTGATGATGCTCATTTATTAACCGACGACACCCTACGGTTTCTGGATCAACTTATTTCGTCAACAGTGACAGCAGAGCATGGCGTCAGCATCATTATGCTCGGCGAAGACAGCCTGTCTGACATCGTGGAATCAGCGACCTTAAAACGCCATGGTTTACATAGCTTTGAGCTGCCTCCCTTGGAAATTGAAGAAGTAACGCTTTATTTACGTCACCGTTTAAAACAAGCCGGCATCCCCAAAAATAGATTGTCGGATGCTGAAATAAAAGAAATAGCAAGAAAATCTAAAGGCAATATGAGCCTGATTCAAATATACAGTGATCCGTATCTGAAAGGCAGTGTGGACACGACCACCGCTCAGGCGCCGACTACGATAAAATGGAAAAAACACCTTGATATTAATTTTTCGATCTTGACTGTTGCCAAGTGGGCTGCCGGATTAGGCATTGCTCTATTACTGGTTCTCGCCTTGGTATTCCAAGAAAGTATTAATCGTTTAGTCGCCACAGCCCCGAGTGACGAAGATCAGCCTTCAACGACCACTGAAGAAAGAAAAATCACACCATTCAGGCCACTTGTGGATCCGGTTGTAGAGATCACACCGAATAAAGAAGCACCTCCCCCCCCAGATATTATTCATCGCGCAGAAATTGAAGAAGAACCCTCTCAAGCCTTAAGTAAAATAGAGACCTTCACTCCTCTGGCTCAACCAAAAATCGAGCCTGAAGTCGAACCGGTTCCTGAAATTATGTTACCTCCTCCCACTGCCTTTTCTCCACCCGATTCGGTTGCTGTCGATATTAAACCAAGCAAACCCATTGAACCTGTAACACAGAGTCCCGCCCCACCTAAAGCGGAGAAAGAAAAAATATTACCCTCCCCTCCTCCCGTTGTTAAGCGTGAAGGCGTTCAAAATAATGCGTGGTTAATGGCGCAAAATGCCAAACACTACACTCTGCAATTGATGGCGATGCGTAAAAAAAGCAGTGTTTTGAGTCAACTGAAAAACATTGAGGATAAATCGCGCTATGCCATTTTTGCCACGCAACGCAAAGGACGTTCAATGTATATTTTACTCTACGGTGATTTCATCAGTTCTAAAGAAGCGTCTCTTGCTCAACAAGAATTGCCCGCGCAGCTCAACAAAAACAAGCCGTGGATAAGAACATTCTCAGGCATGCAAAAAGAACTTCAAAAACTGGAAAAATAACGTTTAGACTAGCTCAGGTTTCTCACCGAACCCACACGATCTCGCCTGTTATTGTTCTCACAGAGAAGAGCGGCAGTCGCTCATGCCATTCTGGGGGCTTGAATATATACCCATAGCGCTTGAAATTTAGGTGTTATCACGCCCATCTGCACCTCATTTTTGCTTTTCCCTCAATCGAAAAATACTCAACTTAGAGCGACTAAGTCTACGTTTTTTTCACTCGGGAAAAACAAATATAAGGCACATCTGGACGCACTAACACCTCAATTCAAAACGCCATGGGTATAGTTTCAATAGCCGCTCATTCTATTCTTGAATAACGGATATAATAGTATTGTTATACAATCGACTTGCCCCCTATCCTCCTATCTCTGCGCCTGTTTGTAGGCGAGAAGGTTGTGTTTTTTCTAAGATGCAAGTGAGTGTAAATTTAGGTCGTATCTGCGCTAACTAGAAATTTTCTTAAGATTGAATTGAGAGATTTTTTATCTTCTTTGGTTAAAATCGCTGTTAATTGTGCTTGCGTTTTTACATGATCATTAAGTACCTGATCAATGAGGGCATGTCCTTTATCTGTCAACGACGTGATAAAACCTCTTGCATCTTGCGGATTTGGTATACGTTTGACAAGACCAGTTTTAACAAGTTAATCAAATCATTCGGCGAAAGACCATAAGGTGCGCCTGAACGTCGTATGGTTGCTAATACATCAAATTTTGCTCCATTTAAGCCATGTGCGGAAAAGGTTTTACCCATCCCCCGTGAAAGGTATTGTGATAATTGTAAAATGCGGCCAATGACTTCCATTGGCTCAACATCAAGATCTGGTCGTTCCTGATGCCACCTTAACTCTAGGGTGTATTTATCTTGACGTCAAGACATTGTTGAGCTGTTGAAACAAGAGGTAAAACATTCAATTAAGACAAGCAAATAGGCGGCATAATCAGTTATAATCAGTTGTTTTCACGCGCAATAGGTGCGCAACAAATTTGAAGAGCTTTATGTCTGCAAAACAACGCAAAATATTAGTGACCAGTGCCCTGCCTTATGCCAACGGCCCTATTCATATTGGTCATTTGGTTGAATACATTCAAACGGATATTTGGGTGCGCTTTCAAAAGATGCAAAAGCATACGGTTTATTACGTTTGTGCTGATGATGCGCATGGTACGCCTATTATGTTGCACGCAGAAAAAATGGGCGTTTCTGCTGAGGAACTAATCGCACAAATCAGCCAGGAGCATCAACAAGACTTTGCCGACTTTAACATCGATTTTGATAATTACTATTCAACACACTCTGATGAAAATAAAGCGTTGGCGCGTGACATATATTTAAAAAACCAACAATCGGGCCATATTGCAACACGCACGATCTTGCAGGCTTTTGACCCAGAAAAAAAGATGTTTTTACCTGATCGCTTTATTAAAGGCGAATGCCCAAAATGCAAAGCCCAAGATCAATATGGAGACAGTTGTGAAGCTTGTGGTGCAACGTATGCGCCAACAGATTTACTGAACCCTCGCTCCGTAATTTCTGGTGCAACCCCGATAAAAAAAGAGTCCTTGCATTATTTCTTTCAACTGAATCATTTTAGCGACATGTTGAAAGAGTGGACATGTAGCGGCGCGTTACAAAAAGAAGTACAACATAAACTCAATGAGTGGTTGGTTGAAGGTCTGCAAGATTGGGACATTTCACGAGATGCGCCCTACTTCGGCTTTGAAATTCCTAATGCCCCTGGAAAGTTTTTCTATGTCTGGATGGATGCACCCATTGGTTACATGGCCAGTTTCAAACAGTTTTGTGAACGATCACCGGATGTTGATTTTGACAGTTACTGGCAAGAAAATACTGACACCGAACTCTATCATTTTATAGGCAAAGACATTGTCTACTTTCACTCGCTGTTTTGGCCCGCCATGTTGACGGGGGCCGGCTACAGAAAACCAACAGCTGTATTTGCCCACGGTTTTCTTACCGTCAATGATAAAAAAATGTCGAAGTCTCGTGGTACGTTTATCAAAGCAAGAACCTACCTTAATCATTTACATCCTGAATATCTGCGTTATTATTTTGCAGCAAAGTTGAGCTCGGGTATTGATGATATTAATTTGAATCTGGAGGATTTTGCGCAGCGCGTTAATTCTGACTTAGTGGGTAAGGTTGTTAATATCGCCAGCCGTTGCGCGGGATTCATCAACAAACGTTTTGCCGGCAAGCTTGCCGAGCACTTTTCTGAACCAACTTTACACGATGAGTTTATCACGACAGGAAAACAAATCTCGGCACATTATGAAGCACGAGAATACGGGCATGCCATCCGTGACATTATGGCTTTGGCCGACAAAGCAAACCAATATATTGATGATAAAAAGCCCTGGGGGCTTGCGAAAAAACCTGACTGCGACGAGGAACTTCAGCAAATCTGCACGGTCGGAATTAATCTCTTTAGAGTATTAATTACCTATCTCAAACCGGTGTTGCCGCAAACGGCCCAAGACAGCGAACAATTTTTAAATAGTGTCAGTTTGAGTTGGGATGATGTGAATACACCGCTGACAGCACATACAATAAATAAATTTTCTCCACTGATGAAACGCATCGAAAAGGACAAAATCGACGCTATGTTAGACGAATCAAAACAACCGGTAGAACAGAATGAAAAGCAACCCGCTCCATCGGAAAATAGTAACGCCATAGAAGAAATCAGCCCGACTATCGAGTTTTCTGATTTTGCAAAAATTGATTTGAGAATTGCAAAAATAATCAAAGCTGAGCACATTGAAGGCGCAAACAAGTTATTACGGCTGACTCTGGATATTGGCGATGAACAGCGTAATGTCTTTGCTGGCATTAAATCTGCTTATGCTCCCGAAGATCTGGAAGGAAAACTAACCGTCATGGTTGCTAATTTGGCACCACGAAAAATGCGTTTTGGCATCTCTGAAGGCATGGTGCTTGCGGCAGGTCCGGGCGGGCAAGACTTATGGATATTACAGCCTGAAGAAGGGGCTCAACCGGGCATGAGAGTAAAATAAAAGCCATCATGAGTGATTACGCACTACTACTGGTCAGTACGGTACTGGTTAACAATTTTGTTCTGGTTAAATTTCTTGGACTTTGTCCGTTCATGGGCGTGTCCAAGAAACTGGAAACGGCCATAGGCATGTCTCTAGCGACAACCTTTGTCTTGACCTTGTCTTCTGTTTGCAGCTATTTGGCCAATGAATATTTACTTGCGCCGCTGGATTTAGGCTATCTCAGAACGATGACCTTTATTCTGGTTATCGCTTTTGTTGTGCAATTTACAGAAATGTTTGTCCATAAAACCAGTCCCGTTTTATATAATATTTTAGGTATTTTCTTACCCCTTATTACTACCAACTGCGCTGTTCTGGGTGTCGCTTTACTCAACATTCAGGAAGAACACAATTTTGTACAGTCTATTATTTATGGTTTTGGTGCTTCTGTAGGCTTTTCTTTGGTCTTAATTTTATTCGCCGCCATGCGTGAACGGATTGCTGTAGCGGATGTTCCTGTTGCCTTTCGCGGCCCCGCTATTGCACTTATTACCGCTGGAATCATGTCTATTGCCTTTCTTGGTTTCAGCGGATTGGTCAAGGGTTGACATGGAAATGTTATCGGCAATTTTAACCTTGGGGCTATTAGCGGGACTGTTTGGTTTGCTGCTTGGTTTTGCCGCCAAAAAATTCAAAATTGAAGGTGATCCGCTGGTTGATAATATCGACAAACTGCTGCCTCAAACTCAATGCGGACAATGCGGGTTTCCGGGCTGCCGCCCTTATGCAACCGCCATCGCCAACGATGAAGCGGATATTAATTATTGTCCTCCTGGCGGCGAAACAACCATTGTTGCATTGGCTGATTTATTGGGTCGTGAGGCCAAACCATTAGATTCAGAAAAAAGTGCCGCACCACCCGAGCCTATGGTTGCACTTATAGACGAAAGCTCTTGTATTGGTTGCACTTTGTGTATTCAAGCCTGCCCGGTAGATGCCATTATTGGTGCAGCAAAACAAATGCACTCCATTTTTGATCAAGAATGTACGGGTTGCGAACTCTGTATACCACCTTGCCCTGTGGACTGTATTTCCATGGTCGTTGTTGAACAAGACATAACAACCTGGAAATGGCCCGATCCAACTGAAGAAATAAAGATTAAGGAACTGAGTTTATAATGTTACCTCTGTGGTCTTTTCCTGGCGGCATTCACCCGCCAATGCACAAAGAGGAATCCACACAATCACCAATTGTGAAACTGCCAATGCCCAAGCGCCTGGTTTTATCATTACATCAGCATATTGGCGCACCAAACATACCGGATGTAGAGATTGGCGAAAAGGTGCTTAAGGGGCAACGTATTGCGCACGCGGACGGTTATGTCAGCGTGGCACTGCATGCGCCGACCTCGGGCACCATTACGGATATTGGTAAATATCCCGTGCCCCACCCTTCAGGTTTATCGGATTTATGTATCGTCCTGACTTCAGATGGCAAAGATGAATGGGGTACCAAGGAAGCAGCAGATGACTATCTGAATATGGACGCGAGTCATTTACGTAACCGGGTACGGGAAGCCGGTATCGTTGGCCTTGGTGGCGCGGGTTTTCCTTCGTTCATCAAGCTCAACCCCGGGCCTCACAAGGTCGTGGACACTTTATTAATCAACGGGATTGAATGTGAGCCTTATATAAGTTGCGATGATATGCTCATGCGTGAGCGAAACTCCGATATTGTTGCTGGCATTAAAATTATTGCGCATGCGGTGGAAGCAAAACAAAGTATTATTGCCGTAGAAGACAACAAACCGGAAGCCTATCAAGCGATGCTTGACGCAACGGCGAATGAACCGGACATTTCAGTAATACAATGCCCTACTATTTATCCACAAGGCAGTGAAAAACAGCTCATTTATGTTGTCACGGGTAAAGAAGTACCCAGTAATGGCTTGCCCCTCAACGTGGGTATCGTAGTGCACAATGTAGGCACTGCCGCAGCCATTTATAATGCCATAACAAAAGCCGAACCCTTGATTTCACGTATTGTTACCGTAACCGGCGATGCGATAGCCAAACCTCAAAACCTGGAAGTATTGATCGGCACCCCCATACATGTACTTTTGGATTTCTGCGAAGCTCAAAGTAATATTGATCAATTGATTATGGGCGGGCCAATGATGGGGTTTGCCATCCACTCGTCTCTGGCTTCCGTGCTTAAAACAAGCAATTGCATATTGGCAACCACGTATGACGAGTTACCTCAAAAAAAAATGGAAATGCCTTGTATCCGGTGCGGTGTTTGCGCGGATGTCTGCCCTATCAAGTTATTACCACAGCAGCTTTATTGGCATGCCAAAGCAAAAGATTTTGAGAAAACACAGGATTACAATCTCTTTGATTGCATCGAATGCGGTTGTTGCGCCTATGTGTGCCCAAGCAATATTCCTCTGGTACATTATTACCGTTTTGCAAAGACAGAAATCTGGAGCATCGAACGCGAACAAAAAAAGGCTGATATTGCACGCCAACGTCATGACTTTCGTGCTGAAAGATTAGCCAAAGAGAAAGCAGAAAAAGCCGCTCGCCATAAACGCAAACGTAACGAGCTAAAAGAAAAAAGCGATGAAAAGAACAAAGAAAGTAAGTTAAAAAGCAGTGAAAAACCAAAGAAAAAAGCAGCCATACTTGAAGCGATGGAACGAGTTCAATTAAAAAAAGAGGCCAATAAAACAGAGCCTAAAAACACAACTGATTTAACTGAAGAACAGCAAGAAAAGATTAATCAAATAGACAAACAACGCGAATCTCAAAAAAACAATGCCAACCATTAATCACAGCTCACCCTACAAACATGCCAAAAACTCGGTTACCTCGGTGATGACGTGGGTTATGGTGGCCTTGTTGCCTATCATCGCGGTACAAACCTATATTTTTGGCTGGGGTGTCTTGGTCAATATCCTGTTTGCTATTGTTGTAGCGCTGGGCGTAGAAGGACTCATGCTGGCCATGCGCCAGCGACCTGTACTGCCTTTTTTGAGTGATGGCAGCGTAGTTGTTACCGCTATCTTGTTAGGTTTGTCTCTGCCTCCGCTCGCACCTTGGTGGTTACTGGTTATTGGCATTTGTTTCGCGGTTATTTTCGCTAAACATTTATATGGCGGCTTAGGTTATAACCCATTTAATCCTGCGATGGTGGGTTATGCGATGCTGTTGATTTCCTTTCCTCGTGAAATGACCATGTGGTTTCCACCCGAGGGACTGAATAACAATCCATTAGAATTAATGGAAACCATCACCGTTATATTTACAGGGCTGCTTCCAGGACAATTATCTCTGGATGCCTTAAGTATGGCCACTCCGCTGGACAGTTTGAAAACCGAGTTAGGTTTAGAAAAAAACGTTACAGAAATTATTACAGGCAACCCGTTGTTTGGCTGGTTCGGTGGCTCAGGTTGGGAATGGGTTAATCTGGCGGCACTCGCAGGCGGCATCGGCTTGATTTACAAAAAAATCATCAGTTGGCATATTCCTGTTGCCGTTATTGGCTCCATGGCTTTATTATCCGGCATTTTCTATTTTATTGATTCCGAGCAATATGCATCACCACTCTTTCATCTCTTCAGTGGTGCCACCATGTTAGGCGCATTCTTTATTGCCACTGATCCCGTAACGGCATCAACCACACCGAGAGGGCGTATCATATACGGCGCAGGAATAGGTCTGTTAACCTATATTATTCGAACATGGGGCGGATATCCGGATGCGATTGCCTTTGCCGTGTTACTCATGAATATTTCAGCTCCGACCATTGACTACTATACTCGCCCACGAACATTTGGTTACGGTAACAAAAAGTGACTACTTTCGTTTCGAAAATCAGGAATGCAGGCATTGCACTCACTCTTTTTGCCATTGTGGGTACCGGGGTTGTTGCATTTATTTTTATAACAACAGCAGAACGTATCGTAGACAATGAGCGACTAGCAATTCAAAACATGTTAAGTACCCTCGTGCCCACTACTCAACATGATAATGACATGTTCAGCGATACCATTACGGTGCTCAGTCCTTCCCTGTTAGGCAGCAAAAAACCGTTAACAATCTACCGAGCCCGTATCGATGATGAACCGGTTGCTGCCGTATTTGAGGTTATAGCGCCGAACGGGTATAACGGAAAAATAAAAATATTGGTCGCTATTCACTATGACGGTATCATTGCCGGAGTGCGTATTGTTTCTCATAAAGAAACACCCGGACTCGGTGATGATATAGAAATTGATCGTTCCGATTGGGTGATGAGCTTTGATGGCCATTCTTTATCCAACCCAACAAAAAAAGGCTGGAACGTACGTAAAGATGGTGGCGAGTTTGATCAGTTTACCGGAGCAACCATTACACCCCGTGCGGTTGTTAAAGCAGTCCATAACAGTTTAAAATATTTTTCAGACCAAAGAGAAGAGGTCTTTCAGCTAGGATCAGAGGCAGCCAGTGATGGAAAATAAAACAGCGCAACTCACATCTATTTCCAAAGACGGTTTATGGACCAATAATATTGCCTTGGTTCAAGTTTTAGGACTTTGCCCTCTTCTTGCTGTAAGTTCAACGGTAGTTAACGGACTCGGTCTGGGTCTGGCGACGTTATTAACCCTGGTTCTGTCCAATGTCATTGTCTCAGCATTACGTCACCAGATTAGCCCTGAAATTCGCATCCCGGTTTTTGTCTTGATTATTGCGTCAATTGTCACTGCGATTGAATTAGCAATGAATGCCTTTTTTTATGATTTATTCAAAGTACTGGGGATTTTTATACCCCTGATCGTAACGAACTGCGCCATTATCGCCAGAGCAGAAGCCTTTGCCTCAAAGAATCCGGTTCTGCCTTCATTTATTGATGGACTCATGATGGGCTTAGGCTTTACGTTAATATTAGTGCTGCTTGGCGGTGTACGCGAGGTCATTGGTCAGGGCACATTAATGTCTCACGCTCACTTAATGTTTGGTGACGCAGCACGATGGATGACGCTCACGATTGTTGAAGATTATCGCGGATTCCTGTTAGCCATGCTGCCTCCGGGTGCCTTTATAGGTTTGGGTTTGCTTATCGCCGTTAGAAATAGCATTCATGAACGTGCAAACAAAAAAAGTATCCGAGTGAGCGCCTTACAGGCTACACCAGCAAGATAGATGAATCGCGACAAACGTCATTTGATATTTACGCGCCTTCAAGCCGCGAACCCTGAACCCACGACGGAGTTAAATTACAGCTCGCCTTTTGAGTTACTCATTGCTGTCATACTATCCGCTCAGGCTACGGATAAAAGTGTCAATAAAGCCAGTAAAGACTTATTCAAAAAAACAAACAGTCCAACGTTGTTTTTGAAATTAGGTGAAGAAGGTCTAAAAAAGCACATTAAAACAATTGGCTTATTCAATACCAAAAGCGTTAACATTATAAAAACTTGTAAAATACTGGTTGAAAAACATTCGAGCCAAGTCCCTGAAACAAGAGTTGAACTGGAAGCATTACCCGGAGTGGGTCGCAAGACGGCAAATGTTGTTCTCAATACGGCCTTTGGCCAACCTACCGTCGCCGTTGATACTCATATATTCAGAGTGAGCAATCGCACAGGCCTAGCCCCAGGAAAAACAGTTTTAGAAGTTGAAACTAAATTACTGAAATTCATTCCCAAAGAGTTTTTACATGACGCCCATCATTGGTTAATTTTACAAGGTCGATATACCTGTATAGCGAGAAAGCCGCGCTGTAATTCTTGCATCATCGAAGACCTGTGTGAATACAAACATAAAATAGAATCATAAGGAACGGGCATGATATTCAGCCAAAATCGAGATGAATTACGACAATTTTATATATCCAGTTGGGAAAAGTACCGTAATAAACAGCCTCTTGAAGCCTTGGAATCTCAAATAGGGGAAGTCGTTGCATTGCATCCTGAGTACCATGCCTTTTTAGAAAAAGGTGAAGATACTCTAGCAAAAGACTTCAGCCCTGAACTGGGCGAATCTAATCCTTTCATGCATATGGGGTTACATTTGGGTATCAGAGAACAGTTGTCGGTCAATCGACCTACTGGAATAACCAATATTTATACCCGCTTAATGCAAAAACACAACGATGTTCATCGTACAGAACACGCAATGATGGAGTGTTTAGCTGAAATGATCTGGCAAGCCCAACGCTCAGGCACTGCTCCGGATGAACAGCGTTATCTGGAACAACTAAAAAAATTATAAGGCCAGGAAGGAAAGCTTCTAACCATAACTCCTGTGTGATTAGCACATTCTGGTGCGTCATTCCTCTCCTTCACAATATTCATTATGTAAACAATCTCCTGCGCGATATTCACGCATCTCTGTGAAAATTCGGGCTGGCTGTCATTGTGAATATGTCACAAGGTTGGTGTTACTAAATTCCTTTATTCAACCTGGCGTTTATTCTAGACTTTATTACAGTTACGTTGTACACGATTAACAAATGGACTATAGCCTCCTGGCATGTTTTTAAACTTAACCCACCAAGACATGGATGTCATCGCAAGCTTTGGCCGTACGCGGTTATGTCTAAAAAACAAAACTCTCTTTCACAAAGGAGATGAAAGCGATTGCCTTTATATTCTGATGAAGGGGCGGGTGAAAGTGTATATCAGTAATAAGTATGGTTCAGAGCTTATTTTACGCTACTTGGAACCCGGCGAACATTTCGGTGAGCTGGCACTTATTGATGAAGAACCTCGCTCAGCATCGGTAGTAGCCACCGAAGACTCCAAAATAACCTGCCTTTCCAGAACTAAATTTGAAGAGTGTCTGCACAACA
>UOFO01000046.1_pt1 | contig 30311 bp, 25 predicted proteins | sample 1988801 | NCBI WGS metagenome assembly UOFO01 (sample SAMEA4712195, study PRJEB27164) | hydrothermal vent metagenome | biome: marine basaltic hydrothermal vent biome; feature: marine hydrothermal vent; material: mineral | place: Pacific Ocean | collected 2011-06-14/2011-07-23 | depth 1719 m
GTGTTAGCGCGTTCAGATGTGCCTTATATTTGTTTTTTCCGAATGAGAAAAAACACAGACTTAGTCGCTCTAAGTTGAGTATTTTTCGATTGAGGAAAAAGCAAAGATGAGGTGCAGATGAGCGTGATTACACCTAAATCTCAAACGCTATGGGTATATACTTAGACTTAGCGTTGCATAAAGTTAAACCAAGCTTGATCACAAGTTACTTGTGAGTAATATATATAACCCAGATAAGGAAATTTTTCTTGTTATAACCCGTTAAAGTTATTTAATTTGTATAAATGCAAGATGTAATCGTTTTTTTGTCTATACTTTATACAATCAAAATACAGTGAAACAATTTTAAGTATAAAAGGTCTTGGCAGCCGACTTTGATTAGTGTGTCGGCCACTAGAGACGTAGATGTTATGCTAAACGCTGCCTTAAAAACAGCAAAGAGGTTATTATTTCCGATTATGATTTCTTACCCCCCCCACCTAAAGAAGGAAAAGTTATGCTTAAAAATCGTAAAAATATAGTTACATTTAGCTTAACAACGCTCGCATGTGGAGCCGTATTGTTTGCGACGGGATGCAGCACTTTGCAAACAAAAACTCAGAGTATTGTTTCAACAGCCTCTACAACACTTGAAACCGCTAATGCTGCGGGTGCGGAAAAATATGCTCCTGAAACCATGAAGTCAGCCAACCAATATATGGATAAGGCGAAAGCAGCGCTTGGAGAAAATCGTTTTATAGATGCTCAAAAATACGCAGAAAAAGCAACGGTGGACTCTGAGCTGGCCGGTGTTCAGGCGATTAAAAATGAACGCAGCAGTGAAATCAGTTCATTGCGTGAAAAAATCGCAAAGCTAATGCCATAAAATCGGCACACCTGTAACGCTGTAATGACTACAAAAAGGACTATAAATTATGCATAACACTGTTCCCCATTCAAAAAAAACGCTTAATTACGCGGTCGTTGGTTTGATTGGTGCGATGACACTTATTTCTGGTTGCGCGACGACGACACCACACGAAAATGCTTCGCTTGAGCGTGCTAAAGGTATTTTGGCTGATCTAAAAAATGATCCTGCAGTCACGCAAAATGAAGACGCTGCCCAATACCTCGCCGAAGCCGACAAGGCGTTAGCAAAGTCACAATATAAAAATGACTCCCTTAAGTTTTTCAAACCTGGTGATGACCAGGAAGACGTAGACCACTGGGCTTATATTGCCGAACAAAAAGCGTTAACGGCTAAAGCGATGATAGAAGACGGTTCGGAAACAGAGGAACTGGCTAAACTTCAGCTGGAACTTGATCAAGCATTGCTCGCAAAACAAGAACTCGATGCAGCAGAAGCTTTGCGCTTAGAAGAAAGGCTTGCTCAAGAAAGGCTTGCTCAAGAAAAACTGCAACAAGAACGCGATGCTGATTTGTTGGCCATGCTCAAAAGTACTGAAGAAGCGGGCGCTTTAGTGGAACGTACTGACACTCATATCAAGATAACCTTTAACAACCCTACATTCGAGTCGAATAAGACAGACTTGAAACCAGAATTTGAATCGCAACTTGAAAGCCTGGCCAAAACGTTAACGGCCAGCGCTCCTGAGGCTACACTCGTTGTTAGAGGTCATAGCGATGCATCAGGGCCAGAGAATTATAATCGTGAGCTGTCTGAAGAACGTGCAACTTCAGTGAAAACCTTTTTGATCACTCAAGGCGTACAACCCAGCCGTGTATCCAGCGAAGGACTAGGAGAAAGCTCTCCTGTTGCATCTAACGCTTCACCTGAAGGGCGCGCCCAAAATCGCCGGATAGAACTAATCATTAACGAATAAAGATTATTTCGCGTGTATGTCTAATGTTTTATCCTGGCATCTTTCTTTGGATGCCAGGATAAAAGCAATATTAGTTTTGATCCTCAGGTAATATTTCGTTTTCGTCAATCGGCGACAAAGCTAAGGTTTCCGTATCATTTTCTGCTTTTGTCGTAGACCCATCAAACAGCTCCACGGCCTGTACTTTTATACCTTCAGCAGTATCGCTTACGAATGCTTGCGTGTTGTCTACAACCTTACTTGTTTCTGTTTTAACTTTATCCACCACATCACCAACCATTTCAGTAGATGCATCAACGGCCTTGACTGTTTCTTCTTTCACCGTTTCGGTTACATCATTGATCATTTCCTTTGTTTCTTGTACTGCTTCTTGGGTCGACTCCGTTGCTTGCTCGCAACCTGCAAGCAGCAATAGGCATAAAGTCAATACAATCATCATAGCTATTGTTTTATTATTCATTTTTTATACTCTCCTTGGTTTAAATATAACTTAACTCAGAATCCGTGCCATGCCAACAAGATTAAAACCTTAGGAATGGGCACGTAATAACTTTATCCCTGTTGTTATTTCAGGGTTGAAAAATAATCATTTATCCTGAATAGAATGCGCTAATGCGGGGACGCGCGGGGACGGTCACCGCTGAGTACCTCAGCCCTTATCGTTATGTTACGGGAAGTGGAAAGCTCGCTCAATGATATATGATACGAGGTAGTTTTTTCGCCTGGGCCACCCAGTCTTGAATCTGTGACAGTGCCGGAATTTTACGAACCAGCTTTTTTTCTTCATTCACTTGAGCAATTTTTTCATGCAGATTTTCAGGTTTGCGTTGAGCTAACTCCGGTACAGTATCAACTCCTGTATATTCCAGCAGATCCGCGTATTGAGTACTAACACCGTTGATTCGGGTCAAATCAGCTCGGTTCACCCAGCCCAAGATAAGTTTTTCACTAACATTAACCTTTGCGCCTATCTTTTTACGTCCTTTTTTTTCACAACAAACATCCAGCAGGTTTTCTATGGAAGCAATGCCCGCGCCTTTAAGTTTTTCTGCATATATGTCGCCGATACCTTCAATTTTAGATAGTTTTGTCATCTTGTTCTCCTTTGTGTTCAGGGTCATAGATTAACAGTCAGGCAAACAGATAAAAAAAGTTCAAGCCACAATACAGAACAATTTCAATCTCCCGATTTTCATTATATGTGTGATCATCTAAATGACAAGTTTATCTAAGAGAAAGACGTTAACTCGGTTCCTTATCACGCTTCGTACGAAGAAATCGACGCCTTTAAGCAACAAACGCGGCTATTAAGCAATCGCAATGTGTGATTTTTTCATTGTTGTTGTTTTCCTCTACTGTCAGTCCGTTCTTGCCGATGGCTGTTTATACGGGCCATCAAGCAGCCCTCTACTTTGGTTATTTATCGCCACATTGTTTGCCTGTCTAGCCAAACCAGGTGTCTTATCTGCGATGGTGGACGCTATCACTTGAGTAACAACCGCACTTATGAGCGCTCCTGCAAGTCCGCCCCCCCCATCGCCAGACGATTCTGCAGCTTGAGCCGTTGCTTCCCATAGCAGTTCACCTGTTTTGACATCGACCAGTTTAAGATTGGCTTGAACACGAGCCACCGAGGATAAGACTTGGAACTTTTGTCCCCAGTCTTCAATGGTGATATATAACACGGCATCGGCCCCAATGTTTTCACCAATTTTATCAAGAGGAATATTATTCATCTCTGCGGGTGTTGGTAAACCATTTTCTTTAAGAAAATAATCAATCACTGAAACTGGGAATACGTAATAGCCTTTTTCAGCTAAGGGACGTGAAAGTGTAGACAAGTAGATGTAAGGCGCATTAACTTCCAAAGAATTATTATTGGGCGGAATGATCACAATAGACCTTGGTTTGCTTCTCTCCAATGCAGAATAGTCATAAGGCGTTGTTGCACAACCCGAAGCGAAAAAAATAATGACGGTACATAATAATAAGCATTGCATAAAGGAACGGTTCATTAACGATTCTCCTCATTTTGCTTTGCACGAGCCAACATACCATCAATAAAAGTTCTTGATTCAGGATATAAAGACCGCTCTTCCATAAAGGCCGCTTTAGATTGTGAATTCTTGCCCTGAACGGCATACAAAAACCCCAAATGAGCATAAATCCCTGGTGGCGATTTTTTACCCAAAGCCTCAGTTTTCTGAATATCCGCTTCTAATTTTTCAATTTGTGTTTGTGGATCCGCTGACCCCGGCTCTATATAAGCATTATGAATAAGCTGTTCGTATTCTCCCCAATAGTACATCTCTTGGTTAGTCGCACATCCAGTTATTAAAAACACGGCCAACAAAGGAGCCGTAAACCCTTTATTTAAACGCATGTTTTCCCCTACTGTTGAATGGCCCAAGCACCATTTTCGATATCACGCACCATGTTGTTAACGGACTCTGTGATAGCAAAATTTAAAACTTTTCCATTCAAGGTTGCGTCATAGCTTGCGGTACCACCAAAACCAAGAACCTCTCGATTGCTCATGACATATTCACCTGCACCCTGAGTGGAATAAACAATTTGGGAAGTCAATACATCAACTATATTAAGCGAAACTTTTGCATAAGCGGTTTGATTTTTACCCGATCCTAATATTCCAAACAGCTGCTTATCTCCAGTTACTTTTCGACCAAATTCAGTAACATCTCCTGTCACGGTGTAGCGAGCACCCTGGATATTTTGTTTTTTATCGAGAAACTTTGCTTCTTGCTCATTTTGCTGCAAGCTTTGACGATCAACGATGCTAAAACGGTTAGTTTGTTGCAAATGAGTTTTTAAAATAGTTTTGGCCTGGTTTCCTAACCGGTCTGAATTTGATGAAAACAAACCCTGCATGTAGCTGGAACGATTTTGAAAGTTACCCACAACCATCGTCACTCGCGGCCCATTGTAGGATGTGCCATAAGATTCCACTTTTTCTGAAACTACGGCTCTATGGGACTCTGTTGCACACCCGGAAAGGCCAACTAACGCGGCCAGCAAGAACGCTAAACAAGCCCTACTCTTGGTTTTCAATTTATACAAAACGTGCTCTCCTGTAGCGTGTAACATATCGTGGATTATTATCCTACCTTCAAAACTTGTCAAAACCAGTAAATTTGCACTTGCTATTGGTTCCTCGCTGTATCAAATGGGCATAGGAGGGCTAACAGCACCATTGCGAAGCATTATTTCAGGCTTATTTTATATTGGAAGACACGGCGAATCTGTTCTACTTCCTAACTCCTTGATAATTAACCCACATGCTTGAGTCAAAATATGCAACTCATTGAATTTGATGTATTTTTTTCTAGCGGTTGTCATTCATTCAGATTAAGGCTTAACTCTTTGATTCTTAAGCTAATAAAGCTCATGGTAAATTAGCCGTGTATTGGAAGAGGCTATTCTAGTCGACAACCCAACAATCTGTTACACTTCCGCCCTTAGTGTAGACTAGAACATTCACAAGTAGGATAAAACGCTGGCTGGGCGTATTTAACAGGATTTATGTTTACACAGTATCGTATTTTAATTGCTCCTTCAATTTTCCTTTTTATTTTGCCCTTTACCCATACCGTAGCGTTGCGGCTTTCTATGTTGGGCATTGCTTTTCTTACCGCCTTATACATTTGGCACAAAGAAGAACATCCATCGTTACCGCTCAAGTTACCCTTGCTCCTGACAGCACTCATTTCTCTTGCCTCCGTATTTTGGGCAATAGACCCCAGCTACTCCTTTGGTGAGGTCAAAAATGAACTGGGTTATACATTTTTAGCATTTTTCACTTTTTTTATATTAACAAAATCGGATAGGGAATTACGTGTCTTTGGTGGCGCATTACTCGTGGGAACAATCGTAATGATCAGCCTTGGCTTAGGAGCTTACCTCATGGAAGGTCGATGGAATGAGACTGGTTATCAAGGTGGCGTACACGACTTTAGTACCTACGTTGTTTTTATGATACCTGTATTGATTTTCGCTTGCTTTTATACCAAGCGACTTTACTGTCGGCTCACCATTATTGCGTTAACAAGCCTGCTTATCGTTGCGGGCTACTTCACACTACAACGAATTATGTGGCCAGGCATAGCCGTTGTGTTGTTAACTGTGAGCGTATTGCTGATTGCTGCATCCTCTTTGCACAAAATCATAAAAATTACTTCGGGCATAGTCGTTCTTTTTATCTGTATAGCTCTATTACCTGTTGGTTTGACGGCAAAAAATAATACGCCCTACACATCCCTCAGTGGCATGTATGATGTCATTAAAAATGATCCTCGCGTAGATGGTATATGGGGCGCCAGTATTACAGGAATAGAACAAGCACCGTTATTGGGCGTAGGTTACGGCAGACGTAGTTTCGTCAAAGCCTATCCTGAGCTGAAAGTGGACTTAGGATGGCATACCCATAACATCATTTTAGATAAAACCGTTCAAACTGGGATCATTGGAGCAATCATTTTTACTTTTCTTATGGCTTGCATAATCAGACAGTTTTGGCTAGCCTTTCGAGCCTCTCTATCGCGTGAAATGTTATTATTAAGCCTCTGCGGTATCGCGCTCGTTTTGGCTATGTTAATCGTCAACATGACAAACCATTCCTTTGTTCGTCATTCTTCATTGTTATTTTGGTCTTTACTTGGGATAAGTTTAGGCTATAGCTTTAGGCAGAAAAAACCACTCAGCTCTTAAGTTTTTTTGTGACTTACAGTTGTGATGTTGTATCAAAAACACCGGTAGAAAGATAGCGATCACCACGATCGCACACGATCGTAACAATAACAGCATCGTTCAGTTTTTGAGCCAGTTTCAACGCAACCCATGTTGCACCTCCAGAAGAAATTCCGGCAAATACCCCTTCTTTGGCCGCCAATGCTTTTGTAACCTGCTCCGCATCTTCACGGGTTACATCGACAACCTGATCAACTCGAGACGCATCAAAAATTTTAGGCAAGTAGGCTTCCGGCCAGCGACGAATACCAGGAATACTACTTTCCCCTGCTGGCTGAACACCAATAATTTGAATCTTCGGGTTTTTTTCCTTTAAGAATTTAGACACGCCCATTATGGTTCCCGTCGTCCCCATCGCGCTTACAAAATGGGTCACTTTTCCTTGTGTCGCTTCCCATATTTCAGGGCCGGTGGCTTCATAGTGAGCCAGGGGGTTGTCTGGGTTTGCGAATTGATCCAACACCTTTCCCTGGCCTGACCGTTCCATTTCTAGAGCCAGGTCTCTAGCTCCTTCCATACCTGCTTTCTTAGAAACTAAAATAATGTCTGCCCCAAAAGCAATCATCGGCGCACGACGCTCCACGCTCATATGTTCAGGCATAATCAAGGTCATCGGATAACCCTTCATTGCCGCCGTCATAGCCAGCGCAATGCCGGTATTGCCACTGGTCGCTTCGATCAAACGATCCCCCGGCTTTATCTCGCCACGAGCCTCAGCTCGAGTAATCATGCTCAATGCAGGACGATCTTTAACCGACCCCGCCGGGTTATCCCCTTCTAGTTTCAGCAGAACAACATTGTTGTTTTTCTTCGAGGCAATGCGCTGTAAACGGACCAAGGGGGTCTTGCCAACACAGCTATCAAGGGTAGGGTAATCCATTATTAATTTCGCCGATTAAATACAAACTATTTTACAACATATGAAGCCTGTCGGCACATGAAGCATCAAGGAGCAGAAGCTTTTAGAATGGTATATACCTGCGACGATTAAGGTTTAGGTGTTGTTGCACTCTTGCTTCATTCCATGGTGGCGTTGAAATGAATAGAGCGCGCGCACTGAACACCTAAATCTATAACGCTACGGGTATATAGCTCGAACGGATTACTCTATATGAAACCCCGTATAATATGAGCATTTCGGACACTCCTAGGGTTAACTACACCCCCTCAAAATTACTGCTGTTTTTTTTCTTCAAGCATGGTAATGAGTCGTTGGGCGGGTATGTAACCAGGTACTAAGGTACCATCTTCGAAAATCAGGGCAGGGGTTCCCGTAACGCCAAGCACGCGCACCAAATCCATATGTTCACGCACAGGATCATTACAATCCTCTATTTCTTTCTTAATTTCTTTACCTGCTTTTGCCAGTGTCATTGCAGCTTTGGGGTCTTTTGAGCACCAAGCAGCAACAATTTTGTCATAGGCCTTAGACCCTACTCCTGCTCGTGGATAAGCCAAGTAACGAATTGAAATCCCCAGTTTGTTGTAAGCCGCCATTTCATCATGCAATTTGCGACAATAAGGGCAGTCGATATCGGTAAACACAGTTACAGTATGTTTAACTTCTTCTGGCGCAAAAACAATCATTGTTGTTTCATCTAAGTCAGCAATTAATTTCAAACGACCGGCACCACGAACAATTTCAGTGAGATTAACGCGTCGCTCTATATCTACCAAATCACCTTGAAGCATGTAACGACCATCTTCGGAAATATAAATAACCTCTGTCCCAATAGTTACTTCATAGAACTGCGGCGCAGCAATCGGTTTAATACTATCTGCTTTCAAGCCAGGAGAGAATGACTTAAGTGCTTTTGCTATAGCCGTAGCATATTGTTGTTCTGTAGTTTGAGAGGATTCGAAACCAAACATCGATCGTGAATCTTTCTCATGTTGCTGATCCGCGTGAGCCGCTAAACCTGAACCTGCCATAAATAAAACTAACAAATAAATTATATTTTTATTCATACTATTCTCTCATTACAATAAAATACGGATGATCAGCGCAGCTAAGCTTGAAAATTTTCTCGATACAGAACGAAAAGTGCTATTCACATTTACGGGATCGAGCGGGTTCTGCATACGTTACCAGCAGTGCGAGATTTCAAACTCAAGGCCACAAAAATAATCCTCTAAGTCATGAAGACACAATATACTATAAATGGTTCCTTCTGAATCCGGCAATATCACATTACTAAAGAGTACTATATAGTTGACCTCTCTAATGAGAATGATTACTATTAAAGTATAAAATCATATTTAAGTTGTGGAGTTAGATGGTCGTGAACATAAAAAAACCGCTGAGCTTAGTCATAATTTTAAGCTTGTTTTCAGGGTTGTTTTCGTTAGCGTATGCTGCAGACGATGAACTTATTATATTTTCTGGTCGCAAAGATAGCTTTGTAAAGCCGGTAACTAAAGCGTTCACTAAAAAAACTGGGATTAAAGTATTGCTACATACCGCTAACTCGACAGCGTTATTGAATAAGCTGCGTCTGGAAAAATCGGCAACAAAAGCGGATCTGTTTTTGAGTAATGACGCAGGAAACTTACAGCTTGGTAGCCAAATGGGACTGTTCCGTCCCATTGCCGCTGAGTTAGGTGACGTTATTCCCGAGCAGTATCGAGCTACAGATAATAGTTGGCTTGGTTTGTCAGCACGTGCTCGAGTATTGGTTGTGAACACGAACGAAGTGAAAGAAAATGAATTTAATTCAGTTTTTGACTTGGCCGAGCCTCAATGGAAAGACAAAATTGGTATTACCAACTCCACCAATGAAAGTTACATTGCTGGCGTAACAGTCTATATGAGGGCGACAGCCCCAGCACAAGTTAAACGCTGGCTTAAAGGCTTAAAAGCGAATGCTGAGGACAGTATATTTGGTAAACATAGCCATATCGTGAATGCTGTAGCTAAGGGGAAAAAAACCGTAGGTTTAGTCAATCACTATTATATCTACCGTCATTTTATGAAACACCCTGATGCACCCATTGCGATTGTCATGCCTGATCAGGGAGAGAATGCGATGGGGGTCGCCTGGAATGTAACGGGTATAGCTATTTCTAAATATTCAAAAAAACACCAGCTTGCTGAACGGTTTATTAAGTTTCTTGTTTCTGAAGAAGGACAGAAATTGTTTGCTGCGACGAATAACGAATACCCTGTTCGCAACGGTGTTGCTGCGGCTGCAATGTTGCCTGAAGTTAACAGTTACAAAGTGGCCAGCGTGCCTATGGTGGAACTGGGTAATTACCGAAATGAAACCATTGATTTATTAGAAGAAGTCGGAATGCCTTGATTGCAAATAGCATTAAAGGCATAACAAGGCGAATCATTCCCAAGCTTGGTGTGCTTGGCTGGATCGTCGGAGGGGTAGTAACGTTAGCGGCTATCCCTTCTTTATTTGTATTCTATAGTAGTGCTCAGTTATCCTGGGGCGAGTGGTTAAATCTGGGTTCGACACGCTTACCGGGGCTGTTTTGGAATACATTATTGTTGGCTGTATTAGTGGCTGTGGGTTCGTTTGTTCTTGGCGTGTCCACGGCCTGGTTTGTTGCGCGACGGGAGTTTGCAGGGCGTAAACTGGCCATCTGGTTATTGGTATTACCGCTGACTATTCCCACTTATGTGTTTGCTCACATTTACTCTTCAATGTTAATGGACGATGGCTGGTTAGGTAGAACCTGGATTTTCTTTTTTAATGATGCTGTCGCTATTCCCGATTTGTATAACGCTATTGGCGTGGCGTTTATTCTTTCATTAGCCGGATTTTCGTATGTTTTTTTGTTGGTGAGAGCCGCCTTGCTGCGCTCTAATCAACGTTTAGAGGACGCCGCTCGCATTCACGGCGCATCACCATTACACACTTTTCGGCATATCAATTTACCTTTGTTGCGTCCGGCAATAGCTGCCGGTCTCGCGGTTGTGGTGTTACATGTGTTGTCTGATTTTGGTGCGGTCAGCATGCTGCGCTATCAAACCTTTACACTCAGCATTTATTCACAGATGAGCGGTCGTTTTGATTATAATGCCGCAGCAGGTCTTAGTCTGGTGTTGTTGGCTTTAAGCTTGACGTTTTTGGCGTTGGAACGTTTTTTTCGCAAAAAACAACGTTATTACTCAAGTGCTCAAGCACAGATAGTAAAAGCAAAACCCGCAAGTCGATCTGAATTATGGATCATCTGGACCTGGATTGGATTGGTGTCGTTGTTTGCCTTTGTCTTGCCCGTGAGCTGGATGGTTGTTTGGTCCTGGGAGGCATGGCTGGCCGACTACATAACTGAAGAATTTTGGGGGTATGCCCTTAACTCTGGAATAGTTAGCTTTACTGCCGCCACGATTACCGTCATCATTGCCTTCCCTGTGGGTTTGTATCATGCCCGCCATCCTTCAGTTTCGAGTCAAACATTTTTACATGTCGCCAATGTTGGATTTGCTCTGCCAGGCCCTGTCGTTGCACTGGGGGTTATTGCTTTTGTACTGAGTGTCATGCCCGTGTTATATGGCAGCTTAGCTGCTTTGATTATGGCCGTTGTCGTGCGTTTTCTGCCGTTAGCCATTCAAGCACAAGAAGCATCGATGCAGCAGCTTACTCCTTCGCTGGAGCAGGCCGGCCGTATTTTGGGCGCGGGGCCTTTTGAAAACCTTCGACGAGTCACACTGCCTATACTTAAGGGCGGTTTGATAAGTGCGTGGGTGCTGGTGTTTATTGATGTGCTTAAAGAATTGCCAGCAACTCTGCTATTGCGGCCCGTAGGATCGTCGATGCAGCAGCTTACTCCTTCGTTGGAGCAGGCCGGCCGTATTTTGGGCGCGGGGCCTTTTGAAAACCTTCGACGAGTCACACTGCCTATACTTAAGGGTGGTTTGATAAGTGCCTGGGTGCTGGTGTTTATTGATGTACTTAAAGAATTGCCTGCAACTCTGCTATTGCGGCCCGTAGGATTTGACACATTACCGGTAAGGATATGGATTGAAGCCAGTGAGGAAATGTTAGAACTGGCTGCTCCGGCAGCGTTAATCCTGGTCGTTGGCACTTGCCCTGCAATTTGGGTTATGATGCGCAGTGAGAAAATAAAGTAAGCTAAATAAAGCAAGGTTATTTGTAACAAGAATGACAATTAAAAAAACACCATTGGCCGCCCGTCATGTCAAGGCAGGAGCTAAAATGGTAGATTTTGGTGGCTGGGGAATGCCACTGCATTATGGATCGCAAATAGAAGAACATCATGCTGTGCGTAAAGATGCTGGTATGTTTGACGTGTCACACATGACGATAGTTGATATCTCTGGTGAGCGTGCCGGTGACTTTCTGAAAATGTTGCTGGCCAATAATATTGATCGTTTAAAATCAAAAGGCAAAGCACTATACAGCTGCATGTTGAACGAAGCAGGCGGGGTGCTGGATGATCTGATCGTTTATTATGTAGCGCCCGAAGAATATCGCATCGTATTTAATGCTGCAACTCGCGATAAAGTAATGACATGGGTGCGCAGTCATAAAGAAGGTTTTTATATTTCGATCAACGAACGCGATGATTTGGCAATGGTTGCGGTGCAAGGGCCTAATGCACGAGCCAAAGTTGAAGCTGCAGTTCCAGCTACTGTGGCAGCATTAATTGCTGACCTGGCTCCTTTTCATAGCGTTGAAACTGAAGACATGTTCGTTGCGCGCACAGGCTATACCGGTGAAGATGGCTATGAGTTGATGTTGCGTGCTAACGAGGTTCCTGATTTGTGGGATGTGCTTATTAATTTGGGTGTTCATCCCATTGGCTTGGGAGCCAGAGATACCTTACGGCTGGAGGCTGGGATGAGTCTTTACGGAGCGGATATGGATGAGTCTATAACACCGCTGGAAGCTGCATTGGGTTGGACGGTTTCATGGGAACCTGCAGAGCGACACTTTATTGGGCGAGCTGCTCTGGAAGCAAAGCGCCAGGATGAAAACCGCAATAAACTGGTAGGTTTAATCCTTGAATCTAAAGGCGTGCTGCGCAATCATCAAAAAGTCATGTTTGATGGCCGCGTTGCTGGAGAAATTACCAGCGGTAGTTTTTCACCTACTATAGGACGAGCCATTGCGTTGGCCAGAGTGCCTCGATCAGTCAGCGGCTTGTGTCAAGTAGAATTGCGGGGCAAGCCAGTTGTTGCTCGTATTGTCAAACCCCCATTTGTACGCAATGGAAAAATTTGTATTGAACTGTAACTGCTCAGATTGTTGAGTCGTTACTTTTGGAGTAATAGAAAAAATGAATAACATCCCATCACACCTTAAATATACGGATAGCCATGAATGGTCAGAGCTATTGGATGATGGTACGGTAAGAATTGGCATTACAGATCATGCCCAGGATTCATTAGGAGATATGGTCTTTGTTGAACTGCCTGAAATGGGACGTGAAGTTGCTGCGGCCGAAGAATGTGCCGTTGTAGAATCCGTTAAAGCGGCGTCAGATCTGTACAGCCCGATTGCCGGTGAAATTATGGCCGTGAATACTCAGTTAGAGGATAGTCCCGAGTTAATCAATCAGTCTGCTTTTCAGGATGGTTGGATTTTTCTTATAAAACCGAAAGATGTATCCGAGCTGGATAAACTGTTGGATGCGAATGCCTATGCTGACTTAGTTAGAGTCAGCTGAATAAAACGTAGCAGACGGTTAAACCACATTTTAGAAAAGCAAAGTGCGTCCTCCGCACCCCATGCCCTTATTCAACGTATTTACACCATATTAATTTTTAGTTATTTAGGTCTCAATTATGCCTTTTATCCCGCATACGGATGATGATGTTAAAGAAATGCTCAGCGCAATAGGTGCAGAGCATATTGATGATTTGTTTGATGAAATTCCTGCTGCTCTGAAAAAAGAGTGTTTAGCGTCTATAGAAACAAGTAAGCCTGAACTCGAAGTATCACAGCAGCTGCGGTTGCGCGCCTCTATAGATACAAGTTTAAGCAGCTTTTTAGGCGCGGGTGCGTACGAGCACCATATTCCGGCTGCCGTATGGGAAATAACAACGCGCGGCGAGTTTTATACGGCTTATACACCTTACCAAGCCGAAGCCAGTCAAGGTTCCTTGCAGGCGCTGTACGAATATCAAACCATGATTGCCAATCTCACCGCTCTGGATGTCTCTAATGGCTCGTTATATGATGGTGCATCAGCGCTCGCCGAGGCGGCACTTATGGCGGTGCGCGCCAATCGGAAATCCAAGTCTAAAAGAATTCTTATTCCGCGTACGGTTCACCCCGCCTACCGTAAAGTCGTACATGCCATTGTTCGTTTGCAAGGAATTATCCTGGAAGAACTCGACTACGACAGTCAACAAGGCAGCATCAACCCCGATAGCTTGCCCGATATCACAGGTGATTTTGCTGCGTTAATCATTCCACAACCCAATTTTTTCGGACGTTTGGAAGAAGTCGATACCTTGACTCGCTGGGCGCATTCACACCAGGCGTTGGTCATTGCGGTGGTAAACCCAACATCGATGGCGGTATTACACCCTCCTGGTGAATGGGGTGATAACGGTGCGGATATCGCTTGTGGCGAAGGTCAACCTCTGGGGATCCCATTAAACTCGGGCGGCCCTTATTTTGGTTTTATGAGTTGTAAACAGGCTATTGTTCGACAAATGCCAGGCCGGATTGTTGGACAAACGGTTGATCTGGATGGCAAGCGAGGCTTTAGTTTGACACTGCAAGCAAGAGAACAACATATTCGCCGCTCTAAAGCGACGTCAAACATCTGCACCAATCAAGGTTTGATGGTCACAGCAGCAACTATTTATATGACTTTGATGGGGCCTGATGGTTTAGCAAGCACGGCTTCGAACTCTCATGCCGGCCTCGGTGAGCTATTACAGGACGCAGCAAAAATAAAAGGCGTAGAACAGGCATTTTCTGGCCCCTGCTTTCATGAGGCCGTATTGAAGTTTGATAAAAACATTGATATTGATGGCGTACTGAATTCAATGCTCCAATCCGGTATTTTAGCGGGTTATAAATTGGCGAATGAGTATCCGGAATTAGATCAACACTTATTGGTTTGTGTGACCGAAACAAAGTCTACCGCCGATAAGGCAAACTATATTGCAATGCTGAAAAAAGCAGTAGCGTCCTGACATGGCGGAGATCAGCCTAAGAGGTCAAGGTATTCATACTTGCGGCAATTTGCCCGAGCCAGGCCAGGTTGCTCCGAGTTTTGTTTTAACAAAGACAAACCTTAAAGATGTAGGGCTGCATGACTTTGCGGGGAAGCGTAAAATTATCAGCTTGTTTCCAAGTCTGGATACGCCGGTTTGCGCCCTTTCGATAAAGCATTTTAATGAGACGGATTACGGGACAGATACTGTGATATTGACGGTGTCGGCAGATTTACCCTTCGCTATGCAGCGTTTCTGTAAACAAAACAAGGTAAAAAATATTATTGGTTTGTCGATGATGCGTGACCGAAATTTTGCACAAGATTACGGTGCAATGATGATCGATGGGCCCCTTGCCGGTTTACTGGCTCGCGCTGTAATCGTATTGGATAGTAGCAATAAAGTGATTTATAGCGAACTCGTTGCTGAGTTATCGAATGAACCCAATTATACGCAGCTTGCCGCAATACTTTAAAAACCTGTAAAAAAACTTAAAGAGTAGGTATTGGAAAAATGTTGATTTTTGAAAAATCGCAAACCGGTAGAAAAGCGCATGCACAGCATGTAAAAGCAGGTTTACTCAATGATATTCCCGAACGATTTTTACGCAAAGCCAAGCCCGGCCTGCCCGAGGTATCTGAATTAGAGGCCGTGCGTCATTTTACTAAGCTATCGAAAAAGAACTTTTCAATCGACACCCATTTTTACCCTTTGGGTTCCTGCACGATGAAATACAACCCGCGTGCTTGTAATACTCTCGCTTCATTACCTGCGTTTCTCAATCGACATCCTTTGGCGCCCGACAGTACGGGGCAAGGAATGCTGTCCTGTTTATACGATTTACAAGAAATGCTGAAAGTCGTAACAGGAATGAAAGGGGTGTCCTTATCGCCGATGGCTGGAGCGCAAGGTGAATTTGCCGGTGTAGCTATGATCAGAGCCTATCACGACGCACGGGGTGATGATCAGCGTACTGAAATTCTGGTGCCTGATGCCGCGCATGGTACTAACCCGGCAACGGCCATTATGTGTGGCTATAAAGTCAAAGAAATAAAAACGAACTCACACGGAGATGTGGACCTGGAGGGACTTAAACAAGCATTGGGGCCGCATACCGCCGGAATCATGTTGACAAACCCCTCTACTCTAGGTGTTTTTGAACGTCAGATAGGCGAGATTGCCGCCCTGGTTCATGAGGCCGGTGGCTTGCTTTATTACGATGGCGCAAATCTGAATGCCATTTTGGGTAAGGTTACACCCGGTGATATGGGATTTGATGTCGTACATATAAACCTGCATAAAACTTTCTCTACACCGCACGGCGGCGGCGGGCCAGGCTCGGGGCCGGTGGGAGTTAATGAACGCCTTTTACCTTATTTGCCTGTTCCTATGGTCGGTTATAATGGCTCGTCCTATCGTTGGTTAACTGTAGCAGATAAACCGGAAACAATAGGTCAGTTGTCTGCTTTTGGCGGTAACGTCGGTATTCTTTTGCGGGCTTATATTTATGCCTTGCTGCTGGGTCGTGATGGCATGGAACGCGTTGCAGAGTATTCCGTACTCAATGCCAATTACTTGATGGTTAAGCTACGCAAAGCAGGATTTGACCTGGCTTTTGATGAACGGCGCGCCACCCATGAGTTTATTGTTACTCTGAAAAAGCAAGCCAAAACCTTAGGTGTTACGGCCATGGATGTAGCCAAACGTTTACTAGACAAAGGTTATCATGCGCCCACAACTTATTTCCCGCTACTTGTTGCCGAGTGCTTGTTAATAGAGCCAACGGAAACAGAATCCAAACAGGAAATTGATCGCTTTGTTGGCGCTATGACCGTTATTCTCGAAGAATCGGAATTGCATCGTGAAATAGTGAAAACAGCACCTCACACGCTGCCGGTTAAACGCCTTGATGATGTGCGAGCTGCACGAGAACTGAATTTAAAATGGCGCGCAGAGGATAAATAAATGCGGGACGTGATCAAGACTGAAGTTCAGCGCTTACAAGGTGCTGCTGGGTATTCGTGGGCAGGACTCAAAGCGGCCTATCAAGGTGAAGCTGCATTTCGCTTAGAAGTCTTACTCAGCGTTATTATTGTTCCATTAGCTTTTATTGTGAGTGACAGTGCGTTTGAGCAAGGACTATTGATCGCAGTTTGGGCTATGGTATTAATCGTGGAATTATTAAATTCTGCTATAGAAGCGGCGATTGACAGGATTAGCCTGGACAGACACGAACTGTCTGGTCGCGCTAAAGATATGGGTTCAGCAGCGGTATTTATAGCCGTAGTAAATGCTGTAATAGTTTGGTTTTTTGTTCTGATCAATTAATCGGTTTTAGAGGAATAAAAATGAAAGCATTAATTTGTGGCTCTTACGCTTACGACAACATCATGGTATTTCAGGATCGATTCAAAAATCATATTCTTCCTGATAAAATTCATATGTTAAATGTCTCTTTTTTGGTGCCGGAAATGCGTCGGGAATTTGGTGGTTGCGCGGGAAATATCGCCTATAACATGAAATTGTTAGGTCATGATCCACTGCCTATGGCAACGGTAGGCAGTGATTTTTCTCCGTATGCAGAATGGTCTGAAAAAATAGGTATTGATCAGACATATATAAAAACGATTGATAATGCTTTTACTGCACAAGCATTTATTACGACTGACCTAGATGACAATCAAATTACAGCTTTTCATCCCGGCGCTATGGGCATGTCCCAAGAAAATATCGTACCGACAGATCAAGAAATCAAGCTTGGTATTATTTCACCGGATGGTCGTGACGGCATGATCGAACATGCCCAGCAATTTGCCGAGGCGAGTATCCCTTTTATTTTTGATCCTGGTCAAGGTATGCCGATGTTTGATGGTGATGAGCTGTTAAATTTTATCGACCAGGCAACCTGGGTAACGGTTAATGATTACGAAGCACAAATGTTGCAGGATAAAACAGGCAAATCACCGGGTGAAATTGCACAGCGAGTTGACGCTCTGATCATTACATTAGGCGGTGAAGGTTCACACATTTATGCCCAAGGTAAACGAATTGAAATTCCTTCTACCAAGCCAACCGCCATCACCGATCCAACGGGGTGCGGTGATGCTTATCGAGCAGGCTTGATACACGGCTTACTCAATGGCTATGACTGGGAAACAACAGGACGTATTGCCTCTCTAATGGGCGCACTCAAAATCGAACATCACGGCACACAGAACCACAGCCTGACGATGCAAGAAATAGAAAAGCGTTTTGTCGCCAGCTACGATCGTAAAATGAGCTAAGGAAAATGCATCTAAGGGTCAATCGAGTACCGACCTTTAGATGCAGCAACTTGTAGTCTCTGACGCACTGCGCATTCTAACAAATGGATGATCTTTGACTCTCATACCTGATTTTTCTCTAGCAGGATTGATTATTCCTTTTACTTTACCGTGATAAAGAACCGTGACACTCTCATTTCTATCGAGAGTATCTTGAGTTTTTATTCGACCATCCTGGCCTCGTCATCATTTCGCCTAGCTATGAAATAAATAGAACACACCTAAATCTATAACGCTACGGGTATAGCCGTGATAGAACGCATACTGAATACCTATTGTGCAAGCAATCTCCAGCGTGATATTCGCGCGTCCCTGTGAGAAATATACGGGCTATTTTAGATGCTGTTATAAAAGCAGTGAAACGGTTCCGAGTCACAATTTATACAGCTATAGAGTAAACTTAGGCTACGTTCACCTAAGGAATAGTGGAGATTGCGAAATGGATTTAAGTGCGGATCGTAGTAATGTGTTGGGTTGTTTACCAGGGAAGGAAGAGGAAATTCCGGCTAACGTCAGCGAATATTTTGATGAGTTACGTCAAACTGGGGATGAATTGGCTGATAAGCTGGTGAAGGAAACTTTGTTCCCTCATGATCAGTTTCAAAATCTGGGGCGGCAGGGCTATAACCATTTGCTTGATATTGCGGATGTCTTGGCTGAGTCTCCGGCTTTGGCATTGAATAGCCATACTACGATCGCTCAAGAGCTGAGCGAGTACCCCAAAGGTTTGCAAAATTATTATGACCCTATCAAAGCACCGGATTGGGTTGATGAAGAGAAGCTGGCTTTAACCAGTAAACTTTGGCAGCAGGATATGCTGGCGATAATCAGTGTGCTCTATGGTGTTAGTTTACCAACGTGTTATTTAATGAAAAATGGTATTCCGGCGCTTTATGATTCCGCTAAGCTGGCGGATAAAAAATACATCTATCAAAGAATTTATGAAACGGGGCTGATGTTGGATGCGGTGCTGGCACCCGATGGCATACAGGTCATTCGCGACCTAGATCATTCGTCCGATGAGCATCTACTGGATAGCTTAAACAAAAATGACCCGAAGGGTAAGTGGCAATGCCAAGGCAATATATTAAGTCGCACGGATGATGCGCGAGTCGAACCTGAATCACTTAACCTTGATCAACACGTGCAACATGCAACAGAAGAGAATAATGGTCAAGCTGCTCGCTATCTTTGGGGCAAAGGTTATGTTGCGGCGAAGAAGATAAGATTTTTACATGCCAGTATGCGTTTTATGTTGATGAATCCTGCAGCAATGGCCAAGACGCGTCGCCCTGGCAAGCCTAAAGAAGCGAATTTTTCTGAAGCGATACAGTATATTAATGAGCCTTATAATACTCAGGTTTTAGGGGTTCCCGTTAATCAAGAAGATCAGGCATACACTTTGTTGACTTTTGCTTACTGCATTCCGAAAGGCTTGGAAAAATTAGGTCGTTTTTGGAGCAAAGAAGAATCAGAAGCCTTTTTACATACGTGGAAGGTGGTGGGGTATACCATGGGTATTCAGGAAAACTTAATGGTGGACACATTGGCTGATGCGGAAAAACTATTTGAATTTATACAACGTCGTCAGGTAGGAGAATCAGATCAAGCAAAACAATTAACAAAAACGGTTGTTTATTTTTTTCAGGACTATTTGCCTAGTAATTTTGGATTGTCTAAAGGTATAGCAACAAGATTAATTACCGATCAACTTGGTGAAGTGCATGCCAAAATGATTTTGCCACAAGAATATATTGATGAAGCCAATCGCCCTATCGTTGCGCTTGTTTTTACTCTTGCTATGAAGGTGCTGTGGTTATACTACAGAGCGCGACGTATTCTTTTTAAGATCCCTTATATGGCAAGATTTTTTAAAGGTGTGTTTTACGGGACGGGTATGGATTTAGTTAAAAGTTGGCGTGATGCTTATAGTCGTAAGCCCTTCTATATTCCTTTAACAGTGAACACCTGGAAACGTGAGAAGGGTGTGAACCCCGCCTTTCTGAAAAAACTGAGAGCTTGGCGGCATGATCTGTTTAATACTATGGCGGTGGGTCTGAGTTGTGTGATTTTTTCTGGCGTGTTCTTTTTGTTTTTTCTGATTTTTAGTTTGTTTGATGCAAGTGGCGCAGCAAAATTTACAGGGTGGGCTTCATTTTTACTGGTTTTGTTGGGACTTTTTATTTTGCACTATAAGGTGGGTCAAGTCAGTGAACAAAGGCCCCAGCCAGAGCAAATGCAGAAGAGGGCAGCGCAGCCCGAATCAACAGCCAAAGAAGCATAGTGCTGAACGGAGTAGTCAGGGAGTGGCAGGTTCGATCAATAATTCTACATTATGGCAATCTACCAGCTCGCTGTCTTTATCAATTTTAGCATAGGCCGCTATAAGCAACTTTAATGCTGCAGGACGATTCTCTGCCGTGGAGAATCGAACCAGGCTTTCTGTGGCGCGTAGTTGTAACATAGGCGCGCCCTGTTTTTGAGCTAACGTAATGCTTTTGTTTAAGTAGTCGTATGCAACTTGAGTTTGACCATGTGCCTGAGCGAGATGGCCATAAAGGCGATAGATTTCCGTTAGCCAAAATGCTTCTTGTGTCTCCTGTACGGCGGTAATCGCTTCGTCAAGTAAGAGTTTAACGTCATCTAACATATTGAGTTCCAAACATACAGATGCCTGTATGGAGAGCAAAAAAGTTTGGCTTAAGCGTGCGCCGGGTAAACGATAGTCATTAATCCCCAGCTGTAAACGGATGATGCCTTGCTCAGGGGCATCAATTTGTGTATCCGCCCAACCCGCAACAACGGAGCCCAGTGTTAGCCAGAAAAATCCATTTTCTTCGGCCAAATATAATTCTTCTCGCGTGTATATTTTAGCTTTCTGTGGATCATGTAGCATATAATGTAGCCAGGAAGAAAAGTTAAGCGCATAGCTTAAACTGAACGGGTGATTCAGTGTGCGAGCTAAAATAATCGCTTCTTCACTGCACTTTTTTGCTTGTGCAGGATGACCCAAAACCCATAGTGTTAAAGCCAAATAAGATCGCGCACAAACGCCGGCATCTTGTCCGCTACGAAAGGTGAAAGAACGATCCCGATCCGTTTTATCCGCCTTTACTGAGGCTTCAAGATAGTCTCGGGCTTGTGTGAAGTTGCCTAAAAAATAGTGTGTTAAACCGATGGACATATTTGCTTCAAGCAATAGGTTAGGGTTATTTTTGACATTGGCGGCCTTGAACATTTCCATAGCGATTTCCAGAGCGCGATCAAGGTTGGCACGCACGACATGAAATGCCCATTGCCCCCAGAGTATGGGGAACTGTTCGGAGGTATCGTCCAGACGTTTACACAGTTCCCATGCGTGATTATAGGATTGCTCCACTTCTTTTGATGCATAACCTGTGGTGGCACAATAGGCTGCCCCAACCGCCGATCTGAGGCTGAGTTCCCGATGGTTGTTGGATAGTGTGTCAGGTAAGCTTTCTGATAGCAGAATACCTTGTTCTAAATGACTGATCGCTTCAATGTTAGCGGACTTTTTGAGTGCGAGCTCACCGGCTCGCAACCACCAATCAATGGCGGAATCAATGGCGCCGGCTCGAGTATAATGAAGCGCAATATATTCGGGCCTTGCTGTGACTATTTCCGGGTTTTGGGTTTCCGCTATCGTCGCTATTTTTCTATGTACTTCTTGTCGTCGTGTTTTTAACATCGAAAATACGGCGGTCTCCTGAAACAAGGCGTGTTTAAATATATAACAGCTTTGGTTACCTACGCCACTTTGAAAAATAAGTTCAGAATCAATCAACACTTTTAAGTCTTGTTGTAACGTCGCTTTATTATCTGTGATTTTTTCAAGTAATGAATAGCTGAACTCTCTACCAATAACGGCGGCAAGTTGCGCGACATCACGCACTCGTCCGAGGTTATCCAATCGAGCGGTGAGCAGATCTTGTAACGAGGTAGGGATAGATAAATTAACATAGTGGTTGTCGTTATCTTCATCTTCGCTCTGTCTGGAAGCTTTTGATTCCATAACCATCAGTGTAATTTCTTCAACAAACAGGGGGATACCATCTGTTTTTTTTATGATCTCATCAATTAATGTTTGGGGTAACTTTTGGCCTTGAGTCAGTTGTTCGACCATTTCAGAAATATCTTGATCCTTTAGATGACTAAGATTAAGCAGGTTTACCTCAGAACGATTATGCCATGGGACGTTGAATCTGGGGCGGCTTGTAAACAAAGCCAGTATGCGATGTTGCGTGGTTTGCTGTACCAGCATTTCTAGAAATTCCAGTGTTGAAGGGTCGGTCCAGTGAAGATCTTCGACTATAAATAACAATGGTTTTTTTGCGGACAGCTTGAATATATATTCAAATACAACTTCTAGCGTTCGTTTCTTTTTACGTTCTGCTGTTAAATCTAATTCTTCATAATCATCCGCCAGGGGCAGATGTAATAAGCTTGAAAATAGCGGTAAATAATAAGCCAGATCAAACCCGACTTCACTGAGTTGTATTTCTAAAGATTTAAAACGTGTACTGGCATTCATGTCAGGGGTGAATTCAAATGCACGTTCCAGCATTTCAATAATGGTCCGTAAAGAACTTGTTTCGCTGTACGCTGTCCCATAAGCGGTCAGAAATATTTTTTCGTTGTTCTGATCGTTTATTTTTTCTTTGAATGCTTGCAGCAACCGAGATTTACCAACACCTGTTTCTCCCACTAATAAAAGAACCTTACCCCGGCCAGTTAAAGACTGATTCCACAAATGAGTTAACTGTTTGAGTTCATGCTGGCGACCTATAATCGGGATGAGGTTACCTTGTTTTTGTATGGCTTCAAAACGGTCACGCACATCAATTTCCTGGGCAACGTGGTAGACATCAACTGGGTCACGTATGCCTTTTAATGTTTTTTGTCCTTGAGGCTCTACCCTGAAGAAACTGCGTACGAGGTGATAAGTGCTGTCGGTAATGAATACCTGGTTAGGGGCTGCAAGATGTTGTAAACGAGCCGCTATATTGGGCGTGCGACCGAGTGCCAAATGTTCTTTCTTGGATCCGGCTCCCATTTCGCCTATCACTACCAGGCCGGTGTGGATGCCGATACGAATTTGTAGCGTCTTTACTGTATCGCCAAGAGACGTGTTAAGTTTTATAATCGCTTTCACACAGTTTATAGCGCTATAAACGGCACGACGCGCATCATCTTCGTTTGCTTTTGGGTAACCGAAATAGACCAAAATTCCATCCCCTAAAAACTGGGCAATATGACCACCAAAACGGCTGATCACTTCCGTGCATGTGCCTTGATAGCGGCGAATGATATATTGAAATTCTTCAGGGTCTAAACAGTCGGAAAGCAATGCAGAATCGGCCAAATCACAAAACATGACAGTAAGTTGCCGCCTTTCAGCTGAAGTGTCAGGAATGGTATTTAGTGTTGGGTTTTTAATATTGGGTTGATGTTGGGCGGTCGCTTCGTTTAGTCCTTCCAAGCTTGTGTTTAGATGTTTTCCACATTGGCCACAAAAATTGTAAGCGGTGGGGTTGATAAATTGGCAGCCGGAACAAGGTACGGGAAGCAAGCCACCACAACGGCCACAAAATTTCATTGCATCAGAATTATCAAACTGACATGCGGCACACTTTGGCATTATAAAACCTTATGGTTACTACTACCCTGTCAGCAACCCTATATTTTGACAGGCTCCGAAAAGAATTCGTGGTTTTAGAGATATAATAGAAACAGATAATTACATGTATGAGTGTAGTATTAAGCAGATAGCAGGTCAATAAATATGCCCATCTATACCCTAGTATAGTTGCATAAAAAGATCAGGCACAGAAGCTTTTAGAGTAGTATATGCCCGTGGTGGTTAGGGTATATAGATCCTGACTAAGAAAATCAAGTTTGTGCGGCTATTTCTTGCACGTTTCACAACCTGCAATTAAAAGGTGATATAAGTATTTTATTATGGGAAAAAAGAAATCTACAGCCAAGGTAAAAATGGCCGCGACGGCAGATCGTCACACGTTATATGAACATTCAGTACAAAGTATTGACGCTGAATATGAGTTTATCGATGATATTTACCGAAAGACGCACAAGCGTAAAGCATTCACATTACGCGAAGATTTTTGTGGCACTGCCAGCATGTGTTGTGAGTGGGTGAGGCAGCGACGAAAAAATACAGCCTTTGGTGTTGATCTGGATGATGAGGTCTTGGCGTGGGGCAAAGCGAATAACGTAGATAAATTAAAACCTGCTCAACAACAGCGTATACAACTCATTCAGGGTGATGTTATGCGCTCCAAAGTTGCACCTGTTGACGTAGTGGTAGCGATGAATTTCAGTTATCAAATCTTCAAAACTCGAGCATTGTTACGCAAATACTTCAAACGTGCTCGAACCGGTTTGGTTGATGACGGGATATTTATAATGGATGTCTTTGGTGGATATGAAGCCTACCGGGAAATAGAAGAAGAAACAGAACACGATAACTTTACTTATATCTGGGATCAAGCGAAGTACAATCCTGTCACGGGAGATATAACATGCCACATCCATTTTGCTTTTCCTGATAAATCAATAATGGAAAAAGCATTCACTTATGAGTGGCGGTTATGGACATTGCCTGAATTGCAAGAATTACTTGTTGAAGCTGGGTTTAACAAAGTAACCGTATATTGCCAAGAGTTCGATGAAGACGGAGAGCCTGACGGAGACTTTTCATCTGTAACAGAAATAGATGCTGATGCAGGATGGATTGCATATATTGTTGCCGAGCAAGCTGTTGTTACATAATTTACAAAGGAAGACATAGAGAAGAGCGAGGTAGTTTTTTTTCTCCGTGCCCGCTGTGTTCTCTGTGGTTGACTTGTTCTTTTTTGGGTGAGTAATGCTGAACCACAGAGAGCACAAAGGACACAGAGAAGAGCGGAGCAAATTTCTTTTCCCCGTGCCTCTGTGGTTAAATTGTTCTTTTTTGGATGAGTAATTACGGTTTTTCGTGAATGCTTATGTTATTTGTCCAGTCCCAACTCAGACCAAATGTCATCAACTCTATCTTTAATATTCTGATCCATAACAATCGGGGTGCCCCATTCTCTTGTTGTTTCTCCGGGCCATTTATTCGTTGCGTCCCAACCCACCTTGGAACCCAGGCCGGAAACAGGTGAGGCGAAATCCAGATAATCTATCGGGGTGTGTTCGATACTTGTTGTATCACGAACGGGATCCATGCGGGTTGTCATGGCCCAGATCACATCTTTCCAATCACGGATGTTGATATCGTCATCGGTAATAATTACGAATTTGGTATACATAAATTGACGTAAAAAAGACCAGACTCCCATCATCACTCGTTTAGCGTGGCCCGGATACTGTTTTTTAATGCTGACAATGGCCATGCGATAAGAACAGCCTTCTGGGGGTAAATAAAAATCAATAATTTCGGGGTATTGTTTTTGCAAAATAGGAACAAAGACTTCATTGAGCGCCACGCCCAGGATAGCGGGTTCATCGGGCGGCCTGCCGGTGTAGGTACTGTGATAGATGGGGTCGCGACGGTGCGTTATTGTGGTGATGGTAAAAACCGGGAAGGTGTCGACTTCATTGTAGTAGCCGGTATGATCGCCAAAAGGCCCTTCCGGTGCTTCGTCTCCAGGGTGTAAAAACCCCTCCAAAACAAATTCTGCGCTTGCGGGTACCAGCAAATCATTTGAATGGCATTGTACTAATTCTGTTTTTGATCCTCGTAACAAGCCTGCAAAAGCATATTCAGATAAGGTGTCTGGCACGGGGGTAACCGCAGCCAGAATGGTGGCCGGATCAGCGCCTAAGGTCACTGAAATTGGAAACGGTTCTCCGGGGTGCTCTTTTTGCCAGTCTTGATAATCCAGAGCCCCGCCGCGATGAGACAGCCATCTCATGATGACCTTGTTGCGACCGATCACTTGCTGGCGATAAATTCCAATATTTTGTCGCTTTTTGAGTGGTCCTTTGGTGACAACCAATCCCCAGGTTATTAATGGGCCTGCATCGCCTGGCCAGCAGGTTTGAATCGGTAGCTGTGACAGATCAACTTGATCACCTTGAATAATGTGTGCCTGACAGGGGGCCGACTTCACGGTTTTGGGTGCCATGCTCAATACTTTTTTGAATATCGGTAATTTCCCCCAGGCATCTTTCATTCCGCTCGGTGCCTCGGGTTCTTTAAGGAAAGCTAACAGTTTCCCTACTTCTCTTAATGCTGTTACCGATTCCTGGCCCATTCCCAGTGCAACCCGAGTGGGAGTACCAAACAAATTAGCCAATACAGGGAAATCGCTTCCTTTGACGTTTTGGAACAATAAAGCCGGGCCGCCGCCGCGTAACACGCGATCGCAGATCTCAGTCATTTCCAGGTTGGGGTCGATTTCTTTGTTGATGCGCTTTAATTCGCCACGTGCCTCCAGGCCAGAGATAAAATCTCGCAAATCATGATATTTCACAAATGAAATCCTTTATTTATTGTTACAAAATGTGTCTTGGCAATTGAAAAAACAAATGTTATGCACAACCCAGCAGGGTACTTTGGAATAGGCCATCTTAGGCGATAATGATAAATATGGAACGAAGTTTTTAACATAACCTATTGTATTTCATATATTTTACGTATCTTCTTCAAGGATTTCCGAAATCTAAACAAAAAACGTTGTTCTTTTCGTCGATTTTAATCCACAAAGTTATCCACAGGTTCGCGCTTATTATTCAGAAACTACGCCACTATGTCGTAGCAATGCATCTATCTGTGGTTCCCTGCCACGAAACTCCACAAATAACTCCATGGGATCACGTGAACCCCCTTGCTCAAGTATGGTAGATAAAAATCGCAGACCGGTTTCTTTGTCAAAAATGCCATTTTCTTCAAATTGCGCAAAAACATCTGCGGATAATACTTCTGCCCATTTATAGCTGTAGTAACCGGCGGCATACCCGCCAGCAAAAATATGAGCAAAACTGTGAGGAAAGCGATTAAATGATGGCGGTCGAATAACGGCTACATCTTGGCGCACGGATTCCAGTACTTCGTAGATTTCTGCACCCTGTTCAGGTTGAAAACTCATATGCATGCGGAAATCAAATAATGAAAATTCAAGCTGCCTTAACATTTGCATACCAGACTGAAAATTCTTTACAGATAACAGTTTCTGGTACAAGTTATCCGGTAATGATTCCCCAGTTTTATAGTGCCAGGAAATTTCTGCAATGACTTCTTTTTCCCAACACCAGTTTTCCATGAACTGGCTGGGCAGCTCAACCGCATCCCATGGTACGCCGCTGATGCCGGATACGCTGAACTCATCAATTTGGGTTAACATATGATGCAGGCCATGGCCAAACTCATGGAATAACGTTAACACTTCATCATGGGTAAATAATGCGGGATCATCACCTGCGGGCGGCGAAAAATTGCACACTAAATAAGCAACCGGTAATTGCACATGTTCGCCGACTTTACGTCGAGCAATGCAATCATCCATCCAGGCACCCCCGCGTTTTTGGGATCGTGCATAAAGGTCTAAATAAAACTGTCCTCTGACCTCGCCATCTCGCTCTCTGATTTCAAAAAAACGAACGTCTTTATGCCACACGTCGGTATCCTGAAGTTCAACCACCGTTAGATCATACAAACGTTTGAGTAAAGTAAACATTCCTTTCAGTACTTTGTCCGCAGGGAAATAGGGCTTGAGTTCTTCCTGGCTGATTGCGTAGTTATCCTGGCGCAGTTTTTCGCTGTAATACAACATGTCCCAGGCCTCTACCTCTTGCAGATCATGTTTTTCTGCTGCATAACGACGCAACTCATCAAGTTCTTCTTTTGCTAATGTCTTGGAGCGCTGTGCAAGATCGGTTAAAAAGGCTATAACCTGTTCTGTTGATGCCGCCATTTTGGTTGCTAATGAATATTCTGCATAATTTTCATAACCCAGCAAAACAGCCAGTTCATGACGCAGTGCGATAATTTTTTTCATAACCGGGGTGTTGTCCCAACGGCTATCCCCTTCATCCGAGGCTCTGGTCACAAAAGCACGGTACATCTCTTCTCTCAAGTTTCGATTGTCGGCATAGCTCATGACAGCAAAGTAACAGGGGAAATCTAATGTCAGTAACCAGGCTTGTTTGTTTTCTTGTGCGGCTGAATCGGGGTTCGCTTCGGTTGCATGTTGTTGGGCTATAGTCAGTGTGGTTTCAGGTAAACCAAGCAGCTCGGTTTTATCAACGATTAATTTTTTCCAGGCTTCGGTCGCATCCAGAACATTTTCGCTGAACTTACTGCTCAAGGCTGACAGTTCTTGAACTATGTTTTTATATTGTTCTTTATCCTCTTTCGGTAAATCAATACCCGATAGACGAAAGTCTCGTAAGCCATTCTCAATAATTTTTTTCTGCGTATGACTAAAGCTGGCATAATCAGAGCTTGCCGCTATCGTTTTAAATGCTTTACATAAGGTTTTGTTTTGCCCCATTTCCGTTGCGTAAGCACTTAACTTGGGTAAGCAGGCATTATAAGCCTCTCGCAGTGCTTCGGAATTTACTACGGAGTTCATATGACTGATGGGGGACCAGGCACGGCTCAATTTATCTTCCATGTCTTCCAGAGGTTCCAATAGATTAGCCCAAGTGTAAACTTTATTGTTCTTCAGCAATGAGTTCAGTTTTTTTCTGTTTTCATCCAGTAGGATAGTAATACTCGGTTCTGCATGTTCTGGTGCTATTTGACTAAATACGGGTAAACCAGTCATGTTTAAAATAGGGTTTTTCATTTTTTAGTCCTGAGGTATCCAAATGATTAATGATAAACTGCTGTAACTACTCAACGTATTCATCTTTTGCTCCATATCTACGTTGTTTTCGTACTCAATCGGTTACATATTTCTATATGTGCCCTCTTTCTGTGCGAAAACGCCTTGGTCTGAAACAAAATATAAACACGCTGAGTAGTTACAGACTCCTTTTTTTACAATATAAAAAACAATGAGCCCAATGGAACAAGATACTGCACATCCTTACGATGCCCTTAACCCGGACACCTTACTTAATGCTGTAGAAAGTGCGGGCTATCGGTGTGATGGTCGAATACTGGCACTCAACAGTTATGAAAACAGGGTATACCAAATGGGCATTGAGGACACCACTCCTGTTATTGCTAAATTTTATCGCCCTGGTCGCTGGTCTGATGAAGCTATTCAAGAAGAACACACCTTTACCTGTGCGCTGGCCGATATGGAGATCCCGGTAGTCGCACCTTTAAAAAATGAAGCGGGGCAGAGCCTCTTTCAGTACCAAGAATTTCGTTTTTCATTATACCCTCGGCGAGGTGGTCGATGGCCGAGCTTAGACACTGAAGATAACCTGTTATGGATAGGTCGATTCATCGGTCGCATTCATGCTCTTGGTGCGGTGACTAAATTTACCCACAGAGAAGCCATTAACGTTGATTCTTTTGGTCAGCGCAATCTGAACTACCTTGTTGATAACGACATTATTCCTCAGGAACATCGTTCACGCTATCTTGAAATAGCACGGTTATTGTTAGAAAAAATTGACTCTGTTTTTTCTTTATTTTCAGAAGACAAAGAATGGATTCGACTTCATGGTGATTGCCATGCCGGCAACGTTCTGTGGACGGATGATCATGGCCCTCATTTTGTTGACTTTGATGATTGTCGCAATGGCCCAGCAATACAAGACCTGTGGATGCTTGCTGATACAACCGGCTTTGGTAATCCACAAACAGCGCTTAACCTCATTGTCGAGGGGTATGAAGAATTTCATACTTTTGACTATCGTCAGTACCAATTGATAGAACCACTGAGATCACTAAGGTTCATTCACTACACAACTTGGCTGGCCAAAAGATGGGAAGATCCCGCATTCCCCATCCACTTCCCCTGGTTTGCAGAACCTCACTATTGGGTAGAACAGATCCAGCTCTTAGAGAATCAGTTGGCTAAAATACCTTGAGACTTGGTCTTAACCGCCACGGGTATAGGCGACGCCAGGAATGTTTTTTGGCCTCTCCAATGACTAAGGAATGGAAATGAAATAACTTATACATCTTGCATCCCATCTTCGCTTCCTCTTTGAACGTTCCTCAATCGAAAAATACTCACTTTAGCTCACTAGAACTCCATTTTTTCTCAATCGGAACGTCCAAATAGAAACCAAAGCTGTGCGCAACTTGTATAAGTTATTTAATTTCCC
>UOFO01000070.1_pt1 | contig 29838 bp, 32 predicted proteins | sample 1988801 | NCBI WGS metagenome assembly UOFO01 (sample SAMEA4712195, study PRJEB27164) | hydrothermal vent metagenome | biome: marine basaltic hydrothermal vent biome; feature: marine hydrothermal vent; material: mineral | place: Pacific Ocean | collected 2011-06-14/2011-07-23 | depth 1719 m
GAACCGGCCATGGATCAGACCGATTCATTGTCTTATTTATTACTGGGACGTTCTATGCGTGAAAAAGGATCACAGCAAGAAGGGAAGCTGATGTTGAAAGCAGCCAATCAACTAAGCATGGCAGGCGACGACTTATTGACCAAAAAAATAAGTAAACATTTTGGCATTGATGACATTCGAATTGATAATGATGGTGATACATTTAACCCCACGTTGATTATTCGCCAGGTTTTAAATAACAAGTGGTCTATTGAGGCGAACCGCAGTAGAAGAGATTACGGTACTGATTTTTTATACTCAATTGATAAGGATTAACTTATTATTCATCCATTATAATAGTCCTTTTGTTTCGGGCTCGCTGGTCGATATTTTATCCAGAACACCCCAGAAAAAAATGCCCTAAATATAAAGGTCACGATGTGAGCAATTCTTCTTCAATCAATCACGAACCTATTGATGCATGGCGCTTACTCAAGCTAATGCATTATAAAAATGCTTCAGATCTTATTCTTACCACAGGTATGCCTGCCTGCTTAAAAATTCATGACCACCTTCATAACATCAATAACAAATATCTGTCTAATTCCGATATTCAAAGCATTGCCCAATCGTTTATGTCGGCAGAACAGCTTCATGAGTTCCATGCCAACCTTGAAGCGAACTTTGCAATCAGTCACCCTGATGGTGGCCGATACCGAGTCAATGTTTTTCAACAGCAAAATAATATGGGTCTCGTGATTCGCAGAATCATAACTAGCATTCCAACTTTTGCGCAACTTGGATTACCCGCACATCTTAAAGAACTGGCAATGGGGCAACGTGGTTTAATTATTTTTGTTGGTGCAACTAACTCAGGAAAATCAAGCTCATTAGCCGCAATGGTAGGACATCGTAACAATAATCGTTCGGGTCATATCGTAACCATTGAAGATCCCATTGAATACATCCACAAACACAATAAATCCATAGTAACTCAACGCGAAGTGGGAATTGATACACTCTCTTATGAAAATGCACTCAAAAACACCTTAAGACAAACACCAGACTTGATTATGATTGGTGAAGTCCGATCCCGTGAAACCATGGAGCATGCGATCGCATTTTCGAATACCGGCCATCTGGTTCTTACTACACTTCATGCTACGAATACAACTCAAGCAATAGAGAGAATAATTAATTTTTTCCCTGAAGAAAGGCGGGCACAACTTCTGCTAGATCTGTCTTCTGATATTAAAGCAGTGATTGCGCAAAGGCTTGTCCCTGATATCAACGGAAAAGGTCGGCATGTCGCGACTGAAATTATGATTAACACACCGTTCATTTCAAACCTGATACTAAAGGGTGAGTACCGTACAATTACGGATGTAATGAAACGATCCGTCAACGCAGGCATGTCTACTTTTGATAGCAGTCTCTACCAGCTTTATACCGAGGGAAAAATAAGCTACGACGATGCCCTGCAATATTCCGACTCGCCCAATGAAATACGGCTATTAATTAAATTAAAGGGAAAAGTGGATGATAAAGAAACAACTCATTCTATTCACTCCATGGAATTAGAAAATGAGTCCGATGACAACCAAAACGAAATGCACCCTAAATTACGCACATGAAAACGGCCACCTTGAAGTACATATCCGTACTCCAAGGTACCCTTCCCTCATTCAGGCTAGGCATTATTTCACCGTCACCTTGGGCCAAAGCGGGTTGCTTTGTCTTTTTTATCTCTCACTAAGTAGACTAGACTTTAAATCTTTCGTGTCAAGAGACAAGAAGATCTGCATAATCACTTAGGGTCATTTAGTTTGTAATGATTTTTCTAAACGCTCAACACGGCTGCTGAAAACACCATCATCACAAAACTTGAAAACACGCCACCCTGGCAAACGATGATCTAACGAAAACTCTTCTTTTTGTGGCTCAAACTGGAAACATGTAGAGGGCGTTGTAAGATACGTAACCCCTTCTTTTTTAAACTCACTTTCTTGATGCACATGGCCACACACAACCAATTGCAAATTAGCGTGCTCTGACACAAAACTATGAAATTTTTCAGCATTATTTAGAGCTATACGATCTAACCAGGCACTGCCAATAGGTACTGGGGGGTGATGCATAAAAAGGGCTGTAGGCTCTGTTTCATGTTGTTTGAGCAAATGCGCTAGCTCATCAAAAACATCAATGCTCACTCGCCCGCCAATTGAGCCTTTTTCATGAGTATCCACAAAGATAAATTGCCAACCATTCCGCCTCACCGAACGCTTTGCGCCATACGCACCATCAGAAAAATATTTTGTCAGTAAATCCGGAGCATCGTGATTACCTGAAACCAAATAAAAAGGGATGCCCGTTTGGCATAAATGCTGTTTTAGTCGTTGATATCCTTGCTCACTTTCATCCTGTACCAGGTCTCCCGTTAATACAATAAAATCAATAGGATTCGTATTGCCTTGTTGGATTTTTTCTAACACAGTACAAAACGATTTTTCAGTATTCATTCCCTGAAGCGTGCCGCCCGTATCCGCATAGAGATGAAGGTCTGTCATTTGTACTACATTCAGCGTACTTCCCATAGCAAACTCAGCTCATTTTTTTTGCACAACTTGATTCCGAAGATAAGTAGGCGTTGCCACTTCCGCCGAACATATTTCATTACGTGAATAGTATAATTGAGCCAAATAAGCAACATCTTCAGACCGAGGATAGAGATCAGAAAAACACCCTTGCTCCGGCATTCCTGTCTGTTGCAACATCAATTCGTTATATTTACGCCAGCCACTTCCCACGCCAGCCCAGGCGCCATCAAAATCAAGTTGAACCGAAGAAGGCGAACCTAAAGCTTCTTCGCCAAGCAAATTTGCCGTTCCATTTTTTATTTGATAACAAGCCCAATAAACTTCACTCATTCGGGCATCTTGCGCAACCAGTATAGACTGAGCCTGATAGCGACGAAAAGCACCTTGAGCCAATGCGGCCAACGACGAAACAGGGATAACAGGTAAATCCGCACCGTAGGCAAGGCCTTGAGCCACACCGGTAGCAATACGCAAGCCGGTAAACGCGCCTGGGCCACAACCAAACGCAATGGCATCCAACTGGTTAAAACACAAACCTGCATCAGCCAGCAATACCTTAACTTGCGATAGAATTATTAAAGTATGTTGCTTGGGCGCTAACTCGTACCGTTCATAACACTCGTTATCGATCAATAGTGCCGCCGAACAAGCATCCGTAGAAGTTTCAATAGCCAGGATTCGCATATTTCAATTATCTCTTTTACACGCTTTAACCTAAAAAATCAGTTGAACCATGGTTTATAGCATAAGATATTCGCGTCCTACTGCATTTTCTAGGATAATACTCTAAATTTCACTACTTTAAGGTTCAGCCGTGCAAAATTTTATTAGCGAGTACTCTCTTTTTCTAGCCGAAACCATAACTATTATTGTCGGCATTGCCTGTATTCTCATACTAATCGCACTTTTATTAAAAAATAAAGATGGCGCTTTGCAACTTGAAATCTCCAAAATTAATGAACGCTACGATACGTATACTGAAACACTTAACACACACATTTTGAATAAAGACGAACTCAAGAAATATGCAAAAGAACAGAAAAAAAAGATAAAATCGACCAAAAAGAAAACCGATAAAGATCCTCAACGCAACCGGATGTTTGTGCTTAATTTTGACGGTGATATCAAAGCATCGGACACACCAAGCTTGACGGAAGAAATTACCGCAATATTAACCATAGCCAAGCCAACGGATGAAATACTGCTACGTCTATACAGTGCAGGTGGCTTAGTACATGCTTATGGTCTTGCAGCATCACAGCTCCAGCGCATCACAAAAAATAACATCCCGCTCACGATTGCTGTGGATAAAGTTGCGGCCAGCGGTGGATATATGATGGCCTGTGTTGCTGATCGCATCATTGCCGCTCCCTTTTCCATCATCGGCTCAATCGGTGTTGTCGCTCAAATACCCAATTTTCATCGAGTCCTCAAAAAACATGATATTGACTTCGAACTCATCACTGCAGGTAAGTACAAAAGAACCATGACGATATTTGGTGAAAATACCGATGAAGCACGAAAAAAGTTTTCAGAAGAAATCAATGAAACACATCAGTTGTTTCAAAATTTCATATCCGAAAACCGCGCTCAAGTTGATATTGAACGCGTCTCAACCGGCGAACATTGGCATGGTGTTCAAGCCATTGAGCTTAATCTTGTTGATGAACTTTTGACGAGCGATGACTATATGTTAGCCGCCAGTAAGGAAAAAGATATTTATGAGATAAAATATTGTGCTAAAAAGTCTCTCAGCGAAAAACTGTCCTTTTTAGCCAGTGATACTATTGGGCGGATTAACAATAAATTTACGCAAAGTGTAAAAGAAAGCGAATTATTGTAAGATTTCTAGTAACTACTCAGCGTGTTTATATAGAACCCCAAGAGTACTTTGTCGCTGTGCTCGGGCGCATATAAAATATGTAACCGATATGAAGCAAAAGATGAATACGCTGAGTAGTTACGACTTCTATTTACACACACCGACACTACTGGACCGACACCGCCTGCGATCAACCCAAGCGACATTGCTCAACTTGGCTTCACTAAAATTCGCCCCCATAATGTCCGCACCGCTTAAGTTTGATTTACTCATATCACTATTCGTAAAATCCGCATCTATCAATATGGCATTGTCCAGTTTCGCCTTAATCAAACGAGCACCCACCAGACTTGCGCCTTCCAGATTTGCCCGTGACAAAATTACTTCATTAAGATTTGCGCCATTAAGTCGAGCATTTTTGAAATTAACTTTCTGTAACTTGGATTGATAAAAAGTGATACCACTCAAATCCAGACCTGAAAAATTAACGCGTGAAGCTCGAACACCCACAAAAGAAGTATTCTTTATAATCGCTCCAGCGAAATTCGTTCTGGATAACCTAGAGTAATCTAATGTCGCATTGGTCAAGTTGACACCTTTAAGATTGCTCCCCACTAAATAAACATCGATAAGGTTAGCCCCTTCAAGATTGGCCCCTTCAAGATTAGCCGCTTCAAAATCCGCCTTTCTCAAGTGAGCTTTAGACAAGTTTGCATCCGTAAAATTAGTTCTCGCCAACACAGCTCCGCTTAAATCCACGCCACTCAAATCAATACCCGTTTTATCACAGCCTAACCAATTCACCCCAGCAGCAGCAGGATCATCACAAGCCGCATATACGTTTATGGGCACGATCAAAAAAACCAAAGCAATCAAAGAAAAAACAAGTTTATTAACGGTCTTATTACGCATCCAGGCTACTCATTTTAATTATCTCCATATTGTTGATTGCTCAAAAAAAATGTGACATATCCGAACAACTCAGCTTTTGTCTCTAAACAAATAAATCATCACGACGATAATACTCTTGAATAATAGTAGTCTATATCAAATAACCATTGGTTCCCAAAAAAGTGATTAATTTTTTTAAACAACAACATACCATCCCTTTGCTAGTCATAGTATTGCTCTGTCATACGCCGTCTATTTTCGCAATAGAAGATACTGAAGAAAGCTTAGCCTATGTTTCATTGGATAGCCCGTTAGTAGTCAATATTTTCAGTCAAGATAGTGTGCACTTTATGCAGGTGAATACCGATTTCCAACTCAAGGATGCCTCTCTTGCACCTATATTTGAACTGCATATGGCCGCAGTAAAACACAGTTTAATGTTATTATTTTCTGAAAAGCGATTTTTTGAAATGAAGACCATTAAAGGAAAATTACAACTTCGAAAAGACGCATTAAAAGCCGTTCAACAAGTAATGTTAGATAAAACCGGAAATACAACGGTAAAAAATATTTTTTTTACCAGCCTTATTTTGCAATAAAAAAAGGCTCAGAAGCGTAACTACTCAGCGTGTTTATATTTTGCTTCATATCAAGGCGTTTTCGCACGGAAAGAGGGCGCATATAGAAATATGTAACCGATTGAGTACGAAAACAACGCAGATAAGGAGTAAAAGATGAATACGCTGGGTAGTTACTCCGAAGTTTTCTAAACTACCACTTCATCCGCACCCCAACAAAAGTATAGAAAGCCCCAACACTTTGACCCATATAGTTAGGTACGCTTCTTGGTGAAAAGCCTAGGCTGCCTTCTTTGTATTTAAAACGATAATTCGTGCCTTGAACCGCTAAATCGAATTGAAATGCTACCCTTAAACGTCTATTTTTACTTGAATTAATAGATCCGTGCTTGCTAATTCGTAATGCAGGGTTCACACGATCCACATAACTAGCAAGCAAAAAACGAGCTAACTGATGTGCTTTGACTTTTTGTGTTTGCTGGTAAGGATTATCATCAACATAATTAAAACTATAGGAATCACTGGCAAATACGCTCACCGGTAAACACCCTAAAAAAACACTCACTCTCAGATAATATTTTAATTGTCGATAATTCATTTTAAGCAACCGCAATTTAACCCATCAATATCCACATCGAAACTAGACTAAAGCTATAAAAACTATCGGCACATTAAGAGGTTACATTAGCAGCAAGAGGAAAAAAACAAGAGGATCGAGAATGTAAAGTTATTTTTTTGTAACTATTCAGCGAGTAATTAGAATGAGTCGTAACTGCTCAGATTGCTCCTGAAGTTTGTCAGATCAATGCGAAAAATATGAGTTTACAAGTGTAAATAATCATTTTTCTAGGTTTAACACTGAGATGACGAATTTCAGGAGTAAGCTGAGTAGTTACATATTTTTTACGAATCCTTTAGGTAAAAATATCGACTAACAGATAAGCAGCAAGAATGATGGCAACCCAGAACACCATACTGCCGGTTGGCCAGCTTTCAGAAAGGTGGTATTTGGCAACAAATGTTTGTAGAAAGATATGACGAATACGTTGGACCAACATCACGATCGTGTTCGCTCCATATTCTTTTGTGTAGCGCAATATCAATACCCCAGATTGAATCCACTTAGGTATTGATTTGCGATATATCCATTCTACATCCAGGTTTGTTGAGCGCAATTCAGGCGGGTACATTCCTTTTTTATTTAGCCAGACAAAAGCCAGTGCTGAGAAAAACAGTAACTGTAATTGAGCCAGTACATGCGTAGCATCATAGGGCCAGTAACTCATTTCCCACGGCAGTAATGCGTATAAATACTGGGGCTGGGTACCGAGAAAGATACAAAGTACGGCTGCAATCGACATCGCAATAAGCATATTCGTCGGTGCTTCTTGAGGACGAAGACCTGAATCATGCGCAAAAAAAGCAAAATACGGGATCTTAATGCCCGCATGGTGAAACACACCAGCTGAAGCGAATAACATCAACAGCCAAAGATAGCCAAAATCGGCATCGATCATTGCTGTCATCACCATTGACTTGCTGATAAAACCACTAAAGAGCGGAAAAGCCGATATCGACAGCGCACCCACAATACACAACACCGTTGTCTTTGGCATCGTCTTATAAAGCCCGCCGAGATCAGAGCCGTTAATATTGCCGGCTCGGTAGAGTACCGCCCCCATGCTCATGAACAACAGTCCTTTAAAAATCACATCACTAAAGGCGTGTGCCACCGCTCCATTCAGCGCCAGCGCGGTGCCGATACCAATACCCGCAACCATAAAACCAACTTGATTGATTAAGCTATAGGCCAACACTTTACGCAAATCATTTTCGATCACGGCGTAGAAAATGGGAAAACACGCCATTGTCACACCGATATAAACCAAAATCTCTTCGCCGGAAAAGCCTCTCGCCAATGCATACACCGCGACTTTGGTCGTGAATGCCGAAAGAAAAACAGTGCCCGTCACCGTCGCCTCAGGATACGCATCGGTTAACCAGCTATGCAGAAATGGAAATGCGCACTTGATACCAAACGCGATAAAGATCAACCAGGCTGCCAATCCCTCCAGACCAATATGATCAAATACCAACGAACCGGTATTGTGATAGTGAATCAGCGCACCAGCGAGCAAGAACACCCCAGAGGCAACCTGAAAGATTAGATAGCGCAGCCCCGCACTGAAGGCGCGCTCTGTGCCGCGTGCCCAAACCAAAAAAACAGAACTCAGGGCCAGCAGTTCCCAAAAAATAAACAGGGTAATCAAGTCGCCCGCAAACACCGCACCTATAGCAGCACCCGCATAGATCAGCCCAGCAAGCTGCTGAGTGCTGTCTTTAACATGCCAGGCATAAATTGAGGCGATAAAACTGGCCAGACAAAACAGATAGCCAAAGAGCAGACTGAGTTTGTCTGTGCGCATGACAATGAGTTCAAAGCTCAAAATGGAATGGCTAACGATGGTACCAGGATCAACATAAAACCATAAATGAAGCGCACCCAATACCGGTGTTGCCAATAAAATAGTACTGCGGACAAGCCCTCGCGTCACAATGACTAAAAACACTGCAACAAAAAAGAGAATGAATGGTGGCAACTCACTCATCGTAATACTCTTCCTTACGCATAATCACTTTACGCATCCCTTTCGCGATCACCACTAGAACCACACATGCGATAAAACCATACAGCGCATAAAATGCCGGTATCTTTTCCCACTCCAGGCTAATATGTCGATGTATTACAAAATCAGCAACTATCAATAGAATACAACTGACATAAAAGCCGTTGAGTAATCGTTTTACATTTTTTGGTTTATCAAACAAGTATTCTTTTTGATCTTGCACCGACATATCAAGGTTCTCCCGCGGCTTGACTTGCCAGTTGGTAAAATGGATCTGGATAGAAAAACAGAATGACACAGGCCAACGAGGTCAACACCATCGCGAATAAAATAGCTTTAGGTGCCTCTTTAACTTCGCTCAATTTTTCACCCTCGTTGGGTTGGCTAAAAAAAGCACGAATAGGAATCGGTAACAGGTACGCAATATTCAGCAAAGAGCTGATCATCAAGACTGCGAGCAGCAATATCTGCCCCGCTTCAACCGCCCCCAATGCAAGGTACCATTTGCTCCACATCCCGCCCAGCGGCGGCAACCCAATAATGCTAAGAGTGCCTATCAGAAATGCGCCAAAGGTGATGGGCATAGCGCGCCCCAAACCATTGAGTTCACTAACCAGAGTTTTATGTGTGACAACATAGATCGCGCCTGCCGCAAAAAACAGCGTTATTTTTGCAAATGCGTGCATTGCGATATGCATCGATGCGCCAATCAAGGCTGACTGGCTCGCTAACATCGCCCCTAAAGCGATATAGCTTAATTGGCTGACTGTCGAATAAGCGAGCCGTGCTTTCAGGTTATCTTTTGTCATTGCGATCATCGAAGCCAATAAAATAGTAATCGCAGCAACCCATATTAGAACGCCAGTGATATCATTGGACAAGATAAAATCACTGCCAAAAATATAGATCGTCACTTTCAATAATGTAAAAACACCGGCTTTTACCACCGCCACCGCATGCAACAACGCACTGACCGGTGTTGGCGCCACCATCGCCGCAGGTAACCAGCGATGCATCGGCATGACCGCCGCTTTACCAATACCAAAAAGAAATAATGCAAACAGTAATCCGCCCCATGCGGGGTCAAGCTTCCCGGCTAATATACCGCCCTGCTGAAAATCAACGGTACCCGTAATCAACCAGGTAGCGAGAATCGCTAACAGGAAAAAACCGATCGATGTACCCAGCAAGATGCCAAGATAGATCCGCCCACCGCGTCTTGCAGCTGGGGTACCCGCGTGTGTCACTAACGGATATGTCGATAACGTTAGCAGTTCATAAAAGAGAAACAGGGTAAACAGATTCGATGAAAAGGCGATACCCATGGTGCATGAGATTGCAATTGCGAATGCCGCATAAAATCGTGTTTGGTTTTTTTCATTATGCCCTCGCATGTAACCGATGGCATAGATGGAGGTCACCAGCCATAGCAGCCCTGCAACCAGCGCAAAGATCATTCCCAACGCTTCTATTTCAAACCCGATTGTCACCCCCGGCAAAGGCTCTGCAATCGTCAGCGCGAATGTTTCACCCGCCATAAAGCGATTAGCAATAATCACTACCAGTACCGCAATGGATGATGCCGTTACCAGCGTCACGGCCTCTCTAATATTAGGGTAACGGTGCGCAGCAATAATGCCCACCGCACCCAATAGCGGTAACAGAATTGTAATAAGCATCAGTACTTCGGCGCTCATAACGTCACTGCCCCTAATACCTGTGCCGCACGTTCAGCAACACCAACGGTTAAATCGGTATTCAAGCCAAAATAAATATTTGCGAGTACCAGCACCCAGGTAGGAACTAACAACAATAAGGGTGCTTCTTTTACCGTTTGGTTATTTTCTAATGCTGGTTTAAAGTAAAGTGCTTCAATAATTTTAGCCATATACACAACCGCGAGCAGAGAACCGACAAGAATCACTGCCACAGAGACCCATGCCTGCTGTTCCAATGCCGCTAATATCAAATACCATTTACTGATAAAACCCGCAGTACCCGGCACACCCACCAAGCTCATACCACCGATAATGATCGCACCAAACGTCCAAGGCATAAGCCGACCCAAACCCTGAATGTTATCCATTCGGCAGGCTCCGACACGATAAATAATCGCCCCCACAGCCATAAACAAAGCCCCTTTCATCAAGGCGTGGTTAAACAGATGCAGCAGTGCCGCCGTCACTCCCGTCGCAGAAGCAAAGCCGATACCGAGTGCAATGTAACCAACCTGGGCAACACTGGAATAAGCGAGCAGACGTTTAATATCCACCTGGTAAACAGCATAGACAGAAGCAATAATAATACCGGCGAGAGCGAGAAGAATAAACAGATCAAATGCTGGGGTTGCTAAAGAAAAATCCCCCGGAAAAACGGTAAACATAATTCGTAGTATTAAATAAACGGCAACCTTGGTGGCTGTAGCAGCAAGAAAAATGGTAACGACTGTCGGCGCGTAAGTATAAGCATTAGGTAGCCACATGTGCAGTGGAAATAAAGCCAGTTTTAGAGCTATCCCAATCACCATAAAAGCAAAACCAGTATGCACCGTTTTATTTTCAAATACCGCAGGTAGACGCTCAGCAAGATCAGCCATATTCAACGTGCCGGTCTGTGAATAAATCAGCCCCACGCCAACCAAAAAGAAAGTCGCGCCAATGGTTCCCATAATGAGGTACTGATAGGCAGCGGTTAATGCTTGGCGATTTCGCCCTAGGCTAATCAAGGCATAAGACGATAGTGAGGAAATCTCTAAAAAAACAAAAACATTAAAAATATCGCCCGTTTGTGTAATTCCCAACAGTCCGCATAAACAGAGCAAGAATGCGGCGTAAAAAAGGGGGATCTGGTCTCGAGGTATCTCTTTTTCAACACTTAACAGTGCGTAAGGTAAGGTGACCGCCGCAATCCCTGCGACTATCAGCGCAACAAATGCGTTAACTGCATCAATGCGATACTCAATTCCCCATGGGGGTGCCCAGCCACCCAATTCATAACTGATCAGACCATCATGAACCACGCTCCACAGCTGTACTCCCGCAAGAGCGGCACAGATTGCGGTAACCAGTAGTGTTACTGCCCATGAAGCACGCCCACGTGGTAATACCGCAACAATAGGTGCCGCTAATAATGGAATGACGACTAAAAGTAAACTTAAATGGCCTTGAATAGCGCTCACAACGAGTGATCCTGCTGATGTATTTCATCTTCCTCAATCGTACCGTAAGCCTCTTTGATGCGTACAACAAGGGCAAGAGCAAGCGCCGTTGTTGCCACGCCTACCACAATCGCTGTCAGAATCAGGACATGAGGAAGCGGGTTGGAGTAAACCTCAAAACCTTCTTTAAGAATCGGCATCGTCCCTTTCTCTACTGTGCTAATACTGATATAGAGAAGAAATACAGAGACCTGAAAAATATTTAAACCGACAATTTTTTTTATCAGATTACCGCGACTAATCACGGTGTAAAAACCCACCATCATTAAGAATATAACGACCCAGTAGTTGTAGTGGCCAAGAATAAACTCCATCACGATCGGCCTCGTCCAGCAAATGAAAAAAAGAAAATTAACATCACTGCTGCGACGGTAATTCCCACCCCTAACTCTATCAGTAAAATACCAAGGTGCTGCCCGCTAACTTGTGTGCTGCCCAGCACGCCGTATTCAAGGTAATTACCGCCCAGCATCATCGTCACCACCCCCACTCCGGCATACAACACCAGGCCCAGCGCGGCAAGCTGATGCAGCAGCGGTCGAGGGATGATTTTTTCAGCCGCATCCAAGCCAAATACCAGCGCGTAAAGTATCAGGGCTGTACTAAAAATTACCCCTGCTTGAAAGCCACCACCAGGGCCAAAATCCCCATGAAACTGCACATAGAGGGCAAACAAAATAATCAATGGGATGAGTAATTTCGAAACGATCCGCAGGATAAGATTATGAGTCATGGCTATCCTCCTTATCTACTGCTGAATTATTTTTCTTGCGCCGACTGCCCAGCAAGAGCAGTACCGCAACTCCCGCAGTAAAAACAACCGCGACCTCTCCCAACGTATCAAACCCCCGGTAACTTGCTAACACGGCGGTTACCATATTGGGCACCCCGGTGTCGGTCATCGACTGCTCAATATAATAAGGGGCGACATGCGTGTGAGGTGGAGCAAGGGGATCACCAAAATTTGGGATATCAATGGTGCCGTAAACCAACGCCACCCCGGTAACCGTCACAACAGCCAGTGGTAACCACGGTCGGCGGCCTAAAGGCTTTTTTTCTTGATTACCTTTGATCAAGGCAAGCGTGGCCAACATTAACATTGTCGAGATACCGGCTCCGACGGCCGCCTCAGTAAAGGCCACATCGGCTGCATCCATCACGACAAATAACCCTGCGGTCAAAAGACTGAAGATGCCAAAAAGCATAATAATTGCGAAAAGATCGGTCATACGCACCATTGCAACTGCGGTGACCGCTAAAAAAGCCAACAAGGTGACATTGATAAGAATATCTATCATTCGCTCACCTCTTCGTTTTTCTTGTCAAGTTTAGGCTTAAGGCCACCGTGCATCGCGGCACTAGCCAAAGCATGTGATGAAGTTGGACTGGTAAAAAAAAGAAAAACAAAGATCAAAATAAGCTTGAACGCATCCAGGCTCAAATCTGCCTGCAAACCCAGACCCAGCAAAATCAACATTGCACACAAGGTGTCGGTCGTGCCCGCGGCATGTAAACGGGTATAAAAATCGGGGAAACGATGTATACCGATGCCGCCAATGACACCTAATAGGCCACCACTGCACAAACAGACCCAGCTCAAAACATCAATCATTCTGAATCCGTCTTATCTGTTTTTGTACACACTTCCGAACCCGAATGAAATTCACCCTGCTCAACTAGTCTCAACACAGCAATCACACCAATAAAGTTAATTAGCGCGTACACCAACGCAATATCTAATAAGTCTGTGCGACCAGAAAAAAAGGCAAATACCGCGATCAGTAAAACGGTTTTTGTACCAAACATATTCACAGCCGCAACTCGGTCATAGACCGTAGGACCCATAAGGGCGCGCGCCAGTGCCAGTGCCATAGTAATAAGGATTGCGATGGTGACAACGATGTACATTATTTGTCGGATACCTGATCAGGAATGGCGCGCGACATGTCGCCGCTTAATAAATCATTCGCACCCTCTTTTGTTAAAGCATGCACGGTCACAAAATCTTTGCCGAGTTCAACACTCACCGTGCCCGGCGTCAGGGTAATGGAATTTGCGTAAATAACTCGCCCGAGATCGGTTTTCTGTGGCACGGGAATATCAATGAGTTGAGGGCTGATCTCTTTGCCCCCCAATTTCAATATTCGCTTTACCACATCAATATTGGCCTTAATTATTTCGCGCATTATATAGATAATGAAAGCGGGGAACCTTGAGTACAGATGTACAGGGTGGCTTTCATGGTCGATCACATTCATGCGTTTCACCAGCCACAGGGTTAAACCAACAGACGCCACACCCAGGCTCAAAAGCAAAAATGACAAATGGCCAGACAACAGTACCCAGAGGGCAAAAAGTAGAACCCCAAAACTGATGACTTTCATCTAATGAATTCTCGTAGAGTAATCACAAAAAGAATTGATAATTTAATATACCTGTGGCGGTTAAGATTTAGGCGTTACCGCACGATATTCGCGCTTCCCTGTGGGAAATTCCGAGCAAGCATAACAGAAATCTATACGTAAGGGGCTGCAAATAAAAAAACCGCTTTTAAAAAGAATATTTAATGTGTAATAAATTTATTACACCCAGCACACTTTTTAGCATAGCCGAGATTGCTACTAAATAGACCAACAAAAACAACCGCCCAATTGTGTTAATTATTCAGCAAATACAGAGAGTCGTTATTCAGCATTGAGCATAGCTACCGATAAAAAACTAGCCGAGTTTGTTTAATTAATTATGAGAGCGACTTTAGTATGGGTATTGAAAGGCGTAAAGATGAAAGAAAACCTTTTCTTATGGAAAATTTCAAAGGGACATTTTTTATTATTGAATCCGATAATAAGTGCTCTGAAGTCACACAGGTACAAGACGTCTCTATCTCAGGTATAGGTTTGGATATAAAAGGGGGAAATTATGAACCTGGATATAAACTTGACCTGGTATTTGAAACTGAAGGACTAAGGATCAGTATTGTTTCCGTTGTAAGATGGGTGGATAAACATGAAGAAAAAGATTTTTACCGCGTAGGACTTGAGTTCGCAACAGGCCAAGGCGATATGACGCTACTTTTCTTTATGGCCTTAAGAACGTATTTAGATTCGTTTGATGCAGTACGTCATGAAGGCGTGGCAGCGATAAGGCCATGATATTCGGGCTTCCACCAATGTGTCAGGCCAAACCCGTATGGACTACTCAGCGTGCTTAGATTTTGCTTCAGATTTCGACAATGGCTCCTGCATTGTCCTAACTGCGTGCAACCATGCACTAGAAGTGCATTTTCGCACAGAGAGTGCGCACCTCAAGAGCACTTTGTCGCTGCCGCTCGGGCGCATATAGAAATATGTAACCGACTGAGCAGGAAAACAACGTAGACAGGGAGCAAAAAATAAATACGCTGAATAGCTACGCCCAGTTTACTAATCTATACTCTTATAATACCTTGGTAACAGCTTCAGCTGCACGTTTCACATCAAGAAAAATTAAACCTAGTCTCGCATTAGCTTTAGTGAGGACAGTAATAACTGCATCGTTGCCCGCATGAGTCATCAGAACATAACCTTTTTCACCTTTTATTAAAATTTGCTCCAGATCCCCTCGTTCAAGTTCTTGGCCCGTACGATCACCCAGCGAGAGCATCGCCGCACCCATGGCACCAACCCGATCTTCATCCATGTTGGCGGGTAACAGAGCAGCCATCATTAGACCATCAGTGGAAATAACCGCTGATGCTTCAATATCAGCTGAACTGCCGTTGAGATCACTTAAAATTGAATTAAGTAAGTCCGCTCTCATTTGTTTTCTCCTTTTATTTCGTCTTTTAAAGTTGGTTCTTATTTCTATAACATTATATCTGCTTTGCAGAATTTATCGGCATCATTCTTGGGAAGTTTATATTTATCACTGGTTAATTGTTTGCGTAGCGTTTATTTAATAGCCAGACTAAATCTAAATAAGCGGCCCGATTGAATTGGGGTATACCTGCTATAACTAACACAAAACGTTGATGACCGATGTGCAGCGGCCAAAACCCCATATGACCATTGGCAGATGCGTCTACGATAGACCAGGCCGCCGAGCTAAGACCAAGATTGCGGTGTAGTAAACCACTATGCCGAGCATGTAACGAAGCGATATCTGCACTTAAAGCGGAGAGTTCTTCCGCAGTTTCATGTGAAAACCCACAAGTAGAAAGATAAAGACCCTCTTGGTCTGAAAGCAGCGCGCGCGCTGAACCGGACAGTGCTTTTATTATCTCTGGCAAGGCTTCCTGGAGACTGCCTGAAGGTGCTTCTTTTTTTTCACTACAGGTTGTAATCCAACCTAACTGCTGTAATCGGTAAAGTATCTCAAGTGCATCTTGTTCTTTTTCTTTTTCCGTCCAGAGATGCAGTTGGTTTTTATTAAGAAGCTGAGCTGCATCTTGTGATATTAATGAAAATAACAGCCTACGAGAAGGATCATCGCTATTGGCTGAGGCCGCGTAATAGGCACCCGCAGGCGTGGGCAGGATATAATCCTGCTCGGTCATTAAGTTGTATTCAGCACCTGACATGTGACTACTCTCCAAGCCAAGGGTCTAAAGAGTATAAAAGTGCTTGTACGAGTATAGATACATCTTCTCGCTGGCGCGCGTCGACTTCAAACACAGGTGGATTTAATCCTCGATTTGCTAATTGCTTGTGATATTCATCCAAACCGGGTGTTCTTTGCAAATCCATACGAGAGATCCCGATAACAAGCTTTTTATCGGCAATGAAATCTTTAAAAGAATCCAGAAAAAAATGCATGTCTTTAAAGGGGTCTGCCCGAGTATTGTCTATGAGTAAAACAAGCCCCAGCCCCCCTTGGGTAAGAATGTCCCACATAAAATTAAACCGTTCTTGCCCTGGCGTACCGTACAAATGTATTTTATCGTCGCCATCAAGAAAGAGTGCGCCATAGTCCATTGCAACGGTGGTTTCTTTTTTTCTGTTCTTTGTCATATCACTGGCATGTTCATCTGTTCTAACCACAGGAACATCGCTTATAGCGCCAATTGCAGTCGTTTTTCCTGAGCCGACGGGACCTGTGAATATGATTTTATATATGCTCATTGTGTTAGTTTTTTCCAGTTAGACGTTTCAAGATGCGTCCAAATAGGCTACGTTGTTTATTTTTAGTTACGGGTATATTTGAGCTATCTACTTGGCAAGAGTTAACGGGCTCGGCCAGTTTTATGCTATGCATAGCTGTATAAAATGAGAATACATGTCGTTGCGGAATATTTAATACTTTTGCTACAAGAGGAAGAGGGCGAGGCTGATCACCTAACAACGTTGCTATACGCATAATATTGGGTATGTTTTGCACGCGAGTGAGATTAGGCCAGTGCTTTAGTTTGACTGGAGTGGTCAGACTGGTTCCGCTGGGGAGGCGACCCCGAGCCGTCCATAGTGCGATTTTCCACATAAACGAATCAAAATTTTCGGTTGATCCATGATGATTAGCTCGTTCTTCAAGATTATTTGAGTCCATAGAGGTATAGAGTCTTATTTTTACTGTTGTGCAATATTTAGGTGCGGTACATACAACTCTGAGCTGGAAGTCTGAAAGTGAATTGATCACTCTTCCACTTTTGGGCAAAAAAATGATAACTTTCCAATCATTACCAACCTTGATACTAATTTGTAAAGCGACACCTTCCTTTTTTGCCGATTCTGCTGCCCATTGTAAACGAGCTTGTAAAAAATCATAGGTATGATAAAAAATATTTTTATGTTTATCTGTGTTTGATAAATCAATATCAGGGTTGGACCCGCAAAATTCATGATCGAGTTCGGGCAGTTTTTGGAAAGAAACGGCGGAGACGCTGGGCTCTTCTATTTTGTCAGAGCGAGTGACAGTATTTACATTATCAGGAGTCGTTGTTTCCAGGATGATATCCATACCTTCCGCTTCTTCTTTTAAAGCCTCTATATCCTTTTTAATAGTATTTATTTCTGCTATTAATTGTTCTATTCGTACGGGCTTCCCAACAAAATTAATATTCTCGATATCTGGCTTTTTTAACGCCATCACAATCGTGGGTTTATTGGGGTATTCGTTGCGGTATGTAGTCCAGAGTTCCATAGCATTAGGACTGTCCATATTAAAAATAATGGCTTCAGACGTGTTTTCCTCAACGAGAAAACAGCAATTCTTTCCCGGCCCCTGAAAGGACATACGCAAGACTTCACGTGTTTTATTGTCCATGCCTATTGCCGCTATTAATAATGGCTTTTGTAATACTGTACTCATCAATGGCTCTCTAGTTGACGCTCATATTGCTCTAGCTCTGAAGCGATCGTTTTCCATGTATGTGCATCTTTAAATTGGGTTTTAGTCAAGTTCGATAGCATGTCGGATAAAGCTTCCCTGTTTCTCGTGTAGCGATAGATTTCCAGTAAGTCAGTTGCTATGTCGGCACGCTCAGGTGATTCAATGAGCGCCTTTTCAAGCAATGTCTGTGCTTCATTTACTTGTCCATAATCAACTCGGTCTCGCGCTTCATCGATTACATTCTGTACATGTAGCTCCTTGTTGTTTTCTGTCCGGGAGACAATGTTTCGGTTGGATAAGATTCTGCAAAGTATAGAATGCGCTAACACTGGATATTCATTTTGAGCATTTTCTGAATGGAGAGACAGCTCGCTGAGTACATTGTATTGTTCTGCATTAAGAAATTTTTTACACTGAAATGAAAGCCGTTTGCGTAGCTTTTCTCCTTTTTCACCGAGTATTAAATAAAGATCAAGCAAAGCCGCATAGGTATGCTCAGTATTTTTTGCAGCAGCATGTAGATAGATACGTTGAACATGGTTAATTAAAATATTGGGTTGACGAGAAACCTGATGAGCCAAGTAGTGAGATGCAGAATCGTACAGATCTAGAGGAGGATGGGATATCCAGTGTTTTCTATTTAAAAAACAGGGTTCTATATAAGAAAAATCTATGTTGGTATCTTGGCCGTCGTGAATTTCTGAGACGATTGTTTTATTTTGTGAAATAAACATAGCGAGTGTATCCGGCACTTTGTAAGTTTATATACCTGAAGCGTTTGAGACTTAAATGTGCGTTCCTATTTATTCCATAAATAGGCGAAATAACGCGTAATCGTCGCTCTATCCCAAGAGTCGCCTTATCTGTTGCATAATGAAGTAGCGGCTATAAATTGTTTTTCTGAAATATTTTTTATGGCGAACTCCGTCGCGAAAAAATAACCCCGGTGTTACAATCATCGTGACTGGTAACCTTCTTACATTTTATTCTTTACCATTAAGGTTGAAAGTTTAAAAATATGTTAAAACGACTTTATAAATGGGCTGAAAACAATTATAGAATATCATGTGTGTATCATAAGCTGCGACTCACGTTAGAAGCCCGCAAACCTGCCACCCCAGTAATTGTCTACCAAATGGGAAAAGTGGGTTCTACAGCAATAGTCGAAGGCCTGCACAACAGCAGCCGAAACACTCCTATTTTTCATGTCCACTTTCTTGCAAAACCTAGGATTGATGATGCCTATTACCGTCTTCGCAAGCTTAGAACTAAATTTAATGCTAACACTTGGTGTTTGTACGAAAGCGAGTTTGTTCGCAGATATGTAATAGGCGCTAAAAACCCATCAAAAATAAAATTAATAACATTATTTCGAGAACCTATAGCACGAAATATATCTTCCTTTTTTTACAATATTGATAAATATGTGCCTGCATTTAATACCTTCGATATTGAAGATCCAATCAGCATAAAAAAACTGGAAAAACTATATTTAAACAATTTTGTTGAGCATGAATATGCCATACAGTGGTTTAGTGATGAACTGGAAGCAACATTTGGAATCAACGTTTTTGAAAGTAAATTCAATACCCAAAAGGGGTATGTGATTATCAAAGATGCGCATACTGAAGTTTTAGTTATAAAGCTAGAAAAACTCAAAGATTGTGCATTAAATTCGATTGAGGAGTTCTTGGGAATCAAAGACTTTACTTTACATAAAGCAAATACATCGGAGGAACAACCGTATAATGAGTTTTATAAAAAATTCCTTAAAGAAGCAAAGCTCCCCGTCAGCTACATTGATAAGATGTACAGTTCCCAGTTTATGAAACACTTTTATAGTACTGAGGAAATTAATCAGTTTCGCGAAAAATGGATTTCAACCTAAAAAATCAGATAATTTATATCTACATCAGCCTAGTTTTATCTTAGTTTTAGTGGATCCTCGGGATCAATGCCATCCATATAAGGCAAAGTACGATTTTGGTTGGTTAATTGATAAACGGTACCAATCCAGTTATTTAATACCGCTTCAGCCGTATCATGCCAGGTATTGTGTAGTCTTGATGTGATTATTCGATCAGGAAAGTCGGGCAAGGGAGCCTGCTCGTGTTTCGCCGAGATGACGTGTTGCTGATGTTCTTTCAATATCGCTTGTGTTTGCCGGCAAAAATAATGTTCGGGATACGGCGGATAGCCATTACAATAGCCTTGATGAAATAAGGCGACTTCCCGTTTATATTCTTTAAGCAGGCTAATGGTGTCATATTCAGGATGCCCCTGGAAATAAACGATACGAAATAAGTCTTCACTTACCGCCAGATGTACGCCCGCTGTTGCGCTTTCTATCAGGATAGGCAGTTTAGCTTGTTCGAATTGCTCCCGTGTGATTTCGTTATAGCGAGAGTGCGGGACATCCAGACGGGTATTAATATCTTTGATGAGCGGATGTTGCAGGTGCAGCACTTCATGTTGATACACGCCCCATCTTTTCTGCGATAACGGTTTTCTTTTTATATTATGACGGAGCTGTAATACCGAATGTGTAGCTAAACAGGAACACAGTGTAGATGTAACATTCTCGTAGGCCCAATCAATGACTTTGATTAACGGCTCCCAAAAGGACTCGGCAGCAAGATCAGGCTGAGAGACATTGGCACCCGTTATGATCAAGGCATCCAGCCCCGTTTCCTGTAAGCTTGAAAAAGGCTCGTAAAATTTTTCTATATATTCTCGGGTTTGTGCGGAGCGTGGTATTTCATTAAGCGTAAAGGGATGGATGTAGAATTGCGCTATTTGGTTACTTTCACCGACCAGACGAAAGAACTGTCGTTCCGTTGCCGCCAGCGCAGAATCAGGCATCATATTGAGTAAGCCAATATGCAGTTCACGGATGTCTTGATGGTCTGCTCTTGTGGGTTGTAATATTGATGATCCTTCTTGCTTGAGTCGATCAAAGGTAGGCAAATTGGAATGTGCAACTAAAGGCATAATAGTGTCCGTTACGAATCAGTGCGAGCAATGGCTTGTTCAATGAGCGCGATAAAACTATCTTCTCCTTCAACGGCAGCCAGTTCATCCGTATTTATGGTGTAACCGTATTCTGCTGCAATGGTTTCGTAACGAGGAATGCGGGAATAGAAAAGTTTGGGAAAGATCCATCTTACAAAATCATCAGGGTCTATCATTGCAATATAGTTCAGCTGTCGCTCTTGCAGGTAGATGGAGAGTTGTTCATCAAGAAAACGTTCTCGATAATACAGTGGCTTGGGTGCAAGTTCAGCACGCCTGATCAGTTCTTGTTCATTTTTGGACGAGGCTTTGATGTAAAGGATCAAAGTATCTTTTGCTAATGTATCCAGAATAGTTTGCTCATCGAGTTCACACACGCTTCCACCAGCATCATTAATGAAATGTTGGTAACCATAAATGTTATATGCTTTTTTTATGAAACCTGGAACATCATTCATGGCGTTGATTTCTGCTTGTCGATGCAGTTCCTGACGATGTTTAAACTCATTTAAAGGCAACCCACCAAGTTCCGGATTCCCCAGCTTCCCTAAAAAACTAGAAACCGGCTTCAGGTTGTCTACAGTAATATTATTGCAAATGTAAATGGAATCGGTGCGTAGTAAATCGTGCAAAAAAGGAATTTGCATTGCTTTTTGTTTAATATTGTCGAGGATAGGCTCATCTAAATAGCGGGTGCCGATTCTATAATCACCCGAATAATGAAACCAATTACCATGCATGAGTTTATTGGCTATACGGGTTTTTCCGACCCCGGACATGCCTAATAAGGTAATACGTTTATTTGACCATTGTCTGAATTCATCGACTGTAAATTTCATGGTTTCATCACTCAGCAGCTACGATTTCTTCCAGTTTAAAGCGGACGGTACCCAAAACTTTCATTTTGCCGCTCAGTTCAAGAGGTATGTGTGTCTTTTGATCAATAATAAAACGTAAATTTCCTTTAAGGCCGGCTATCTTGAGGTCATAAGTTTCATTCGGGTTTTCCAACGAGCGGGCACGTATTGATATTTCCAGGGCATCAATATCCTGTTTTATTTCTTTTTCTTTAGATGATTTCTTTTTTGTATAGTCTGCCTGATAAGTTTGTTGATTTTCGACAGTGAGTTTAACCATAACCACTTTACCTCTGGATAACATGGGTAGCTCTATAGCGTCCCCTGGCGTGCTTAGATCTGCAACTGAAACGATATAAAACAGAGAGGCAGGCTCGGCAAGCATTAATTGATTCGAGACTTTATGAGGGAGTTTTGAATGTTCGCTATTAATATTTGTCCACTTTTCATGAGGCAATTTGGCTTCCCCGTTCTTAGGTTTTTTTCTAATCATAAACGTACCGTTTTCAGTAAAACGGTACGCTTTGTATTCGTTTTGTTTTGCTCCTGTTTCGAGACGAACTCGCTGTAATGCACGCACATCAGCGGGATCGAACCAGATCATGGTACGCATATCCCTACCCAGTAGCTTGGTGTGTAACGTCATATAGTAGTTATTTTTACTGCTGCTGGCCACCGCAACATGGGGATCAGTATCCATCAATATGACATCGGTTTCATTTGTTGGTATAGAGACCAAGTCAATTTTTGATTTCACTGAAAACCCGAGCAAGGTTGCCTTATAGGTCAGTTGTGACCAGTTAAGCTGTTCTTCTATTAATTTACTGGACAGGATATTGCTTTGTTCATTTTCAACTTCTTCCAGCGTGGCCGCCATCGCAGATGCAGCCAGCACCAGGGTCAGTATGAAAATGGACGGTAGGAAAGCCCGAGTCCAAAAATGTTTATATAATATATTCATGTCGATAATTTATGTTTCTTTGGTAGATTCAAGTGTTGTTTTTGTGTCTGAGTGTAATTCATGTTCTGAGCCTAGCATGATAGCCAGCCAATGTGTTTTATCATGGCTTTCCAGGGCAATTTTAATCACCATGGTGAGCGGAACAGAGAGTAACATTCCGGTTGGGCCTAAAACCCAACCCCAAAATACCAGAGACAAAAAGACGACCAAGGTAGACAGACCTAAGGTTTTCCCCATTAAACGAGGTTCAATGATGTTACCGATAATAACATTAACCGCGATGTAACCCGCTGCAGCGCCAAGAGCAAGCGTTGCTCCGGATTGCACTAAGGCCAGAAAAACGGCGGGAACAGCGGCAATAATGGAGCCAATGTTCGGCACATAGTTAAAGAGAAAGGCCAGTAACCCCCATAGCAAGGGGTAGTCCACGCCGATTATGGCCAACCAAATCGCAATGACCGTGCCTGTGAGCAGACTGACTGCCGTTTTCATCGCCACATAGCGTTTTACATTATCCGTTAATGTGCTGAAGTAACCGATAGAAGCCTCGGGGTTATCTAAAATGCTGCGGATTTTCTGAGGGAAAGTCGAGGCTTCAAGCAGGATGAATGAGGCGGTAAGCAGAATAAAAAAGGCATTAGTCAGCACGCTGCTTAGACTGGCGAAAAGAGTGCCTACCAAACCCATAATCATGCCCGGATCAAAAGAGGCCTTAATCTTATCAATGGGTAAAGCAATACCATGGGAATTGAACCATATTAATGTGGCGTTGAGATCTTCCTGAAGGCGCGCCTGGTAGACGGGCAGTTCTTTGGAAAAATCGTTGAGCGAGCCGCCAATAAAAACAGCAATAAGAGTAATAACGGCAAGTACCGTTAGCATAACAATCAATAGTGCGAGCGCATCAGGAATTCTTCTTTGTTGCAACCAAAAGAGAAAAGGGGTGCTGATGACCGCGACAAATAAAGAAAGCAAGAAGGGGACGATAATAGCTTCTGCTGTTTTCAAACCGGCAACAACAATGACAAATGCAGCAGCAATAAATAAAAATCGAGCGCCTGGTGAATAGAAGTGGTTGGTTGACATCACGGGTTCCTGCTTTCAAAAACGACGATGCTACGGCCTGCTATCAACAGTGTTGAGCCTCGGTAAGGAATTTGCTGTGAGGGTGGTGTAATATCCCTGGGACTGGGCAGCGCCGTATTAATGGCTGAGTACCATTTACGCTGCGGATGTGTCGGAAGTGATACTTTTATGGAGTCGCTATTCATATTCATCATGATATGTAAATGGGCATCATCTTGCCGAACAGCACACAAAGTGAAGGCAAGGAATTGTGCTTGTGGGTCATCCCATTGGGGCTGGTTAAGTTTCAGGCCATGCCAGGATACATCGGCAATGTCAGCGCCATTCATTCTATTTCCTGATAAAAACCGGGCTCGACGCAAGCTCGGGTGTCGTTTGCGAAATGCAATGAGTTCGCGAACAAAGCGTAACATAAACGAGTTTTTTTCTACCAAACTCCAATCGAACCAGCCGAGCTCATTATTTTGGCAATAGGCATTGTTATTGCCTCGCTGACTTTTGAGCACTTCATCCCCCGCAAGAATCATGGGTACACCCTGGCTAAGAAACAAAATAGCCATGAAGTTTTTAGCTTGCTGCTGACGTAAGGAAAGGATTTTACGATCCGTAGTTTCTCCCTCAACTCCGCAGTTCCAGCTTAAATTTTCATTATGTCCGTCTCTGTTGTCTTCTCCATTCAGTATATTATCTTTATTGTTGTAGCTGACCAGGTCGTATAATGTAAAGCCATCGTGACAAGTAATAAAATTGATGCTGTTGCCAGGAAGCTGGTTGCGAGCCTGGTATAAATCGCTGCTGCCACTCAGGCACGTTGCGACGGCACTGACCAATCCTTTTTCGCCTGCGACAAAACGCCGTATTACATCGCGATATTGTCCGTTCCATTCAGACCAGCGAAAACCGGCGAACTCGCCGACTTGATAGAGACCGGCGGCATCCCAGGCTTCTGCAATTAATTTGGTTCTATTTAAGCTGCTTGAGTATTCAATATTCCAGGGTAACGGTGCATTGGCGATCGGCTGGCCTTCTTCATTGCGCGAAAAGACGCTCGCCAGATCAAAGCGAAAGCCGTCAACATGCATTTTCTCTACCCAATAAATCAGACAGTTAACAATAAAATTACTGACCAATGGGTGATTACAGTTAACCGTATTACCGCAGCCTGTATAGTCCCGATATTCAGATTTATTGGCTGGGTTTAAGTGATAAAAAAGTTCGTTAGAGAAACCCTTGAAGTTAATGGTTGTACCTGTTTTCCCACCTTCTGCGGTATGGTTGAAAGCAACGTCAAGAATGATGCTTATACCCTGTTGGTGTACGGCTTTCACCATGTCGCGGAATTCGTTGCGATGTGTGGTGCTATTGATATTACTGCAATAACCAGGATGCGGGCTGAAAAAACTGTGTGTGCTGTATCCCCAATAATTATCTAGTCCTCTGGCGCTTACAGAAGCCGGAACATCTTGCTCGTCAAAGGCCATAATCGGCAACAGTTCAATGTCGGTAACTCCGAGTTGTTTTATGTAATCCAGCTTTTCAGTCAAACCAAGAAAAGTTCCAGGATGTGTAACCTTTGAAGTCGGCGAACGTGTAAAACCACCGGTATGGAGTTCATAGATGATGGCATCATTGATGGGCTGGTTAATTGTTTTGTCGCCGTTCCAATTATAAATCTCGTCAACTACGGCTGCACGCATACTGTAATGCTGATTGTCGGGCACTTTATTATTGAGCGCTTTACTTCTATCCCATCTTAAAGTTGAAACGGCTTTTGCCCATGGGTCGAGTAATTCTGTTTCAGGAGAAAACCGGTAGCCGTGCCGAGTGGTTTCTTGTGGGCCATCCACCGACCAGGTGTAAAGCACACCGGGTGATAAATCTTGCACATAGACATGCCAGAAAAAATAAGTTTTATTTTGCTCAGGATCCAGGTTTATGGTTTGAAATGGCGGGGTGTTATTGTCTGCACCATAGAGAAAAAGTTTAACGGCTGTAGCGTGTTGCGAAAAAATAGAAAAATTGATGCCCTCTTTACTCGGTGTTGCGCCGAGTGGATAAGGCTGGCCATATTGTACGTTGTGTAGTGGCTGCATAGGAGATAGAACGGCCGTAAGATTATAATGGTGCTTGATTATCTATTTTTAAGTTGCGATGGTAAAGAAAAGTTTCCATATAAGTGTGCTTCGGCTATTTCTTTTCCTTCGTCCAGCAAGTAAGTTAAAAATGTTTGAGTAACAACACTAAGCTCTTTCCCAAAAGGGTACACAATATGCCATTGATGATTAATAGGGAAGCCCACGACATCTAATAATACCAGTTCTCGATTAACAATTTCATGGACTACGGCATGTTTTGAAAGTACGCTGAGGCCCAAACCACCTATTACCGCTTGTTTTACTGCTTCATTACTTCCCAAAACCATGCGTAAATTAATGCTAAGTTTATGCTCACGAAGTAGCTGATGGACTATTGCGCTGGTTCCGGTTTCCGGCTCCCGTAAAATAAAAGGTTCGCTAACGATCTCTTTTAATAGAATTTTTCTCTTTTTCATAAGAGGGTGATTGAGTGGGGCAATCACAACCAGAGGGTTGTCTAAAAAAGGGATGACGTGAACATTTAAATCTTTAGGCGGAACACCACCAATAATATATAGATCATCCTGGTTATTACCGATTCGCTCCAGGACAGAAGCACGGTTGGTTACATTAAGTATCAGATTGATTCCCGGATATCTTTGGGAAAAAGTACCCAAAATACGGGGAGCGAAGTATTCCGTTGTGGTAACACCTGTTAAACGCAGTGTGCCTTGTTTTATACCCTTCATATTGGCGATTGTCATTTCAAAACGCGATAACTCATTGGAAATAATCAGATAACTGTCGAGTAGCGCTTCGCCTGCCTCTGTCAGTTGAAGTTTTTTGCCTACATAATCGAATAAAGGAACCGTTACGGACTCGCTTAACTTCTTTATTTGTATTGAAACGGTGGGTTGAGTCAAACAAAGTTCATCGGCGGCGGCAGTGAAACTGCCTGTGCGGGCAATAGATTCGAAGACTTGAAGTTGCCTGAAAGTGACGTTTCTTATTCTAATCAATACATTAACCCTGGAATATAAAGTTTATTACTGCCTGTAAAAACAACTATAGATAATAGTCTATCGAACACATCAAAAAAATCAATTTTTATTTATGGCTGAGGTAGGGCACAATAGCTCCACGTTGTAGACGATGTTGAAACAAAGTAGATATCGTGACAGCAAGTAAGCAATGCTTACTTTTTTGAGGGCGCACCGCAAATCCCTCCCTTAGTGAATCTCCTCCCTCGCGTGTGCGCTCTCTTTTTTATTTCTTCAGTCGTAAAACCACTCCTATTTTACCTGTTTTTAATTATTGGCTTGACCATTTAACAATAGAGTTACAGTTAAATTTCAATCACTACGGGTATAGCATTGAAATCGGGATGTTCCAGCTCAGGTTTTGTTTAATCCAGAGCAGGAGCTGTTCTGATGTTTCATTTGGTAGCGTTTTGTCTAAAATTGCGATATCAAAAGACTCTTTTTGCAGAGCGCTGGTTGCCAGCAGGTTGGTTTTATAGATGTAACAGCTGTGCCCTGTATCTTTCTAATGCAACACTGACAATTGAGGGAGAATCTGAATTTTGAGAGGTTAATGCGATACGTAAACTGTGCGGATGTAGATTGGGCATGTAAACCTTGGGAGTGTGTTAAAAAAATCATGTGAAGCTATGAATATCAAATTATTTGAAGATAATGATCAGCTTACCTTTCTAATGAGGATATTATATACGAAAAAGTATATATAGGAGATGCTGGACTAGAAAATCAGCGAATGTTTCTGTACAGTCTGAGTTCTTAGCTATGGAATAAACACCGGTATTATGACAATAAAAACACGTTTTGCCCCCAGTCCCACGGGCTATTTACACATTGGTGGTGCGCGCACTGCTTTATTCTCCTGGTTATTTGCACGCAAACACGGTGGTAAATTTGTGCTGCGTATAGAGGACACAGATAGAGAGCGTTCCAGCGTGGAATCCGTTAATGCCATTTTAGAGGGTATGACTTGGTTGGGTCTGGATTATGATGAAGGCCCGTTTTATCAAACAGAACGTTTTGAACGCTACGGTGCCGTCATTGAACAATTAATGGAGTCGGGGCATGCCTACCGTTGTTATTGCTCAAAAGAGCGTTTAGAAACCGTACGCGCTAAACAAATGGCTAAAAAATTGAAGCCTCGCTATGACGGCCATTGTCGCAATGGCAGCAAAAATGAACAACATGAAGAAAATAAACCTTACGTCATACGTTTTCGCAACCCTTTAGAGGGTGCCGTTATTATCGAGGATTTGGTCAAAGGGCGAGTCACGATCAGCAATACCGAACTCGATGATTTGATCATTGCTCGTACTGACGGCACGCCAACCTATAATTTAACGGTTGTGGTCGATGATCTTGATATGGACATTACCCATGTTATCCGTGGCGATGACCATCTTAATAATACTCCAAGGCAGATCAATATTCTTAACGCGTTGGGTGCAGAATTACCTAAATATGGTCATGTTCCAATGATTTTAGGAGAAGATAGCAAGCGTTTATCCAAGCGTCATGGTGCTGTCAGTGTGATGCAATATCGAGCAGCCGGTTTTCTGCCCGAAGCATTGTTAAATTATTTGGTGCGCCTGGGTTGGTCTCATGGTGACCAGGAAATTTTTTCTATCGATGAAATGATCCAGTATTTTGATGTACCTGGTGTGAATGCGTCTGCCTCAACCTTTAATCAGGACAAACTGTTGTGGGTGAACCAGCATTATTTAAAAGAGACAGAGGCCACCCATGTGGCTCAACATCTCAGCATTCATATGGGCGCTCTTGATATTGACCCTGCCATCGGCCCAGAGTTGACGAAGGTTGTTGAAGTACAACGAGAGCGAGCCAAAACACTCGTTGAAATGGCTAAAAATAGCCTCTATTTTTATAAAGATTTTACTGAATATGATGACAAAGCAGCAAAGAAAAACTTAAGACCCGTCATTGAAAGACCACTGCAAGCTTTACGTGACGCATTAGCCATGCTTGATAACTGGAAGGCTGCAGAAATCAATAAAATGATTGATGATATTGCCGAGGCTCATGAAATAAAAATGGGGAAAATAGCTCAGCCATTACGCGTTGCTGTGACAGGTGGTGGCGTATCACCTTCCATTGATGTCACCGTCGAATTAATAGGAAAAACGCGCACCCTGGCTCGCTTAAACACCGCTCTGGAATATATTCGTAAAAGAGCAGAAAATGGATGACAAGTTGTTGACAATCATTACTCATTCAATTAAAGTGCTCGCTCTTCTGACGGGGGGCTATAGCTCAGCTGGGAGAGCGCAACACTGGCAGTGTTGAGGTCGGCGGTTCGATCCCGCCTAGCTCCACCAGAATTGTAGTATAAGCTGTAGCCCTTAACGTAGATTTTCAAATACGTCCCCATCGTCTAGAGGCCTAGGACACTGCCCTTTCACGGCGGCGACAGGGGTTCGAATCCCCTTGGGGACGCCACTTTATTCCTGTCTTCGACCGGAATCCTGTAGTAGATTTTACAATCTAAGGATTCCGGATCGAGGACAATTTTTTCTACCATATTAATAAGGGTGTCTTTCATAGCTTCTGAATTGCCTTGGTTTAGGCGTTCTTCAAGCTGTCTCAATATCTTTCTAATATGCTCTTCGGTGATGTTGCGGAATACTGCGGTGGCGGTGTGTTCTTGCTCTCTCAGATCAATTTCGTGCGAAAGCATTTTTCTGCGCTTCTCTAACTCTTCAACTTTTCGCAGAGCTGGGTCTGGATCATCCAAGCGGCCTGCCAAGTCCATCATTTTGGATATTTGGTCTGAAATGG
>UOFO01000086.1_pt1 | contig 29787 bp, 25 predicted proteins | sample 1988801 | NCBI WGS metagenome assembly UOFO01 (sample SAMEA4712195, study PRJEB27164) | hydrothermal vent metagenome | biome: marine basaltic hydrothermal vent biome; feature: marine hydrothermal vent; material: mineral | place: Pacific Ocean | collected 2011-06-14/2011-07-23 | depth 1719 m
TAGCAGTAAGGGACGCGGAATTAATTAAAATTTCTGGTAAACTGTAGAAGCTTCGAGTAACAGACCAAAAGGAGGGACGCTATTGATTGGTACACCGTATCATGGGTATTTGAAAAATATTACGATTGCATTGATAAACGGTTTTGATAAACACTTTATGGTTGACGAAGAGGGTGGGCACGTTAAGTTTTTTTCACCTAAAACATTAGCTGAAATGCTACGGCAAACGGGATATGAACCCCAAGAATATCTGTGTGCGGGCCGCTTCGCCCCACTCTGGAAAGGTATGATGTATAAAGCAATAAAATTGTAATTCTGATCTTGGTTTGTGACCTGAATTCGTACAATAACATGTATCCGTTATTTCGCTTTATCATAAAGGACAATAGGCCGCACACCTAAGTCCGAGAGGCTCCTAGGTTTTTAAACAAAACCTTCGAATTTCTTCTGTAGTTATAGAGCGCTCGGCGTTTCATCGGCAAGTCGCTGGACTTGCTGAAACTAAAGCCATGTTCACGAAACCAGTGTACTGTTCTTGTGGTAAGCACATAGAGTTGGTTTAAACCGAGATCTAACGCTCGTTTTTCGACGTACTCCAGCAGAATTTTTGCTCTTCCCGACTGTTGATACTCAGGATGAGTGACTAAACAGGCCAATTCCCCCGCCGCCTCACTCTGAAATGGAATCAGCGCAGCGCAGGCGATAATCATGCCGTCACGTTCTATTACTATAAAGTGATTGATTTGTAGTTCCAGTTGCTCCCGAGACCGACGAACCAGTGCTCCATTTTCTTCAAGTGGTTTAATTAACTCAAGTATGCCGCCAATATCGTCAATGGCTGCCGTTCGCAAACCTTCATAAGTGTCCGCATTGATCATGGTACCGACACCATCACGAGTAAAAAGCTCAAGCAGTAAGGCACCATCAATATGACGGTTAACTAAATGAACACGATCAACACCTTTGCTGCAAGCCTCGATAGCCAGGCTTAACGTGTATTGCATGCCGTGATCCATTTTTTTTCTGCGATCCAGTAGTACTTGCGCTGCGTGTAATTGCAGATGGCGAATGGCTTTTCGGTTGTTGTCTCTTATCGTTTTGAGCTCAGCCAAATAAATCAGCTTGCTTGCGCCAAGCTCACTGGCAACCGCCGCCGCAACACTCTGACTGGATAAATTAAACACTTCTCCCGTGGGGGAGTAACCCAGAGGAGAAATCAATACAATCGCATCGTTGTTCAGTTGTTCTTTTATAGCTTGATGATCAAATTTTCTAATTTCGCCCGTATGCATAAAATCAATGCCATCGCGCACACCTACAGGACGTGCGGTGATCCAGTTTCCCGCAGCAACACGGATGCGTGCTCCTGACATGGGGGAGTTTGCCAAACCCATAGATAACAAGGCCTCAATCTCAACGCGAACGGTACCCACAGCATCTTTAACACAAGCCAGCGCATCGTCATTCGTTATTCGAATATTTTCGTGGTATAGCGCTTCAATGCCACGATGCAGCAGTCGCTTTTCAATTTGTGGACGTGCGCCATGCACTAATACCAAGCGAATACCAAGACTATTTAGCAAAGCAATATCATGAATGATATGTGCAAAATTAGCATCAACAACCGCTTCCCCGCCAAGAGAAATAACAAACGTCCGACCACGAAAAGCATGAATATAGGGAGACGAGGCACGAAACCAATTCACAAAATCTATATGTTGAGCATTGTTGGCCACCGCGTGTACTCCAGTTTAAGCTAAGGCAGTTTTATTTATTTCCAGAATTAAAAACGGCCACCTTGAGGCGGCCATTTTTAATTTATAAAGCAGTGCAGTTCTGTAACGACTTAACTTCACTCTGGTTGCTTCACCACGCGCAAGTAAGGTCTAATTGTTTTCCCGCCATTCGGATACATTTTCTTCGCCTCATCATCCGATACTGACGGTATGATAATAACATCTTCACCCTTTTTCCAATTAACCGGCGTCGCAACTTTATCCTTAATCAATTATTCCAGTATTGTCCAAATCAAATATATCTTTAGAATCAATTGAGATAAAAGCAAATTTCACACATATTCTATATGATTATGCTGCTTGCTCAAGCTTGTTATAAGCCTCTTTATTTTCTCCACCCAGCACTTCCAGCAAGCGTGGAATAAAGCGTGCGAGTTCCAATGTCATCACACTGAAATCATTATCCAGTTGGGCGATAATGTCATCAGAGTCAATATCGCTACCCTGATCAAGTACTTCCTGGTTAAAACGCAGTCGTTGTATCGATAAATCTTCGTTGAGGATGCAGGACAGTGAATCTTGCCAGGTGATTGAAAGTTTCGTTGCCTGTTTTCCTGCTTTTAAATGTGTTAACACTTCATCGGAAACAAGATCTTGCCTCTTGCAACGAACAATGCTGCCTTCGTCCCCAGCTTCACGCAATTCGCATTCATCTTCAATGATAAAGTCCGTCGGTGCATCGTCGTCTACCAACCAACTCGTCATAATCGCAGCAGGTGATGCCAGCAATGATGGTGATACTATTGGCAAACTGCCGAGTGTAGTACGCAAATAACTTAATAATTCTTCAGTTTTCTTTGCTGAACTACAGTTGACAACTAACAGATTGTCTTTGGGTGAAATATAAAGAAAAATTCGCTGCGAGCGGGTGAATGCTTTTGGCAACAAATCTTGCAATACCTCTTCTTTAATGGCTTCTCGCTCTTTGCGGCTTACAGGGCGGCCTTGTTGTTGTTCTATGTCTTGAGCTCTTTCATTAACTTCATCGCGAATTACTGAAGAAGGAATTACTTTTTCCTCCTTACGTGCGCATAGCAAAATAGACCCATTGGCAACATGAACAAGTTCATCGCTATAACGACCTAAAGGCGAAACCCAACCATAAGTAAAAAGATCTAATTTACCGCAAGGCCGAAAAGCTTTACTCGCTAAATGTTCCGCGAGCACTTCAGGTGACAACGTAAATAGTTTAGTAAAACGATAGAATTGAAGATTCGAAAACCACATGTAGCGATACCTTAAAAAAGAAAAAATACATTATCTCGAAATCTGAGGTGATAATCAAAATACTTTTAAGGAGGAGGAAAAAAACGGAACAACTATTTTATATAAAATTATAAATGATCGTAAAGTTTAAGCCACTATTACGTGTTTCGCTGCGCGGTTGCGCGACGCTGCCACCCACCATTATACCGTTGAATTTCAGCGGCTCTGCTGCGCTGCGTTCCAGATCCCAACGTTGATGGTACGGCTCCAGTGAAATAGAGAGCTGTTGCGTTATTTTTTGATTCCAGGTGAGCGCTATTCGGCCACCGAGGTTTGCACCTAATTCAAGTTCACTGCTGTCGAGATTTATGTTTTTGAAATGCACCACCATACTCGGATCAATGGGGCGGGTAATTTGAATATCAAACTGCACAGATGTTTTTGGCCCAAGATGGTAGCCTGCTGTTGTGCCCAGTATCCAGTACGGCCACTGATAAAATTCCAGCAAACCTGAAGCCGTAGGGGTGGACTGTATGTCACGCCGCCAATGCCGATACCCTAAGCCACCATACAGAGTACTCGAGATGGGGCTGAACTCTGTAACTAACCCCTTCAATAATAAAGAAATATCGGTGATTGATTCATTAGTTCGACTGCTGGCAGGCTTGCCGCTTTGCGTTTGTCCATCATAGCGAACATCATTACGATAGTAAGCGAGCCGCGCCTGAATTTGCATCGCGCCCTTTGTTCGCTTAACACCAGCCACAACGCCGGGCAGTGTGCCGTGTTCGCGGTTGAAGATTTGGTTATTCTGATCAAATTCTGTGTAATCAAACTTCATTACTGAGGCACTGAAGCCCCCTTGCCAAACCGGCGTAGTCGCACTATTTTGCGCCATCGCCGAACCGTCTGCCAGAAAACAAAAGGCTAATATTAACAATGTAGTTTTCAAAATTGATTGGCAAAAAACTGCGGCCACGAAGATATCGTGGCCACAGGTTTTCATGGTGCTAACAACGTATAACTTAATTGCTGTTAAAGTCCAATTTCGGCCCAAGTACTCGTCTTGGTTTCGTCAGCAACGCCATCCCCGTCCGTATCAATCTCAAGTTGCACAGTCGTGCTATCTATCGCCGTGAGAGTGACACTCGATTGATTGGCGCCGACACACTTGAACGCACCGGTGTGCGGATTACTGTCTCCCACACCCTCAAACAAGGTTGGTGTTGTACATTCGACGCTACCACCCAACTGACGGATATCAATGGTGGCGACAATACTCTCGTTGTATGCTCCTGTCGCCTTGTTGATGGTAAAATCAAATTTATAATTAGCTAAGATCTCTGTCGCACTGCCATCCCCAACGCTAAAACTCGTTCCGCTTATACTAGTGTTAACCGTTATTCCATCGTCTGAGCTTGTATCAATAGTCATATCGCCTTGAGCCTGCAAGGTTGCCTGTCCTGGCTGAACAACAGAAAATTTATCCATAACCATTGTCATGGAGTTATTATAAGGTGCTGTTAATTCATCACTTTGATCAGTATTAAAGGTAACTGATATAGATCCGCTCATTGTTGTTCCGCTGTTACCACAGTTATCAAAAATTACAGTTAACGAGTCACCACGACTCCGTAGATCTCGATTGTGGTCAACAACATTTCCCGATATCGTTATACTCCCACCGTTTGAACAATCTACCATTGTTGATGAAATCTCGACACCAGCCAGCGTATCGGTCATATTAAGGCTAGTACGATATTGGTTTAGTTGCTTTTTGGCAAAAGTTCTGAAACTAAACTGGCTTTCGGACGATGTCATTTCAATACCACCGAGCACACTACTACCGCTCACATTCATCGTATCTGCAGAATTTGACGCACCGACTCCGGAACCACTGACTTGAGCCGCATTTTCGCTGGTAATTGCCAGAGGAGCAGACAGAGCAGGAGGCGTATTACCGGGATTATCTCCGTCACTGCCCCCGCCTCCACAAGCGACTAAAACTAGCCCTGCACAGCTTGTCGCTAGTGTCATTTTTAAAAAGGAAATTTTCATTATTGTACGATCCTTGATTAATTTTATTTGTGTTATGCCCTAAGCAGCCTCTCTTTACAACATCTAAAACGTAAGAGAAAAATAAATGTCAGGATAAATATCCCTATAGCGCTTTAATATTTACCTTAGAGGCTGCATAAAGAATATGTCGCTCACTTGAGACGTGCTCTCGTCATTCTGGAGTCTTTGTTTAACATCTGATATCGCATACCTGACAACCCATGCGTTGGTTCGTATTATGTCGATCCGTGAAACAGCCTCCAGAATGATTCCTTATTTGTCATCAAGCAAAAATCACGCCTTATTAGTAAACGGTGCTGATATTGATCTTTGCAAATCTTGTGTACCATTGCCACACAACTGGCAAAAAAGGTAGCTCAACTTGGTACGGTCATCACTACCGCATATCGGCCTGAAAGTAAAAAGTGGTGCGAGCAAATGGGAGCTGATTTTAACCTGGATCATACTCGACCTTTATTACCCCAGCTGCAAAAGCAAGGCTTGCAAAACGTCGATTACATTCTTTGTTGTTCTTATACTGATTATTATTTTGATCAAATGGTTGAATTAATCAAACCGCAAGGCAGCATCTGCACCATTGCCGAAACCAGAGGCAATACGCCACTAGGCATCAGTAAACTTCAAGCAAAAAGCATCAATTTTTGTTGGGGTTTATGTTTACTAAGTCCATGTATGGTACTAATGACCTTCATTCGCAGCACTTAATACTTAATCGCGTGTCTGAATTATTGGATCAAGGAACCTTACATACTACGCTAACAAAAACGCTGGGGGTTCTTACTGCGACAAATTTAACCGTAGCTCATGGTAAAGTAGAATCAGGCTCAATGATCGGAAAACTAGCACTTAGGGGGATTCCGTAATGCAATTGCTACACGTAATGGTTCGAGTAAAAAATATAGAAAAATCAATTGAGTTTTTTAGTTTTTTTGGCTTAAAAGAAGCAAGACGTTTGGATTTTTTGGACGGTCGTTTTACACTTGTCTATCTTAAAGACGAATTTAGTTCATTTGAGTTGGAACTCACTCATAACTGGGATCAAAAAATGGATTATTCTGTGGGCAATAATTTTGGCCATATCGCATTTTCTGTAAACAACATCTATGAAACATGTCAGACACTAAAAAAATACGGCGCTGTTATTTCTCGTCCTCCTCGTGATGGCTCGATGGCATTTATAAAGTCACCAGATGGAATATCCATTGAGTTACTACAAAAAGGGCAAGCACTCCCTCTGGATGCTTTCTGGAAAAACGAACCCACTATAGGCACATGGTAGTAATGAAAAACATTAAAGGAAAAAATCATACATTTGACATAAAAAAGATAGTTATAGATCCGTGCTTACGTTAACATGATCAAAACCTACTGATAAAAATAATGATTTTCGATCTGACATTTAAAGGATTGTTATGTGGAAATGGATAACATTATTAGCATGGATATTTGTATTGTTTTCCGGGGGCACGCTTGCTGCGACCTCTCTACATCATCAGCTGCAGGTTGAAATCTACCCGACACAAAACTCACTTGAAGTCGTTGACACGCTGACGTTCAAGGCTGGAGAGCAAAATAGCGCCTTAGTTTTTAAACTTCACGCCGCACTTAAAATCAAAAGAATTGAAATATCCGGCAATGCAGTCCCCATTAATAGTGTAGACCAGGGTGCCACTGCTCAAGGTGTGTCGTGGGCGGCTTACTCTCTCCCCATGCCTCCAGAAGGGGGCACCGCTCAAATTACTTACGCGGGTCAAATAGGCCACAAAGTTTCTCCTGGAAAGGAAGACTATGCAAGAAGCTTTAGTGACACACCAGGGCTGATTCACTCCGGCGGCACCTATTTAGCAGCAACTTCACTTTGGTATCCCTATTTTGATAATGATCTTATTACGTTTGGCTTGCAAGTAACGGTGCCAGGTGACTGGGAAGCCATTAGCCAAGGGGAACGTAAAAAACACATCAGATCAGTTACCGCAACTCAAGTGGAGTGGGAAGAACAGGCACCACAAGATGAGATTTTTTTGATTGCTGGCCCGTATCAGGAATATACGCAACACCATGGTCAAATTGAGGCTATGGTATTTTTGCGTGAAGCCGACCCGGCTTTAGCACAAAAGTATCTGGATACTACAGGGCAGTATATAAGCATGTATAACGAATTGCTGGGGCCTTATCCTTATAAAAAATTCGCGTTGGTGGAAAATTTTTGGGAGTCGGGTTATGGCATGCCCTCCTTTACTTTGTTAGGCTCACGCATCATTCGCTTTCCCTTTATCTTGCACAGTTCCTTTCCTCATGAAATTTTACATAACTGGTGGGGCAATGGCGTTTATGTTGATTATCAACAAGGCAACTGGGCTGAAGGTTTAACCGCCTATTTGGCCGACCATCTGGTCAAAGAACAACGAGGAGAAGGCGTTATTGAGCGACGTAATGTATTACAAAAATACAGTGACTATGTCAATAACGGTCAAGACTTCCCTCTCATTGATTTTCGCTCTCGACATAGCTCAGCAACGGAAGCCATAGGCTATGGAAAAACGCTCATGCTGTTTCATATGCTGCGGCAAAAAATGGGTGATCACCGTTTTGTTCATGCTTTGCGCACCCTTTATCAAGAATATCGTTTCAAGCGTGCGAGTTACTCGGATCTGGAGAAAATTTTCAGTACAACTCACGGCAGCAGTTTAAAGTCTTTTTTTTCTCAGTGGGTGAATCACGCAGGAGCACCTGAACTTCACCTGGCCAATGTGCAAGTGGTTACAAAAACCGACGGTTATGAACTTAAACTTGATATTGAGCAAAAACAAGTCGGTGTTGTTTATGAGTTGGACGTACCTGTTAGCGTGACCCTTGAGGGAGTAGATGCCGCTTTTCAAACTGTCGTTCAGCTTACCGACACAAATAGCGAAGTGAGTATAAGTGTTCCTGCAAGGCCCATACATTTAGATATTGATTCTGAATTTGATGTTTTTCGTCGCTTGGATAGCCAGGAAATTCCTGCGGCATTGTCTCAGGGGTTTGGTAGTGAACAGGTATTACTGGTCTTACCTAAAGCCGCGTCTACGGAACTGGCTGAAGGCTATTTGGCCATGGCAAAAACCTGGCAGCAATCGCAAAATGGAAATTGGCAAATTGTGTATGATGCTGACCTGACGCGCTTACCCACAGATAAAACCATATGGCTATTAGGTTGGGAAAATCGATTTCTTTCAGAGTTCAAACAATCTTTGCCACAAAACCAGGTTGATCTGGGCGCGACGAGCGTTCGCTTGGCGGACTCTCTCTTAAGCAAACCTGAGCATAGTCTCGTTTTGACAGCGCGTTACGTTAACAATCCTGAGCAGACTTTACTTTGGGTAGCTTCAAACAGAGCGGATGCTTTGCCGGGTTTAACCCGTAAGCTCCCTCACTATCGCAAATATAGTTATCTTGGTTTTGCGGGTACGGAACCCAGCAATATAGCGAAAGGACAGTGGCGGGTGACGACTTCGCCTTTGAGTCAGTCACTCCCTGGCTTGCGTACCGCTTCTCAAACAAACACAGCCAAGATGAAAACAAGATCGGCGTTAGCCTCGCTGCCTCCTTTATTCTCTCAACACCGCATGATGCAAACTATTTCTATATTAGCCGATGAACAGTTAGCAGGCCGAGGCTTAGGCAGCCCTGAACTGGACAAGGCTGCGGACTATATCGCCGCCGCCTTTAAACAAGCGGGCCTGGAAACTACGTTTCAAGAATGGCAAGAAACGATTGACGGTAAACCAGGCATAACGAATTTAAAAAATGTAATCGCCGTAATACCCGGAAGTGATCCTGCTTTTGCAGGTCAAAGTGTGGTGATTGGTGCACATTATGATCATCTTGGTCTCGGTTGGCCCGACGTTCACGCGGGCGACGAAGGAAAAATTCACTTTGGCGCAGATGATAACGCCAGTGGCATCGCTGTGATGCTGGAGCTGGCGAAAAATATGGCCAAAAGCTCCAAACCTAAACGCAGCATTATTTTTGTTGCATTCTCTGCCGAGGAAGCCGGTCGCCTGGGTTCACGTTACTATGTACAGCATAGCGACCCGTATCCTGCAGAGAAAATAATCGCAATGTTGAATTTGGATACGGTCGGTCGTTTGGGTGATAATGATATCACCGTATTTGGTACCGGAACCGCCAGTGAGTGGGTACATATTTTTAGAGGTGCGGGCTTTGTAACAGGCTATGGTGTCAATAGTGTTAAAAAGGATGCCGGCTTTAGTGATCAAAAAAGCTTTCATGAGGTAGGTGTTCCGGCAGTACAATTTTTTGGCTCAGTTCATGCCGACTTTCATCGACCCTCAGACACGATAGATAAGATTGACGGTAAAGGTTTGATTAAAATGGCGACTGTTTTAAAAGAAGCGGTTGCCTATTTAGCAGAACGGCCTGTAGCACTCACTGTATCGGATGCGATTAAAAAGAATCGTAACAGTGACGCACAATTACCTCTGTCCGCACCAAAAAAGGGGCGCAAAGTAAGTTTAGGTACCATTCCCGATTTTAACTATAGTGGCGAAGGTGTGCGAATAACTGGTGTTATACCCGACTCCCCCGCTGCCTTGGCGGGCTTGCTTGAAGGCGATGTGTTGCAAAGCCTTGATGGCAAAAAATTAAAAGACTTGGCCGCTTATGCCAAAGTATTAAGGAATTTGGCAGTAGGTGCTAAAGTAACACTTATTTGGCACAGAGAAAAAAAGACAATGAGTCAAAAACTAGAACTGGTGCCTCGGTAGGAATCACAAGGAAGTCATTATCCTGACCCGCATTTCTCACAGGATCCACACGATCTCGCTACGAGTTCCATTTTCAGGTAAGCACTCCTGACCCTCTCATGGTAATTCTACAAAAACTCAGCTGGTTTTTCCGCCTTTACTGGAAGCGTTATGCGATAGCCTTTGTGGCATTGCTGGCTATTTCTTGTCTGATCATGGTGCCACCGTGGGTGACGGGGCAACTGGTTGATGCGGTGGCGAACGATACGTTGACCTATAAACAGTTGGTAGAAGATATCAGTCTATTGTTTGGTATTGCTCTTGTGGTCTATGGTTTGCGAGTGTTATGGCGACGACAGCTCTACGGTGCCTCGTTTAAGCTCGCGGCATTATTGCGCGGTCGTATCTATAATCATCTGACTTTGATGTCCCCTCGATTCTTTCAACGCCATAACACAGGCGATTTGATGGCGCGTGCGACCAATGATGTGACGGCCGTGGAAATGAGTGCCGGTGAGGCCATTCTTGCGCTGTTTGATGGTCTGCTCACCGGGGTAATCGTGTTGATCATGATGACCGTCATGGTGAGTTGGAAATTGACACTGCTAGCGTTACTGCCCTGGCCATTGATGGGTTATTTTATGTGGCGTTTTGGTCGTCAAATGCACGATACTTTCTTTGAAGCACAACGTCAGTTCAGCTTACTTAACGATAAAACACAAGAGAGTATTTCAGGAATTCGCCTGATCAAGGCTTTGGGCCAACAGCCGCAAATCAAACGCAGCTATGGCGAGGTAACCCGCGATGTCAGTGCCGCTAATTTTGCCGTAGCTAAGGTCGAGGCGAAATATGATCCGGTCATCTACTTGACAGTCAGCACCTCGTTTTTACTTGCTGTGGGTGGCGGTGCGTACTGGATTCATCAAGACGAGTTAACGATTGGTGAATTAACAACCTTCACGATCTATCTCACTTTTTTAATCTGGCCTATGTTTGCCTATGGTTGGACCTTGAACTTACTGGAACGCGGTGCGGCGGCGCATAAACGTATTGATGAACTACTGGATACGGCTCCTGAAATCAGCGATGATGGCCATCGCGATCTTACCAATAGCACGCATATCGACGTGCAGATCAAACGTTTTGTTTATTCAGATAACAACAAATACGATACGCTGTACGACATCGACTTTCAGATGACACCCGGCTGTACATTTGGCATTGTCGGTCATACCGGCAGCGGTAAAAGTACATTGATTAATCTTTTGCTACGCTTGTATGAGGGTGATGAGATTGCCATCAAATTTGATCGGCACAACATCAAAGAATACCGACTGGATACCCTGCGTGCGCAATTTGGCTTAGTGCCTCAGAACCCCTTTCTATTCTCAGTGAGTATCGCGGAAAACATTGCGCTCGGTTGTCCCGAAGCCTCATTGGATGAAATTCGTACAGCGGCACAACTCGCCTGTATTGATAATTACATTCAACAACTCCCCGAACAATACAATACATTCGTCGGTGAGCGTGGTATCACGCTATCGGGCGGACAAAAGCAACGTATCGCTATCGCCCGTGCGCTGTTGGTTAACCCGCCCGTACTGTTGCTTGACGACGCCCTCTCCGCTGTCGACCTTGGTACGGAGCGAAAAATCCTCAAGCATATAAAAACAGCACGAAGCGGGCGCAGTAATATCATCGTTTGTCATCGCCTGTCGGCCGTACTTCATGCCGATGAAATCATTGTATTGCAACAGGGTACGATTGCAGAACGTGGGCAACACACGCAGTTATTACAACAAAATGGCTGGTATGCAAAGATGTTTCGTTATCAACAGATCGAAGCGGCGGTACAGCATGAAAAATAATACAGTTATGTTAGCCCGTGCTTACTTCTGAAAAGCGCGGCCCGTTCAAACGCTTGATCCGCTACGCACTGCGTGATCGCAAGCTATTACGTCAAACGTTGTTATTACTGCTGATCGCCACAGCCGCTGATGTGGCTGGTCCGTTATTGATTAAGGTTTTTCTTGATCACTATGTAATACCGGGAAATTGGCAACTCGATTCAATTCTCTGGCTAGGCATTGCTTACATTTTTTTTATGATCGTCGCGGCAGGCAGTAATTACCTACAAGCCGTACGTCTTAATATTATTGCACAACATTCGGTGCAGACATTACGTGAACAAGTCTTTGCCAAGGTTATGATGCTGCCGCTGAGTCACTTTGATCACACCCCGACCGGCAGTATGATTTCGCGCATCACCAATGATACTGAATCAATCAAAGAGCTGTACGTTAATGTTGTAGGTTCGTTTATTCAGAATATGATGCGAATACTGGGTGTAATTATTGCCATGGCGATTCTCGATTGGCAACTAATGATTATTTGTCTGCTGTTTGTTCCCGTGGTCGCCATAGTGATGTGGTTTTATCAACGTCTCAGTGCACCGCTTTTTCACAAAGCGCGTGGCCTGCTCAGTGATATCAATGCAAAATTGCATGAGTCGATTTCAGGAATAAAAATACTGCAACTTACCGGCCAGGAAAATCGTTTTCGCCGCAGCTTCGCTAGCCTTGCTGAGAATCACTATCAAGCGCGAAGACGCACCGCTCATCTTGATGCCTGGTTACTGCGACCGTTAGTTGATTTATTACAATTATTGATATTGGCCGGGCTGCTCTTCACCTTTGGTTATAGTTCACTTAACAATCCGGTTGAGATTGGTGTGATCTATGCTTTTGTTGCCTACCTTGGACGGTTTTCTGAACCGTTGATTGAGATTACACAGCGTCTTAATCTTTATCAACAGGCCATCGTAGCTGGCGAACGTGTTTTTGAACTTCTTGATACTGAAGTTAAAGAACCGAAACGTGATGTCCAGGCACGCATAAGCAAAGGAGATATTGAATTCGATCATATCCACTTCAGTTACGATAATAATCAAAAAGTGATCAATAATATTTCACTGATGATTCCAGCAGGAAAGTTTCACTCCATCATCGGTCATACAGGTAGCGGTAAAAGTACACTAACCCAGTTGCTGTTGCGTTTCTACACACCCCAACAAGGTATGATTCGGATTGATGGCCAACCACTAACTCTATTCAGCGAAACCGAGTTACGTCGCGCCATCGGTATCGTGCAACAAGACCCGTTTATCTTCAACAGTAGTATACGTAATAACATTATTTTGGGCGGCAAGCTTGATGGCAAGGAAATTGATGATGCAACCCTCATTCACGCTGCAAAACAAGCCGGACTACATCAACATGTGCTGCGTCTGCCACAAGCTTATGACACGCTGCTTGATGAACGAGGCAGCAATTTTTCAACAGGGCAGAGACAACTTCTGGCATTGGCCCGCGCACTGGTTCATCGACCACAAATACTCATTCTGGACGAAGCGACCGCCAATATAGATAGCCACACCGAGGCCGAAATTCAGCAGGCATTAATGAAACTGCACGGCAAAGTTACCTTGCTGGTCATTGCGCATCGCTTATCAACAATCGAAAAAGCCGATGAAATAATAGTGTTACATCAAGGTGAAATTGTACAGCGTGGTGATCACCGTACACTCTTAAAACAAAGCGGAATTTATCAACACTTGCATCAGATGCAAGCAATGGATAAAAATTAGCCAATCCGGATTTCTCAAAGTAGCCATTACGAACCACCGTTGCCTGATTTGCGGTATTTCTATTATGGTTTGTCAGAAAGCTTTCTATTTCCGCTTCTACTGTACGAGCCAACTACTTTTTCGCACCTTCTTTAAGGATTTCTTGTAAGGGGTCTGTTACTTCTGGTTTATTCAGTGGAATAATATTATCTGTCATGGCGGTGTTCCTCTTGTCGGTTGTTGATCCATCCAAGATCAGCCAACAGGATATCGCCTCTGGCCGATTAATTCCTTTGTTTAAAGCTTGCGAATCTGAGAAAAGAGGTGTTTATGCTATTTATCCACATAGAAAATATTTAGTGGAAAAGGTAAGATTGTTTGTCGATTTCCTGGTGCAGTATTTTGCAACCACCCTAATAGAGCAATCAAATATGACAGTAGATGAATTTATAAATAAACTAAAAAACAAACCTGAAGAAATTACTTTCAACGACACAATGACGCTGGTCGATAGTGACTTCGACTACATTCCAAGCCGTTTTATCAACGGCACCGGTGATGAACAGGTCATTAACGAAGCCGGTAATAATGCAGGCTCATGCAAAATTTTTGCCCTAGGAAAACTATTGCACTTGAATGAAATGCAAACGCTTCATTGCTTTGGTGACTACTATCGTGAGGATGTATTAAAAAACCCTAACGGTAAAGATCACGCTAATATTCGCAATTTCATACAGCATGGCTGGAGCCGTATTTTGTTTGATAGCACTGCACTAAGTACAAAGGAATAAAAGTGTCACTGCCTAATATAGAAGAAACCCAGAAGATTGTCATTGATGCGGCAATTAAAGAGTTGATGCCACGTTTTACTCACAGCGCACGAGAGTACAAAGCTGATGGCAGTATCGTTACTGAGGCGGATCGTGCCGTACAGCAATCCATTCAAGAGGCCTTGATCCAACGTTGGCCGGAGTACTTGTTTATTGGCGAGGAAATGACAATCGAGGAGCAGGCCGTAGTACTTAATACTTCAAGGCAGGGAGTTTGGTGTCTCGACCCGGTTGACGGTACCAGTAACTTTGCGAGCGGAGTGCCGTTTTTTGCAGTGTCCCTATCGTTACTTAAAGATGGTGAGGTATTGATGGGAATTATTTATGATCCTATACGTGATGAATGTTTTACTGCGATAAAAGATAAAGGTTCATGGCTTAATGATGAGTCACTGGGTCAGCGTATGCCGAAGCCGCCACTAGCCAAAGGCATAGGTTTGGTTGACTTAAAAAGATTGCCGCGTGAGCTGGTCTTGCGCTTGATCGACGAAAAACCCTATAGCTCGCAACGCAACATAGGTTCTATTGCACTGGAGTGGTGCTGGATTGCTGCTGGGCGTGGCCATGTTTATCTGCATGGCAGCCAGCGTATCTGGGATTATGGTGCAGCGGGATTAATTTTACACGAAGCCGGTGGTCATTCGATGACCCTTGAGGGTGAACCGGTATTATCCGTCAGTCTTGAGCCGCGTTCTGCCGTTGCCGCACTGAATAAAGACTTGTTTGATGAGTGGGTGGCGTGGTTAATTCAAAGTTAAGAATAAGACATTTATTAAAACACCAACAAAAACCCTACGCAATACTGGTAGTTTAATTTTTGCCTCATCCCTAACATATCTAGTGCCCGCCCGAAAACTCGAACAAGTTAAAAAGCAGATCGAAAATTGCTTATTATTTAACCCTTTTTTATTTCATTAAATAGTTTTGCAGAGCACAAATTCAGTTTTATAAGGATCTTCACCGCTTTCTGCTTAAATCACGTCATTTCGGACACGTCTTGACCTGCCCTCTTAGTTGCTCTAAGTTGAGTGTTTTCCGATTGATGCCTACAGGGATGTAGGTAGTAGGGCAACGCAGGAGCACCGTTGCCGAGGAAAAAGCAAAGATGAGGTGCAGATGGGCGTGATTACACCTAAATCTCAAACGCTATGGGTATATAAGACGCTCCTTAGAATTGGACGAAACAAAAGCAACATTTTTAGATGGTCTACATTTTGCTAAATTATTGGGAAGATAACAATTTCTTAAAAGCATTAGAGCATACAAAAGCAGAGAACATGACAGAAAAAAATAAATTTATTGAAAGTAGCTATCACAAATTTAAAAATGCAATAACTGAAATTAATGATGATGCTACAAAAGATATCTATGCAGTATCATTTTGGTATTTCGAAGAAGATGATGATCTCCGTTTCCCAACAATATTAGTGAGTTATAACACTAACGCTAACTATAAAGAACAAATTTTAAAAGCCTCAAATAACAAAGAGGCAAAGTGGAATTATGCATATTGGCTACAAGATTTTATTGGACAAATTGGAGGAAGAGAAGATGAGTTATTGAAAAATTGGTTTAAAAGTACGCCTTATTTCTATTCAGAAAACGAAAATGAAAAAATGTTTGAAAATAATGAAATATTTGAAAAAATTATAGAACAAGGGAGTGAATTTTGTGAGGACTTTATAGAAGAAATTATTCTGCTAACAAAACGTTTATTTAGCGAAAAAGTTATATTAAACAAATTTGGAAAAAATATACCAATTTTAGTTCATGAATTAGAATATGGTGATGGATCAACAGACTTAACATTAAACAGCAACCCAAAAGGCGTTGCAGATGAATTTATTGAGTGGGTACAAAACCCAAGGCAAATTCTTTAACTAAATATAGATATGACAAAATATTTTTCCTTCTTGCTTTGTATAACTATACCCATGGCGTTTTGAATTTAGGTGTTAGCGCGTTCAGATGTGCCTTATATTTGTTTTTTCCGAATGACGACTGCATGGATGCAGGAGCGACTTACCGAGAAAAAACACAGACTTAGTCGCTCTAAGTTGAGTATTTTTCGATTGATGCCTACAGGGGTAGTGGGTCGAATTTGTAGTTATCGTGTATAATCTGATTTCATGACCTGCTATCAAGAAGTAAGTTGCCCAAAGTGCAACAGTATAAAAATCACAAAATCTGGAACGAATGGCAAAGGTAAACAACGTTACTATTGTCGTAATAGAGCGTGTAAGACTAAAACATTCATGCTTGATTATAACTACAAAGCCTGCGCACACGGAATAACTGAGAAAATAGTTGAAATGGCGATTAATGGTAGTGGAATTAGAGATACGGCACGCGTACTTAAAATCAATAAAAACACGGTTATAAATCGGCTAAAAAAAAGGAAAGCAAGCTCACACAAGTGAATCCTAACTTTCAGTCTAAAACCGTCTTTAGTGATGTTGAATTAATCTGTGAAGAGGCTGAGCTAGATGAACAATGGTCATTTGTAGGGAACAAGTCTAATCAACGCTGGATTTGGTATGCGGTTGAACATTCAACGAATATTATTTTGGCCTATGTTTTTGGTAAACGAAAAGATATTGTTTTTAAGGAATTAGAATCCCTATTAGCCCCTTTGGATATTAAACGTTTTTACACCGATGATTGGGGAGCCTATGAACGACATATTGAACCCAATAAACACGAAGTGGGAAAACGTAACACTCAAAAAATTGAACGTAAGAATTTAAATTTAAGAACATGGATTAAGCGATTAACACGAAAAACAATTTGTTTTTCAAAGTCAAAAAAAATGCATGATATTGTTATTGGTTTGTTGATTAACAAAGTCGAATTCGGTGTGGACATCCATGCTTAACAACAAATTCGACCCACTACCAGTGAGTCTATGGCCAAGGCACAGATCAAACCATATACCGAAATGGGTCTGTTGGAATTTTCAGCAAGATTTCCTGATGAACCATCTTGCTGGAACTATCTTGAAATGATGAAATGGCCAGAAGGGTTCGAATGCCCAAACGGAAGATGAACACTTAGGGTAAAAAGGGCATCACCCAATGCTTAAGGGCGGCAGAGTGTTCATCTTCCGCCGGAATACGCAAAAGTAATAGCGGAAACTCAAACAGCAGAAAATTCGGGTTGGGCACGGTGACGCTGGATAAATTGCCCACCGCTTCACCCAGTTCGCCGACCATTTCGCCTTGTTTATTATATTCAACATAAATCGGCTGACCATTCTCCACCGCGGACAAAACTGCGCGCCATGAACTTTGCCGTGTTTCGTACCGATGATGGGGCCTTGAGAGCCGTCAATGCCCGCGATGATCGTCCAAGCTATGCACACCCTGGACGAAGACGCTGAGGCGAATAAAAACCTTAGAAAAAAGGTCGTCACTTAATGTTCCGGCGAGTAGTTTGATTGTCCATATTCTATGGCATGATATTCACAGCCATTATCTCGGCATCCAACGCAAAAACATAAATAAACTCCACACTGAACATGTGAAAATATTCCTTCACGTTGCCGTTAAAGGGTCGGCTAACGGACACGCTGACGAGACAACCTAAGTTAAACGCCATACGTTTCATTAGAATAAATCGTATGATAAAATTGAGTTTTTTGACACTATGATAACGTCCTGAGCTGGATTATTTCATATGCATTCCTGAGGACAAATGGAGAATTGTTTAACATGAAGTACAAGATAGGTTGGGTGGTTTTATTCTTTTTTTACAGCACTGGATTAACCTTAGCTTCTGAGAAGATTGATCAAATTGAAAATTTATCTCAGGATGAATTTAAACGTTTGTCGGAAAATATTGGGGCAGCCGTATCTTACAAGGCTGTTATACCAGTAGAGCCGTTGGGTATCACGGGGTTTGATGTCGGTATTGCTGTGACGGGAACGGAATTCAATGAAGATGATCTTTGGCAACGTGCGACCAGTAGTGGCTCTGCACCGTCGACACTTTATGTTCCGAGATTGTATGCACATAAAGGTCTGCCGTTTGGTATCGATATAGGTGCTTTTTATTCTGAACTCCCTGATGCGGATTTAACGCTATGGGGGGCTGAGGTTCGGTATGCTATTTGGGAAGGTGGCGTGGCGGCTCCAGCATTGGGTATCAGAGCAACAACGACTCAGCTCAGTGGTTTGTCTCAGTTTGAAATTAGCACATTAGGCGTAGATATAGGTATATCTAAAGGTTTTACACTGTTGACGGTATACGGTGGTGCCGGAGTTCAGCGTGTTGAAAGCGAGGTAAATCTGAGTTCTTTTAATTCGGAAGATTTTTTTCAGAAACGTTTATATGCGGGGCTGAGTATCAGTCTTCTGTTAATTAATTTGGGAGTTGAGTATGACATTACGGGCGATGTAAATTCATTATCCGTAAAGGCTGGATTGCGGTTTTAGAATCTTCCAGTTTTTTAGATAACTGGTATGTATTATTTAGTAATTTGTAATGCCTTTTTCAAGCCAACAGAATAGGAAGTGAGCCGCGTGGGTGTCTACTCATTTGACAAGTTAATCAGTGAGGCGAGAAAGCTCGCTACAGATTTCAGGAAAGGCACAGGTAAACCACTTGCTGGTGTAAGTAGCGAAATCGCGGAATACGATGCAGCAAAACTGCTCGATTTAGATTTAGAAAAGGCCGGAGAAGGCGGTTATGATGCAATAGGTTGCGGCAGTCGCACAGGTAAGCGTATTCAGATAAAAGGACGAGTAATCACGGGGGATGCTAAACGTGGACAGCGTATTGGCCAGCTCAAAGTTGATCAAGAGTGGGACAGCGTAGTGTTAGTGCTAATGAATGAAGAGCATCAGACCTATGCAATTTATGAAGCAGAGCGAGAGACTATTCTCAACGCCCTTAATGATACACGTCCCAGCTCTCGTAATAAAAGAGGTGCAATGTCGGTTGCAAAATTCAAAATAATAAGTAATTTGGTTTGGGGTAGCGATACCGGTGAAAAATCCGACTGAAGATAAAGACAAGCCAGAAGCCTGCAAAAACCCGTTTATAACGACCTCAAATATTGGCGAAGGCGCGAGATGCCTTCTGCCAATTGCTCAAGGTTGGTTGTGTAGGCGAACCTCACATGGTGCTCCGCTTTATAGCAGCCAAAATCTTTTCCCGGTGTAATAACAACGCCTGTTTGTTCGAGCAACTCATAACAAAAATCATAGCTATTGTTTGAAAATTGCTGGCAATTAGCATAGATGTAAAATGCCCCTTCTGGCTTACCTGCAATTTTAAATCCTAAATCAGTAACCGCGTCACAGAGAAAATCTCGGCGTTTTTTAAATTCATCGCGACGTTTATTTAACTCCACTTGGGTTTCCGGAAGCAGCGCCGCAAGCGCTGCATATTGTGATAATGTGCAAGCGGCTAAGAAAATATTTTGTGCCAGCTTCTCGATCGCATCTGCATATTCTTCTGGCACCACCAGCCAACCTACTCGCCAACCGGTCATGCCAAAATACTTAGAAAAACTGTTTACAACAAAGATATCGTCAGACAGAGCCAAGGCGGTGGGCGGTTGCTCGTTATAAGTCAGACCGTGGTATATTTCATCCACAATAAGCCCTGCACCCTGCTCTTTTACATAGTTGGCGATGTCACTTAATTGTTGCGTGGAAATAATAGAGCCTGTTGGGTTTGCAGGAGAGGCAATCAGCACGCCGGCGGTATTGCCCGTCCATACCGCCTTACATTGCTCCAGGGTCAATTGATAATTCGTATATTGACCAACAGGAACGGATATGGGTTCGCCTTCCAACAAACGAACAAAATGGCGATTGCACGGATAGCTCGGATCGGCCATTAATATGTTATCACCAGGATTAAGCAATACAGAAAGTGCGAGCTGTAATGCACCTGAAGCACCTGGTGTGACAACAATACGCGCAGGATTGACCCGAGCCCCGTATTGACGCTGATAATAATCGCTAATAGCGGTACGTAGCTCGGGCAATCCCGCTGCGGGTGTGTAGTGCATTGTTTTTTGATGCAATGCTTGCTGCGCGGCCGCAATCACATGGCTTGGCGAATCAAAATCGGGTTCTCCAATTTCCATATGAACAATCGCAACACCTTCTGCCTCTTTTCGTTTTGCAATTTCAAGCAACCGCATCACATGAAAAGGCTCAATAAACGCCAGCTTTTTGGCTAAAGGCCGCTTTGTTGCTCCGCTGTTACGCAATTGCGGATATTTCTTTCAACATTGCCAAATCAACGTAAGAAGCACCATGGCTTTCTCCACTACGAACGGTAAACGGTTGCCCAGGATCACCCAGCTGATCCACGACTAATGCGGCGCCCGTAAAATCATCATCGTGTGTATAACCATTGTAAGTAATCACGGTAGGAATACCCGCGCCCACTGATGATTGATTACCATTATAGGAGTCTTCGAAAGCAATACATTGTTTTGCTTTCACTTTCATTTTTTCAAGTACGTAATCATAGATATCAGACGCTGGTTTTTTCGCAGAAACAATATCTCCGGCTGCGATCAATTCAAACCAGGACTGTGCATCTTCGTCAAAAGCATGTTCGAGTAGCGCGGTGATATTGGCCAACGTGGTTGTCGTTGCTATCGCTAAACGCATATCTGCTGCTCGCGCCTCGTTAATCAGTCTTTGCACACCTTGCCGCAAAGGCAGCTTTCCTTCCTTAAGCATGGTTGTAAAATATTCTGTTTTTGCAGCATGTAATTGCACTACAAAATCATTGAATTTTTCTGGTTTTTCAAAGGTAGTATTAAATTCATTCACATAATGCTTGATTCGTTCTTTGCCCCCGGTGACTTTCAGTAATTCCCCATATAAATCCGGCGTCCAGTCCCAGTCAAGATTCGCGTCTTTAAATGCCTGATTAAAAGCGATTCGGTGGCCGTTACGTTCAGTATCCGCCAAGGTACCATCTACATCAAATATCAATACTTCCATTCTATCCCTGCTCAATGACTAAATTTTCAAGAGTTAGATTAACATAGGCTCTGTTATTTTGGATGAAGTGAAAGAGCCAGAAAGTTTATTAAGATATTTCGTAACTACTCAGCGTATTCATCTTTTGCTCCAGATCGGTGTTGTTTTCGTACTCAATCGGTTACATATTTCTATATGCGCCCTCTTTCCGTGCGAAAACGCCTTAATCTGAAGCAAAATATAAACACGCTGAGTAGTTACGATATTTCAATCATGTAAGATAAACTACGCCCTTAATTTCTTAAAAGAAGAACGTTAAATAATTGCGCTTTTTGTTTTTTTCTGGTATATAAGAACGTTTTCTACTGGGATAATTTCTAAATGCCAACAGCCAAAAAAAACACTGCAAAAACCAATGTAAAGAAAAAGGCAGTTGTAAAGAAAACATCTGCAACAAAAGCGAGCACAACTGCGGTGAAAAAACGGCCAAATAAAGCTCCGGCCAGCACGACCACGGAAGGTTTTAGCCTGAAAGATATCAGCCCGTACAAAGAAAAAGCAAACGAAAAGTACATGAACGAAAATCAAATAGAACATTTTCGTAATTTACTTGGGGCATGGAAAAAAGAACTCATGGAAGAGGTCGATCGTACATTACATTATATGAAAGACGAAGCCACTAATTTCCCAGATCCCAATGACCGAGCATCACAAGAATCTGACTTTACAATGGAGTTAAGAACTCGCGACCGCGAACGAAAACTAATTAAGAAAATTAATGAATCTGCTGAACTGCTAAAGACCGGAGACTACGGGTATTGTGAAAGTTGCGGCATAGAAATCGGCATATCCCGATTAGAAGTCAGACCCACAGCAACTTATTGTATAGATTGTAAAACACTGGACGAAATCAAGGAAAAACAGCGTAAATAAAATACGCTGCGATCAATTAGGCTCACAGGGCTACCTGCGCAGCCCTTCACCTACTTTACCTCATGCATTATTAAGCAATTCGATGTCACAAATTGTAAAATATGTTCATAAACAGCAGGGTTTGTTTTTTGTAGAACGGGATCAATGATCAAACACTTTTCGCCGTTTATTATGCAAGGACGTACACTAGAAGAATAATGTAAGCGGTGATCCGGACCAAAACTTGCCTGTATACTTGCGATTCTTTCTATCCAATCACTAGGCCTAAACCGATGCCCACCTTCTACGATACTCTCGACAATCAACATCCTATCGACCATGAATACTCCAAATTATTCTTAACAGCTCTCATCTCGGTTGCGCCTCTTCACTGAACTTTTTTCAGCTCAATTAGCCAAAGAAAAAAGTAAACCGGTGCGCACTCTGTCCGGTATGTTTCTTTTACACGTTTGTTTATCGACATATCACTCAAGAATTTGACCTGATAAATTGATAAATGCTGCAATAACAAGGCCTAAATGATCATTTTCACAACAGAAATAACGGATGTCAGGACTAAGCTGAATAGTTACACCAAATTTTTATAAAATACGTGCGCCAGGGATATCATCTTGGTAACATTGATCTTTCGTTAAGGACATCGAAGGAATTAAATCATGAGCGGTAATAATATTGATTCGATACTTAAGGAGGATCGATTATTCTCACCTCCTGCTTTATTTTCTGAGCAGTCACGAATCAAGAGCAGAGCAGACCTCAACGCGCTCACCGCTGACGCTAAAGAAAACAACACAGCATTCTGGGCTAGGCTAGCTCGAGAAAAACTGGATTGGCATACCCCCTTCACAACAACACTTAACACTGAGCATGCTCCTCATTTCAAATGGTTCGAAGAGGGTAAGCTCAACATTTCATACAACTGTATCGACCGCCACCTGCAAGACAAAGGTGATAAAACAGCCATTATATTTGAAGATGAAGCAGGAAATACACGCCATATCAGTTACCAGGCACTGCATGACGATGTCTGCCGCTTTGCTAATGGGCTAAAATCTCTTGGTGTTACTGAGGGAGATCGTATTGTTATCTACATGCCGATGACACCTGAAGCCGTCATTGCAATGCAAGCCTGTGCTCGCATTGGAGCTATTCATTCCGTTGTATTTGGTGGCTTCTCAGCAGAATCACTTAAAGGCCGCATAGAAGATGCCGGAGCGGTACTTCTTATAACAGCAGACGGCGGAGTTCGTGGCGGCAAAATTGTTAAACTGAAAGCAGCAGCGGATACAGCACTTGCAGCAGGTTGCCCAAGCATTAAACATTCCATCGTATTGAAACGAACGGGCCATGATATTACATGGAACGCACCAAAAGATATCTGGTGGCACGATCTTACAAGCAAACAAAATACGGATTGTGAACCCACCTGGGTGACCAGCGAGCACCCCTTGTTTTTACTCTATACATCAGGCTCTACGGGTAAACCCAAAGGAATACAACATTCCAGTGCCGGATATTTACTCAATGCTCTAACAACCATGGAGTGGGTTTTTGACATCAAAAACGATGATGTTTTTTGGTGTACCGCTGATGTCGGCTGGATTACTGGACACACCTATGTTGCTTATGGCCCGCTTGCTACAGGCTCTACTATTGTCATTTATGAAGGTGCTCCCACGGTTCCTGATGGCGGACGATTTTGGAATCTTTGCGAACGTCATGGTGTGACTATTTTTTATACCGCGCCCACTGCGATTCGAGCGTTAATGAAATTCGGTGATGCCATTCCGCTGTCATACGATCTTTCAAAATTACGCCTTCTGGGCACCGTTGGCGAACCCATTAATCCGGAGGCCTGGATGTGGTATCACCGCATTATTGGTAAAGAGCAATGCCCAATCGTTGACACATGGTGGCAAACAGAGACCGGCGCACATATGATTGCCCCTCTGCCTGGTGCCTTAGCCACCAAACCCGGCTCCTGCACCTTAGCATTACCTGGCATTGAAGCGACCATAGTCGATGAAAAGGGTAACGAAATCCTTGAAACTGATGTCGGCGGTTATCTTGTCATCAAAAAACCATGGCCCTCTATGCTGCGAACAATCTGGAACGATGATCAGCGTTATATCGAAACTTATTGGGGGAAATTTGAGGGTCGTTATTACCTGGCTGGCGACAGTGCCCGCAGAGATAAAGACGGTTATTTCTGGATCATGGGAAGAATAGACGACGTTATCAATGTCTCTGGCCACAGACTGGGAACCATGGAAGTTGAATCCGCTCTGGTTGCGCATGAACGCGTAGCAGAAGCGGCGGTGGTGAGTCGCCCAGACGACATTAAAGGAGAAGGTATTTTTGCTTTTGTGGTGCTGTTTGGTAATCGGCCTGAAGGCGGGGTTGATGACGCGCTTACTCAAGAATTAAGAAAATGGGTAAGCGAACAAATCGGTGCCATCGCCAAACCGGATCAAATCCGTTACACCGACAATTTACCTAAAACCCGCTCAGGAAAAATCATGAGAAGACTGTTGCGGTCGATAGCTAAAGGTGAAACCATTAATCAAGATACATCCACACTGGAAAATGAAGAAATTTTGAAACAACTTAGCGGTCAAACATAATACAGAAAAAAAGGACTATGAGAACGCTCACCATTGAAAAATTGAACATATTGCTGGTTGAACCTTCCTCTACACAGCAGCGCATCATATCAGAACATTTAAATGAGCTTGGTGTTACTTCTATCGACATTAAAAGCACCGGCGAAGAAGCGTTAACGCTAATGAAACAATACCATCCTGATGTTGTTATTAGTGCAATGCACTTGCCTGACATGACGGGCACGGACCTATTACATAACATACGCACCATCGAGAGCTTGATTGACATTCCTTTTGTTCTTATTTCCAGCGAAACCAACGTACGCTACCTTGAACCTCTGAGACAAGCAGGGGTTATTGCAATCTTGCCTAAGCCTTATGAACTCAAACAGCTGCATCACGCACTTATTTCCATTTTAGATTTTATAGAACCCGAGCCCGATCACGAGCTGGAAGATGCAAGTCTCGATACATTGCGTATTTTAGTCGTGGATGACAGCGTCACATCAAGACGTTTTATAAGACGCATTCTTACTAACTTGGGTATTGTCAATATTCAGGAAGCAGAAAATGGCAAGGAAGGTTTATCGCTTATAGAAAGTGAATATTTTGATTTTATTCTAACCGATTATAATATGCCTGAAATGGACGGTCACGACTTCACCGCTCACGTTCGTCAATCATCAAACCAACCGAGCATCCCTATTGTTATGATCACCAGCGAATCAAACAAAAGTCGTTTAGCTGCGATAGAACAATTAGGTGTTTCAGCGATTTGTGACAAACCTTTTGAAGCAGACACCATAAAGATACTACTCAAATCTATGCTCTTGGACGAGCTATAACCTTTCCACAAATATCGGTGGAGCGATAATTTTAGAGTGCTACTTTCGGTAGTTCACTAGAAAGAATATCAAGGTTGGGTAACATAATAATTTCTATACGGCGATTGAGCTTGCGCCCCTCTTCAACTTCATTATCAGCCCTTGGACGAAACTCACCAAAACCAGCAGCAGAAATATTTTCAGGAGCAACATTCATACCCGTCAGGAGATGAACAACCGTAAGTGCTCGAGAAGTAGACAACTCCCAGTTACTGGGAAAGCGCGCACTATTAATGGGTTTGTTGTCCGTATGTCCTTCAATCTGAAAACGCCGGTCTGAAAATTGGCCAAGCACCTCTGCAATATGGGCCAGTGCTTCTTTACCTTCAGGGTTTAAATGAGCACGCCCGCTATTGAACAGAACATTATTAGGAAGATTAATAACAATTCGACCTTGTTCAATACTTACCGTTAATTGACCACCATCTATCATGACCTGCAGTCGATTAACAAATTCTGCGTATATTTCATTACGGCGTTTCGTTTCCGCCTCAATATTACTCAATGTAACCATTTTCGACTGAGATTCAGAAAGCTCCTGCTGAAGCGCCTGCTTTCTTGCTTCCAGCTTGCTTAGCTCACTCTCAGCGGCTGTAACTTGTATGTTGGCCGCCGCTAATTCCTGCTCGGTTATTGTGAGTTGTTGTTGGTTATTATCAATCTCATCTTGAGCGATCGCATTTTGAATATTCGCTGCGTTTAATGCTTGCGTTGTACTTTCAATTTGTTCTTTATTACGACCAATCTCATTTTGCGCTTTTTCCAAGGATTGACGCATTGCATCCTTTTCGGCCAACGCGTTCTCAAATTTACCACTAGAGACACAGGCGGACAAAAGTATTACAGAAACTATAGTAAGTATACCAACTTTCATGTTTCCTCCTTGAAGATGAAGACGTTGGGTTTCCAGGAGCTGCAGCGAAGGCGAAACCAAAAATATAAAACTCTAGGTATAAAAAAAGCGGCTGCATCGTTACTGGATGAGCCGCTTTTTTCTAATAACTTAAAAAGTAAAAATTATTCTTCAGTTATTGCTTTCATACTTAAACGTATGCGTCCTTGTTTATCTACTTCAAGAACCTTAACCTGGATGACGTCACCTTCAGAGAGTTTGTCGCTGACGTTTTCTACACGCTCATGTGAAATTTGTGAAATGTGAACCAAACCATCGCGCCCAGGAAGAATGGTTACAAAGGCACCAAAATCCATCAGTTTGACCACTTTTCCTTCGTATATTTTTCCTACTTCAACGTCAGCGGTAATTTCCTCAACACGGCGCTTCGCTTCTTCGCCTGCGGCGCTATCTACAGATGCAATTTTTACAAGTCCATCATCGGTGATATCAATGCTAGTGCCTGTTTCTTCCGTAATAGAGCGAATCGTTGCTCCTCCTTTACCGATCACATCTCTAATTTTCTCTGGATTTATTTGAATCGTTATAATTCTTGGGGCGTATTCAGACATTTCGCTGCGAGGGCTGGAAATGGCACGATTCATGGCCTCTAAGATAAACATGCGGCCTTGCTTGGCTTGCACCAAAGCTTTTTCCATTATTTCTTTAGTGATACCATCTATTTTGATATCCATTTGCAGAGCAGTTATACCATCGGCAGTACCTGCTACTTTGAAGTCCATATCACCCAAATGATCTTCATCACCCAGAATGTCGCTTAATACTGCATATTGATCACCATCTTTAATCAAACCCATGGCAATACCTGCAACCGGTGCTTTTAAAGGTACACCAGCATCCATTAATGACAAACTGCTACCACACACGCTAGCCATTGAACTGGAACCATTTGATTCGGTGATTTCAGACACAATTCGTATCACATAAGGGTAGCCGTCCATATCAGGCATAACCGCAGCAATACCACGTTTAGCCAATTTACCATGACCTATTTCACGACGCTTGGGGCTACCAACAAACCCGGTTTCGCCTACACAATAAGGAGGGAAATTATAATGCAGCATGAAAGGATCCTTTCTCTCTCCTTCAATGGCATCAATAATTTGTGCATCACGATCCGTACCTAAGGTGGTAACAACCAAGGCTTGTGTTTCACCTCGTGTAAACAATGCAGAACCATGCGTTCTCGGCAAAACACCGGTACGAACAGTAATGGGTCGAACGGTATCCAGAGCGCGTCCGTCTATACGCGGCTCACCCGCTAAAACCCGACTGCGAACAATTTCTTTTTCTACTTTGCCAGTCATTTCTTTTACTTGAGCAACACTCCACGTAGACTCTTCGTTTGCCGATAGTTGATCAGCCACTTCACTACGAATCGCTGTCAAGCGATCATAACGAGCCTGCTTCTCACTGATACCATAAGCGGCCGTTAAACTGCTTGTCGCCGCATCACGAACTGCGGATAACAAAGCCGTATCCGTTTCCGGTGCAGACCATTCCCAAGGGGTTACTCCAGCCTCTTCGGTTAACTCACGAATAGCTTGTATGACAACTTGCATTTGCTCATGGCCAAACATTACGGCACCCAGCATGATGTCTTCAGGTAAGCCAGCCGCTTCTGATTCCACCATCAAAACTGCCGACTCAGTACCTGCTACGACAAGATCAAGACTGGCGGCCTCCAAATCAGTTTTACTCGGATTTAAAACATACTGTTCATCAATATAGCCAACCCGTGCAGCACCAACAGGACCACTGAAAGGCGCACCAGAGAGTGCAACAGCAGCAGAGGAACCAATAATTGCGAGAATATCAGGATCAATTTCGGGATCCAGCGAAACAACTGTGGCTATGATTTGAACTTCGTTAGTAAAACCCTTTGGAAAGAGCGGTCGTAAAGGTCGATCAATTAATCGACAAGTCAACGTTTCTTTCTCTGAAGGGCGACCCTCGCGTTTGAAAAAACCACCTGGAATTTTTCCGGCAGAATAAGTGCGTTCCTGATAATTAACCGTAAGGGGGAAAAAATCCCGACCTTCTTCAGCGTCTTTTTTAGCCACCGTGGTTACTAAAATCGAGGTATCACCCATGCTGCACAAAACCGCACCACCAGCTTGTCTGGCGATCTCTCCAGTTTCCATAGTGATTGTATGACTGCCATACTGAAATGTCTTTTTAATAGGATTCACTTTCTTTCCTTAAATTACGGTCGCAATATCATCTTGACGCTGCGTTTAAACAACAGTTCAATTCAAATTTTCAATTTAACTAGCGACGCAATCCAAGGCTGCTAATCAACTCACGATAACGCTGAACATCTTTACCTTTAAGGTAATCTAACAATTTTCTACGCTGACTAACCATGCGCAACAAACCTTGTCGCGAGTGATGATCATGGTTATGCGTTTTAAAATGCCCAGATAGCTGTTCAATCCGAGCTGATAATAACGCGACCTGAACCTCGGGCGATCCAGTGTCATTTTCTGTTCTCTTGTACTCATTAACCACTTTTTTTGTGGCTTCAGTAGCGAGAGGCATGGGCAACTCCTAAGAAATATTTAGCAAAAGTAATAAAAACAGCGTATTTTACCAGTGAACCCAAAACAATGGCAAGGATACACTCATATAAAGTTCATTCGACAAGGAAAAAATCTGCAATCACAATAAAAATATAGCTAGCCTGAAAATGAAAGTCTCGGCAACTGCGCCCTGTGTTGCCCTATCTCGCGCATCCCTGCATTCGTACTATGGAAAATTTAGCATTCGCTTTGGGGCAATTCGACCATCTTCCTGAACACAACCCACACCGATAAAAGCACCGCCACCTTGTAATAACTGAACATAGCCTGTGCGGGGAGAACTAGGCACCAGTACAGCCTGTCCATGCATTAAATAAACCGCCATCTCATCTGAAATTTTAACGGCTGGCAATTCATATAATGCCGCTTCCATGGGTAGAAGCTGAGCATCCAGTTTTTCAGCACCTTCTTTCGCAATGCGTTCCAGGTCAGAAAAAGTAAGCATGTTTTGAGTTGCAAAATTGGCAACATCAAGACGCCTTAGTGCAGAGACATGCCCACCACACTGTAATACCCGACCCACATCTTCTGCCAAGGTGCGAATATAAGTTCCCTTTGAACAGTGCACTTCAAGTGCTAACTCCTCGTTTTTCAATTCGCCTATTTTTATATCAAATATAGTAATTTCACGAGGCTTTCTG
>UOFO01000083.1_pt1 | contig 29431 bp, 22 predicted proteins | sample 1988801 | NCBI WGS metagenome assembly UOFO01 (sample SAMEA4712195, study PRJEB27164) | hydrothermal vent metagenome | biome: marine basaltic hydrothermal vent biome; feature: marine hydrothermal vent; material: mineral | place: Pacific Ocean | collected 2011-06-14/2011-07-23 | depth 1719 m
GCGGTATTTGCATCATTCCCATGCCACCAAATTATATGTTTTTCGGCAAATATAAAGAAGAGAAATACATGAGTTTTTTGTCGAAAATAAAAGGATATTATGCAAATCGTGATGAAGTAAGATATTTAGGAAATCCTTTTGCTTATATGTATCCAAAAAAATATTATTTTAATACGCGTTACCATCTAAATAGCGATGGAGTTTACAAAAGAACATTACAGGTAATTAATGATATTGGCGACGATCCTAACCTCCATTGTAAGGGCATCTAACGGGGATAGGAAGGGGGTTTTGATCCCTCGGCAAGTTCCGCTAATAATTTATAGCTGCCCTAAATAAAAATTTATGATCTTTTCTAACAAAGTGCTTTTTTGAGGGCGTAAGCAGACCTCTCAACGGAGCATTATTTTTTATTCGTGGTTCGCTATCTCTGAATATTTTATTTTTGTGAGGTCTTGAAGTTTGTACGGTTTTTCAATGCCATAACCTTGGGCATAATCGACGCCTATTTTTCGTAATAAGTCGAGAACGACATCATTTTCTACACATTCGGCGATAATTTTTTTACCCATAAAATGTCCGATTTCAGTGATGGATTTGACAACAGCGTAATCACAAGGATTGTTGTTCATATATTTTACAAAAGAACCGTCTATTTTCAGATAGTCAATGGGTAAGTTTTTTAAATAGCCGTAAGAGGATAATCCGCTACCAAAGTCATCTAAAGAAAATTGGCAGCCGGTTTTTTTAATTTCCTCGATAAATTCTATGGCATTGGATAGATTGGCGATTCCCGCTGTTTCTGTTATTTCAAAACAGACTTTGTGTGTAGGTACTTTTGTACTTTTAATTTCATCGAGTACAAAATTTAGAAAAGTATCGTCATTCAAGGAGTTTCCAGAAAGATTAATGGCCAGACTGCCCATCTCTTCGAGTTTAGTGTCGTGTTGTACGATCCAGTTAAATACATTCCGAATCACCCAACGATCAATTTTAGGCATGCGGTGATATTCTTCTGCGGCTAATATAAACTCTTGTGGTGATACCGCATTGCCTTGTTCATCGGTCACGCTGAGAAAAATCTCGGAATGATGAGGAGGTAATGTAGAATCATTTTGAATACGTTTGATAAGCTGGCACCGTAATTCCAGTGTGTTCTCATCCAGAGCCTGATCAATGCGGGAAACCCACTCCAGAGTTTTTTGTCGTGACGATAATTCGGCATCGTTGTGATTAAAAATATGTATGCTGTTTGAACCTTTTCTTTTGGCTGCTTTGCAACTTGATTCTGCGGCTTGTAGTAGTGTTGCTGAATGGGTTTCTTTACCGGTAATTTCTACCATGCCAATATTGACATCAATGGATAATCGTTTATCTTCCCAGTTTAAGCGATAATTTTGTATTATTTCTTTTTGTTGCTGGGCTATATTGAGGGCTTTTTCCAGGGAGCAATTAGAGAGTAATATAGCAAATTCACTATCGCTAATTCGAGAAAATGTTGTATTTTTAGAAAGTTTATCTTGCAATAAGGTTGTGACTTCAACGAGTAGTCTATCGCTCGCATCATAGCCGCATGTGGTATTGATTACATCTAAATGATCCAGATCAAGGTAGTATAAAACATGCTGTGTATTTTCTTGTTGAACAGCAGAATATGCCGCCTGCAAACAGGATTCAAACTCTCTGCGATTGATCAATCCGGTCAGTTGATCGTGTGTTGCTTCGTGTAATAACTGGAGATGCATATCCTGTAGCATTTGGTACTGTGCTCTGTCCATAGCGGGATCATCGGCATTATCAAGGACTATGGTTGTACCATCGCGTAGTTGTTGAGCTATTTCTGTAAGATGCAATGAAAATTCCTGGATACCTCTTAAGTTAACAAAGACGTATTGAGTTTTATTTTTTGCTCTCCAGGCCAGCCTAAGTCGTAGAGGGCTATTTGAGTCTGAGGAAAACAGCAACCAATTGCCTATTTTTATACGATAAACCCGTTTTACCCATTCTTGTAATTCAGGGTCAATGGGGGCCTCATCTGTTTTTTTATCCTTCATGCGAGCTTCTTTGTCGTCGCATTCGTTAACAAGATCCTTCATGTTCTCTGTATATGCTTTATCTTGTATTTGAATCAGCTGATCAATTTCGTTGAGAGTTTTTTTGAAAATGCCAGATGTATCACCTTTTGTACTTATAATTTTGTCTAGTAAGTGATTAACGCGAGTTGTAATTGGATTGTCTTCTCCGTATAGCTCTAACTGAGATATTTTATTAATAACTTGACGTGCGACATGATACTTATCTGTGAAAATTGTATTATCGACGATGGCCAACTTTAGTATGGGTATTTCAAGTCGTTTGAGCCATGAACGCACATTGTTGGAGACCAACCGGTCACGAAATAACGAAGAAAATAAATACCCGCCGACTTCCATTATTTCACTTTCACGGTCACTGATTGTTTTATTACTTTCCTCTGTCTTGTCATCAGATAAAATATTGGATACTTGAGAGCAGATGCTTTCCTGCTCTATGTATTGAGTAGCGGGCTGCATTGATGCTTTGTCCTGAAGGTGAGAGAGTGCATCCAGGACTTCCATTTGTTTATATATTACCGGTGCAATAGCAACAGAGCTTTCAGTTTGGTATGCAGTAACAGGCCCTACTGATGGTTTTATGTCTGAGGCCGGTTGAAGTGTGACTCCATTATTATTTTGGTTTTGGGCTGTGTTTGAATGTTGACTCGGAGTGCCTGGTTGTTGTTGTAAATTACGTAATGTTTGTACAACCTGATAAATATCCTGATGGTTAGCAGCAGGAGATTGGGGCGCAGTAGCTGAGGGAGGATAAGTGACACCTCGATGGGGTATGCCCCCAGAGGTCGAGTTAGTTGCCGGTGCTGGCATTTGTATCGGATCCAATAATGGAATAGTTGCGTCGATTTCCGGTGGTGCTGTAGTTGCATGAGAATGTCCCATCGGTGGCATGGCTGCATTGGCTGTCGGCGGCGCTGTGACTTGGTGAGCATTATTTAATCGTGAAGTGTTTACGTTGTCTATTGTTGGTGCTGCGGTTTCGTGAGCGCTGTCTAATGATGGTGTGTTTGCATCGGCTATTTGTGGCATCGTGGTTTCGTGAGGACTGTCCAATGGTGAAGAACTTGCGTCGGTTATCGGCGGCATTGTGGCTTCCTGAGTACTTTCTTCTTTATCGGAAGATTCAAGCTCAATTAATTGCTCCAATATTTTTTTATATAGCTCTCCCAATACCATTTTTAATACTTCTTTGAAAATGGTATAGCATAATTGATTAGCGAGATGGTGTAATTGGAGTTGCTGAATACCATCCTCAAAAGCTTGTGCAAATAATATAGGGCCGAAAGGATTATTTTCTTCAGTAATGCAGGTCTGATATAGAGTGCTAAGGTGTTGTTCAATGTCATATAATGTTTCATGATGTTTAACTCGGGCTACATTGCTGATTTCAGTGACGGCAATCCAGTCTTCTAATACATCCTCTTCAATTAAAGTAAGCGTTAGTTTACCGCTATTGGTGTGCTTTTCAGTGGTCTTATTCATACTGTCTGGATCATCGCAATAGGTATTTAATTGCGCCAATGCAGAAGAGAAAAACGTTTCTTCTAATTTATTTTTCGAGCGGTTCAGTATGTTTAAACTATCGTAATAGGCATTTTGTTCGTTTGTCTCCTGTGATTGTTCAGAAGCTTGGAATAACGCGTCAATAATGCGTTGCTGAGATGTCTTTATTAGTGGTTTGAAACTTTCATCGATTATATTTTTACAAGCGGTCAGTATTTCATCCCGATTTTTATTGGCCGTGTCCTTGTTATAAGACGAGGATTCTTCGTCGGTAATTTGTTCTTTTTTATCAGGAGCGGTAACGCATAGCGTTTTTATATACTCGTCTAGTGTTTGCAACGAATCCAGGCTGGGGTTTAGTAGTGCTATACCGGCACCACTTTCATCGGGACGTACGATACGTCCCTGAAAAGATAGTTTTTTAATGCTATCTTCTGCAGGTACTGAAAAAAGAAGTTCTATTGTTGTACCGACCGTTATTTTGCGCGTGTATGTTCTATAGCCTTGGTCATACATGAAATACATACCGCCAATGCAAACGTTACGGATTTCACAAGGGCACTCCCCTTGCTCAGGAAGAATACATACCGCTTTGATATTTACAGCATGGCGAAGAAAAGCCCGGTTTTCTATTTTATTTGGACTCACTGGTTTTCTGTGCTTGTATTTGATGGTGTGTGGCAGTTAAGCATACGTAATATCTCTATTCTCGAACAGCCTCATGTACGCCGAGTTGAAGTAATTCCCGGTTAAATAAGTCGGGGTCTCCTGTGTTCAACTCCAATAAACGACGCAAGTGTCCCATGCTGTCACTGTCAATGCTTTCGCAACTGAGGCCCAGTGTGCGATTGTTGTGGTGTGCGACGCGAACCGACATGTTAATGGCCACTTCCATCTCCAGTAAAACCAGCTCTAACTGTGCATTTTGATTCGTTTCGACCTGATGAAAATCGTGAGGTGGCAGGAGTTCGACTAATGCGCCTTTTACGGAAAGGTCTACCAGATAACAATCCAGAACTTTATTGTCGTAGTGCAAGCTGCTTTGTGCGTTAAAGGGGATGCGACTGTATCGTCTTTTATCTGTTTGCATCACTTCCGTCATCGTATAATTCTCCTGAAAAAGGTTGCCATAACAATGTTATCGGTTAATTACGTTTTCCTTTAACCGTTTACCTCAGCTTTTATAGTTTTAGGTCAATGTTTATTAGTTGTGGAAGGTTGATAATAAATGTCATATTTTTGAAGGGTTCTGAACTATTTAGCGAGTAAATACTTCAGAAACAGGCAAGTTTTTTATGGAATATGTCGTTTAAAAAAGTATATCGTCGTAACGTTATTTTCACAGGAGGCTCTTTTTGTCATTGTATAAAGTTTTCTTGTATTCCATTATAGGCGTACAGGTTTCGCCTTAATCTGACGATAACAGGAGCAACCTGAGCAGCTACTACTAGGAGCCTGTCCGAGAATGAAAAGTCTACTGCGGAAAATTAATTTCGGACATATTTTCCGTTCATTTTCGTTGAATAGCGCAACTATTCGCCTCAAATGAACGAAAAATAGGTATTAAAATGACTTTCCCTCGTGACGACTTTCATTCTCGGACAGGCTCCTAGTTTTGATTACTCGCTGAATAGATACAATTTATCAAAGCTCCGTTTTACTACTATCCAGGTAGAATAATAATGCTGTATTTTATTACGTATGAATAAAGGACTCATCGTTTCTGTTTTTTTTGTTGGCATTGCTACGGGTTGGTTGCTTCGTGGCAATGGTGATTTATTATCATTGCAAACGCCATCAACTTTAATGCCAATACAAGCCAATGGCACAACAGGTAACGTAAATACAAACGTGGCTTTAGCGAGTCCACCACCTCATGCAGCCGCCCCAAAAGAGAAGATAGAGGAGAGTCCAAATAATCAAAACCTGAATGAGCTGAAAAACTTATTACGAATGTCAAAGTACGATGCGGTGATCGCGTGGCTCACTGTGCAAGAGCAGGCTGGAGTAGATGTTGAGGGTTTGCGGCAAATAATAATGGCACATGCTAGAACACGTGTGCAACAAAAAAATGTGGTGAGCGCCATTCGATTACTTGAATTGTTAATTAATCATCTCCCACAAGCCTTTGATGAACGTATCCAACTGGCGGCGCTGTATCAACAAGAGCAACAATTTTATGCGCAGTTAACAACACTCTTCAACGCATTGGCAGTAACTACATCAAACCTACAAGTAACACAACTTGATCACTTGATTGAGCAAGCCGTTAAGTTCGCGAAGGCGAACATAGGTGAAACAGACATCAATGCGAATATTAAGCTGTATGAATTTCTAATTCATCAACGCGCAGCACATACATCATACTATATTGAATTGTCGGCGCTGCTAATCAAAGCATCACGCCTTGATGCGGCAATAATGCAATTAAATGTAGTTCAGCACGACCCGTTTGTAGGCGATGTTGCTCAGCAAATGTTGATTGAGATTGAACGTCTTAAACTGTTAACACTTGAGACCCCCGTTGCACTAGAACGCAAAGGCAACCACTTTATAGTCGATGCGATGCTGAACGATTACGAGCTACGTCTGATGATTGATACCGGTGCTTCATTGACAGTCTTGAGTAATTCTGTGGCGAGAGCATTAGGGCTGCACGAATCGAACGCGTTGCAACGCTTATTGGTCAATACCGCCAATGGCTCCACCGAGGCGCTGTTATACCGACTAGAAACGATGACGATAGGAGAGTTTAACGTGTCATCTATCGATATTGCGGTAGTTGCAAACCTTGAGATAAATGGTGCGTCAGGATTGCTGGGGATGAACTTCCTTCAAAATTTTGAGTTTAGAATAGACCAGAAAAATGAACAGCTTTTTTTGAAATATCGTGAATGATTTTATGCCTCCCTTGATATTTTCCAGTTCAAGGTGAAAAGGGTGTTCTCACATAATAGATTTATTCATTCGTCAGGAGTGGGTTTCCATTGGCCTGTATAGGTCGCGACATCTTCATTTTTGAGGCGACCATTTACATATAAACGATTAACTTCATCTTGAGTGATCCGATGGTGGTCTTTGTCTGATGATTGATAGGACCACTTGTTATTGAGTACCAGCTCAAACATAGTCACCATGATGTCATCAAAGCGAATAGAATGCATTTGTGCGAGTCTTTTAAAGTCATTCATGTCGAGTGCAGCACCTGACTTTTTGCATTCTTCTCTTGTCAGTGCTTCTAATGCCACATCCCATTTTGGAATGTCTTCACCTGTTTCGGGAATTTGAGCCACTATTAACATCTCCTTGTCTTGAACTCTTCTGGACATAATGGTTATCGGATAGAGAGGGCGATTTATAAGCGGAATTTATCCATATAGTATTTATGCCTATATAACCCACACATTATAAAATAGAGGAACATGATTATTCTGCAGTGGTTGCTTCGAATTTTCAACCTGGAAAATGCAATTTATTCTATAGGCAATGTTTTTCCGCGTATCAAGCATTCGTTCTCAAAGTAAAAATAAACCACCCTCTCAGAGGGTGGTTTACAGCCCCTGGATCTGAGCGCCAAATAGGGAGGTTATTGTGCACCTATCCCTAACTATACCCATAGAGTTTGAGATTTAGGTGTAATCACGCTCATCTGCACCTCATCTTTGCTTTTTCCTCGGCAACGGTGCTCCTGCGTTTCTCTACTACCTACATCCCTGTAGGCATCAATCGAAAAACACTCAACTTAGAGCGACTAAGTCTGTGTTTTTTCTCGGTAAGTCGCTCCTGCATCCATGCAGTCGTCATTCGGAAAAAACAAATATAAGGCACATCTGAACGCGCTTGAACGCGCTAACACCTAAATTCAAAACGCCATGGGTATATTATTTGATCGCTTAGTTTTGCGACGTTGCATCGCTGTATAAACTACGGGTAATAATATCAACATCATCCATGGATCAATGGAACCTCCACCACTGCTTTTTCCAGAAAAACTTGGGCGGTTTTCAGTAAACATCGGTTGATTTGTATCAACACGATGAGAAACGGGTACCTGTTGTACTCTTGCCTGCTGTGCGGCATGTTCAACATTTAAGCGGTCTCTGTTGTTTCGCTTAATGCCAAATGACTCAAATAATTCATCCCGCACTACCAGCATAGAGGTGTAATCGGTTACCAAACCATGTTCAATCGCCAGATCTGTTACGGCCTGTTGAACATCTGCATCTTCACCAAAGTTGTGAATGTCTTCCATCATGCCTTCAATGGTTGCAAAAGCCCATAGACGTTCTAACTCAGGATTGGCTGTATCCGTTGATGGAAATTCAACCTGGGTACGATATTCTTTTTGTTGGCCAGATATTTTACCTGTAAGGCGTACATCAGCAATACCATCACCCCAGTAGTGACCAAACATCACCAACTGTTGACCACGGTATAAGCTACCGATGGTTTTAGGTGTTAAATCCGATGTCCTTACCCCGCTGATTGAAAGCTTCACGCCATGTAAACTTTCATGACTGACTTTGCTGGTCGCCTCAAGAATTTTTCCAACAATATCATCACTATTAGAAATGTTCAGCGCAAAACCATTGGATGCTTTCGTCATAGCCTCAAGTAAAGGCTTGTTTGCACTGTTACCCATAATAAAAGTAAATAATCGTATATCTTTTTTCTTTAACAACTTAAGAAACATTTTTTGTTTGGTTTCACCGACATTTGCGACGCCATCAGTGACTAATACAATGGCACTGGTACGATCAGCATCAATGCTGTCTAAAGCTTGGCGTAATCCCGCATATAAATTAGTACCACTGCTAGGCTGCACATTCATCAGCGCACTGCTGTAATGTTTAACTGACTCTGGAGTTGCATTGACATAACCATGGGTTAGCTCTTTTACTGCAGAGTTGAACAGTAAAATGCGAAAACGATCATTTGCGCGCATCTTACCCAAAGCACGTAACACACCATCTGCCAGCGTAGTGTATTTACCCTGCATTGATCCTGATATATCCAGTACAAAAACCCAGTCACTACCTTCAGTTACTGGCTTTAAATCATCTCCGAGGGTTACGGTGAGCATAAACGTACCTTTATTGGAGCCTTCAGGTTTATAAGTCACCATGTCAACACTACCGGGAAGGCCTGCTTTATGACGCCAGTAAACAACTAAATCCTGATCAAGTGTAAATGCAGGTTGATTTGAAATAGGCTGTGTTGCAGTACCTTTCATATCCGTCGCATTGCTTATCGTATTGGCAGTATTCACCAATTGTACATTCCATTCGCCCGGTGAAGTTTGAGTGGCCATTGCTTGTGGTTGATTTGGCAAACGCATCGCTTCAACAGGATAGGCCGACTTTAATTGCAGATTAAATGAAAACTTTTCTTTGACCTCTTCATTGGCTGTCCAGAAAGATAATTTTTTTTCATCAACACCTCCTTCTTCCAGTGGATAAACATATCGCCCAATACCTGTATCAACATGTGCAGGTTGCAGGTAAACAAAACGAATGCGTGTGTCTTGCTCTGCTCTTACCGCTGTGACGCTAATATCAAAGGTTTTATATCCATCTTTTTCTGTAAGACCCGCTTCACGGCCTGCGGCTTTTTCTGATTCGTATATTTGGCGCGCCTGTTTTTTCTCCAGCACTTCACCGGTGACAGGCTTGCCATCAATCCAGACTGTAAACTCTGCCACTGCGGCTTTTTCCGGCACTGGAAATGAATAGATTGCCTCAAGGTCCTGAGCATTTGGGTTATGAAAAATTTGATCTACTTTAGTGATCGCATAGCCATCTTCTATAATGACATTGACGTCATGTTGCTTAATCTCAAGCGCGGCATACTGGCTATTTTTAGGTGTTAATAAACCAGCAGCCTGGACAATACCTGCGCTCAGCAAACATAACAAAAGCGCCAAAGATGGAATAAAAACGCCTGGCAAATAAAACGTCTTAGAATGGTTAATGTGTTTCATTTCATCTTCTCCGATGTGTGTGGGTATGTAAGCAGTGTCAGGCAGAGAGGATATAAAATAAACTAAAATGTAATTTGTTCCTTTTTTTTCAACTGTTAGTATATAATTACGATACCTTTTTCCTCTGGCGAGTTATCACAGGCAGAGCAGAACAAGCGCGCGAGAAGTTAAAAATGTGAAATAATTTTTGAGGTAGCGCTTAGGGGGCGTTCTCAGTTAGCTGAATGAGAGTGATTTTGAGGTATTTTTCGTGCGGGCAAGGTGAGGCGTAATCGTCGCTCTATTGCAACGAACCACAACGCCGTTCGCGGGCGCGGAAAAGAACAAGAACCGCGCCACCAACGGTGATTGATAATGCTCCTTAAGGCAGGATGATTACTTCAGGTGCTTGCCACGCAGGATCGCGATGATCTGCAACCACCGAAGTATAAATTCCGCCACGCACATTAAATTCCGCTGTTAATTTCATGTAACGCGGTGTGCAGGCAGCGACCAGGTCAGACAAAATGTCGTTGGTGACTTTTTCATGAAAAGCCCCTTCGTTGCGAAAAGACCAGATATACATTTTTAAAGATTTCAGCTCAACGCACTTTTGCTCTGGAATATATTCCAGGTTCAATGTGGCAAAGTCAGGTTGTCCTGTCTTTGGACAAAGACACGTAAATTCAGGTATTTCGATTCGGATGGTGTAATCACGTTCGGGTGTGGGGTTATCAAAAACTTCTAATTCTTTATTGGGCTGGCTAGGCATATTTAATCGTCTATGTTAGTTTGATGACAAATTGTACTTGTTGGCGCGTGTCAGGGAATACTTGCGCGTATTCTAACCTAGAAAACGCAGTGGACACGAACATAGAGTGCAAGATATTGATCCTAGTTAGGCGGATCAAGAGTTTGTGCTATATATCGTGGATCAGCTGCGTTTTCTAGGTTCAATAGGGCTGCTTTCAGAATACCAATAGTTTAATGGATTTTAATGCGTTTAGATAAAATAAAATTAGCGGGTTTCAAGTCCTTTGTTGACCCAACGACCATAGACATTAATGGAAATTTACTGGGCGTCGTGGGTCCCAATGGTTGTGGAAAATCGAATGTAATTGATGCCGTGCGTTGGGTAATGGGCGAGAGCTCGGCCAAACACTTGCGTGGTGAGTCCATGGCGGATGTTATTTTTAACGGCTCTGTCGGGCGAAAACCAGTGGGTCAGGCAAGCATCGAGATGGTGTTTGATAATAGTGATGGCAAGCTCGGCGGGGAGTATGCAAAATACTCGGAGATTTCGATCAAGCGCCAAGTCAGTCGAGAAGGGCAGTCGCAGTATTATCTTAACGGAACACGTTGTCGACGTAAGGATATTACCGGTATTTTTCTGGGTACGGGCTTAGGCCCTCGGAGTTACTCTATTATAGAACAAGGCATGATCTCACGTTTGATTGAAGCTCGGCCTGAAGATCTCAGAGTTTTTATTGAGGAAGCGGCGGGCATTTCAAAATACAAAGAACGACGTAAAGAAACAGAAACACGTATTCGCAACACTCGGGATAATATCGATAGACTCAACGACTTACGAGAAGAAATTGAGAAGCGACTTTCAGTATTGCAGCGTCAGTCTAAATCGGCAGAGCGTTTTAAAACCTTAAAAGAAGAAGAACGTTTGGTAAAAGCTGAGTTGCAGGCACTTCGTTGGCAAAACCTCCATCAGCAGACAGAAGAAAAAAAGGCTGAGATTGCCAGTGATGAAACAACTTTAGAAGCACGTATTGCACAATTGCGTGCTAATGAAGCGGATACGGAATTAAGTAGGGATCAGCTAACAGAAGCAAACGATAACTTAAATGAAGTTCAGGGCGAGTTTTATGCAGTGGGTGCTGAGATCGCGAGGTTGGAGCAAAGTATTCAACACATTAAAGAAACACGTCAGCAACAAGAGCGAGAGTTGGCTGAAACTGAAAAAACTTGGTCAGCCGCTCAAGGTCATCTGACTTCAGATGAAGAAAAAATCAATACATTAGAAGAGACACTTGAAGTTGATCAGGCCAAAATGGAAGAGGCCGAAGAGCGAGAAAGCCACTCATCAGAAAGCTTGGAAGAAGCTGAAGAAAAAATGGGGATTTGGCAACAGCAATGGGATGAATTTAACTCAAGTGCTGCTCAGGAATTGCGTACTGCAGAAGTGGCGCGAGCACGAGTCGAGCATTTAACAGACAATGTTACCCAGACAAAACATCGTCTTGAAACATTGAGTGAAGAAGGGCAGGGAATAGACACAGAGCCTTTACAAGATGAAGTGGGTGATCTTCGAGAAACCTTGGAAATACGCACTCAAGCCTTGCAGGATCAAGAAGATAAATTATCGAATAATCAAGATGATATTTCAGAATGTAGAAGTAAAATATCAGAATTAAATGAAGCTGTAAAACTCAAACAAACAAGCTTGCGAACGGTGCGAGAGCAGTTTGTTTCCTTAAAAGCCGTTCAAGTGGAAGCCTTAGGCAAAAATTCAGGCAAACTCAATCAATGGTTAAGTGACCGGTCTCTCGATACGGCTCCACGCCTGGCTCAGAAAATTACTGTGGAGTCGGGTTGGGAACAGGCTGTTGAAACTGTTTTAGCTCATCACCTTGAGTCGGTGTGTGTTGAAGATACCGCATCATTGGTTCAGTATTTCAATGAATTACAAGAAGGTGATGTGACGCTATTGAGCATCCGTGCTGTGAATACACCGGTTTCATTAGATGAAAAAGCAAAACGTCTTGAATCGTTTGTTAGCGCGCCCTGGCCTCTGAGTTCTCTATTGGCGGGTGTTTATATTGCACAAAATACGGATGTAGCCTTAGCCTTACAAAGTCGTTTAGAGTCGAATGAGTCCGTGATTACTGCGGATGGTCTTTGGTTTGGGTCGAGTTGGATTCGGGTTGCTCGGGGGAAAAAAGCGAATGAAGGTGTGTTGGCACGAGAACAAAAGCTGACCGAGTTGGCTACAGATTGCGATCACCTGGAGGAAAGCGTCGATTTAACTGAGGCAGCATTACTGCAAGCACGTTCTGACAATCAAGAGCTTGAAGATGCTCGCAATGAAATTCAGTTAAAAAGAGGTGAAATTGCTCGGGTTTTGGCGGATGCTCAGGCGTTATTGAGTGGCAAACAAGCACGATTAGACAATTTTATAGCTCGAAAAGAACGCGTTAACAATGAATTAGAAGAACAATCTGAAAAAATTATACGTGCAGAAGCTGAAATCGCAACCGCAACCACCGAATTGCATGGTGCGTTAAACGCAATTGAAGGGCAAGATCAAGACAGAGAAGCACTGATTAAAACTCGAGATACGATTCGCTTAGGTTTGGAAGACGTAAGAATACAAGCGAAATTAGATCGTGACGCTTACCATGAATTAAAGCTGCAATGTAAAACTATGACAACGCAACTGACTGCGACACGTGAAAATTTTACGCGGGTACAGTCCCAGCTTACGCATCTGGTACGCCGACGAGATGAACTTTATGGCTCTCTGTCAGGCGGCGCAGAACCGATTGCTGAAATGACAGAAACCTTAGAGTTGCAATTGGAAAAACGTTTGGAAGTTGAAACAATACTGGCTGATTCAAGGCGTACGGTGGAGAATATTAATCATCAATTGAGAGAGTTAGCGCAACAACATCAGGAAGTAGATCAAACTATTAATACCGTACGGACACGGTTGGATCAGCACCGCATGGCTTGGCAGGAAGTGAATGTTCGCTGCCAAACTATTCTGGAGCAAATTGTAGAAGCTCAGTTTGAAGTTAATAAACTACTTGAAGAAATGGATGAAAATGCAACAGAAAGCCTCTGGAGTGAATCTGTAGAGCGAATAGAGCGATCCATACAGCGTTTAGGTGCGATTAATCTTGCTGCCATTGATGAATTTTCCGAGCAAACTGAACGAAAAGAGTATCTTGATGCTCAATATGAAGATTTAAATAAAGCATTGGACACACTTGAAGCTGCGATACACAAAATTGATAAAGAGACTCGAACTCGCTTCAAAGATACCTTCGATAAAATCAACACGGGGCTGCAAGCTAAATTCCCACTGCTTTTTGGTGGTGGGCATGCGTACATGGAACTCACGGGCGAAGATTTGCTGGATACCGGCGTGACGGTTATGGCAAGACCCCCGGGTAAAAGAAACAGCACCATTCATTTATTATCGGGCGGAGAAAAAGCACTGACTGCCGTGGCCTTGGTGTTTTCTATTTTCGACCTGAACCCGTCTCCTTTTTGTATGTTGGATGAGGTTGATGCACCACTGGATGATGCTAACGTGGGTAGATTCTGTGACTTAGTTAAAGTAATGTCTGAGCATGTACAGTTTATCTTTATAACGCATAACAAAATTACAATGGAAATGGCGAATCAACTTATTGGCGTTACGATGCATGAGCCGGGCGTATCCCGGCTTGTTTCAGTGGATATTGATGAGGCCGCCGAGCTTGCCGTCGCATAATACTTCGGTATAAAATTTAATGCACAATAATAAATTCAGGATGGAGTTGATATGGAGCTTTCTGAACTGCTCAATTCGGATACTTTAAAACTAACAATCTTGCCCGCATTGCTCGTCATTGTCGTGCTGTTCTTTTGGTTCAGACAAAGTGGGCCTAATAGCTTCGCAAGACGGAAACGTAAACACGGTCGTTCGCCAGGCTCCAGACATGACAATTTGGAGTTTAATGGCGGTGCTGATGGCGGAGGGGAAGTCTATTTTGGTCGCAGACAGGCGCTTGATGACATTGGCGATGAAATATATGCAAAAGACCAGGATGCTTTAAATGTTGATACTCACGAACCCTATGATGATTTTGTGGGAGAGGTTCAGGTTGCTCAGGAAGGCGTGACGGATATAGAAACAGTACCGCTACGTAATGACGTATCCGATGAAAATTTTTTATTTCAACGTGAATCCGAACCCGAACAGCAAGTTGTAAAAAAAGAATCAGCAGCTCCGCCTCGTGAAGCGGCTCCCATTGCGCGTCAACCCGATTCGAATAACTCGATTCCGGTAGACAATACGAAGGCAGCGACCCCCAATAATAGTGATTCAGAGCTGGAAGAAGAATTAAAAGAAGGTTTAATGTTGGCGCTGAATGTTATTGTTGGAAATGGTAGGCAATTACGAGGCTCAACGATTCTCAAAGCGATTACAGCGATGGGTTTTACCTATGGTTCTATGGGTATCTTCCACTATTATTCGGCCAGCCGACCGGGTAAACGAGCGTTGTTTAGTTTGGCCAATATGATGGAGCCAGGGAATTTTAATCTCAAGACAATGGAGGCCTTGTCTACGCCTGGACTCACACTTTTTGCTAATATTACGCGGCCTGCAGAAGCGATGGATACGTTTTTTATTATGTTGGAAACCGCAAACAAGCTGGCTGAAAGTCTTGATGCAACGGTTTGCGATGAGCGACGTGGCACATTGAGCAAGCAAGGTGTTGATCATATTCAAGAGGAAATATTAGAGTATCAAAGACGATCAAAATTACCGAATAACCCACCTTTATGAGTGAATCTTCATCGCGTATTTTAGCGCTGTGCAGGGAGATTAACCAACATAACATCCATTATTATGTGAGAGACGCCCCTGTTATTACCGATGCGGAATATGATCGCTTAATGCAGGAGTTACAGCAGTTAGAGTTGGCAAACCCTGAATTGGTTACCTCGGTCTCACCCACTCAACGTGTTGGTACTGCCCCTGCAAAAGCTTTTGTGGAATTAAAACACGCTCAGCCGATGTTATCTCTGGCTAATTCTTTTACGGAAGACGATGTCATTGAATTTGTACGCAGAGCTAAAGAGGGTCTGCAAAGCGATACGGTTGAGTTTGTCGCTGAACCAAAATTAGACGGTATCTCACTCAGCCTGAGATATGAACAAGGTCAACTGGTGAGTGCTGCAACGCGGGGGGACGGCGTTATCGGGGAAAATATTACCACTAATGTGCGCACGATAAAATCGGTTCCCTTGGTTTTAATGGGTGACGGCTGGCCTGACGTTGTTGAGGTGCGAGGTGAAATTGTTATCCGTGTGGCTGATTTTAAAAAATTGAATCAACAGCGTTTAACGGCGGATGAAAAAGTGTTTGCCAATCCGCGCAATGCAGCCGCGGGCAGTGTGCGGCAATTGGATTCACGCATTACCGCGCAACGCCCGTTAACGTTTATTCCCTGGGGCATGGGTAAATGTTCAACCCCGATTGCAACAACACATGCGGCCGAAATGGCGAAAATTGCTTTGTGGGGGTTTGTCATTAGCGATGAAATGAAAGTGTTTCACCGCGTTGATGGCTTGCTGGAATATTACCAAGACGTATTGCAACGGCGTTCTCTTTTACCTTACGAAATAGATGGCATCGTCTATAAAGTCAATGACATTGCCTCTCAGCAGATTCTTGGTTTTACCTCAAGGGCGCCGCGCTGGGCCACGGCCCATAAGCTGCCTGCTCAGGAAGAGAGCACGGTGGTGCTCACCATAGACGCATCAGTAGGCCGGACAGGCGCAATAACCCCGGTAGCAAATTTAAAACCGGTTTCTGTGGGTGGTGTTGTGGTCAGCAGAGCCACCTTGCACAACCAGGATGAAGTTGAACGTAAAGACGTGCGCCCAGGTGACACTGTTATTATTCGCAGGGCAGGGGATGTTATTCCTGAAGTCGTTGCTGTGGTTAAAGACAAACGTCCTGCAAAAACAACATCGGCCTGGCGGATGCCAGAACAATGCCCCCGATGTGGTTCAAAAGTAGAACGACTGGAAAATGAATCGGCGCATCGTTGCATAGGTGGTTTGTATTGTGATGCACAGCGAGCAGGTGCCTTTTTTCATTATGCCTCCCGAGGCGCACTGAATATTGAAGGACTGGGTGACAAACTTATTACTCAGCTTGTAGAAAAAGAGCTGATTTGTACCATTGCCGACTTATATCAATTGTCTGTTTCTCAATTAAACTCATTGGAGCGTATGGGAGAAAAATCCGCCACTAATCTCATTAATATGATTGAACAGACTAAATCCACCACCTTGCCGCGTTTTATTTATGGGTTGGGTATTGCTCAAGTCGGTGAAGTGACTGCAAAACAACTGGTGGGGCATTTTGGATCGCTAAACAGTCTGATGACCGCCAATGAAGCAGAGCTGCAGGAAGTGCGCGATGTTGGGCCCATAGTTGCAAAAAGTGTGGCTCACTTTTTTCAGCAGCCGCATAATCAAACCGTGATTCAGGCCGTTATAGATGCTGGGGTGCATTGGCCAAAACCGGAAATGACGCATTTTGAGGGCATTTTTGCACAACAAACGGTTGTTTTAACCGGTAAGTTGGAGAAGATGAGTCGCCGAGCAGCGCAAGAAGCCATCGAGCAGCGCGGTGGCCGAGTGGTGGGCTCGGTGTCTGAAAAAACAGACCTGGTTGTGGCTGGAGAATCTGCCGGATCAAAATTGATTCGTGCTCAAAAATTGAACATTAAAGTGATTGATGAACAAGCGATGATAAAAATGTTAGCGAATAAAATAGTATGACCGAATTAAGTGCAGCGCAAACTTTCGCGGTATCCGTCCTTCCTGTTTTGTTTGCCATAACCGTACACGAAGTGGCTCATGGTTGGGTTGCGAAGCAACTGGGTGATCAAACGGCATTTCAACTGGGGCGTTTAACTTTAAACCCAATTAAACATATTGACCCAGTGGGTACCCTATTGGTACCTGGAATACTTCTGTTGATGGGTGGCTTTATTTTTGGTTGGGCAAAGCCTGTGCCGGTGATTACTCGCAATCTCAGAAACCCGAAAAGAGATATGATGCTCGTGGCTTTTGCCGGCCCTTTCGCTAATTTAATTATGGCGCTGATGTGGGCGGTTGTCATGAAAATCGGTTATGGTTTGACGGAAGACTTTTCGTGGGTGGGTGTACCCTTGATTTATATGGCAGGTATGGGGATATTCATTAATCTCTTATTATTTGTTTTGAACTTATTGCCGCTGCCACCACTGGATGGCGGTCGTATACTGGCGGGCTTATTACCGGCCAAAGTTGCGGTAAAATATGAGAGTATTGAGCGTTATGGTTTGTTTATTATGATTGGGCTCTTGATCAGTGGTATTTTGGCTAAAATAATATTGCCACCGGTGAGTGTCATACAGCAAACGCTTTATAATTTATTTGGATTGTAAGAGGTTATTTTTTGAACACAACAACGTTACAACCGCATCGGGTTTTATCTGGAATGCGTTCTACAGGGAAGTTACATCTGGGTCATTACCATGGTGTCTTAAAAAACTGGATCAAGTTGCAACATGAATATGATTGTTTTTTCTTTGTCGCAGATTGGCATGCACTGACCACGGATTATGAAGACCCCAGCGTTATCGGTGAAAGTGTTTGGGATATGGTCATTGATTGGCTTGCTGCTGGAATTGATCCGGGTGCTTCAAAGTTATTTATTCAGTCTCGGGTTCCAGAACATGCGGAACTGCATTTACTGCTTTCAATGATGACACCAATGGGTTGGCTGGAAAGAGTGCCCACTTACAAAGATCAACAAGAAAAGCTGAAAGAAAAAGATCTGGCCACCTATGGTTTCCTGGGCTACCCCTTGTTACAAAGTGCGGACATCCTGGTTTATAAATCAACGTTGGTTCCTGTGGGTGAAGATCAAGTTGCGCATATTGAATTGACACGTGAAGTCGCTCGTCGTTTTAATTATTTGTATGGCTCAGAAGTTAGATTTACTGAGAAGGCAGAAAGTGCAGCTAAAAAAATGGGTAAAAAGAACGCGAAACTGTACCATGAATTAAAAAAACGTTTTCAAGAACAAGGTGATCATGAAGCGTTGGAAACCGCACGAGAATTATTAAAAGCTCAACAGAATATCACCTTGTCGGATCGAGAACGTCTTTTCGGTTATTTGGAAGGTGAAGGAAAAATCATTTTACCCGAACCCCAGGCACTGTTAACTAAATCTTCAAAAATGCCAGGTCTGGATGGGCAAAAAATGTCAAAAAGTTATGGCAATACTATTTCATTGCGTGAGTCCGCGGAAAACGTAGAAAAGAAGATTAAAAAAATGCCAACCGATCCGGCGCGAGTTAGATTGACGGACCCCGGCGACCCGGAAAAATGTCCGGTTTGGCAATTACACAAGGTGTATTCAGCCGATGATGTTAAAGCGTGGGTACAACAAGGCTGCAAGGCTGGGAGTATAGGGTGTCTGCAATGCAAGGGGCCGGTTATTGAGGCGATCAACGTCGAGCTTGCACCGATACGAGAAAAAGCAGCGGAGTTTGAGGGAAACCCGAATCTGGTGCGAAATATTATTGCTGAAGGTTGTGAAGAAGCACGCACCATCACCAAAGAAACGATGAAAGAAGTACGCCAGGTTATGGGGCTGAATTACCGATGACGACAAGTGTTACAGAGCCGGTACAAACAGAAATGGTATTGGCTACCGTTAATGGTGCACCGGTGCTTAGCTTTCCTCAGGATTTATACATTCCACCGGATGCCCTGGAGGTTTTTTTAGAGGCCTTTGAAGGCCCGCTCGATTTATTACTGTATTTAATAAAACGACAAAACCTTGATGTGCTGGATATTCCCATCGCTGAAATAACCAAACAGTATATGAATTACATTGATTTGATGGGCGAGATACGTCTGGAGCTTGCTGCAGAATATCTGGTGATGGCGGCCATGCTGGCGGAAATAAAATCTCGTATGCTGCTGCCCAGACCCATAGCAAGTGATGATGAAGATGACCCTCGAGCCGATCTTGTTCGACGCCTACAAGAATATGAACGATTCAAACAAGCGGCCGAAGATTTGAATGAATTGCCGCGAATGGGCAGAGATACTTTTCCCGGAGTGGTCGCGCCGCCGGCCAAAGAATCAGAGGCTCCTTTGCCCACGGTAGAATTGAAAGACTTATTGTTTGCACTCAAAGATGTGATTAAGCGAGCAGATATGTATACCCATCATCGTATTACTCAGGAAACACTCTCGGTAAGAGAGCGAATGAGCAAAGTATTATCAATTATCAGCGCAGACTCCTTCACTGAGTTCGCTAGTTTATTTACTATCGAAGAAGGGCGCATGGGCGTTGTAGTAAGTTTACTTGCCATACTTGAACTCGTAAAAGAGTCTGTATTGGAATTGCTTCAGTCCGAACCGTTTGGCCCCATCTACGTAAAAGCAAGGCAATCTGTCAATGAATCCACAGCTACTTAAGAAAATAATTGAAGGGGCTTTGTTAGCCTCTGAAAAACCGTTGAGCATTGAACGTCTGCTTAATCTTTTTGGTGAAGATGAGGCCGTATCTCAAGAGATGATACAAGATGCACTTAGCTTGATAGAGCAGGATCATGAAGGTCGAGGCATTGAATTAAAAGAGGTCAGCTCCGGTTTTCGTATGCAAGTAAAAAAGGAATGTGCAGCCTGGATATCTCGATTATGGGACGAACGACCACAACGCTATTCCCGTGCCTTGTTAGAGACCCTAGTTTTGATAGCCTACCGGCAACCCGTAACACGCGCTGAAATTGAAAATGTACGTGGTGTGGCCGTCAGTAGCAATATTATTAAAACTTTACAAGAACGTGAATGGATTCGAGTATTAGGGCATCGTGAAGTACCGGGACGGCCTGCTCTCTATGGAACAACCCGGCAATTTTTGGATTATTTTAATTTGAAATCATTAGAAGGTTTGCCTAGTCTTAAAGAGATTGCTGATTTTGATGATATTAATTTCCCGCTTGATTTAGAGGGTGGCACGGTAGAAGAAACTCAAGAAAGACAGATCATGCCCTCAGCGAAAGCGCAAATTAAAGCGAATGAGAAAGACGTAGAAGTCGATTCGGCTGTAGAAGAAACGCCAAGCGAAGTGTCTTTAGATTCGATAGAACAAACGGTGGCCAACGGATGAGTAAAGATAAAGTTTCGTTAAAAGGCGAACGAATACAAAAAGTACTGTCTCGGCTTGGCCATGGCTCCCGCCGAGAAATAGAAGGCTGGATCAAGGAGCAACGCCTGACTGTAAATGGTAAGGTCGCGGAATTAGGCGATCGTATTATTGAGAAAGATGTTGTACGGCTTGATAAACGTCACTTACGCAGTGCGTCGTCTTCCGAAGAAGCTCACCAAACACTCATCTATAATAAACCGGAAGGGGAAATATGCACTCGTTCTGATCCAGAAAACCGGAAAACCGTATTTCAAAACTTACCAAAAACAGAGCAAGGGCGATGGATTGCGGTAGGGCGACTGGATATTACGACCATGGGGTTGTTGATCTTTACAACCGATGGTGAATTGGCTAATAAACTCATGCATCCTTCAAATGAAGTAGAGCGCGAATACGCAGTGAGAATATTAGGTCATGTTGAAACGGAACACCTTGAAACACTAACGTCAGGTGTGATGCTGGATGATGGTAAGGCTCGTTTTACCTCAATTACATTTAGTGGTGGTGAGGGTGCGAATCGCTGGTATTCCGTAACCTTAAAAGAAGGACGTAATCGAGAAGTGAGACGGCTGTGGGAGTCTCAAGGCCTAACGGTAACGCGCTTGATTCGTACTCGCTTTGGCCCTGTAACTTTGCCCAGAAAAGTGAGGAACGGTCACACTGAATTTTTAGAAAAAAAAGAGTTGAAGCTATTGTATGAGGCAGTGGGTATGACGCTTCCTGAGGACATGACAGACCGATTTAAATCAAAGGAACGTAAAACCAGACCGAATCCATATCGAGGTAAATCAGAAAAAAAACCGGTAACGAAACGCACTCTGAAGTCGAGAAGGCGCTGAGGAGACACAGAGAAACAAATTTCGAATAAATACATCGTATAAATATGTGTTAAGCGGGTATGAACATTGCCGCTATTAAAGAAACACATTGTAACCACTCAACGTGGAGCTAAAATGCCAGATCATACAACCGAAGATAGGCGTAAACATAAGCGTAAAGCTTTTGATATACAGAATAGTGAGGTTCATTTCAAATTAAAAATTAATGATGAAACCCAGGAAATTTATCAAGTTCATGATATTTCAATAACCGGGATGAGAATAAGCTTGGCTGAAGCGAAGCTTGACGTTGCACAAGAACTGACTCTTTTGGTTTCCGAGGCGGATCTCGCACTTTCTGTTGTTGCTGTTGTAAGATGGGTCGGGCCGGGTTCTGAATCGGATATTTATGAATATGGTGTTGAGTTTGATAACAGCGATATGGATTTAAATATATTATTATTTATGTATTTAAGAAAACATTTGAGTCAATTGTAATTATCAGGAGCGACTGTTGGAGTCGCTCCTGATAGAATGTGAATCCAGCTATAAACTATAAAGTCTTAGCATTGGCATTCAGGTAACTCGCAACGCCGTCGGGCGTGGCGGTCATACCTTTAGAGCCTTTTTTCCAACCAGCAGGACAAACTTCACCATGCTCCTCAGTGAATTGTAATGCATCGACCATACGTAACATCTCATCAATATCGCGGCCAAGAGGTAAATCGTTAACAACCTGGTGGCGAACAGTACCTGCTGTATCAATTAAAAAAGAACCACGAAATGCGACACGACCGTCTGGCGTTTCTACATCATAAGCTTTGCATATTTCATGAGCCATATCCGCTACGAGGGTATAACCCACTTGGCCGATGCCCCCTTTATTAATGTCTGTATTTCTCCAGGCATTGTGTGTGAAATGCGAATCTATGGATACGCCGATGACTTCTACATTACGTTTTTTAAAATCTTCCAGGCGATGATCAAAAGCAATCAGTTCAGAGGGACAAACAAAAGTAAAATCTAAGGGATAGAAAAAAAGTACAGCGTATTTTCCTTTGGTCGCCTCGGAAAAAGTATAGCTGTCAACAATAGAACTGTCGCCAAGTACGGCAGGTGCAGTAAAATCGGGGGCGGGGCGTCCTACTAATACACTCATGGTGTTTCTCCTTGTTTTTTGTGTAATTTAAATTGAGATGGTTTAATTTAGAAAATCTGTATTTGGCGGATAATACAACAGGATGACCGTCTAGTAAAACACAGCTTGCTGTGCTTGCAAACCTTATTATTGCAAGTGGAAGATGACGTTGTGATACAAGAATTTGCTATGAATAATTATTTCTTAAACGAGTTTATGAAGTAATCTGGATCGTTTGCAATAAAATATACAAAAATATGGTTTAATACGTGCCCATGCGAACAAACTTATCTTTATTTGTAGGGCTACGCTATACGCGCGCCAAGAGACGGAATCATTTCATTTCTTTTATCTCCCTTATTTCTATGCTCGGTATTGCATTAGGCATTACTGTACTTATTACTGTGCTTTCGGTGATGAATGGTTTTGAAAAGGAATTAAGAGAACGAACTCTGGGAGTGGTCTCACATATAACCATTCATGACCGAACAGGGCGACGGACAGACTGGGCGGACATCAATTCAAGCCTGGATCAATATAGTGACATTGTGGGTATTGCACCCTATGTCAGTGGGGAAGGGATGTTTTACGTTGGCTCGCGCGTGAATGGCGCGATGATACGCGGTATTCAACCTGATGTGGAGCCTCGCGTTTCAAATATAGACAATAATATGGTAGAGGGCAGCCTGACTGCTTTGCAGCCTGGCCATTACAACATCATTCTTGGTAAAGCCCTGGCTCACACGTTGGGTGCTATAGTTGGCAGTAAAGTCACATTGATGATTCCTCAAGCTAATATTACGGCCGCTGGAATTATTCCTCGCCTTAAGCGATTTACCGTCGTTGGTATTTTTGAAACGGGTACGCATATTTATGATGGTTCGCTGGCGTTGACTCATATCAAAGATGCGGTAACTCTATTTCGAATTAAAGGGCAGTTTACGGGGGTGAGGTTAAAGCTGGAGGATATGTTCGCAGCCCCTCACTTAAGCAAACAAATAAGGCAGACGTTGGGCTATGGTTATCGTGTTCAGGATTGGACACAACAACATGTCAACTTCTTCAAAGCGGTGCAAACTGAAAAAACCGTGATGTTCATTATTTTGTCACTGATTGTTGCGGTAGCGGCCTTTAATATTGTTTCGACTCTGGTCATGATGGTCGCGGATAAACGTACAGACATTGCTATATTACGTACGCTGGGTGCCACACCGAGAACAATTATGGGTATTTTTATGGTTCAAGGTAGTTTAATTGGTGTTATTGGCACGGTACTGGGTACGGCAGGCGGTGTGTTATTGGCGCTTAATGTTGAAAATATAGTGCCTGCTTTAGAGCGATTATTACATATTGATTTTCTGGCGGCCGAGGTGTATTACATTAGTGATGTACCCTCTGATCTGCGTATTCAGGATGTAATCAAAATAAGCTGTATATCATTGGTGCTGAGTATTCTGGCGACACTTTATCCGGCGTGGCAGGCCTCTCAAACGGAACCGGCTGAGGCTTTGCGCTATGACTGAAGTGTTACGTTGTGAATCTCTAACAAAAGAGTTTTCTGCTGGGGAATTGGCGGTAAAAGTACTGCAAGATATTTCCTTCAGTGTTCAAAAGGGTGAGACTGTTTCTATTATGGGGCGTTCGGGAGCAGGGAAAACCACCTTATTGCAACTGCTAGGCGGATTGGATTTGCCAACGACCGGTACGATTACCTTAGGCGGTAATAACCTTGCGAAACTGAATGCGGCAGACAGAGGCCGCTTGCGTAATAAACAAGTTGGTTTTATTTATCAGTTTCATCATTTATTACCCGAGTTTACGGCTCTTGAAAATGTGGCTATGCCATTATTGATTGGCGGATGCTCTCCTGCGGAAGCCTCTGAGCGCGCTGCACAATTGTTAACTCGTGTCGGATTGGCACCGAGATTAAAACATAAGCCGGGAGAACTCTCCGGTGGGGAACGTCAACGGGCAGCGGTTGCCCGTGCACTGGTGACCCGGCCTGCTTGTGTGCTTGCAGACGAGCCGACGGGTAATCTGGATCATGAAAGTGCCGGACACGTGCAGGAGTTAATGCTTGAACTGAACCAGGAACTAGGCACAAGTTATATCATTGTGACGCACGATCCTGTTTTGGCTGGAAAAATGCAACATCAACTTGTGTTAGAAGATGGTCGTTTGATTTAACCTAGAAAAATCAGTTGCGCCGTAGCGAGAGCACCTTATTACGCTCATTCAGTTAATTGAGAACGCTTCCTAAGCATGATCTGCCTTTTTCTTTAATTTGTCTGCCTTGATTTTTTTTCTGCGAGTTCGGCGTGTTTTTATATATTGAAAAATATGGAAACGCCAAAATACATTGACTACAAAATAGCCTAAAAAAGCACCGATGATAGCGAGGATGAAACTGCCTAATAAAAAAGGTTGCCATACTGCGACAATACCGCCTGATAACCACTCCATTGAAGGTTCAAATGAGAGGGGCTGAGCGGGCGTATGCATCACCCAGGAACCCACTTGATACGCACTATAAAAGATGGCTGGCATGGTGAGTGGATTGGTTATCCATACCAGTCCTACAGAAATAGGCAGGTTGGCTTTAAATGGAATCGCCAGACCCGCTGCCAGCAGCATTTGAAATGGAACGGGAATAAAAGCCATAAAAATACCCACAGAAAAAGCGCCGGCTACGGAACGTCTGTTCAAGTGCCAGATATTTGGATTATGTAACAGCGAACCAAAACATTGCTGCAATCGAGGGTGAGCTCGAATGGTCTCTTCATTTGGCATGAATCGCTTAAAAAAACGTTTGGGCATATATTCTTATTTTCGCCAGCTAAGGGCTGTCTTTAAATTTATTTCATATCTCGGACTTTTCGCCTTCCTGAACTGGCGATTGAAAACCCATAAATGTAAACTGAATTTTTACGGCGACTCCATAATTATAGAGCGTAACAATATACTATGTTATTGCTAGCGGCATCTTTTTTGACTGGAATAGTTATTTTTCAGCAATTAAATGTTTTGCCAAGCCTGTTGTGGGCGCTTTTATTACCTTTCGCCCTTTTTTCCCTTCTTTTTTCTAAGAAATATCAGTTTGTTGGTCTCTGCATATGTGGCTTTCTTTGGGCCTTGATTCGGGCTGATATTACGTTGTCAGAAAATCTTGATGCTGCTTTAGAAAGTAAAGAGGTTGTTGTTGAAGGTGTCGTCGCGTCCATGCCCAGACAAGGTGAGCGCAGTCTCAGGTTTGATTTCGATGTAAGCCGTCTTAGCTTCGATGACAAAGAATATGCTTCACCGGGGCGTATCAGGCTCAGTTGGTATGGTCAAACGTCTCAGCTCATACCAGGAGAATCAAGAACGTTTACTGTAAAACTGAAACGCCCTCATGGCAATTTAAACCCTGGTGGTTTTGATTATGAAGCGTGGCTCTTTCAACAACGTATACGGGCCGTGGGTTATGTTCGTGCGGAACACATTCAACAAGAACTTGAGTCACCAACACACAGACCGCGCTATGCATTGGCCCGATTTCGCCAAACGGTAACGGCTCATTTACAAACGGTACTCACCGGGCTGGAACATACGGGGATTATTATGGCGCTGGCGGTAGGAGAACGACAGAGTCTGAATAATCATGATTGGGCTGTACTCAGAGCCACGGGTACGAATCATTTGCTTGCTATTTCCGGGTTGCACATTGGCTTGGTGGCGGGCTTGGGTCTGTTATTTTTTAGCTGGCTTTGGTCAATGAGTGCGTGGTTATGTTTGCGGCTACCTGCACGGCAAGCGGGCTTGATTAGCGGGTTTTTACTCGCATTACTCTATAGTGCGTTAGCCGGCTTTGCTATTCCTACCCAACGCGCATTAATTATGTTAACGGTGTTTGTTGTAGGGAGTTTACTTAAACGCTCGATTTCTCCCGCATACTTACTTGCCACTGCATTAATAGCGGTCTTACTATGGGATCCGTTTGCCGTTATGTCCGTCGGCTTCTGGTTGTCCTTTGCCGCAGTGGCATTGTTGATCTATGGCATGTCAGGTCGATTGGCGGTGCGTTCCTGGTGGTGGCGCTGGGGTTGGGCTCAGTGTTTGTTGGCTGTTGGCCTACTGCCATTTTTATTATTTATGTTTTTTCAGGTCTCCCTGATTGCACCCTTGGCTAATATTATTGCCGTGCCCTGGATGTCTTTTTTGGTGGTGCCCTTAGTTTTATTTTCCACACTGGTTTCTTTTCTCTTTAATGATCTCGGGGTCGTTTTATTTACGATTACCGATTGGTTCATTGCGGTTCTTTGGCACACCCTTGAGTTTATGGCCGCATTACCCATGGCACAGTGGACGCAGCATGCACCTCCTGTTTGGGCGTTGTTATGTGGGGTTGTTGGTACGGTGTGGCTGATCGCCCCCAAGGGTATTCCGTTACGCTGGATCGGAGTTATTTGGCTTTTGCCATTACTGATAGTGGTTCCTGATCGACCGCTTAAAGGTCAGTTTGAAATGACTTTACTCGATGTTGGCCAAGGACTGTCGGCGGCTATCATTACGCGCAACCATGCATTGGTTTATGATGTTGGTGTTAGTCTGGGCGATAACTTTGACATGGGTCGTCAAGTCGTCGTCCCATTTTTGCAGTATCGCGGCCTATCTACGCTTGATGTTGTCGTGGTGAGTCACGGCGATAATGACCATATTGGGGGATTGAACTCCGTTATTGAAGCGATTGATGTACAACGCTTACTGACCAGCGTCCCCCAGAAAATTGACAACTTTAAAGCAGAGCATTGCGCTCAACAAAGTTGGACATGGGACGGTGTTTATTTTGAAATACTTCATCCAGAAAGTGCAAGTACACACTGGCAAGGTAACAACGCATCTTGTGTCTTGCGTATCTCTGCTGGTGACGATAGCGTTTTATTAACGGGGGATATAGAGCAAGCCGCAGAGCTGAGTTTGGTGGCGAGATTAAGAGATGATTTATCTACGGATATATTGGTAGCCGCGCATCATGGGAGCAAAACATCATCAACCATCGCATTTGTTGATACCGTACAAGCCAAAATAGTTCTGTTTCCTGTGGGCTATCGCAATCGTTGGAATTTCCCAGCCACAAAAATTGTTGATCGTTTTACCGCAACCGGTGCTCAAGTTTATGACACCGCACAAGAGGGTGCGATTAGTCTACTATTAGGCGATACGATAAATGATGGATTTAATCCTAAAAGTTTTCGCGATACCAGCCGTTATTATTGGCATTGAGTTGAGTAAGTTAGATTGTAGCTGGATGCGTTGCTTGAACCGGAATTAATCCATCTAAATTTAATTGGTAATTATTTAAACTGGATTTTTCCAGTTTCAACAAGGAAGGTGACAGACAGTGTTTGAATTTCTACAAGCGGGTGGCTTGTTAATGGTCCCGATACTTTTGTGTTCGGTTGCTTGTTTCGCAATTATTGTCGAACGTTTTTGGTCCTTGAATAAAAAAAGAATTTGTCCTGATGGTTTAGTCGCTCAAGTCTGGCAATGGGCTAAAGCGGGTCAATTAGACGGCAAACGCATTGCTTCGTTACGAGCCGAGTCTCCACTAGGCCGTGTGTTGGCGGCGGGGTTGGTTAACCTGCATCAAGACCGCGTGGTTATGAAAGACGCTATTGAAGAAACCGGTCGTCACGTAGTCCATGAGCTAGAACGCTTTTTAAATACGCTGGGTACGGTCGCCATGATTACCCCCTTGCTGGGATTGCTGGGTACGGTGATTGGTATGATTGATGTGTTCGCCGTTATTACAAGCGCAGGTGTGGGCAATCCTACCTTATTAGCGGGAGGCATTTCCAAAGCTCTTCTAACAACAGCCGCAGGATTATCGGTGGCTATTCCCAGTTTAATGTTCCATCGACATTTCGAAAGAAAAATTGACGAGATCGTGGTAACCATGGAGCAGGAAGCGCTGAAAATGGTCGAGGTATTACACGGTGAGCGCGATAAAGACAATGCAGGAGGCAAAAAATAGTGCGTATGCGAGCGTCTCGAAGGAACAAACCTGACGTTAATTTAACACCGCTTATTGATGTTGTTTTTTTGTTACTGATTTTTTTTATGGTCTCAACAACATTTAATAAACAATCAGAAATTACTATTGAGTTACCCGAAGCAAGCAACAGACCCGTAGCCGAAAAGGAATTACCCATAGATTTAACAATAGATGCGGCTGGCGTTTATTACGTCAATGACAAGCAACTTATAAATACACAGCTGGATACCTTGATGAGAGCATTACAAGAAGCCAGCAAAAACAACACGGATACGCCACTTATTATCAATGCAGATGGAACAACATCGCATCAATCCGTAGTTATGGCCATGGATGCAGCACGACAGGTAGGTTTATTGCGTTTGTCTATAGCAACAAAAGCGACAAAGCAATAGGGAGGCTGGGAATCGTTATTTACAGACAAGGCTTGGGTAAGTCGAAATATGATTTTTAATATTAGTGCTTGACACACAGTAACCAAACTGGCTGAAAATTGTTCGACATGTTGTGATCCGAGCCGTTTTGGGTGTATGTTTCCACCGTGAAAACGAATATAACGAACGATCCACTGGCAATAAGAAGGCTAATTTGTAACTACTCAGCGTGTTTATATTTTGCTTCAGATTAAGGCGTTTTCGCACGGAAAGAGGGCGCATATAGAAATATGTAACCGATTGAGTACGAAAACAACACCGATACTGGAGCAAAAGATGAATACGCTGAGTAGTTACGCTAATTTTTGCCCTCTTTTTTGGGGTTGACTCGCCTGTATGCGGTGTGTGAATAGCGATAAAAAAGGCCTTATGAACATGAAAAAAACCAATCGAGCTTATATCACTACCATTTTCAGCGCATTACTGCTCACTGCCTGTGGT
>UOFO01000093.1_pt1 | contig 28866 bp, 24 predicted proteins | sample 1988801 | NCBI WGS metagenome assembly UOFO01 (sample SAMEA4712195, study PRJEB27164) | hydrothermal vent metagenome | biome: marine basaltic hydrothermal vent biome; feature: marine hydrothermal vent; material: mineral | place: Pacific Ocean | collected 2011-06-14/2011-07-23 | depth 1719 m
GGTTCTGAATCCAGGCTTTTCTCAAATTGCAAAAGCGAAGGGAATTTAAAACCAAAAACCGCCAGCCCCGACATAATACAATCCGCCCAGCTGTAGGGTGACGAACAAGCTCTGAAGGTTTCACGATTCAAACCCCGTCGAACGGAGGATAATAATCCATCCCCGGATAAAAACTTACGAGATAACCCCACGACAACTCCGTTTTATGCACATTGAAAGAATAGAGTTTACGAAACTTTTATTTTGAATGCACCTGAAATCCTGTATTTATATGGGTTTCAGCGAGAGGCGGGAATTGCTGTAGAATGACTAAGATTAATCCATAAAATATTCCGTTCAAATCTTATATACTGCTCTAAAAGCTTCTGCGCCTAATTTTTTATGCAACGATAGGGTTTACGCCCATCATCGGAGGGGAATGGAATTCTGAATATGAAAAAACTCTTTAAAGTTATCGCTATAACATTCGCTAGCCTTATATCCTTGGTACTTATCGCAGGCTTGTTGCTGACCGTTTTTTTCGACCCCAATGATTACAAAAATGACATTCGTACAATAGTTAAACAAGAAGCAGGGCGTGAACTAGTGATCCATGGCGATTTAAGCTTATCCAGGATGAAAGTCTGGCGAAAATAAGAGACATCCCCCTTGCTCTTAAAAATAGGTGGCACCTTCACAGAACCCACCTACAAACTCGACATTCGAAAAGCATTAGAAGCTAAAGCCAAACAAGCGGCAAAAAAGAAACTTAAAAAAATAAAAGAGCAACAAAAGGAAAAACTGAAAAAGAAAATCGATGAAAAATTGAAAGATAAAATCGACGATGAGTTAAAAGACAAATTAAAATCTTTATTCAAATAAGAAGAAAATATGAATATCAGTACACCATTACTCAACTGGTTTCACCAACATGGTCGCCACAATCTTCCTTGGCAACAAAATCCCACACCGTATCGCGTATGGGTTTCAGAAATAATGTTACAACAAACACAAGTTGTCACAGTTATCCCTTATTACGAAACCTTTACGCAGTGTTTTCCTGATATCGCAACACTTGCCAAAGCACCCGCGGATGATGTTTTGAAGCTCTGGTCTGGCTTAGGTTATTACGCTCGTGCGCGCAACCTGCACAGTGCAGCACAAAAGATAGTCGCTCAACATAACGGATTATTTCCGACAAAATTAGATGAGGTTGTCGCTTTACCCGGAATTGGCCGCTCGACGGCAGGGGCTATTTTATCGCTGGCTCTGAACCAATCCCACCCCATTCTTGACGGCAACGTTAAACGCGTACTTGCTCGTATTCATGCCATTGAAGGATGGCCAGGAAAAAAGGCCATCGAAAACAAATTATGGACCTTAGCAGAGCAACACGTCCCAGCAAAAAATGCAAAACACTATACTCAAGCCATTATGGATTTAGGTGCCACAAACTGCACCCGCAGAAACCCCAGCTGCGCGTCCTGTCCGCTTGCTCAATGTTGTATTGCTTATCAACAACAAATACAAGAACAATTGCCTACTCCTAAAACACCCATAGAGCGCCCGGTACGCAGCACAACCTTTTTAATGCTTCATAATTCAGACAATCAAATACTCATGGAAAAACGACCCCCTGTCGGTCTCTGGGGTGGGTTATGGTGTTTTCCAGAAGAAGCCTCACCGCTACCCCATGAGCTAATCAAAAACATCAACAAAAAAGAGACTTGGTCTGGTTTTCGGCATACTTTTTCTCATTTCCATTTAGATATTACGCCAATTTTAGCCCGCGTAAAAAATTACGATAACTACGTGGCTGAAGATGAGTACGCTTGGTATAATATAGAAACAGCTCTCGGCTTGGGATTAGCAGCACCAACAAAAAAACTGCTGATCCAACTACAAAATACAAATGGAGAATAATATGTCACGCAACGTACAATGCGTAAAACTCGACAAAGAAGCAGAAGGCCTTGAGTTTGTACCCTACCCAGGCGAACTAGGGGAAAAAATCTTCGCTAATATAAGCAAAGAAGCATGGAAACTATGGCTAGGCCACCAAACCATGTTGATTAACGAATACCGCCTGTCAACCATAGACCCCAAGTCCCGTGAATTTTTAGAAACTGAAATGGACAAGTTTTTATTTAGTAAAGAAGGTGGCACCACACCTGAGGGCTTCGTCCCACCACCCAGCACTTGATCTTATGTTTTCAGACCATGGAAGGTAGCTTTTCAGGAACTATAACGCTACGGGTATAGTATCTTGATGTTCAAAAATTTAGCGATTTTCGAGACGATTGTAATCCAATAGACCAGGTGACAACGGTGTGCTTTTTCTAAAAGCCAGATGAATAGCATCGCTCTTCTGCCAAAACTCCTGGTCTGTTCGCCTGACGCCATAGGAATCAAGAAAATTTCCATAATCCGTCTCTAACTCAAGACTGCCTATCACGCTGACGAAGTCACTAAGCTGACTCTCATCGACAACGTAAAATGCATTTGGGTACGCACCGATAAAGCCGGGAATCACCGAGAGCGTATCCTTATTGGGCAATCGATTCTTATGCTCTTTGAACATTGAAGTCATGTTCGAATGTGCACGGTTATTCAAAATGGTTACGTACTGATCGCCTGATGATGCTGTGATTCGAACAAATGCAACCTCAGGCATCAGGGTAACTGACTTACCCTTGAGAAGATGAAGCCGATCTAACTCTATGCGTATATTCCGATTATTGATTGCCGACATAGTGTACTTTTTCGGCAGTACCTTATCCAGACGTTGCGCAAGCATTTCGAACAACTCCAGTTTCTCGTCATCGCTGCGGTAATCAATAGAAGTAACCAACATTTTCTCAAAACTCGGCAATGTTAGATAGGTTTTGATCTCATCGTCAGCGCTCTGGTACCACAAATCACGCTCGCGAACTTGAGCAGATTCTGGCAACAAGAGTAGAAAATTTTCCTCACTTTCCATGCGTAAAAAATCCATGTACAGGCGAGTGACCAACTGATGCCCAATATTTCCATAGGGATCATAGCCTGCAACCAAAAGATAATGAATGCGCTCAAGCAGTGAGTAATCGATCAACCAGGCGGTTTTCGGTGTCTGGCCAAGCAACCCTTTCTCAACCGTCGCGCTGTCGAAATGCCTGAATATAGTCAACGCAGCATTTTCATTGACCCCATCGCCGTCCCAAACAAGCTTCAGATTAATCTCGGCCGACTCGCCAAAATTCTCCGCGAGAAATCGATCTTTTGCGGCCAACATTTCTTTCTGTTGCTTTTTATATTTTCGCCAGTGAGCAATCGGCCGGTAAATGTCGATACTGGCTGCAGGCAATTCGAGATGCATTCCCTGCTTAACAAGAAACTCTTCATAAATTTCCAACTGTGGCTGTTCCGGCTCAGTGAAAAACACCCAAAAATTATCGTTGATTACATCGAGCGCTACCTGTCCTCGGCATACTGTCCCTTTGATAAAACCCATGATGGTATATTGAGCCTCGTCGAGCATGAATTCGTATCGGGACTGAATCGGTAACGCATAAAATGTCTGAAATGGATTGGATGCAAACTTATCTTCATACGACGGCAATTGCTCAACGTCATACTGCTTTTCAACAAACAGTGAATGCCAACGTTTCATACGCTGATCATCGAGCGAGTAGGGCATATGCGTTTTCGCAACGATGCTACTCCGCATTTCCTGGAATCTGTAGTAGACGCGCTCTACCTCAGGGTCATTGTACGGGCGACGAGTTGCTATCAACCGGATGGGCTCTCCAGAAGGCGTTGCCGATCGTACCAAGGTAAAGAATTTACGACCATCAACATCAGGAAAATTTAAATGAGCAAAATATAAATGTTCAAAGATGTAACGACTTACCAGCTGTTCTTTAAGAGAGTCTCCATTAAAAAACTTTTCCCAACGCTCTATAGACTCCAGGTATTCGGATGGCATAGAAGGGCGAATGGTATAGAACGCACCCTGCTCAAGCCAACGCTTCAAAGTATCCTGCTCTACCGTCGGCAAGCCGGGCAAGGCATAGGGCATGCCCCAATAAGGATGTTTTTTAGCAAATCTATCAAAGGTCTCGGACTTTGCACAAAACTGTCGTTGATTTAACGACAGATCGAAATTGTCGGAAAGACGCTTTATATTCGGCAACGGATTCTGCTCTTTTAGCTGCAGGGAACGGTACATTACACCGGCCTCACGATTCACCTCTGGTGTGTCCGCATACTCGTTGAGCACGGGATGAAATTCCTTCGTTCGCCATTGCACTACTGATTGAGCATCTTCAAACAACCGAGTTAACGGCGCAGCAGTCAGTCGCATAGATTTATACACCTTTGCCGCCGAGGCACCTCGCTCAATACCTTCAATGGAACTCATATTCAACTGACAAGGTGCATCGAAGCAAGCGTGGCACACGACGCATCGCTGATCCAGAACAGGCTTAACTTGCGTCCAGTAATCAATGGTATTGGGCGGAAGTATTTCAACAGCTCGCTCCCGAGGCTCGGCCTTGCCGTACCGCTGTTCGAATTGCATAGTGCCAATAGCCGCACAGCCGCTGACGAAAAAAATCGCAGCCAGCCAGTATGCTTTTTGGGGGGCATCATTTCCAAGTCTCGTTTCATAGGTATACCCATAGCGTTTGAGATTTAGGTTTAAGTGTGCTTCATATTTCCTTCATGGCAAGGCGAAATAACACCTAAACCTTAATCATCACGGGCATATACCCTCAATCAGAAATATTACATGACTTAACAGCGCGAAGAATCCCACGAAAGTACTGTCGTCAAGTGGATCGCTATAGCGCTGATTTTCGCAATCAGTTTAATCAGATACCACCGATGCTTACCCCCCTCGTTCTCCTTGACGTATATTGACTAGCTGGCCATTTTCAAAAGTAATTATGCGTAAAAACCGAGTAGGACCAAAATTATATGTCCATTCGTCGACAATAATGGTAGTACGTCGATTAATACCTTTTACACTATCCACCCGATATTCTTCACGGGAATCTTTGAAATAAGGTTCACCACATTTAAACATAATTTCCGTTTTACTATTACGAAGTTTCAACTCATCAGGCCTACAAGGCTTTTTTGGATAAGTTGTATTAAATCCATAGTTACCTAAATCAATGGACACTAAGCTTCCGTTTTCAAAATTTAAATAACGAATTAACATTCGAGGCCCTCGATTATAAACCCATTGCTCCCTAGTTATTTTAGCGATCGCAAATGAACTATTTTCAGGCCAAAGTTCTGATTCAGAGTATTCTCGCCAACTGGATTCACCACATTTTCTAAACACCTCAGCTTTAGAGTTTCCAGTTAAAACTAATTTTTGGCCGCATCTAAACGATCCCGCTAATGAAATAGTTGCGCCTAAGACGAGGAAGAGTAGTACACAACACACTATGAATATATTAATTTTCTTCATGGGTTATACCCTAATATGGTACAGATTAGCTGTTTGTAAAGCAGTACAGGTCAGAATAAAAATAACTATACCGACTAATATTTTATTATTCTGAATCTGTACTGTTTTCAGTGTGCCAATTACTCTATGTATCTGTCAACCAATGAGGCACAACATGAAAAAAGAAACACAAGGGATGCTGATATACTCATAGCGCTTGAGATTTAGGTGTTATCACGCCCATCTGCACCTCATTTTTGCTTTTCCCTCAATCGAAAAATACTCACATGCAGTCGTCACTCGGGAAAAACAAATCTAAGGTACATCTAGACGCACTAACACCTAAATTCAAAACGCCATGGGTATAGGTTTTGCGGGTGTAGTAAATTTGCTTTAATTTTTCCCGCGACTCGTTATGCCATCACGTATTTTGACCCAGTGTTTGTGGGGCTTGGCCGATCCGTGATTGCGGCGTTGGTGGCGGGTGTATTGTTGTGGGTATTCAATGTGCCTATTCCAACAAGAGCTTAAAGGCGTGGTGATTCGTCCAGCTTATTTCACCCCGCTGCTTGGTTTTCGTTCTTTAGCTGTTTCTCCGAGTTGTTGATTACGACTGGTCTTTTAGGAAGCGAAAGCGCTCAAGATCTTGATCGAAGGTAGTTCGAATGTGACTTTGCTCTTTTTTCTTTTTGGATATGAAGTTTTTGTAGTCGAAAAGTTGTGCTTTGGCTATTTTTAATTGCCTCAAAATCTTTTTCTCATTATCATGTTCTTTCGCATCGATTGTAAGTTGATCAATTGTTTTGTTTAGTAATCGAATGTTATTTTCCGTAAGACGTATAGTACCGGCAAGGGTAGCTATTCTGCGATCTTTAGTCCGAGTGAGATCTTTTTCCGTCAGATAAGTGTCTAACAAAATACGGTCAGATTCATCGATAATACTTTTTCTGGCCAAGCGCTCCTTGTCTAAACGTTCTGCTTCGTCTTTTTGTTCTTGCGCTATGCGTAGTTCTTCTTTTGTTTTTGCTCGTTTATGCGCAATAGTTACCCGCCCGGTGTTGGATATTTCCTCGTGTTGTTCTTTGACATACTCAGCTGGAATCGCATCACCAAAATGAGTATTGCCCTCTTTATCAACCCATTTAAATAAATTTGCTCCGTAGACGCCAGGCGAGATAGCAAGGATAAGAGAGAGCAAAAATACAGTTTGATTTTTATTTGCCATGCGGGCCGTCCATATGTTTTATATGTTAAGAGACTACTCTTAGAGTATCGGCACAGCGAAAAAGCACTATAGTTTTTAACACCCGTATTGTGAGCGATAGCGTTCAATGGCCTGAGCGGTATCTTTGTGTTCTGAGTTTTCATCCAGATAATTTAGTAGCTGTTCTAGTGTCACAATACTGTTGACAGAAATTTTATAAGTTTCTTCAATTTCTTGAATGGCGGAGGTATCACCCTGCCCCTTTTCCTGGCGATCCATAGCGATAAAAACAGCGGCAGGGGTAGCCGAATGTTCTTGAATTATCTCGATAGACTCTCGGACAGATGTGCCCGCAGAAATAACATCATCAATAATAAGCACTTTCCCATTGAGTGGCGCACCGACAATAATACCGCCTTCACCATGATCTTTTGCTTCTTTGCGGTTGAATGAATAGGGGACGTTGCGGCTATGATGATTGGATAAAGCAATGGCTGTAGTAACGGCGAGCGGAATGCCTTTATATGAAGGGCCAAATAAAGTATCAAATTCCAGCTTTGCGTGCTCAATGGCCGAAGCATAAAACTGTCCCAGTTTGCCGATACTTTCTCCCGTGTTGAATAGACCGCTATTGAAAAAATAGGGACTGACTCGGCCTGACTTAAGCGTGAATTCGCCAAAGCGTAACACCTTGGTTGCGATAACAAAGTCGAGAAATTCTCGCTGGTAAGGTTGCAGGCTCATAGATATCTCCTTAGAGTAATAATGGCCTGATTATACATGGATAAAACGTTTTATTACGATTCAGTTACGGTTTCTTCAAGTTCATTTTTTATGTTGGCTGAGTTTGTTTGTTGAGTCGTATTATCTGAGTGTTCCATATGCCCAATAAGTTGCTTATGAATGCTCTCAAGCTCTGTGAATCGCTCAGCAACTACAGCGTATTGTTTTTCTACAGTGATAATATTTTTGCTTAGCGTGTCTTTGCTATCACTAATTTTACAAAGTGTTTCAAGATGTTGTTCCAGCATTTGTTTATGAATAGCTATTTGCCCCATAAGGGGGCTCATGATGTTTTTGAACCAGGCTTCGGCTTCCACATTCGCGCGAAAAAAGACTTCTCGGGTATGGCTAACTAATAAGACAAAGAATTTTTTTACGACAAAATTTTGTTCGGTCATGGTCGTAATTGGACTGTTGCGAAAATCATCCGCTTTTTTCGAAAGCATGGTTAGATGTTTAATATAAGGATCAACAGTGAATTTTTTGAACTGCATTTCAGGTAAACCATGATCTTTATGAAATTTTTCATAAATAGATTCTATAACCTCGTGTGTCTCTTCCATTTGGCGGAAAACAATCTGCATAGTTTCATTGATACTGGCGAAAAATACCGTAATTCCTTTTTTTAAACCTATTGTTGTCCAGCTTTCAGTCATGTCTTTTCGGGTTTTAGCAACGAGGTAGTCAAATGCATCAAGGCTCAATTCATTCATTACGGAGTTAGAATATTGCACGACCAAACGGCGACTGGATTGCATGTGTTTCATATTTTCGTTATACGCGACCTGTTGTTGACGCGTTTTTTGCGTGAGATGTTTAATAACATCGCCATTTTTGCCTGTTGCTCCAAAATAGGAGTCTCTTTGGCTTGTAAGTTTATCCAGCCGAGTACGTAGCAAACTCTCATGATTTTCTATCATACTGCCAATTACATTAAGAACCTTATTACCAATAATTTCTTGTTTATAGGGAATGATTTCGTCGGCCAAATGAGATTCAATTGTGAGTATGCGGCTTTTTTCCAATAGTTTATTATCGTGTCTGGATTTTGCAACCAGAGCTTTTTGTGCGGACACGGGTAAAACGTTCGCGGCATCAATATTAAGCAGTTCAGCTGTAACTCGGACTTGCTGATTTATAGCAGCGTCAATTTCTTCTTCGGTTTTCATTTCATCCCAAAGTGTATCGATTTTATTCAATGCGGCAATGATGGTCTTGGGATTGCGAGTATCGAGCAGGTCTTGAATATGCATGCGCCAAATATCAAGATCACTTTTAGTGACCCCCGTGTCGGGCGCCAGAACAAATACGATTGCTTGTGCCGCAGGTAACATGTTCAATGTTAATTCGGGTTCAGTACCCAATGCGTTAAGTCCTGGTGTGTCCAAAATAACCAGACCCTGCTTGAGCAGCGGGTGCGGAAAGCTGATAATAGCGTGTCGCCAAACTGGAATTTCAATTTCCGAGGGCGGATTAGCGCTGTTGTTATGCATGGATTCATCGTACAACGCCAGTGCTTTAGCTTCTGCAATAGGCACCATTTTGGACTTAACGACTTCTTGCAAAGAATGAGCTAAATTGTCGGCGGATCCAATGTCCAATGAAAAAACTGTCCAAGCATTAGAGTCACGCTTCAAATCAGCGATATGATCGTCTTGGGATCTTGTTTCGATAGGTAATAACTTGATGTAGGCACCCGGAGCATCCGCGTCATACAATAACTCTGTGGGACACATCGTCGTACGACCCACCGTAGAAGGTAATAACCGGCGTTTATAGTCCGCAAAAAAAATAGCGTTAATGAGTTCTGTTTTGCCGCGTGAAAATTCGGCAACAAAAGCAATAGTGAGCTGATCAGAGCGTACGGATTCCAAAGCATCAAAGATTTTTAAGTCCGACTCTGCGGAGTCAAGTTTGGTAGCGTTTAGCCAATCTTGATATTTTTGAATAATAGTGGTGAGTTCGAATTTCCAGCGAACCAACTCTTCTATTTGAATTTTGAGACGATCCTCGCCCATTCTCTTTTTTGCCCCTAGTTTTAAATACGCACGACATAACTTAATCATCTTAAATTGCCGTTTATTTCTGCTTAAAGTTTTATGGCTCAGAACAAGAAAAACGTCAATTGTTTATCGGATGAAAATGATTCATCTTTAGGGTTAGCTGAAGATATTTGGGTTATATTGTGACGAAAAACCATTGCCAGAGGTGGACCATGGTAAACATAGGCAAGCGAGGGTGAGGCATCCCTCGCTACTTTTTGTTTTCTACCCCACTACTCGTGCCAAATGCTCAATAGGTAGAATAATCAACATTTTTAATAACTGAATCACTAAAATTACGACTAGAGGCGAAAGATCAAGACCGCCTATGGCTGGGATGACACGTCGTGCAGGACCCATCACCGGTTCGGTAATAGTCTGTATCAAGGACATAATTGGGTTGTGCGACCCTGGGTTAATCCAACTGACGATAATTTGTATCAGAATGGCGAAGAGAAAAACATTTAAAAAGAGAGAGAGCAGTTCAGCGATGGATTGGAAGAAGAGCTGGCCAATCCCAGCATTCTGGCCGCTAAGGGTGACAATTATAAATAAGGTTAGCATTTGCAGAATAAGCATTAAGACGATAGCAGGGAAATCTATGCCACCAAACCCAGGGATGACGCGTCTCATTGGCTTCAGGGTGGGGTTCGTGATTTTGACTAAAGCCTGTGCAAGTGGATTATAAAAATCAGCCCTCAGCCACTGCAACATAAAACGCAACATGATAGCCAAAACATATAATCCGAAAATTGTTTGAATGATAAAAATGACAGGATTGGTTAAATAAGAACTGTCCATTAATGTTTTTCTCCTGTAACTTCTGCAAGTTCTTTGGCGCGGTGTTGAGCAGCGGTTAATGCCTGCTGGAACAAATTATTAATATTTCCATTGTTTAATACATTGAGTGCAGCAGCGGTTGTACCTCCCGGTGACGTGACTCTTTGTTTTAAGGTTGCGGCAGATTCCGAGCTTTCAAGCGCCATTTTAGTTGCACCGTAAGCCGTTTGCAGCGTCAATGAGCGGGCTATTTCTGCAGATAAGCCTAATTCCACCGCTGCTTTTTCCATAGCTTCGATGACCTGAAAAAAATAAGCAGGACCGCTTCCTGAAACCGCCGTAATGGCGTCCATGAGAGCTTCATCGTCTACCCACACAGTAATGCCTACCGAGTTCATTATCGCCTCTGCGGACTTTTTTTGTGCGGATGAGACGGAGTCAATCGCATACAAACCGGTGGCACCACAGCCAATTTCCGTTGGTGTGTTCGGCATGGTGCGTACGACAGGAACGTGCTCGCCCAAGAGCTGGGTCAATAATGAGGTTGGAATGCCTGCAGCAATGGAAACAATTACCGGCGATTTTTTGGGTAAAGAGGCACTCAGCTCTGAACATACCACGGGGATGATTTGAGGTTTAACGGCCAGAACTACAAGGTCGGCGTATTGCACGGCATCACTGTTGTGCGCTGTAGTTTGCACGGCAAACTGTTTGACAAGCTCATTCCGTCTTGCGTCACTGGACTCAGCAACCAAAATATTGCTTGGGCTAAGGCCTTGTTTGACGAGGCCAGCAATCAATGCCGCGGCCATATTACCGCCACCAATAAATGATATTTTCGTAGGAATCATAAGTTTAAAATAGAATAAAAGTCGTAGTGTACCTTAGATTTAGCGCATTTCGACCTATTTATTCCGTGAACCAAAGATAGCCGTGCCTATTCTCAGAAGGGTAGCACCTTCCGCGATAGCCGCTTCCATATCATTAGACATACCCATGCTTAAGGTGTTGAGATTAAGTCCGGCGTTATTTAAAGACTCGGCAGCGCAACGTAGAGATGCAAATTGTTCACGTTGCTGTTCAAAGTTATCTGTTTGCTGTGGGATCGCCATTAACCCTTTTAGTTGTAAGCGAGGAAGTTTCTCTATCTGAAAGGCGAGTTCATTGAGCTGGTTAACCGTAATTCCGCCTTTCGAGGCTTCATTGTTGATATTAACTTGAATGCAAACTTTTAAAAGCGGCGCATGCTCGGCTCGTTGATCATTGAGGCGCTGTGCATGTTTAAAGTGGATTAAAGTGTGAACCCAGTCAAAATGTTTGGCAATAATGTTGGTTTTGTTTGATTGGAGGGCACCAATAAAATGCCAGCTTAAATTTGACGATTCCAGTTGGCGTATCTTCGGAACAGCCTCCTGCAGATAATTCTCAGCAAAATGCTGCTGACCCCATTGAGTTAATGTGTGAATAGGTTCCACAGGCCAGGTCTTACTCACCGCCAGCAGTTGGATCGTGGATACATCCCGTCCGTATTTTTGTGCTGCAACCGCAATTCGTTCTTTGACCATTCGGTAGCGATGTTCAAGTTCACTCATTGATATTATTATCCTTTTTTTGTATGCATATACATTAATTCTTTCGGGAGCTTACTTAAGAGCAACAACAACTAAAGTAATTGCCAGAAAGGAAGATAACCTTAGGAGTACTTACAGCAACCTAATATGAATTAAAAATAAATATTTATTATGCAAACCAAACTCGATGATGAAAATAAACACGCGATTGACCAGTTTTTAAAATATACGATTAAACGCAACTTCCCTAAAAAGCGTCCTGTCATTTTGCCTGGTGATACACCAGACAGTCTGTTTTATATTATCTCAGGGTCCGTATCCGTTATCGCTCAAAGCGAAGACAACCATGAAATTGTTTTAGCTTATCTGAATGCCGGTGATTTTATTGGGGAAATGGGTTTGTTCATCATACCCGATCAACGTAGCGTTACAATCAGAACACGTACCGAGTGTAAAATTGCGGAAATCAGCTATACAAAGCTCAACAAATTATTTATCAATGAATTAAAAAACGAATATGCAAGCATTCTGCATGCCGTAGGCATGCACTTGTCAAAACGCTTGCTTGCCACAAGTAAAAAAGTAACACAGTTAGTTTTTGTTGATGCTGCAGGTCGCGTAGCCAGAACATTACTAGATCTTTGTGAGCAGCCCGATGCTATGTCTCACCCTGACGGAACACAGATTCGTATTTCAAGACAAGAGATTGCGCGTATTGTAGGTTGTTCTCGTGAGATTGTTGGTCGAATTCTTAAAGATATGAATGAAGAAGGGCTTATTGAAGCCTCCGGAATGACGATTGTGGTGTACCATCAAAGATAACTTAAGCGGCTGTAAATAAATCTATAAAATCATCTATGGATGTTTTTTCAAAAGCATTATGATCATTAAAATAAGCGAGCAAACGATCTGTTGCATGCGGAGTTAACGTATCTTGTATCGCATTCCTAAATTTGTTTTTCAGAGGTTGATAAGCTTCAGTACGCCGAACTCGATGACCTAATGGAAAAAAAACTTCAATTTTTTCTGTACTTGACCCATCTGAGAAAAATACTTGTACCGAGTTGGCAATGGCACGTTGCTTTGGGTCAAAATAAGCCGTGGTGTATTGCTTGTTTTCTTTAACCGTCATAATAGCGCGAAGTTTATCTATTCTCGGGTCAGCCGCTCGACTGTCTTCGTAGTCAGATGCACTTAAACTGCCAAAGAGTAAGCCTATTGCGACCATGTACTGCAGACAATGATCTCGGTCAGCGGGATTATCCAGGTCGCCAGTTTTATCAATGATGGTTACCCCCGCTTGCTGTGTTTCGATTACAACTGAGCAAATTTCATCGAAGCGATTCGCTATATCTCTGTGTAATTGAATCGCCGCTTCAATGGCAGTTTGTGCGTGAAACTCGGCGGGAAAGGAAACTTTAAATAAAATGTTCTCCATAACATAACTGCCCAATGCTTCATTTAATGTCACCGTTTTCCCGTTAAACAACACCGCTTCAAAGCCCCATTTTTTAGCTGTTAGTGCCGAGGGGTAACCCATTTCATCGGCCAAGGCCCAAAATGCATGTTGCACTCCTCGGCGAGTTGCATCACCTGCAGCCCAACTTTTTCTTGAGCCGGTATTCGGGAAATGGCGATAGGTACGTAGCGCAGCGCCATCTAACCAGGCATTCGATACCGCATTAATTATTTGCGCTTTTGAACCGCCTAACAGGGCGGTAGTCACCGCCGTAGTTGCAATACGCACCAACAACACATGATCCAAGCCTACTTGATTAAAACTATTATCCAAGGCCAGAATACCCTGAATTTCGTGAGCCTTGATCGCAGCACTCATAAGATCTTTACATGTAATTACGGTATCAGGGTTGACTCTTTGCAGATGTTGGGCAACAGCGAGTATGCCACCGAGGTTATCCGATGGATGCCCCCATTCGGCGGCCAACCAGGTGTCATTAAAGTCCAGCCAACGTATCATGGTACCGATATTAAATGCAGCTTGAACAGGATCCAGAATATAATTTGTGCCCGGCACACGGCAACCATCAGGAATATCATAACCCGCGACCACTGGCCCCAATAGTTTCTGACAAGCCGGATATTGCAAAGCCTCTATGGCACAGCCCAGGCTATCCAGTAAACAATAACGCGCTGTGTTGAAGGCTTCCTCTGAACCTACTTCTGGCTTCATTGCATAATCGGCAAGGGTCGCCAATAAGTTATCAGGTGCGGGTCTTGCTGCTGAATTTACATCCATATAATACTAATTCCTTTTTTCCAGCGAAATATAGTCCCGTTCAGCATAACCAATATACTGTGCAGCAGGCCGAATTAATGCGTTATTTTCGCGCTGTTCGATGACATGCGCGGCCCAGCCTACCATTCTGGAACAAACAAAAAGCGGCGTATACAGCGCAATATCAATACCCATATAGTAATAAGCCGTCGCACTGTAAAAATCGAGATTGGGAAACAATTTTTTTTCTTGCCACATCGTCGCTTCTATTTGCTCAGAGAGCGCGTAGAAACGCTCATTCGGGTGCCCTTTGGACAAACGAGATGAACAGGATTTAATAACTTCATTTCTTGGGTCGCGCTCACTATAGACACGATGACCAAAACCCATTATTTTTTCTTTACGCGATAAAGCATTTTTGATCTCTTGCTCCACATCCGTCACTTCGTCCATACGCCGCACAAGCAACATGGCGGCCTCATTAGCACCGCCATGTAATGAGCCTCTCAAGGTACCAATCGCGGTAGTAATAGTAGAATAAAAATCCGACAATGTAGAAGCGGTAACCCTTGCTGCAAAAGTAGAGGCATTAAATTCGTGTTCCGCATACAAAATCAAAGAAACATCAAGTGCTTTAATCTCTTCTTCAGTAGCCTCTTCACCTTTCAAAGCACCGAGGATAAAAGAGGCCATAGTGTTGTAATCAAACCTGTTCGTATCGGGTTCTCGCCCGTAGTGCGACTGCAAATACCAAAACATCAATATATTGGGCATCACCGCAATAAGACGATCTGCCAATTCATAGTGATTGCTGTACTCGGTTTCAGGTTCGATGCAACCCAATGCTGATATTCCGGTTCTTAATACATCCATGGGCGAGGTTGATTTAGGAAGTCGTACCAATATTTCTTTCAATGTGGCAGGTAAAGTTCTTTTTTTAACTAGTGTTTCTTGATAGGATTTTAGTTGTACTTGATTTGGTAACTCGCCGTATAGAATAAGATAAGCAACCTCTTCATAATTAGAAAATCGAGCCAAGTCTAAAATACTATAACCTCGATAATTAAGACCTTTCCCAGCAACACCTACGGTACATATACTAGACTCACCGGCAATGACACTGGCTAAACCACCTTGAGTTCTCTTTTTCATGGCCGCTTACCTTGTTCTTCTTCATGACGATGATAGTCCAGGCAATCATACAAGGATTCACGAGTTTGCATGCGATGAATCATTCCCTGTTGCGTACCTTCCTGTTTGAGTTCTGCAAGAGCATCTATCGCTGTTTTACTCATTGTGCGAAACAGTGTAAGAGGATAAAGCATGAGCTGTATCCCTACGGAATTTAATTCATCACGAGTATAAAGAGGTGTTTTGCCAAACTCAGTAATATTAGCTAAAACAGGCGCTGACATTTCTTGAGTGAAGGTTTTGTATTGCGTAATGTCACGAAGAGACTCTGCAAAAATCATATCTGCGCCTGCTTCAATATAGGCTTGCGAACGCTTGATTGCAGCATCCAGACCTTCTACCGAAAAGGCATCGGTTCTTGCCATGATAGTAAATTGATTTTTGTTTTTTCCTTGCACCGCGCTTTTTATGCGATCTATCATCTCCGCTGATGACACCAATGTTTTTCCAGGTCGATGGCCACAACGTTTTTGTTCTATTTGATCTTCCAGGTGCAAGCCAGACGCACCGGCCTTGATCAATGTCGCAGTGGTCAATTCAGGGTTACTCCAGCCCGTATCCGCATCAACCAGCAAAGGAATCGACGTTACCCGAGCAATACGTTGAACGTCAATGGCCACATCGTCCAGAGTCGTCATTCCCAAATCAGGTAAACCATAAGAGGCATTCGCCACGCCTGCTCCGGATAAATAAAGTGCACGAAATCCAGCTTGTTCCGCTAATAACGCGCAATAAGCATTAATCACACCCACTACTTGTAATGGGTGTTCCAGGCTCAAGGATTCATGTAAAGATTTAATCCGTTTCATAATCTTCCTCGCGAATGATAGAAAAACAGGAGAGAAACATTACTCTATATTTTGAATTTGCTCACGCATCTGCTCAATTAACACTTTGCTGTTTACTGATATTGCCGTGGTTTTTGTGCTGATCGACTTAGCCCCAAAAGTATTCACTTCACGATTACACTCCTGCATCAAAAAATCGAGTCGCCGACCTACAGCCCCCCCTTGCTCAAGAACCCGGCGTACTTCCATAATATGTATTTTCAAACGGTCCAACTCTTCGTCAACATCCATTTTTTGAGCTAACAACGCAACTTCTTGCTCTAAACGTTGGGTATCAAGAGACAAATCAAGTTCACTGATCTTTGCTTTCACACGCTCTCGATGCGCAGCTAAAATTTCCGGTAATAATGCCTGAGCGTCAAGAATAAGCACATCGATATCACCGCAGCGTTGCAATATTGCTTCTTTGAGCTTCTCCCCTTCTCTTTGCCGAACAATAATCACTTCATTCAGCGTGCTCTCAAGTAAATTTAAAACAGCAGATTCCATTGCCTCCCGGTCTTGCTCTTGCGGCGCAATTACCCCCGGCCATTTTAATAACTCCAGAGCACTTGAATGTTGTGCACTACCCAGTATGGAATTCACTTCTTTAGCTAAATCACTTAATTGTGTCACTAACTCACGATTTAAATGCAGCTGACCCGTCGCCGTCTGAGTGGGTTGAAAGCGAAATGAACAATCGATCTTGCCGCGAGATAAACGTGCTCCAACACGCGCACGTACTTTCGTCTCCAGGCTTTTGTACTCATCAGGCAACCGCACACTGACATCAAGAAAACGATGATTGACCGTTCTGATGTCCCAGCTTATATTGCCGAATTCGCTCACTTCTTCACTTCGCGCATACGATGTCAGGCTACAGATCATGTCGCTTACCTCGAAAAATTTAACCTAAAAAATAAATTGGGAATGAATTTAGAGTATACAGCCTCACAGCTAATAAAATTATTGAAACTATAACATCACTACTATTTAGTACGACATTTCGATGATTGTTTGGCCCCTCTTTTGAGAAGCCGAGGAAAGACTTAGGAATGAGCACGCAATAATTTCCCTGTTTGGCGCTCAAATTTAGTCCGTATTTGTTTGTTCTGATTGAGCAAAATCGCAGGAATAGTTGTTCTCTTTCGAGGTTTTGTGATTGAAGAACGGGCAAAGACGGGCTGAAGGTGAGATGCCAAACAGGGAAGTTATTACGTGCCCATTCCTTATTGGGTAGGGTTGAGCAGAATTACAAATGTTTCGCGCTGCTAATACTAAGCAAATTGCTCAAAGCAGCATATTGTTTTATCGAAATTGTTTCTGGGCGAGCACCCGAGTCGATGTACGCCTCTTCTAATTCTTCTATCGAAGCCACTTTTTTTAGTGTATTGCGTATCGTTTTTCGTCTTTGAGAGAATGCGGTTCTGACAATCATGGCGAATAATTTATCATCTTCAACAGGCCAGGGTTGGCTAGCGTGAGGGGTGAGCCGGATCACTGCAGAATCCACTTTGGGTGACGGGTCAAATGCTTCAGGGCCAACATGAATTAACAGTTCGCTGGTACAAGCGTGTTGAATCATCACACTTAAGCGTCCGTAATTGTTTTCCCCGGCTGCTGCCGTAATTCGTTGTGCGACTTCTTTTTGTACCATGAAGTGCATATCCTGGATGTTCACTGGCTGTGCCAGCAAATGGAAGAGCAAGGGTGTCGTTATGTTATAAGGCAAGTTACCGACGATACGTAATTTGCCATTCTCTTTAGTTTTGATCCTTGTAAAGTCAAACTGTAAAACATCAATGGAATGAATGTCTAAACGTCCGGTGTTAGCGCACCGTGCAGCCAGTTTGGGGATAATGTCACGATCCAGCTCAATCGCATCCAGGTGTTCACAATGTCGCAGCAGGGGTTCAGTCAACGCACCCAGGCCAGGGCCAATTTCAACAATGCTGTCGCTTTTTTTGGGGTTAACGGCAGCGACGATATTATCTATAACGTGTTCGTCGTGTAAAAAATTTTGTCCAAATCGTTTGCGGGCGCGATGTTGATTTTTCATAAAGACTAAGCACTTTGTTGTTTTTTATCAGAATGACAAAGCTGTTGTGCCTGGTGACTATGCCGAGAAATATCAATAGCCACCCGTACCGCTTCTTTGAGAGAACTGGGGTCAGCCTGGCCACTGCCTGCAAGCTCCAGTGCTGTGCCGTGATCCACGGACGTTCTGATAATGGGTAAACCCAGCGTGACATTAATCGCAGAACCAAAGCCGACATACTTTAAAACGGGAAGCCCTTGATCGTGATACATGGTAAGAACGACATCGCAAGCGGAAAGCCTGCTAGGAATAAAAGCCGTATCCGCAGGAATAGGGCCGAATACATGAATACCTTGCTGTCGCTGGCGCTCTATGGCCGGTTGAATAATATTTTTGTCTTCGCTGCCTAAATGACCATCTTCTCCCGCATGTGGATTGAGACCACAAACAAGTATACGAGGTTGTTTAATGTTAAATTTGAGTTGCAGTTCCTGATGTAGAATTTGAATGGTTTGCTCTACGCCCGAGGCATTAATATGAGCAGAAACTTCAGACAAAGGCAAATGTGTTGTCACTAGGGCAACGCGTAATTTTTGCGCTGATAAGAGCATCACTACGCGTTGAGTCTGAGTAGCTGTAGCAAGGTACTCAGTATGTCCTGTAAAAGGTATTCCGCCTTCATTAATGATGCCTTTGTGTACCGGCCCTGTAACGAGCGCCGATAAAGTTTGATCGAGGCAGAGTTTTGTTGCCACGTTTAATGTTTGTAATACATAACTTGCATTATCTGCAGATAAAAGGCCTGCCGTAACAGAGGACGCCAGTGGAACAGGAAGTATAGTCAGTTCGCCAGGTTGTTGCGCTTGGGCAGGCAATGCAGGATCAAAAGTTTTGAATGTCAGCTGTAAACCTAATTGCTGACAACGCTGCTGTAATAAAAGGGGATCGGCAATGACGATAAGTTGTGCATCACAAGGCTGTTGCATCATTGCCAGACATAAATCCGGGCCAATCCCAGCAGGCTCTCCGGGTGTAATCGCGATACGAGGACAGTGTTTCATCTTGGCTTATGTGTTATCGGATTGAGTGACATTTCTGTATTCTACATAAGCCTCGTCGCGCAAACGACGTAACCATGTTTCTGTATCCTCTTCAATTTTTCTCTGCCGAATAATTTGTTGGGCCTGATTACGTTCAAAAGCGACTGTATCATCGAATTGTTTACGTTCTAAAACTTGAATAAGATGCCAGCCAAAAGCACTCCGTACAGGTTGACTGATTTCATCAAGTGAAAGGCTGTTCATCGCGGTTTCAAATTGCGCTACGGTTTCGCCTGGTGCAAGCCAGTTGAGATCACCCCCATTAATAGCAGAACCCATATCGTCGGAATGCGCTTCGGCTATTTTTGCAAAGCTCTCACCCTCGATGATACGTTTGCGCAACTTGATTAATGCTGCTTTCGCGTCTGTATCAGACAATTTTTTGTCGATTTTAATCAGTATATGCCGAGCATGCGTTTTATTAACGTTGTGACGTTTCTCACCTTTTACTCCCATCAACTTGACCAAATGAAAGCCATTGGGGCCGCGAATGACCTTGCTGACCTCGTTAATACCCAGATCAGGTATGACATTGGCAAACAGTGTGGGTAATTCAGCAAACTTTTTCCACCCCAAATCACCGCCACGCAGGGCTTGTTGTCCGTCCGAATAGGAGATAGCAAGCGCAGCAAAGTCTGACCCTTCATCAAGCTGGGTAGTAATACTGTCTATTTTGTTGCGCGCAGATGCAATTTGTTCCGGGCTGGAAGCTTCGGGCAAAGCAATCAGAATATGTGCAAGGTGAAACGATTTATCGCGGTTAACATTGGCAGGTTGACTGCTTAAAAATTGCTCAATATCTTGTTGAGAGACAACAACGGCTCGGTGAATCTGGCGCTCATGCAATCGACGTATGGTTATTTCCTGGCGAATATTTTCTCTGAAGTCAGAAAATTTAAAACCATCGTTCTCTAAAACATTGTGGAATTCAGTCAGTGAAAGCTTATTGTTAGTAGCGATTCTTTTAATGGTTCGGTTCAATGTTTCATCATCAATTTTAATACCTGTAGAGTTAGCCAATGACATTTGCAAGGTTTCTATAATAAGCTGTTCTAGAACCTGAGCTTTAAGTATTGCTGGAGTGGGTGGCGCTGTTCCCTGCTGGAGAATTTGTTGAGTAATAAGTTCAATTCGGTTATTCAGTTCTGTTTGAGTAATCACACTGTTATTCACAATAGCAGCAATACGATTGAGTTCAATTGCCTTAGCTTGGGCGAAGGTCGGCAAGCATATAAGAAAAGAAAACAATAGAGAAAATAGAGGAGTGACTTTGAACACCAATAAGTAGTTATGCATAATTATTTTAACGAAATTTCCGTCGGATTTTTTGAGTAAATCAAGGCGCCGTGAAAGGAACAGAGTGAACTATGTGACTGAAATAGTAACGCTAAGTCACTTGAAAAAGACAAGGAAATGTTAAAATAATTATGCATGGCTGCTTATATGCCTATTGCAGATTAAGGGGGCTGTTTCGACCGACAAATCCTGGAATGCCTTTGCTCATAATATCTTCAATGGGATTACCAATGCTGGTGAGCCCTTTGAATTCTAATTGTAGCATAAAGCTGTCTTTGACTTTGTCGTTTTCCGCTCCCGCATCATAATACCGACGGGAGAGCAAGCGTAGTGCCCAACAACAGCTATTATATTCAAACCCAACCAGGGTTTCCAAAGATCTGTTTGCACGATGTGCATAGAGCCGCCGAGCAATCATATGCCAACGACTGGAGATGGGCAAAATAGCTGAAAAATCAGTTTGTTCTGTATTAGTTTCGCCGCGAGTCCAAAGGTAGGCGGCATTAACTATTCGTTTTTTCCCAGCCTTAAACCCAAAATGAAATGCGCCTTTATCAATACGGTCTTCAATATGATTCCATGTAACATCACTTCTCGCTGACCAATATTCGCCAAATCGGGCAGTGAGACGGCCAACAATATCAGATTGAGAATTCGTTTGGTTTTTATTGCCCGAGATTGCAACTCGTCTGTCGCGCATATAAAAAATTTGCCCTATTTCTGCAGAAAGTACCTCGCTTCCGGTTTCATTATTAATAAAACGCGTAGTAAGACTGACGCTTAATTGATTGGTATCCCCCACTCGATCGACACCATTAAAACGATTCCAGAGATGCAATTGGGAAAAATCGAAGATCGTTTCGCTACTGTCAAAAATCGGGATGTCCGTTTGATCTTGAAACGGGACATTGACATAAAATAAGCGAGGTTCTAGTGTCTGCATCATCGCAGTTCCGCCTCGTGTAACAAATTCGCGCTCAAGAAAAACACCACTATCAATGGTGGTAACCGGAATGGTACGATTAATTTCGCTTTTCGTTATGCCATTCAGCGAATCACCCTCATCAAAATAATAATTAGTTTGGCGCAGCAGTAATCCGGGTTTAAAAAAACCGGCAGATCGTTCGAAAGAGAATTGGAATCCAGGAGTCAAGTCGATACGATTGGTACTGGTTTTTATTTTATGATCGAAGCGAACAAATTCGGATGCAAACGAAAGCGCATACAGAGGGTGATAGGGTGTTTGAGTGTTTAAGGTAATTTGTGGAAGCCTGCGAAAAGGCTTGTCAATATCAGAAATCGATTCATCTATCGTTTGATAATCTTGAAAACGAATTGCCGCATTGACGCTCCCCTTTGCGTAGTTAAATAACAGGCTTTGTTCTATATGTGTGGCTGTTACTACATTTAAAGAGTTACCAAAATCAGAAAGATAGTCTTTATCTGAAACATAACCCAAATTTAATGTACTTCTCCAATTGGTTCCGAGCATGCCTTGGTGAAGGATGGAATATTGTGCCCTATCGCCACCATAAATATCGTCACTTTGTAAAAAGCTCGCTTCAATGACGCCCTGCGAGCGTTCAGATAAATAGCGAAATTCCCCTTTCATTTGAACACCCCGATCCGTCATACTGGTTGGTGTAATGGTGGCATCATAATTGGGTGCGATGTTGATGTAGTAAGGAAGAGATAAGGTATTTCCTGAGTTTGAGCTACTGCCAAAGCTGGGTGGCAAAAACCCTGATTTCCGCTCATCATTGAGCGGGAATGACAGATAGGGAGAGAAAAAAATGGGAACATGATAAAGCGTCAGGTAAACGGGCGCGGCAACACCATAGCCTTTATCCCGATATAAACGTACCGATTTCGAGTGCAGAGCCCAATCATTTCTTCCTTTGTCGCAAGTGGTGTAACTGGCCTCAAACAAGCGAGCATAATTTTGCCCTTCAAGTACAATAGTATCTGCTCGGCCTCGTCCATTTTTCTGTCGTATTGAAAACTCAGCGTTTTCTACTTGCCCGGTTTCCGTATTAAAATTGTAAGTGGCCATAGGACTCAAGGTGTTGAGATTGAGATCGCCTAATTTAACATTGCCAAATGCGGTGGCTGTTCCCGTAGCCTGATCGTAAATAGCCCGATCGGCCTCCAGCCATTGATGACCTCGCCAAACTGCAACATTACCGTAGAGTTTATGCCGCTGTTCCATAATGGACTCGCTGTGGTTCGCGTGTAATCTCGTAGCAACGGGTTCCTGGGAAATATCAAGCTCCAGATAGCTCGGTAAAGGAGGCGAAGCCTGGTGGCACTGTGCCCAGGGTTCATCAATCTCGGGTTCGAGCAGAAACTCTTTGAATTGTATGTTCTCAATGGCATAGCTTATGGAAGTGATACAAAAAAGTAATATTGCTGTAAAGACAGGAACCATAAAATATAAAATGCACCTTCCTGGACGACTAAAACGTGTATTCTAGCAATAACTCTAAGAAAAGCCGAAATTAAACGAGGCACCATGGATTTACGGGAAAAAGAAATAACCGTTTGGTTAGAAAAAGAGCTGGGGCTGACCCAGATTGAATTGACACCGGCTTCAAGTGATGCCAGTTTTCGCCGTTATTTTCGTTGTCTAAATAATGATAAGACCGTTATTGTGATGGATGCGCCTCCGCAGCATGAGGATTGCCAACCCTTTATTGATATCGCCAAAGCAATGAGGGAACTGGGTTTGAATGTGCCCGAAGTCCACCTTATAGATTTAGAACGCGGTTATTTGTTGTTGAGTGACCTGGGTTCCGTTCAATATTTGGAACAATTAAATGCGCAAACTGCAACAAAGCTTTACGCGGATGCTTTGGCGGCACTGAAGCGCCTCCAGTTTCGTGGCTCGCAAGAACTGCTACTCTTACCGGATTATGATACCAATTTGTTGCAGCGAGAAATGGAGTTGTTTAGAGAATGGTTTGTTACTCAGCAATTGAACTGTGAACTCTCTGATAACGATAATCACATTATGGATGAGGCATTTTCCCTGCTCACAGAAAGCGCCCTGACGCAGCCTAGAGTGTGGGTGCATCGTGATTATCACTCAAGAAACCTTATGGTTACCGCAGAAAATAACCCCGGCATACTCGATTTTCAGGATGCCGTCTATGGACCGGTGACTTATGACCTGGTTTCACTGTTGCGAGATTGCTATATAGACTGGCCACAATCTCAGGTAGAATCCTGGGTGGCCGACTATTATTTACAGATCAAGGAAGAGTTGCTTGGTAATGACGTTGACAGGGTACTTTTCCAAAAATGGTTTGACTGGATGGGCGCACAACGGCATCTCAAAGCCATAGGCATATTTTCCAGACTGAATATTCGGGATGGTAAGGCGGGATATTTAGCCGATATTCCCAGAACCTTTTCTTATCTGGTCGAGGTAACAAGTGCCTATCCAGAATTAGCCGAATTGAATCATTTGTTGCAGCAACGCATCAAACCTCTTATAAAAAATGAAACGCAATAACTCATAAATATGGCGCGCATATTAAATTTTGCAGGTTCGGGAACAATAAGGAAAGTAAAGCGTCTTAAAAAAGCGAGCTTTAATAACCATTATTATCAAAAAAATAAGAATTTATGACCTATTTGAACAGATTACATTATCAACTATTCATCGTCGCGTTTATTTTTGTAACATTAGGCACGACTAATCATGTGCATGCCTTTGGTAAACGAGCGACTCCAGTCATTGTAGTACCCGCAAAAATGACCGATCTAGCTCCTGTTGCGTGGTACTCAGGCAGCATCTTCAGTCGCAACGAAGCCATGGTTGCCGCCGAGGTATCCGGGCGACTTATTATGGTGGCCAACGTCGGCAAAACGATCAAAAAAGGCCAGGTGTTGGCTAAACTAGATGGCACCCTAGCAAAACTTGAGGTTGCCGAGTTTAAAGCTGAAGTACAACAGGAAGAAGCGAAAAGAAAATTTTTGGCACAAGAAGTTGCACGCTTGAAACGGCTGGCTAAAACTAATAATGCCGCGCAAACTTTGCTAGAAAAAACAATCTCTGAAAGAGATACCTCACGGGCAGAGCTGGCGGTCGCTAAAGCACGTTTAGAACAAGCAAATTTTCGCTTGAAACGTAGCGTAGTGCGGGCACCTTTTAATGGAACCGTGGTTAATCAAACATTGCGCATGGGAGAATGGGTAAATAGCGGCAACGCGGTTGTTTACTTTGTGGATACCACTTCTTTAGAGCTACGCGCCAGAGTGTCTTTGTCTGCATTACAATATTTGCAGGTAGACGATGAATTACTCGTGAAGGAAAACAAAAATCAACACCACATGGTGATTCACTCACTCGTTCCCGTGGGCGATCCACAATCTCGTTTACTCGAATTACGTTTGCAAGGACTATTTGGAAATATGGCGATTGGCCAGGCGGTACGTATTGCTGTACCCACTGCCGCTGCGCGTAATGTTCTCGCGGTGCCTAGAGATGCCTTGGTTTTGCGCCGTGCAGGCAGCGCTGTCTATGTAATTTCTGATGACAACAAAGCCCAGCGCATTGCTGTTCAAACGGGCATAGCAAGTCACGCCTTGATTGAAGTGAGCGGCAACTTGAAAGCCGGTGATCAAGTTGTGATCCGCGGAGGTGAGCGTCTTCGTCCTGGCCAAGAGGTCGCAATCAAAAAGGCAGCGCAACCGTAATGTCGTTAACTCGGGGTTCTTTAGCCAACCCAGTTGGGGTGGTCGTGGCGGTATTATTGGCCCTTATTTTTGGGGCGATTGGTTTGTCGCGCTTGCCTGTGCAACTGACCCCTGAAATCATTGAACCCGAAATTCAAATCACGACTAATTGGCGTGCTGCAGCCCCCGAAGAAGTGGAAGCGGCAATTATCGAACCCCAGGAAGATGTGTTACGTGGATTACCGGGGCTGGTTGAAATTCAAGCCAAGGCTCAACGGGGGCGAGGGCAAATCACGCTGACTTTTGTTGTCGGTACATCGAAAGAACGGGCGCTATTGGAGGTTATGAACCGGCTCAATCGTGTACCAAGGTATCCCGCGGACGCCGAAGAGCCAATTTTAAGCAGTGTCGGCGGTAATAGCCGTGCTATTGCCTGGTTTATTCTTAAACCTATTGCGGGTAATGAACGTGATATTGCCAGTTACCAGGAATACATTGAAGAGGTTGTGCAAACGCGTTTTGAACGTGTCCCCGGTGTGGCGATGTCGGAAGTGCGCGGTGGACGTGAACGCGAAGTGAGAATTACTTTTGATCCTTTCAAAGCCGCTGAGCTGGGCGTGCAACTTCCCGTGGCCGCGCAACTGGCGGGAGGCGCGGAAGATATATCAGGTGGTTTTGTTGAAGTGGGAAAGCGGCGTTATACCTTACGCTATACCGGCGCTTATAAAGTAGAAGATCTCGAAGAATTGGTCATAGATTGGCGGCAAGGTACGCCAGTGTTATTGCGTGACGTAGCCAAAGTTGAAGTCCGCCTGCAAGATAAATCAAGTTTTGTGATTCAAAATGGTGATGCCTCTATGGCCGTTAATGCGCATAGAGAAAGTGGTGTCAACGTCATTGAAGTGATGGATGGTCTACGTGCCGCAATGACAGAATTGGAAGCGGGGCCATTAAAAAGAGCCGGGCTTTCCATCGAGCAAGTCTACGATGAAACTATTTATATTCACCGCTCCATAGAAATGGTACAAACCAATTTAGCCTTAGGGATACTATTGGCTATTGCTGTTTTATGGTGGTTTTTACGTCATCTCCGTTCTACATTAATGGTAGCCTTGGCTATTCCATTATGCGTAATCCCCACTTTTTTGGTGCTCGATATGGCCAGCCGCACCATTAATGTTATCTCTCTTGCCGGTCTGGCCTTTGCCGTGGGAATGGTATTGGATGCCGCCATTATCGTGTTAGAAAATATTGTTCGACGACGTGAAGGAGGTGAGTCCAGTCATGATGCGGCACAACGCGGCACCAGCCAGGTATGGGGTGCCTTGTTAGCTTCTACCGCAACAACCGCCGCGATTTTCCTTCCCGTGGTATTTTTAGCCGACGAAGCCGGTCAACTCTTTGCCGATCTGGCTTTGACTATTGCTGTGGCCATCACGTTTTCTTTGCTGGTGGCTGTCACGGTTTTACCTACAGCTGCACAACAATGGCTACACAAAAGTGAATTAAAAGATGTGCATGCCAGTTGGTGGGATGCGGCCACTGCCGGCATTATGCGCTTAACTTCCTCAAGAGCACGTCGCTTCTTGTGGATCATCACACTGACAGCCGTTTCGTTATTAACCGCCTATCAATTATTCCCCAAGCCAGATTATTTACCAGACGGTAATCGCAACCTAGTCTTTGCGTTTATTTTACCGCCACCCGGAATGAATATTGACACCTTGCAAGAAGAAATGGGCGAAGTTGTGGCCCAGCGTATGCAACCCTATGTGTCAGGCGAACAAGAACCCAAGGTCAAAAATTACTTCTTTGTTGCGTTTAGTCGTGGCGTTTTTATGGGTGCGCGGACAGAAGACCCCTATGAAACAGAACAGCTTGTGCCACTTATTAATAGAATCATCAACGGTTTTCCAGATACCATCGCTTTTGCCAAGCGCTCTTCACTATTTGGTGGTTTTGGCGAAGGAAAATCTATCAATGTTGATATACAAGGAACGAGTGTAGATTCATTGTTGCTCGCGGCACAAACCGGCTTTGGCCTCATTACCCAACATATTCCAGGTGCAACGGTACGACCTTTTCCAGGCCTGGATTTATCGGAACCCGAATTACAGCTTAAACCTAAAGAACGTGAAATTGCCGAAGCAGGCTGGAATCGTCAAACCCTGTCAGGAATCGTGCGTGCCTTTGGCGATGGTTTGTTTATTGGTGATTATTTCGATGGGCAGCAGCGTCTCGATATCATTCTGCGTGCAGAGCCGTGGGACACCCCGGAAGACTTACTGACGATCCCCGTTGCAACCCCCAGTGCGGGCATACAACCTTTGGGGGAATTGCTAACCTTGATAAGAACCTCTGGGCCACAAGAAATTCGTCGTATTGACCGACGCCGAACAATTACCTTACAAGTCAATGTACCTGATGATATTTCTCTGAGCGAGGCATTACAAATTTTAAAAGAAAAAGTGGAGCCGGAGTTAATCGATTACTTACCTGAAGATGGCGAGATTCAATATACAGGTACCGCAAGCAAACTGGATTCAGCATTGAATAATATGGTAGGCACCTTTATCTTGGCCATTATCATTCTTTATTTATTAATCAGCGCACTTTTCAGATCATTTTTCGATAGTTTGTTAGTGTTGATGACCATACCCCTCGCAGGAGTGGGCGGTATTTTGGCCTTGTACGTTATGGATTTAACTCTTGATCTATTAACGATGATTGGCTTTGTTATTCTATTAGGCCTGGTCGTCAATAATGCCATATTATTGGTGCATCAAACCCGCACTGCCGAACGCGAAGGCATCGCCCGACGTGATGCGGTAGAGCAAGCGATACGGTTACGCTTAAGACCCATCCTTATGAGCACGCTCACCAGTCTGTTTGGCATGTTGCCGTTATTACTGTTACAAGGTGCAGGAACAGAATTATACAGAGGCCTTGCTGGTGTCATTGTTGGCGGAATGCTCGTCAGCACCGTCTTCACTTTAATTTTGTTACCCAGCCTGTTACGTATCGGCGAGGCTCGCTATAGCACGCTTTCAACTAACAGAAAAACAGCTTAACAAAATCTATCCATATTCATGAATGCACGAGATAGTCCAAGGCTCAGGAAAAGTTCTGAACGGTTACCATAAATTACATATCTTCAAGTAAACTTTGCATTATGTTTTCAGCTTGTGCGATGTAACTATGACCAAACAAGTTGACGTGATTTAGAACATGATAAAGGTTGTATAAATTTTTTCGGCTATCATAACCGCTGTCTAAGGGATAGACTTCGTTGTAAGCGGAATAAAACTCTGCGGTAAAGCCTCCGAATAATTCTGTCATCGCAAGATCTGTTTCACGATCGCCATAATACACAGCAGGATCAAACACGACAGGGGTACCATCGTCGGCACCACTGTAATTTCCTGACCATAGATCGCCATGCAGTAGTGATGCCGGGGGATTATAACTTGAAAACAACACATCCATTTGAGCAAGAAGCCGCTCACCAAGTTGCTGTAGGTGACCACCATAACCTTGTCGTTGTGCAAGATTAAGTTGGTGCTGTAATCGGTAGTCTCGCCAAAATTTACACCAATTATATTCCCGAGTATTTATTTGAGGTGTTGAGCCAATCGTATTGTTACGATGCCAACCAAATTGACTCTGCGTGATTTGATGCATTGCAGCAAGTTGACGGCC
>UOFO01000030.1_pt1 | contig 28820 bp, 29 predicted proteins | sample 1988801 | NCBI WGS metagenome assembly UOFO01 (sample SAMEA4712195, study PRJEB27164) | hydrothermal vent metagenome | biome: marine basaltic hydrothermal vent biome; feature: marine hydrothermal vent; material: mineral | place: Pacific Ocean | collected 2011-06-14/2011-07-23 | depth 1719 m
AGATATTGCCCGCCTGATGGGTGACACAATGGCAAGCCTGGGTCCTTATATCGTTCTGGCATTTTTTGCTGCACAATTTATCGCATTTTTTAAATTTAGCCACTTAGGTGAAATGCTTGCTGTAGTTGGAGGACAAGCGCTGGCTCAAGCAGACCTCTCTTCCGGAATTCTGATTACAGCATTCATAATGGTTGTTATGCTGGGTAATTTATTAATTGGCTCCGCATCTGCGAAGTATGCCTTTTTTGCACCTGTGTTTGTGCCAATGTTTATGCAAGTCGGTATCAGCCCGGAACTAACTCAGGCCGCGTACCGCATTGGCGATTCCGTCACCAACGTCATCACACCACTCAACCCCTATATGGTGATTGTCCTGGCCTTTTTACAAAGATACGCCCCCAAAGCCGGTATCGGTACATTGATCTCACTGATGTTACCTTATGCTATTGCGTTCGCTATCGCCTGGCTATTATTGTTATTAACCTGGATGTTTTTTGGCATTTCATTAGGCCCTGGCGGAACATTAACCTACCCATAGTAATATAGCTATTGAACCTAAACATTATCTCCAAAGTATTGGCGAAACAAAATTTCATATTGCCGTCACCCATTCAAGAATTACACTCGCCTTTACTCGAACAAAAATCAGTACGCTTATTTATTAAACGAGATGACTTGATTCATCCTGTTATTTCGGGCAATAAATGGCGAAAGCTTAAATTCAATTTGATAGAAGCCAAGCGACAACAATTACCTTTTCTCACTTTCGGAGGAGCCTACTCCAATCATATCCATGCGGTGGCAGGCGCCGGTAAACTTTTTGATATTCGGACGATTGGTATTATTCGTGGAGAAGAAAACCTGCCGTTAAACCCGACTCTGCAATTTGCGAAAAACCAAGGCATGAAATTACACTATATCTCGCGAAAAGATTATCGCCAGAAAAACAACCCTGAACTCTATAATCAATTTAAAAAATTATTCGGCCCTTATTATCTTGTTCCTGAAGGCGGCAGTAATTCGCTTGCTTTGCCCGGTGTAGCTGAAATAATCACCGAATTAGATCAACAATTAAACTATGACTCGGTTGTTACCGCTTGCGGCACAGGCGGCACCATCGCAGGCTTACTTTCATCGAAAAGTAAAAAACATTTTTTGGGAATTGCAGTTTTAAAAGGGGCTGATTTTTTGCGTAAAGACGTAAAGGCGTTATATTCACCCAGTAAGCAACAAAGCTGGGATATTAATTTGGATTACCACTTTGGTGGTTATGCAAAATATAACAAAACACTCCTTGAATTTATAACCGAATTTGAAGAAACCTTCCAGATAAAAATAGAACCCATATACACAGCAAAAATGTTTTATGGCTTATTCGATTTAATAGAAAAAAATACGTTTAAAAAAAACAGTACAATTATTGCCCTCCATACCGGAGGTTTACAAGGTATAAAAAAAAACAGGTAAAGAATGGGCACGTAACCATTCAATATTCTCAAGCAAAGTCTTGGGAGTTTTCACATAGGCCTGCTAAAATACACTCCTTTTCCGAGAGACATCTGCAACGATGACAAAAAACAGCGCATCCCATCTCTGGCAATTCTGGATTGACCGGGGAGGTACTTTTACCGATATCATTGCACAGACACCGGAAGGAGAGCTTAAAGGGCACAAGCTACTTTCAGAAAACCCTGAACACTATCCCGATGCCGCTGTTCAAGGGATTCGAGATTTGATGGCTATATCACCTGAAGCGTCTATTCCTGCCGACTCAATTTCAGTCATACGTATGGGTACAACGGTGGCGACCAATGCCTTGCTCGAAAGAAAAGGAGAACCTCTTCTTCTTGCCATCACTGCAGGATTTCGGGATGTACTGCGTATTGGCGATCAAAGTCGTCCCGATTTGTTTGCTCGTGAAATTATTTTGCCAGAAATGCTCTACGCTCAAGTCATTGAGCTTGATGAACGTGTCAGCGTTCAAGGCAAAATTCTGCAAGCACTCGATTTAGATACCACCAAAACACGGCTGCAACGTGCTTTTGATACCGGCCTCCGTAGTATTGCCATCGTCTGTCTGCATGCCTATAAATACCCCGATCATGAACAACAAGTTGCAGCTTTGGCCCGCACTATCGGCTTTACCCAAATTTCAACGAGCCATGAAACGACCCCGCTTATTAAAATACTGGGGCGTGGTGACATCACTGTCGTAGACGCCTACCTTTCTCCCATTTTAAGGCGTTATGTACAACAAGTTTCGACAGCTTTGAATGGCGCTAAAATTCTGTTTATGCAATCCAACGGCGGATTAACCGATGCCCACAGCTTTCGCGGAAAAGATGCCATTCTTTCCGGCCCGGCCGGGGGTATTGTCGGTGCCGTTGCCGCCAGCCAAAGTGCAGAATTTCAACGAGTGATCACTTTCGATATGGGCGGCACTTCCACTGATGTAGCGCATTTTGCGGGGGAGTACGAACGTACTCTGGATTCAAAAATCGCAGGCGTGCGGGTACGCGCACCCATGATGGATATTCACACTGTTGCAGCAGGCGGAGGATCTATTTGCCACTTTGATGGTCAACGTTTTCGCGTAGGTCCCGACTCCGCAGGAGCAAACCCCGGCCCCGCATGCTACCGGCGTGGCGGGCCTTTAACGGTCACCGATTGCCAAGTTATGCTGGGCCGTTTACAACCTCAATTTTTCCCTCATATTTTTGGACCCGATCAAAACCAGCCTTTAGACACCGACATCGTCCACCAAGGCTTTTTCAAACTCGCCAAAGAGGTGAGCCGCACCAACCAGATAGCTGTTTCTGCTCAGGCTGTAGCCGAAGGTTTTCTAAAAATCGCAGTCGAAAATATGGCGAATGCAATTAAAAAAATATCCGTTCAAAAAGGACACGATGTTACTCGCTATACATTGGTCGCCTTTGGCGGGGCAGGAGGCCAACATGCCACTCAAATCGCCGATCGTCTGGGTATTCAAACCATTCTTATTCATCCCTTCGCGGGACTTTTATCCGCTTATGGAATCGGCATGGCTGATCAGGTGCTACTGCGTGAACACGCTATTGGAACCGAGCTCAATGAGGAAATAATCCCGCAAATTAATCAATGCATCAACCAATTGAAAAACGAAGGCATCACAACCTTGACAGGTCAGGGGATTGCAAAAAAACAGATCACGACACAAAGCAAAGTTTTGCTTAAAGTCAGTGGTACCGATGGAACTTTATCCGTCGATTTCGATACAACGACCGCAATGAAAAAAACTTTCAAATATTTGTATAAACATCGTTTTGGCTTTGAACTCGGTGAAAAAAGACTTCAGGTCGAAAGCGTTTCGGTAGAAATTATCGGAAAAAATGAAGCCCGATTACAAACAAAATTATCTAAAAAAAATATATCAACGAACAAGAGCAAAGAAAAAGAGATTTTTTGCAAAATGACTTTCGCTGGTAAAGAGATTCAAGTTCCCATTTACGAACGTGAAGTACTCCGTATAAATCACCCTATCGCGGGACCGGCAATCATCACCGTGCCTTTTAGCACTCTCGTCGTAGAACCCGGCTGGCAGGTGATGCTTAGCGCCAATAACGATTTAATTTTGTCTCGCATTTTTCCTTTGTGTCAAACAACAGCCATAGGCAAACAACGCGACCCCATCTTGCTCGAAGTTTTCAACAACCTCTTTATGTCTATTGCTGAGCAAATGGGAGTCACACTGCAAAACACCGCCACTTCGGTGAACATTAAAGAACGACTTGATTTTTCCTGTGCACTTTTCGACAAAAAAGGTAATTTGATTGCCAATGCCCCACATATCCCGGTGCATTTAGGCTCAATGAGTGAATCCGTACGTGCGGTCATTCAAAAATACCAGGACGACATCCAGCCCGGTGATGCCTACATGACCAACGATCCTTACAACGGAGGCACACATCTGCCTGATATCACCGTCATTACCCCCGTTTTTTACGAAAAAATTCTGTTATTTTATGTCGGTAATCGTGGACATCATGCCGACATCGGAGGCATCAGCCCCGGCTCTATGCCTGCAAACAGCACCACACTTACACAAGAGGGTGTGCTGTTTTCCACCATTGCCCTTGTCACCAAAGGACAATTTCACGAAACAACGATTCGCAAAATCCTCAACGAGGCCCCCTACCCCACTCGCAATGCCGATCAAAATATTATTGACCTCAAAGCACAATTGGCGGCCAATCAGCAAGGTGTCATGGCTCTCCATCAAATTTGCAATCAATTTGGCAGGCTGGCCATTCAATCCTATATGCAACACGTACAGGATTATGCTGAAGAGTCGGTAAGACACGTAATTTCGGAATTAAAAGACGGTTGTTTTAGCTATGCTATGGACAATGGCAGTCACATCTTTGTCACCATCACTATCGACAAAAAACAAGGGCAAGCTGTTATTGATTTTAGTGGTACCAGTGACCAACAGCCCAACAATTTTAATGCACCTAAAGCGGTAACGTATGCCGCCGTACTTTATGTCTTTCGTTGTTTGATTAATGACTATATTCCACTCAACGAAGGTTTTCTCAAAGCAATTAAAATTATCATTCCTGAAGGGTCCATGCTCGCCCCCTCCTCCCCCGCCGCCATCGTTGCCGGTAATGTCGAAACATCACAAGTCGTCACGGATACCCTCTTCGGTGCACTCGGAATACTCGCCGCCTCCCAAGGTACAATGAACAACCTTACTTTTGGCAACGCACAATATCAATATTATGAAACCCTTTGCGGCGGTGCAGGCGCAGGGCCCGGTTTTCACGGCGCCTCCGCCGTGCATACTCACATGACCAATAGCCGCCTCACCGATCCCGAAGTACTCGAATCACGTTTCCCCGTTTACCTTGAAAAATTTGAAATTCGCCGAAGAAGTGGCGGCTCCGGCCAATACCAAGGAGGGGATGGTGTAAGGCGAGAAATCCGTTTTTTAGAAAAAATGACACTTTCCATTCTCTCAAACAGAAGAACAATTCCACCTTTTGCATTAGCCGGAGGCGAACCCGGCGCCTTAGGAAAAAGTTGGATTCAAAAACAAAATGGAACGATTAAAGTTCTTACAAGCACAGATCAAGTTGAAGTTGTTCCCGGAGACCTCTTTGTGATAGAAACACCTGGCGGGGGAGGTTTTGGTAAGTAAACGTTTAGAGCCTCATTTACAGCATAATGATGACGAATTTCCAACGTTGTAAATTCACGAGCCAGCATGATTCTGACTGATGGTACGAATTCAGGATAAACTGACTTGAGTTCAGAGATGCCATCCACCAGCTTCGGTAGTTTTCAAGAGAGTTGTCACCTAAAGCGGCTATTTCGGCCACAGCTCCTGCCTTGCTCTACCTTAGACCATCCTTTGGTCTCCTCAGCATTTTGCCTCGCGCGCATCAACACCTTCACCTAGTCTTGCAGAACGGACTGAGATAGTCGGTTTGCAAAATGCAAAGAACGTCTGATCACGTCGGTTGCCGCGTTGGATCACGTGATGTGGGTAAGACACAGAATTGGGGCTAGCGCACTTACTGACGTCGGTGGTGTTGCGTTTGATGTGGACGGTGACGGTAAGCTAGATCTAGTCTCTATGAACGACAATGAAAACCGTGAATCCGTCACGTCTACATGAAACTAGTTTTTTCTGAATATATTTCCTGAAGTTTTTTAACTTTAACGCCCAATACTGGAACACGGATCAACAGTCCCGGTGCGAAACGCAGCACCATGACGACAATCCCGAACCAGATAATCTTCCCCATAAATACTATTGCCAGAATCAAAGGAAGCGAAAATCCAGCCAATACTGTTGTTGCTACCATGAACCGTGGCGGAGTAGGAAACATTGAAAAGACGAGTAATCCCCACAATCCATACTCCCGCACAACCCCCTGAATCCATTGCCACTTATCGTATAACTCGCTCGTGACATCCGGCTGCACCGATGAAAGATACGATTCAATGCTTATCAATATCATCATGAGTATTGCGGCCCCGATCACTGCGGCCATCGCAAATGTGGTGACGATCAACAGCCCTCGTTTAGGCTGCAACAAGCTCAATGCAATCACCGATGTCTGGGTAGGCAGCGCCGGAATAAAAAAGTCACCTACCGATACTGCTGACAATGTGAATATGCTGTAACGTTGGCGGCCGTGGAGCACCATCCAGTCCATAATACGCCTGCCAATTGCCCTTTTCTTCGCCACTTGTTTAATGTTCCTCTACAGTTTTATAAGCATTTGTTCTGCCAGATTGGGCATTAACTTTCTAAGTAACATCAATCCCTTTACTTTCCCGATATGAATTTCTTTACAACGTTTTTCTATCCCTTTTGTGATTTGGCGTGCTGCTTCTGTGGGGAGGATTTTTCCTTTTCCCCGGCCCCGGGTCATGTCTGTATCCACCAGTGCCATAATGACTTCCGTGACCAGTACTCCACTGTCATACATGATCGATTGCTGGCGCAGAGATTTAACAAAGGTTCTAAGCCCAGCCTTGTTAGCGCAGTAAATGGGCGAGGACTGCTTAGGTGCGATTGCCAAGCCTGATGTAATATAGACCAGATGACCTGCGGTTTTTTTAATATTATCCATTAAAGACCGGGTAAGTTCCACGGGCGCGAGAAAGTTGATCTCTGTCTCATTAGTGACCGAATATGACTCTTCCATGGGTTTAAAATAATTCCGCGCCTGCTGTATGCCTGCGTTGTGTATTATCAAGTCTAATGGTGTGTCTTCGAGTTGCTTACTGAACCTGCTACGCTCAGAAGGGATTGCCATATTACAGGCAATCCATTGGACGCTTGGGTATGTTTTTTGTGCGGTGATAATAGTCTCTTCGCTACGTCCTGTGGCGATCACATGCCAGTCACTTCTAACGTAGCTATCAACCAGAGCTTTACCTATACCACGTGTTCCTCCAGTAACAAGAACTGTTTTTTTATCTTGTGTCATATTCAATTTTCCTTTATGTCTGCAACTACAAGTTTCGAGTAAGTTGCTGATAACGCCTATATCACCGTATCTTGATTAAGATATAGCCATTCCGCGTACTTGGTAATTAACTTCGATCAATTTTTCGTGGATTTTAAATTTTATGAACTCCGTTATTTAAAAATGATTAGGCGATTACTCATCTGGAGCCTCAAACGATGAACGAACAAGCTGTTTTGATTTTGCGAACTGATAAGTGAAATAGATACCGACGGTAAAATTTTCCGGTTTAGTAACCAAGGGACTTGTTTCATAAGTTGCTCTACTTAGATTATCGTAAAGAACAAAGCCACCCACATTGTATTTTTTAAGTTTTCGCTTCATGTCCAGAGTCATCCTAATTCCACCATAACCACCATTTGGCTGGTAGTAGGCACGTCCCAAGCGAACATTATTTTCTGATACTCCATAGTAATACTCATTATAAAGTTGAGTTGAAAAAAGGAATGCGAGTGAAAAGCTGCTGTTCCACTGTGCCTTTCGATTCATAAAAATAGAAGGGCTAAATGTAAATCCACGATGATTAATACGGCTGAAATCGGTAGAAAAAACGGCTTGTAGAGGAAACCGAAAGCTCAACTTATTATTCTCTTTTTGATATAACTTATAATGCAGTGTAGATCCCATTAATAATGCTGTATCAATATCAGACATGCCTGCACGAGCTGCATTCTCATCACTGTCGACGGGGAGGTTAACTCTACCACTTAGATTAATCTGAATATTTTTAGATTTGTACAAAAGACCTTTGGCTTCTTTACCCGAAACTTGAAAACGTTCACTGCGATAAATAAAATAAGGCAAAGGCAGTACATAGTATTGTGTTTCACTGGATCCTCGGTAATCTGGAATAATCAACCCACCAGCCCACAAACCAGCCTCCCATTTAGGTAACTTTTTCTCTGCGCCGGAATAGCTGCTGAAAGTGATAAATAAGAATAGAAAGAGAAGTTTTAACATTTTTAATGACCATAATAATTTCAGTGAACATGAGCAAGGTGCTATTTTGTAGGCCTCATTTCCAGAATTACATTGCGATACCACGGTGTTGATGCCTTATACATCCTGCTTGTAGTTTTTGCCACGATACTTGGTGCGGGTTTTTTTATTTAGCTCTGCGCAATTTGTAATAAAACAGTGACCAGGCAGCCCACATAACACATGTAATCGCGATTGCGGTGTAAATCGCAGGCATCGGGTTTTCAAGAGTACTTACCGCCCCAGCATAGGTTGCAAGCAGCACATACGGATATGACCCTAGCATCCATGCTAGGATAAACTTCATCGGCGGTATTTTCGTCAAGCCGGACAGGCAGGCCGTTATTTCAGGTAAAATAGGCATTGCGCGAGACAGCAAAATCATGACGAAGCCATGCCTTTGGAACATCTGCTCCATCTCTATCAGGTTATCCTTATCTTTCACTATTTTGTTCAGTATTGTTCGGCCCCATCTCCTGCTGAGCGCGTACCCGCAGACGCCGGCAAGCGTAATTCCCGTGGCTGCTGCAACTGCTCCACCACCAAAACCAAGAAAGTATCCTGCTAGAATGCACACGGTCAGGGTAGGAATTGCGATAAACAGGTCAGCGAATAGCAATACTGCAATGATCAATGCAACATAGACTGGGTTTACGGAGGTCGCTGCCTCAAGCCATGCTTTTATATCATCGATAGTGATGATGCCTGTGGTCTTAATAATGACAAATGTTGAGGCAAAGACGACAAACAACACCAAGAACGTTTTTATCAGCGTTTTCATGTTTTAATCTGTTTATATTTAAGGATATGTGACTATGAGACTGATAGGCTCTGAGAGGTTGGCCACGGCTAGTTTTGCTTTATCGAAATCCGGAGGCCCGAGCGGACCCATTTTTTGATTATTGGAAAAACCCAAGCCCTCTTTAGGCCATATGCCAGTCCAGTTTTTAGTTACTTTGTTGTTTGTATCTTCATCGTGGAGCACCTTGAAGGCAATGTATTCAGAAGAGGGTATTGTGAAGCTGAATTTCATTCGCTCGGTCTCCGCCGACTTGTCCTGTACAGCAACCGCCTGATGGTGTTCAATCGGAAATCCTGTTTCGGTAAACAGCAGCACCATTACATTGCCGCCTCTGCTTACCATTATATTTTGAACTTCAACATCAATGGTCTCTGCATAAGCAAACATAGGCATCACTATCAGTATCAACCCTGTTATTATTCTATTAAAAAGCATCATTATCTTCCCCTGTATGTACAACAGTTATAAATTGGTGTTTAATTGCTGTGTTCTTCGAGTATGTTGATCAGGATATCCCTGTCTCACATGCTTGGTAATTAGCCTCGATCAATTTTTCGAAATTATTATATTTTCATGGATCTAAATAGATATACCCAGCACCACGGAAGGCCTCGAAATTACAACAAGGGGGCTGTTATTTTTTCACAGGGTGAACTGTGTAAGAATCTGTATTTTATTGAAAAAGGATTGATTAAAGTCTTTTACCTCACCCCGGACGGACGTGAGTTCATTAAATCTTTCATTACTGAAAATGCTTTTATCACCAGTCTTCGTTCATTGATGCTGGATGAAACGAGTTCATTTACGGCTATGTGTCTTGAAGCAAGCTCTGTGATTCAACTGGATTTTCAAGAACTGATGTCCCTTGTTACCACTGACCTTGAAATGTCCAATTCCCTTAATGAGGCTTTGTTTCGGCTGGCAATGAAAAAGGAGAAGCGTGAGTACGAATTTTTATGCCTGTCAGCGCCGGAACGGTATCAGTTGTTGGAGAAAAGGTCGCCTCATTTGGTGGAGCGGGTAAACCAGGCCGATATCGCTCGCTATTTGGGTATTACACCGGTAGCCTTAAGCCGCATACGCCACCGGAAGTCGTGACCTGAGTTAAAGCATATTATTACCTTTACCCCGATATTTTAGTGTAGAATTATGGTTTCACGCTTTTTAATGGCGTAGTGCTTTGGTATTAATCAACAAGAAAAGAGTTTAAAATTTATGAAAGAACTCGGACGCTTACTAATTTATTTAACTATGGCAGGTGTGGTTATTTTTGCTCTTGCAGGTCTGGGGTCAATTGACGCCGTATCGGGAGCACTTGTCGGTATTATTGCTATTATTTTGGTTGTAATCCTTCCCGTTTACGTGGTTATCAGAATGGCTAAAAAAGAACATAAAGACCGAGCAAAAACTGAATCTTAGCTTCAAACAAAAATCGGTAACTGTATCTACAGTTACCGATTTTATTGCCTGAGCATCGCCTCAAAATTTATTTCACATTGCCGCTTTGCTCAAGTTACGGGGTTACGAACCAAACCAGGGCAAGTATGCAAACGCTGCTTTAAACGCCCCAATGTCCCCTTTTCTCCTTTCACCCATGTTTTAATGTAGGCAAAATAGTTGCTGTAAAAAGGCATCTCTCCCGTTTTATAAATACTCACAACCAACTGAGCAGAACATTCGTAATCGGTCGCTTGTTGGCCCGTTTGAAATTGTAATATTACTTCACCGTCACCAATAACTAAAGACTCGGGACGACAAGTCCATTTTACATGCTCATTACGCAAGGCAATACCACCGCAAACAAAAACAGGCTCACCCTGATCACCTGAGTAATGATAGGCGACTCGTACTCGCAAGCTGTCAGGTTCATCAGCAATCACCTCAACACGCTTTATTTGATTTTTAGATTCGTCCCAAATCGTTCGCCATTGTTCTAGCTCAGCTGCATGGTCGAGATTATGCCACTCTTGCAACACCAAAGGCGCTTCTTCTGAAGCCAGCTTGATGTTGGCGAAAAAAACCAGCCCACCCACCACCATCACCACGATAAGTCCTATAACCATTAGCGCCTTTTGTAACATCTTTACTCCTCTATCGCGTCTTTATAAGCTTCCATTGATATATAAACTGCCCTTTACGCCAACTTTATAGCAAGGGTTGCGACACGCCGCCCGAGTGCTCTACATAACACCTTTTCTTCATCAGTAAGAGGTAGGTCATTATCCTGACCGGCAAAATGTGACGCGCCATAGGGTGTACCTCCTGATGTTGTCTGGAAAAGAGCAGATTCCGTATAGGGCAAACCCACCAATATCATGCCATGATGTAATAGAGGGAGCATCATAGACAACAGAGTGGATTCTTGCCCTCCATGCAAGGATGAAGAAGAGGTAAATACACCCGCCGGCTTGCTCACCAAGCTCCCATTTAACCATAATGCACTTGTTGAATCTAAAAAGTATTTCATGGGTGCTGCCATGTTACCAAAATGTGTTGGGCTACCTAACACAAGACCCGCACACGCCCTCAGGTCATCTTGCGTGACATAGGGTGCACCCTGGGCTGGTACGTCACTTTCTGTCGCCTCACAGACTGTTGATACTGCAGGCACGGTTCTTACTCTGGCTTGCACTTCATCTACTTCGGCAATTCCACGAGCAACCAACTGAGCCATAGCCGCAAGACTGCCACCTTTACTGTAATACAATACTAATATTTCCTTCATCTCCCCTCCTCCATCAAACTCACAGGAGCCTATTATAAGTATGAAAGTCGTCACGAGGGAAAGTCATTTTAAGGCCTGTTTTTCGTTTATTTGAGACGAATAGTTGCGCTATTCAACGAAAATAAACGGACAATATGGGCAAAAGGAATTTCCCGCAGTAGGCTTTTCATTCTAGGACAGGCTCCTAGGCATTGATTATCCTAATTTTTATGAAATTACGCTTGCTTGACATGACATTTTAGCAATGGTAGCTTGTTTTCTTCAAGCGGCATTGCTGTATTCATTGTTGCCCACCATTGACGTAATTTTTGAGTTCACAAATATGTTCCATGCGCCTCATAGGTTATGTATGTGTTTACAATCCTACCCATTGGTTTTTTTCTTTTTGCTATTGGTTGGCTGCGCGTCTTATCCAACACAAGAACTGAGTAACGCTCGTCAGGCATTAAAAGCGGCACAAGATGCTGATGCAGCCCATCATGCACCTATCCACTTAAACAAAGCGACTGAATTACTCAGCAATGCAGAGCATGCCCTGGAACCCAAGGACTTATCTTATGCCAGAGCACGGAATAATGCTTTGGCCTCTAAGACCGAAGCGATAAAAGCACGAAAACTATCCCTGGCATTTGCGTTAACGATTAAGGAATTAAACGATCGCCCCCTCAGTATACCCGTGCACAACGAAGCAAGTCAGCTACTTGAGCAAGCGAAAGATGCAGCACAATCTGGCGATGATATTCTGGCCTCCTCTCTTATTTCGCAGGCACGAACGGTGATACAAACAAATATCAAAGAGCCGTAAACTTATACCTGCGGCGTTTGAGATTTAAGTGTAACTGCACGCCCTCTTTATTCCCTGATTGCGTTGTTGTCCTCGCAACAAAACGACTATATCCGTAACGTTATAGATTTAGGGTATTAGTGCGTGCAGATGTACGTGAAAACGCCTAAATCTATAACCCCTACGGGTATATACCCGACAACTGCTCCTGCGATGACCTATAAGCGGTTGTAAATTCTTCATAACCTAACGCTCATTTTGTTATAATCAACATTCGAAGATCAATTAAACTTACTAATCCTATCGGAGCAACATCATGGCAACAGCAACGGCTCGACATATATTGGTCTCCAGCGAAGAACAATGCGCAGAACTTAAAACTCAAATAGAAGCAGGTGCAGATTTTTCGGATATAGCAAAGGAACATTCAAGCTGTCCTTCAGGTAAAAGCGGCGGCGACCTGGGTAAGTTTGGTCCCGGTCAAATGGTCCCAGAATTTGATAAAGTTGTTTTCAGCGCAGACATCAACTCCGTACAAGGCCCCGTTCAAACCCAGTTTGGTTACCATCTATTAGAAGTCACAAGCCGTGACGACTAAGAAGCTGTGTAGTTACAAAGAAATTACGTTACTTGTGTACACATAGAATCTCTGACTATTCATGAACCCAAATACCGTAATTTATCCGGGAACTTTTGACCCTGTTACTAATGGTCATGTTGATTTAATCAATCGAGCGTCCCGATTATTTGATCACGTTATTGTCGCAATAGCTGAAAACCCCAGTAAATCTCCCGAGTTCTCTACAGCTGAACGTATTACATTTATCACCTCGGCTATTGGGGGAAAAGCAAATATTGAAATCTGTAGTTTCAATAAATTGTTAGTTGATTTTGCGCAAGAAAAAAAAGCAGGTGTTATCTTGCGTGGCCTCAGGGCTATTTCAGACTTTGAGTTTGAGTTTCAGTTAGCGGGCATGAATCGTCATCTCGCACCTGAGGTGGAAACCTTGTTTTTAATGCCCGCCGAACAGTATGCGTATATCTCTTCTAGTTTAGTTCGAGAAATTGCAGCCTATGGTGGCGATGTATCCAAATTTGTTCATAGCGATGTTAGTGACGCTCTGACACAGCGCAGACAACATCGTAGAAAAAGAAAGGAATAAAATGAAATGGCATTGTATATCACTGATGAATGTATTAACTGTGATGTATGCGAACCGGAATGTCCTAATGAGGCCATAACACAGGGCGATGAAATATATGAAATCGACCCAAAAAAATGTACCGAATGCGTAGGTCACTACGATGAACCTCAGTGCATTGAGGTTTGCCCGGTCGAATGCATCCCCAAAGACCCCGAACATGTAGAAGATCACGAGACACTTCAGAAAAAGTATTTACAGCTCATGAAAAATTAGGGGGCTACAAAGAAATAACAGGGATTTAATCTATGTATAAATTGCATCTATCACGAGCTTCATTTTTTCTCAGCTTGCTAAGCATTCTCCTCTTCGCCAGCAGCAGTCTCGCAGCAACAAAACCCGATGCCCATGCGATTGCTTCTGCACATCCTTTAGCAACGAATGCGGGCCATGAAATTCTGGCCGCTGGCGGCAATGCTTTTGATGCGGCCATTGCGGTCACCGCAGCATTAGCGGTAGTCGAACCTGCGGGTTCAGGCTTGGGTGGTGGTGGTTTTTTTCTCCTCCATCGCGCTCAAGATCAATTCGAAGTCATGATTGATGCTCGGGAAAAAGCACCCTTAGCCGCGCATAAAGACATGTATCTTGATAAAAATGGCGATGTTATTAAAGGTGCATCGTGGAATGGCCCACTAGCAGCAGGAATACCCGGCATCCCGGCTGCCTTAGTACATCTCGCCAAAAAGTATGGAAAACTGCCTCTCAGGCTATCACTCGGCCCAGCAATTCGCTACGCTCGCAACGGCTTTACTATTTCAGATAGTTACAGAAATAAAGCAAAGTGGCGTCTCAAGATTTTTCAGAGCTATCCAGAAACGGCGGCAATCTTTCTTGATGAAGGCGAATTACCGAAAGTTGGTTTTTTACTCAAACAAAACGATCTGGCATCAACGCTTCAAGCATTAACAAAAGGTAAAGACGGGTTTTACTCAGGAGAAATCGCACAAAAACTTGTTTCAGGTGCCCGTACTGCCGGAGGAATATGGACATTAGAAGACCTCGCACAATATCAAATTGTAGAGCGAGAACCGATTACTTTTAATTATAAACAGGCGCGTATCGTTTCCGCAGCGCCGCCGTCATCCGGCGGTGTTGCGTTGGCAACCATGCTAAATATTCTCGACGACTACGACCTCGATAAAATAGATACTGCGAGCCGCACTCATATTATTGTGGAAGCAATGCGCCGTGCCTATCGTGATCGATCTGTTTATCTCGGCGATCCTGATTTTGTCAATATTCCTGTAGAGCGACTCATCAATCAAAATTATGCAGCGGGACTTCGCGCTTCAATCAGAATGGATCAAGCTACAGCAAGTGAAACTTTACCGGGTTCTCAACTCAACTCAACAGGCACGGACACCACCCATTTTTCGATTATAGATACGGATGGCAATCGTGTTGCCGCAACTTTATCCATTAACCTACCTTTCGGAGCCGCTTTTGCCCCACCTGGCACCGGCGTATTACTTAATGATGAAATGGATGATTTCTCAATGAAACCCGGCGTGCCTAATGCTTATGGCCTCATTGGTAACGCGGCGAATGCAATTGCGCCGGGTAAACGTCCACTGTCCAGCATGTCACCTACTTTTATTGAAACAGAAGACCGAGTCGCAGTATTAGGCACACCGGGTGGCAGTAGAATAATCACGATGGTATTACACGGTATTTTAGAGTTTATAGAAGGTGAATCCGTCAACAGTTGGGTAAACAAAAAACGTTTCCACCATCAATATTTACCTGATGTTATTCAACATGAAAAAGATACATTCGACAAAGAAACAATGATAAAAATAAACAAGTTAGGCCATATACTTCAAGAAAAATTACGACCCTATGGCAATATGCAAGCCATACTTTGGAACAAGAAAACAGGGCAAATAACAGCGGCCAGTGATGCCCGAGGTATAGGCAAAGCAACCGTAAAATGAGTAACCGTTCAGCGAGACCTCTAAACGATTACTGAAATGATAGCTGAAAAAGAATAAATCCGATTGTCCAAGCTCAGCCTATTTTCGGACAAGCTAGCGATACATGCTATTTTTCAATATCAGGCTTGCTTAATTTTTTCGGTTCTTCTTCATCATTTAATACCGAGTCTATAGGTGGTTTTTCTTTTTTGGGGGATGACAATCCTGAAATTTCAATATTAAGATTGTAGTTGTTATTAAGAAAGATTAAAACCGACCTCACCATTAAATCACTGGGTCGCAATACATCAGGCCTTTTAGTGTGGTACCAAGAAGCGTTGTCGGGTATGGCTGAAGGAATTTTCAACGCATGCATGGCCACCGCATACCAACCGTATTCCTCAATCTCATCACTGGCTGCTTTATTTGCTATTTCCTCAGCCTTTTCTTTCACTCTGGTCTGATCTTCAAGGGAAAGTTTACCAAAAGTATATTTTGCGAATACCACATTACCAGCAGCCTGATGCCTTGTTTTTGCGGCGCGATATTTCATAAGAATCAGCAGTAATATTGCCGCTGCCACAGCCCAAAACAGATATGCCATACCCCTACCCTATTCCTGTTGTTGTTTTTAAACCATCCAGCTTATTCGCTGGATATAACCATTACCATTATTGAATTTACCCAAACTAACACCAGCATGTCAACAAATAATCCATGAACATTTTTAGTTCAATCATCCTGGATTACACCCAATTAAATTCACTTTTTAGATATTTACGGTAAGCTGCGCAATTTCGACAAAGATTTTTTACTGCAAACAGGGAAAGTATTTATGCTGAGGGATGTATTTTAAAATATTTACTTCACAAAAATTCATCATTTCATTCTCAAGCGATTCTGTATAAGATGCCATTTTTTTATTTTCATTTGCCACAGATGCAAACATTTTTTCTCTTGGATAAAGTTTAATCATATTGCGAAAAAAATTTTCAGGCATACGAAAACTTCCAGCACTCACCGAATGTACGCCACTCATATCAATTTGACTAAAGACAGTTTCAAATAGCGCTAAATAATTTTTTTCGTAACAATCATGATAAATCAATGGATCAAAACGCAAGCCAATTTTCCAGCCTTTTTTTTGCAGTTTTTTCATTGCCTCAATCCGCTTTTGTAGTGACGGGGTTTTTGCTTCTAAAGAAGACACAATATTGTCGGGCGAAAGACTAAATGCAACAATGCAATTTGGCAAAGCGTCTTTTTCTAACAAGCCGCGAATTTGCGTACTTTTCGTTCTCAGTTCTAACCACGCCTCAGGCAATTTCTCAAAAACAGGTAATATGGTATCAACAAAATGAGTCACCGGCTCCAATGCCATGCTGTCACAATCATAACCGGAAAAAAAATAACTCGATGGATTGTTGTTTGCCGTAGCAATGATGTCCTCTGCAAAATCTTCAAAGTTAACAAAAACAACGTAATGAGCAGAACGATACATCCCTTGTAAAAAACAATAACGGCAATCATAAATACAATTCATCATATGTGAAAAATAATAATTATTGTCACCACCTATCCCATAAGCCTCTGGTGCCGGCAAAACAAATTGTTTTTTCTTGTAGGCTAAAATCAATGCCGGGGTTTTCTTTTGCAAACGAAAGTTTTGCGCTTTACGATTAAACAATTCACCATAATGATCACAATAAACAATTTCCGCCTGCTTGAACCGCTGACAAATAGCCTTCACTCTGGGATGGTCTGCAACTTCATGTTCAATATAAATCGTAGAAATCATAACTAATACTCAACAGGAGCTGTGGTGATTGTTTCATTCAAATATCGAATAATTTCTTTTCCATTTTTCATTTTTTCAAAATTACAGCATGAAAGAGATAAATTTAACGCCGTCGTTTTTTGAACAAGCCTCTGCAATTGTTTTTTCTGATATTGCGTAAAATGCCATTGAGTAACAAGTTCGTTATACAATTCATCAATACCATAATAATTCGCATATTCTGAAGATACGGTTTCCAGCGTATCAATCACCGTCATAATCTGATCAATATTACGGTATATCAGTTTTTCGACAAAAACCTTGTTAATCGTCATCGCAGGATTTTCCAGATTGTCTGAAACAATTTTCAGTAATTGCACAAGATCAACGGGTGAAAAACGCAATGCGGTTAACATAAAAGCCGACGCTTCCATATCATACAAGGCATCTGACGGATAATCCTCAGAAGCAGTTTCAACAGTGAGTACATGATGTGATGACATAGCGAGAGATGGAAACCTTGCCGGATACCAGTTAACTCCTGTTGTATCCTCAGTTACTTTATTAATATTAAAAAGAGAGCCTGACTCCAAGGACTGGTGCCCCGCTACACCCATATTTAACCAGGTCGCATTTTTTTGCTCGCCATCCAGAGCATACAAATAGGCCATCGCCGTAGCAGTTGCAATTTTACCTATGCCTGAAACCAAGACTCGCATTTCTTTACCCTGAAAAATACGAAACGGCTTATCAGGAATCAATGACAGTTTATACTTCTCAACAATGGGTTTTGCTTCGCATTGAAGCGCACAAACAATATAAATCATGTGTCTGTAATACTTTCCAAGAGTGTCTGATATTCAAGCATATCTCGTCCTCGCTTTTCCCCACCTTTGATAAATACGTTTAACTTCTTTTTCAATATTTTCAAAGTCGCCCTTTTATCTTCTTCATTTAATACTGGTGTACCCAGAATATCCATCAAAGCGGCTATACGAAACCTATCCATCCCCCAAAACTTTCTGGATAATTGATCTTCGTGACCCCCATATTTTTTTATGCAAGGTGTTTCGACATAAGCAACAGAATAACGTGAACAAATCCTCAACCATAAATCATAATCCTCACATGCAGGAAGTTGTTCGTTAAACAAACCAACCTCATCAAATAGCGACCGATGAATCAGCGCAGATGAAGGTGATATAACACAGAGTGGCAAACACTTTTGATACAACCAACCGGCCGATTTTTTATGTTTATCCATTTGATTAACTCGCACGCCATTACGCACCCAAATTTCCTCAGTATGACAAATTTTCAAATCAGGGTTTTCTTCCAACAAAGCTGTTTGCCTGAACAGCTTTTCAGGTAACCATTCGTCATCAGAATCCAACAAAGCAATCCAGGGTGCTGTTGATGCGTTAATACCCTTATTACGAGCCGCACTGACACCCAATTGTGTTTGCCTGAGATATTTAACCTGAGGAAAATTATTTTGAATAAGATTCGCCGTATCATCGGTTGAACCATCGTCAATAACAATAATTTCAGCAGGCGGTTGAGTTTGCTTTAGTACCGAGTTCAAAGCATTCGGCAAACAATACGCCCGATTAAATGTAGGAATAATAACGGATATAGGCAGCATAAGGAGTGTTTCGGAAATCTACAATTGAGCATCATAACAAATCGTCTGCTAATCAGCCTGGGTATTTCAAAACAATACGGTTTTCGTTTAGTTATTGACTTTATAGAACATTTGTGTGGATAGAGAAGCTGGCTGGTCAATATTATATAGATATTGCCCCAATATTTTTTACTGCATTGCAATCAAAACCGGTTCTAGATTGTTACTACAGTAGCGCCCCCACAATCGTGGGAGAAGAATCAACTATACAACAGGGAAAAATGATGAAACGATCAATAACAACAGTAGGACTGGGAGTGATACTGGCCGCACTTATAATTTCTACACCGCTCCTTGCCGCCAATGATCCTTCAATCAAAGGTAGCCTCAGAGAGAACATTCAGCAATCAATGACCCATTTCATTGATCAACAAACCATCGATCAACATCTCTATGTTTATGATGCAGTCAAAGGCAAGTTGTTACAACTCACCCTTGAAAAGCTCCATAGTGGCATCGTCAAAAAAGGTGATTTTTATGTCAGTTGTGCCGATTTTGTTGATCAAAATGGTAATAAAATTGATATTGATTTTATGGTACGAAAGGGTAAAAATAGGCTAATCACTACCCAAGCACTGGTTCACTCCATTAACGGTAAAAAACGTCAATATCATCTCGAAATGTTATAGCCTGAGAACCTGAGCTAATTATTAATATTAAGAGAACTGTCGTTTGCCAGAATTACTGACTACACTGCTGCAACAGGGTTATCGCTACGCGCTATCATTGACTCACCACGCCACAAAGGCGGAAGATTTGTTACAAGACGCATGGATAGCTGTGATTCAAGCAAACGGCCCTCATGAAAAGGGCTATCTCTTTAGTGCTATACGTTCACGTTTTTACAATCTGCACAAACGTAAACAGCTGGTACCGATGGTAGCGCTTGAATCTATTCAGGAGTCCGTACACGAACAACATGATCCGGCTACGTCTATCCAATACGGTTTCGAAGATCCCAGGCTTGAAAGTGCACTCGCACAACTACGAGGAATTGAGCGTGAAGTGCTTTATCTAAGTGCCGTCGAAGGTTACACAGCACAGGAAATTACGGCTATCACCGGCCAGGCCAGAGGTACCGTTCTCAGCATGTTGAGCAGAACCAAAAATAAAATTCAACGCCATTTTATTGCCAACGCAGACAAGGCGGTACTAAATGACTGACCACAACCCTACCGACAAGGCCATTAAAAGCTATTATCAGAAACAAAACCTCTCTGCCGACAAATTACAGCAAATGGTCGATATTGCACAACTGCCAAAAAAACCAGAAGAAATCAACTGGAAACTGCGATGGCAGACACAACGTAACATCTCCATCGCCGCATCACTGTTACTCGCAACAGTGATTTTGTTTCAATGGATATTCTCAACACCAACACAACAAGATCTCATCGCAAGCATCGCACAGGAGATCGCCATAAATCATCAAAAACAGTTTGATAGCGACTTCACAGAAACGAGCTACGCAGAGCTTAGCAACTTAATGACTAAACTTAATTTCAAATTAGTTGATCCCGCGAGGCTCAAAGAAAAAGGTTTTCAGATACTCGGCGGCAGATACTGTTCACTGTATGGCCACATCGCGGCACAGGTTCGACTTAAAAATAATGCAGGTGTAATTTTCACTCTCTATCAGACTGGATCGCATGAAGCGTTTAAAACACTCACAGAGCATACAACGCAAGCGAATGGAATTGAGATTGAAATGTGGAATGAAGCTGGGATATTTTTAGGGATTGCGGGTTAAACCTAAAAAAATCAGTTGAACCCTGGTTTATAGCACAAGCTATTGATTGTAGCTACGTTATTCGTCCGTTGAATGCCCACTATTCGCCTTCCTCTCGCTTTGCTACAATGGCAATTGGAAATCCATGAATGTAAACTGATTTTTACGGCAGTCCTAAGTTTTCAGGATTAAAGGATAAATGAGAAACCGCTATTGCAAAGAATTTGGTTTTGATTCCAGGGGCATTAAAACACGTCTACAGTTAATCGGTTTGGGCGATGCTGATCTAGAGCTGTGCGATACGCTGCAAAAGCAGGTGATTATCCCCAATATCGATGAAATAATTGAGCAATTTTATGTTTATATGTTAAACCAGCCAGAGATGTTGCTCCATCTGGATAATAAAAAATTAATAGACAACCTTAAAAAAACGCAAACAAATTATTTATTAAGTCTGGGTAAAGGTTTTAATAGTGCCGATTATTTCGAAGAGCGCCTGCGGGTTGGTTTAGCACATGCCAAGGTTAGAATACCGCCCTTTCTATATATCTGCGCGTATCGCCGTCTCACCCAGCTCATTTATGAATTCTTCCCAGAAAATATTAAGAACAATAATGAACTGCAGCAACAACTATATATGTTTGTTGCCAAAATAACCGCATTGGACATGTCGCTGGCGATTGAAACTTACCACCATACACAATTAAACAAGTTGGAAATTTCGTTAGAAACATTAAGACAAGAGGAAAATCACCTGCGCCATTTGGCTGAAACAGACTTATTGACCGGGGTGCCAAATTATGCGCATGTTGTTGCGATATTGGATAGATCGATAGCGAACGCACATAGAGACAATGAACCATTATGTGTCATGATGGCGGACATCGATTTTTTCAAACAAGTTAATGACTCATATGGGCATCTGACGGGTGATAGCGTGTTACGTGAAGTTTCAAAGAGATTACGTGCAGCCTTACGCGATCTTGATGTCATTGGCCGTTACGGAGGTGAGGAATTTCTAGTGATTTTTACCAACACCCATATAGATACAGCCTATGAAGTTGCAGAACGTACCCGTAAGCACATTTGTGAAAGCCCGATCAATTTACAGGAGCGTTCCATAGACATTTCGATTAGCCTGGGTTTGTGTGGCCTGCACCAAGATGATGATATTAACGCCATCATAGAACGCGCCGATCGAGCAATGTATCTTGCGAAAAACGCTGGCCGAAATTGTTCGAAAGTGTGTACCCCGGATGCTATTCGGCGTTGATATTGATGGCTGTTAAGTTTTAAAAAAATTTAACAGCCATTGCGCAAAAACTTTTTCATTTGTTTCCCGCTGCAAAGAATTTAAGCCCGTCCGGAAAGTTTCACCGCCTATTTTATTTTCTCGAAAATACATTAATTTTTTTGCATAAGATTTTGAAAATTCAGGATGTCCCTGAAGGGCGAGCATAGATTCACCCAATTGATACATGTAATTTGGACAGAAATCACTGGTAACGAGTAATTGAGCATCATCCGGCAAACGAGTCACTTGATCCTGGTGACTCACAATAATTTGTAAGGTGTCCAGTGAGGGCTGCATCCAGCTTTTATATTCAATCACTCTATTCACTGAAACACCGACTCCCCAGCCTTTGTCAGATTTTTCTGTTTTCCCGCCAAAAACTTCAGCGATTAATTGATGTCCAAAACAAATGCCAACGAGTTTGATTTTTTCGACGTATAAAATACGAAGAAACGCTTTAAACTCGATCAACCAGGGTAAATCCTCATACACACTGGCTTTACTGCCCGTTGTTATATAGGCATCACACTCATGGGGTGTTACCGGATATTCACCACGCTCTACATCATATATATGAACGCATACAGCGGGATCGATTTCTTGAAACAAACGAATGAACATTGCCGGATAATTTCCAAACTCGGGTTGAAGTTCATTCACAACAGAATCACATTGTAATAGGCCCAGTTTCATCAATACTTAATCCTGTATCAGAGATGTCAAATTAGTGCTTATAATGGAGACTGGATAGCGAGCCTTACGCGAGGAAACACATGGACGCCAAAAACGTTAAGACCGTAGATGATGCCAAACAAATTGTCAACGAACGAAATTTAAAACATGTCAAAGTGGGGGTCTTTGACATTGATGGTATTTTACGCGGTAAATACATGTCAAAGGCTAAATTCTTTTCTGCGTTGGATCATGGTTTTGGTTTTTGTGATGTCATTTTAGGTTGGGATTCAAAAGATCAGCTTTACGATAATGTTGAATTTACCGGCTGGCACACCGGCTATCCTGACGCAGCTACGAAAATTATTCCTGAATCATGTCGTGATTTACCCTTCGAAGAAAATGGGCTGTTTTTTTTAAGCGCGTTTGAAGGGAAAGCCAAAGAAATATGTCCGCGTTCCTTACTGGACAGAGTATTAACCCAAGCGGCGGATATGGGCTGCCAGGTACAAGCTGCGTTTGAATACGAATTTTTCGTGTTTGATGAAACTCGAGATTCCATTCGAGAAAAAAACTATCAAAACTTAAAACCCATCGCACCCGGTTATTTTGGCTATTCTGTTTTACGTAACTCAGTAGACAGCGACTTCTATCAGCAACTGCTTGATCTCGCCGAAGACATGGATTTTCCGATAGAAGGCTTACATGAAGAAACCGGCCCCGGCGTATTAGAAGCCGCGATAACGGTTGACAACGCTCAATCAGCGGCAGATAAAGCGGCACTATTCAAAACATTTTCCAAAGTAATCGCCCAGCGCAATAATAAAATTCTTACTTTTATGGCGAAGTGGTCACCTGATTGGCCTGGCCAAAGCGGTCACATCCATGTTTCGTTAAACGATATAAATAATAACTCACTCTTTTTTGATGCCAGTCAAGAATATAACATGAGTGAAAAAATGAAATATTTTCTGGGCGGGCAACAACAACTCATGCCCGAATTATTGGCTATGATCGCTCCAACTATTAATAGTTACACCCGTCTGGTGCCGGGTTTTTGGGCACCCATACAAGCCAGCTGGGGGGTAGAAAACCGTACCTGCGCTTTACGAGTGATACCTGGCAGTGCAAAATCCCAGCGTGTGGAGTATCGCATCGCGGCAGCCGATGCAAACCCTTATATTGCTCTATCAGCGGTCATCGCTTCCGGCTTATGGGGCATAGAAAATAAAATATTGCCGGGTGAACAAACAAAAGGAAATGCTTACGAACAGAAGCTCCCGCCTGAAGCTCAATTACCAGCGACATTATGGGACGCTGCGCAACGTTTAAAGTCTTCCGATACAGCAAAACAATTATTCGGCGAAGCTTTCGTTAATCATTATGCCGCCAGCCGTGAATGGGAAGAAAGAGAATACCGCAAACACATCAGCGATTGGGAGTTAGAGCGTTACTTTGAAATTATATAGGTTATATACCCATGGTGTTTTGAATTTAGGTGTTAGCACGTTCAGATGTGCCTTATATTTGTTTTTTCCGAATGACGACTGCATGGATGCAGGAGATAGGGTAATGCAGGAGCACCGTTGCCGAGGAAAAAGCAAAGATGAGGTGCAGATGAGCGTGATTAAACCTAAATCTCAAACGCTATGGGTATAGCATGAAAAAAACTTTTCAAACGGTGTCCCCGATAGATAATGTTGTCTATCTTGAAAAAACCTATTCCCATGATAACGATATTCAACAGACTTTAGACAAGGCGACAAAAGCACAACAAGAATGGAAAAAAACACCGGTCGATGAACGTGCAGAAATTTGTCTCAAAGCTGTAGACGCAATTTTAGAAAAAAAGACCGAATTAGGCGAAGAAATCACCCGACAGATGGGGCGGCCCATACAATATTCTGCGGGTGAAATTTCAGGTTTCGCTGAACGTGCTCGCTACATGATAGGGATCGCAAGAAAAAAACTTCAAGATGTTCCAGTTAATGGCATTGACGGGTTTAAACGTTTTATTCAACGCGAGCCACTTGGCATTGTGTTCGCGATGTCGCCCTGGAATTACCCATACCTGACCGCAGTGAATTCAATCATCCCGGCGATTATGGCCGGGAACGCGGTTATTTTAAAACCCTCAGTTCAAACACCTCTGACCGCAGAGCGAATACAAGAAGCCTTTGATGCGGCGCAATTATCTCCAGGTATTTTTCAATACTTATTTCTTGATCATGAGGCGGCACATAAATTGATACAAAACGATGCCATCAATTATGTCGCCTTTACCGGCTCAGTAGCCGCTGGACGAGCTGTACAACACGCGGCGGAAAATCGGTTTATCGGGCTGGGTCTGGAACTGGGCGGCAAAGATCCCGCTTATGTACGGGAAGATGCCGTTTTAGAAACAACAGTGGCTAATTTAGTGGACGGTGCCTATTTCAATTCAGGTCAATCTTGTTGCGGTATTGAGAGAATATATGTTCATCAATCAATTTATACAGACTTTGTTGAACGATTTTGTCATTTAACCCAGCAATATAGTTTAGGAAACCCTTTGGATAAAAACACAACTCTTGGACCCATGGTAAGCGTTCAAGCTGCGGAACATGTTCGCCAGCAAATAAAAAATGCCATTTCAGCCGGAGCCAAAGCCTGCATTGACAGCCGTTTATTTGATGCAGATAAAGCGGGATCAAACTATTTGTCTCCTCAGGTACTGATTGATGTCAATCACACAATGAGTGTGATGCGTGATGAAAGTTTCGGCCCGGTGGTGGGTATCATGTCAGTCAAATCAGATGAAGAAGCCATCGCATTAATGAATGACAGTGCGTTTGGCTTAACGGCATCCGTATGGACGAACAACGAAGTCGCAGCCATGATTATTGGCGAACAAGTTGATACCGGTACTTTCTTTATGAATCGCTGTGACTATCTTGATCCGGCTTTAGCCTGGAGTGGATTTAAAAATTCAGGCAGAGGCTGTACGCTGTCTGAAATAGGTTATGAGCAATTGACTCGCCCAAAATCTTTTCACCTGCGTTTTCTAGGTTTAAATCAATAAGGAAAATACGATGACCTCTGAGAACAAAGAAATAGCGGGAAACTGGAACTATCCAACTCAAGTTCGGTTTGGTGCGGGGCGAATTAATGAATTGGTCGAAGTATGTCAATTCTCAGGATTAGAAAACCCTTTATTAGTTACTGATTCTGGTTTGGCTGATTTACCCATGCTTAAGCAAGTATTGAAACAATGTGAAAATGCAGGCTTACAGCTCGCCGTATTTAAAGATGTAAAGTCCAACCCCACCGGTGAAAATGTTCGCGAAGGTTTGGCCGTTTATAAAATGGGAAAACACGATGGTGTCATTGCATTTGGCGGAGGCAGCAGCCTGGATGCCGGTAAAGCCATCGCGGTTATAGCTGGGCAAAACCATGACTTGTGGGATTTTGAAGATGAAGACGACAATTGGTTACGAGTAAATGCGAATATTGTACCGCCTATTATAGCCGTACCCACTACGGCAGGAACGGGTTCTGAAGTGGGCCGAGCTTCGGTTATTCATGATGTTGATGCAGAGAAAAAGAAAATTATTTTTCACCCTAAAATGTTACCTCACGTTGTCATTGCTGACCCAGAGCTAACCCTAGGGTTAAATGCCAAAATAACCGCAGCGACCGGTATGGATGCCTTGTCGCACAATCTGGAAGCTTATTGCGCGCCAGGTTATCACCCCATGGCCGATGGTATTGCCGTAGAAGGGATTCGCTTAATCAAAGATAATTTAATCACTGCGGTGCAGAGCGGTAATAATATTGCGGCGAGAAGTCACATGCTTGCCGCATCCATGATGGGAGCAACCGCCTTTCAAAAAGGCTTAGGTGCGATGCATGCGTTAGCGCATCCGCTGGGTGCACTCTACGATACGCATCACGGTTTACTCAATGCTGTATTAATGCCGTATGTTTTATTACATAACCGACCCGCCATTGAATCACGTATTTGTCGCTTGGCAAAATATATAGAACTGGAAGACGTTTCTTTCGATGGATTTATGCAGTGGGTTCTTGAACTGAGAAAAGTCATAGGCATTCCTCACTGCCTCTCAGATATTGGTATTAATACAGCAAGGCGGGATGAAATATCCCGCATGGCACTGGCTGACCCTTCAAATTCCGGGAACCCAAGAAATATGACCATTGAAGCGTATCAGTCTATATTGGAGCACGCTTACAAAGTTTAGGTGCCTGTTCAGCAATTCCTTTCATTAATATCAGGCAAGGCGCTGTCAGCCGCTTGGGCCATTTTTATGGGTTCTGATTCCCTGTTCAGGACATCGGTTTTCTACCCGAATCAACCAGACCATTCACCCGGACCATAAAACACAATACCGAGAATACCTCTTTCTTCAATAGCCGCTTTGACTTCTTCAGATACAACAATTGCACTGCAATTTTCTGCCAGCCTGAATAACCGAAACTCCATGGTCTTTTCTTCATCAATCACCAGGCCATCAAAATCCGTATCCAGCAAGGTGACAGTTTCTGATTTATTCATTAATGTTGAATTTTCAAGATCCGTTGCAGACACCAGGCCCAGGACATTAAAAGCATGATAGTCTTCATGCACTTCACCCGTATTGGGGTCAGTTATGCGTGCGGGAAAGAGTTCGAGATTATCAACGCCTGCTGCTCTAAGAGCTTCTAATAAACTGTTGTGCATGGTAGGAACCGATTCACAATCATAAAGTATGTTAATATTACTGTTAGGCTCTTCCTCAATATCTAAAATATATTCTAATGGTGCTGGAACGGTTATTTTTAGTTTATGGCCGTGATACCACGGTCCGCCGGGCAAATGTGGTTCTTCTGCTACTGAGAGTATAGGATAAACACCTTCTCCTTCCATTACATAATACATCATCATTAATTTCTCTTTGAGATTATTTGTTTACAAACCTAGCAGCATCGTAATCATCTAAAAATGCGCCATCAACTTTTCCGCTTGCGGGCGAATAAACCTTATCACGCCATTTATCAGATGCATGTCAGGTTTCACTACGCTTGTAAGGGGACACCCACCAAAAATAATGAATCAAACATTGCTGACACACTTGTCAGATAGTGCTTACAAATAGTCGCATACTTATCTTGGGTGTCCCCGATACTTGCACGGTACTTCGCCTGTAATTATAAAATTCTCTTAATTCCAATTTTTTTCATTTAATTAAATATTTAACATTCTGCCGTATTTAGGGAGAGGAGAGAGATGCTTTACCCTAACAGCTTTACCCATTTATCTGCTAGTTCATATTTACGGGATTTATTGGCCGTGCCGTACTGAATAATAAAACCACTCTCGACCCATTTTTTGCACAAATTGAGCGCTGTACGTATATGAATACCCAGTAAATTAGCAATTTCTCGTGTGGTTATGTACCTGCTTTTATCAAACAGGCTCAATACCTGTTTTTGCCTTTGATCGAGTTCACGCAAAAGCGCACTGTGATCTGTTTTTACTTCTTTGGCAGCTTCGGTAGCTTTTAGGCGCACATTAGCAAAAGCATCGGCCATGCCTTCGCAAAAATACATGACCCATCCTGTTATATCTGCCTCAATACGTCCAAAGTAATAATTATGAGAGTCGCCCACCGTTAAAGCGTTGTAATAAGCTTGCAGGTTTGTCGCATAATATTCTTCAAGGGAGTAGATGCCTTTTAGCCCATAGCCTGATTTGTGCAACACTAGGCTTGTGAGCAGCCGAGCTGTTCGGCCATTACCATCGTAATAGGGATGGATCGTGGCAAATTGATAATGTGCAATTGCTGCAATAATCGGCACTGGCAGTTCTGCTTTACTCACTTCTTCATTTATCCACGTTATCAAACCAGCCATTAAGAGTGGTACATCTTTAGCCTCTGGCGGCATATAGACAATGGAGCCGCGGCTACTGTCTTTAATGACATTCTGACCATCACGATAAGAGATCGGGCGCTTTTTACCCTCCATTATCAACCCATGAATGGTTTGAATACCGCGCTCTTCTATTAAGGGTTCTTTGGTTTCAGCTTGGCCACTTTTAATCAGGCCATCCAGAAAATCCAGTGCCTGATAATAGTTTTTGACCTCTCTTTCATCCCGCTCACGATTAGGGAATGTACCACCATGAAGCACATCATCCACTTGGGCTTGCGTAAGCCGATTGCCCTCAATTTGCGTAGAATAATGTGTAGAGATAAGG
>UOFO01000123.1_pt1 | contig 27951 bp, 25 predicted proteins | sample 1988801 | NCBI WGS metagenome assembly UOFO01 (sample SAMEA4712195, study PRJEB27164) | hydrothermal vent metagenome | biome: marine basaltic hydrothermal vent biome; feature: marine hydrothermal vent; material: mineral | place: Pacific Ocean | collected 2011-06-14/2011-07-23 | depth 1719 m
CGACAACTCCATTTTATGCACATTGAAAGAATAGAGTTTACGAAACTTTTATTCTGAATGCACCTGAAATCCTGTATTTATATGGGTTTCAGCGAGGGGCGGGAATTGCTGTATTTGAATCACTCCTGCTAACGCTTTGCAAGGAAATGCCCGTCGCCAAAGTAGCCGAACTCATCGGAGATCATGGCACACGGATCTGGCGCATGCTGCACCATTATATTGATAAAGCACGTAGCAAAGTTGATCACAGCAACGTCACTCGTATAGGCATGGATGAGACCTCAAGAATGACTTGCTTCTAATGATCTGTTGAGCCGCTTGTAATATATCGCAACCTTCACAAATGTCAGACAGGTGCATTTTCCCTTCCCTTCCCTTCCCTTCCCTTCCCTTACTCTATAGAGTGATATGCCTTCGTCCAAAAAAGGTGAAGAAATTCTGTAGATTAAACACCTTAGCCGCTCCCTCTGCGGCGCAATTGATTTCCCCAGGTTAATACTTGCTAAACTTGTTCATGACGGGAGTTCTTTAAATTGTGGCTCTGAGCCATTGGTTTATACAGCCCTCAGCTTAATTCGCGTTGCTTGAGCTTGGGTAGGCCAAGTATATAATGTTCAGGATAATAGCTCTATAAGGCAATTAAATGTTAAAATTAATGTCTGTTTAAGTAATGAACTTGAAAATGAAACCAGAAGAATCGAGTCTCCGCATTGTGCCTATTCCTTGTACGTTAATATATGCTATAAAAACAAGATGTTGTGTCGCGAAGTCCCATCTTTTGTTTATTGTACTTTGTCTGTCGGTTGCTTTTTTCTGTAGCGCGGCTTCGGCAACAGAGGTGGAAGATTTATACAGCGCGAACATAGAAGTCGCAGGACAGAGCAGTGATGAACGTGTGAAGGCAATCCGCCAGGCCTTGAAACGGGTGGTTGTTAAACTTACAGGTAGCTTACAGTCGGCGGAATTACCTGAACTCAACCATTTTTTTGAGCAAGCCTCGGATTACGTGGAACAGTTTAGATACAAAGAGAAAGAAATACAGCCCCGTAGCCTGGCATTCACAGAGCAAAATACAACGGAGGCACTGGGTTTGCTTGAGGCTGAAAATTTAATTCGCCTGGATCTTTGGGTCTCCTTTGATTCATCAGCCGTCAGAAAGGTATTAGACAAGGTTAATCTGGCTTATTGGGGAACGACACGACCCTTATTACTTATCTGGCTTGCTATAGAAGAAGATACCGGTCGTTTTTTGCTGGAAAAAGAACTGCATACCGAGCTTTCCAGTATTTTGCAGGATCGTGCAGATATTAGAGGATTGCCGATTGTGTTTCCCCTAATGGATTTAGAAGATCGCGCTGTGATCGGAATCACTGATGTGTGGGGTGATTTTTCAGATATTATTCGTGAGGCATCGCAACGTTATCCAGTGGATGCAATCCTCGTTGCGCGTTTACACCAAGCAGGTAACGCATGGCAGGGACGATGGACGATTTATCATGATGGGTTCTCTCGCAATTGGCAATCGGCACAACTTGAATTAAAAGGCCTCCTTAAAGCGGGTATAGATGAAACGACAGAGAGCATAGCTCAACATTATGTCCAGGTTATGTCTAATGAAAGCGAAGAGAATTTGCAATTGGCTGTGTCCGGCTTAACGAATTTTGCACAGTACTCCCAGGTTTTGAATTATTTGACAAATCTTGATGTGGTACAGAAAACACGCGTGAAAGAAGTGAGTGATAAACAAGTTTTGTTAGAGTTGGAAATTCGGGGCAGTCTCAAGATATTTGAACAAACTGTTCAGTTAGGGCGTGTATTAGAGCCTGACAATAAATCAGACGTAAATGACGAGCCGGATGAATGGATTTTAGTGGAAGCGGGAGAAGTGCCAGCAAAAGGAATCATACCTCAAGTAGATTTATTTTATCGGTTAGCGTTATGAAAAAAAGAGATATTCCCAATTGCATCAGTATTTTCAGAATTATATTCGTCATACCGGTCATCTATTTATTGTTAGTTGAACAATATACGATCGCATTATTTATGTTTTTGATTGCTGGGTTGTCGGATGCACTGGATGGTTTTCTGGCAAAACGGTATAACTGGGAAAGCCCTTTGGGCTCGGTTTTAGATCCTATTGCAGATAAGCTATTATTGGTTTCCACATACTTTGCTTTATGTTGGTTAGGTCATATCCCTGTATGGCTGGTTATTGCGGTTATCGCAAGAGATGTGATTATTGTGATAGGTGCATTTTCTTTTTACTTTCTGGTGGGTCGCTATGATATGGTTCCCAGTTGGTTAAGTAAAATAAATACCTGCACCCAAATCTTATTAGGTTTAGTGGTGGTATCGTCACTGAGTTTTACTTCTATTAGCGTCAATGTTGTTGATTTTTTAATCTTGGTAGTTTTGCTTACGACCATCCTTAGTGGCGCAGATTATGTGTTGACTTGGGGTAAGCGTGCCTGGCGTGCAAAGCGGAAACATGCTTCCTGAGAGTCTGTCCGAGAATGAACGTCTTGGCAACTGCGTCCTGCGTTACCTTTATGCTTGGCTCTTTAGGTGTTATCGCGCGCGCCCATACTCGCACGGCGGAAAACCTTCATTCTCGAACGGGCTTCTAGTAACTACTCAGCGTGTTTATATTTTGCTTCAGATCAAGGCGTTTTCGCACGGAAAGAGGGCACATATAGAAATATGTAACCGATTGAGTACGAAAACAACACCGATCTGGAGCAAAAGATGAATACGCTGAGTAGTTACTCTAAACTCACATGAAAATATACAGTCCACAACTCCCTTTGGGTATTGAGCTGCGTAGCGATGCCAGTTACGACAATTATATTTGGGATGATAATGCCGAACTCCACTATTGGTTGAAAAAACTGGAACAAGGTAGCGAAGAACGTTGCGTTGTTTTATGGGGTGGAGCCAGCTCAGGGAAAACGCATTTGTTGCAAGCCTTTGCTCAACAACTGGGCCTACAAAATAAGCGGGCCACCTATATTCCGTTAAAACAATATAAGGAGCTGAGTCCAGACGTATTTGAAGATCTGGAATTGCTCGATGCTGTGCTCCTTGATGATTTAGGTGCAATTTCAGGCCATAGGGAATGGGAAGAAGCTTTGTTTCATTTGTATAATAGAATGAAAAACACTAAAAACCTGTTATTGATTTCAGCCGTCGATACTCCCGCACGCATTAATCTATTGTTACCTGATTTGAGTTCTCGTTTGCAGGCGAGCGGAGTGGTGCGAATTAACCCTTTGGCGGATACCACTAAGAGTAAAGTTTTAACTATGCTGGCTTCAAGAAAAGGTATTGTTCTAACGATAGATGTAGCTAATTATTTGATAAATCGCTACCCTAGAGATATGACAACATTGTCTACTTTACTCAATGAACTGGACAAAGCGTCCTTGATTGCACAACGCAAATTAACGATTCCATTTGTAAAAGAGGTGTTGACGCAATGAATCCTGAAGCCCTTAGAAAAGAGATGGCCGCGGTTGTAAAACACGCACTGGCTGAAGACATTGGCAGTGGTGATATTACCTCTGTTGCTATTGCTCACAAAATGCGTTGTGAGGCTCACGTTATTACACGTGAACAGGCCGTGTTATGTGGCAAAGCCTGGTTTACCGAAGCCTTTCATCAGGTAGACAAAGCCATAATGGTACATTGGCATGTGGACGATGGCGATGAAATTACGCCCAACCAGGTTTTATGCGATATAGTTGGTGCCGCCAAGTCAGTCTTGACGGCAGAACGTTGCGCACTTAATTTTTTACAAACATTATCTGGCACCGCAACAATTGCACGAACCTATGCTCAAGCGGTCAGCGGTTTACCCGTAAAAGTATTAGATACACGTAAAACCATCCCAGGTTTACGAATGGCTCAAAAATATGCCGTCACACGCGGCGGCTGTTGTAATCACCGCTTTGGACTCTCCGATGGTATTTTGATAAAAGATAATCATATTCAAGCCTCGGGTTCTTTACTCCGTGCGATTGAATTGGCCAAAGCAGCAAATCCGGATATACCTATTGAAGTTGAAGTTGAGTCCATTAGCGAGCTTAACGAAGCATTAGCCGCTAATGTGGACATCATTCTGTTGGATAATTTTGCTGTTACACAACTCAAAGAAGCGGTTAAACTCTGCCAAGGAAATACAAAACTGGAAGCTTCAGGAGGAGTCAGCCTGGACAACATCAGAGAAATTGCCGAAACAGGTGTTGATTATATTTCTGTGGGTGCTTTAACGAAGGATGTTAAAGCCATCGATTTATCTTTGAATTTTCATCCTGTTCCGATTTAAGAACAATCATTATTTGTAATTCTACTATTTTGTGAAATAAAAATTATGCGCGCCAGTTCAACGCTACTCTCTACACTAAAAGAAACACCGGCTGATGCTGAAGTTATTAGCCATCAGCTAATGTTAAGAGCAGGAATGGTTCGGAAATTAGCATCTGGACTGTACACCTGGTTGCCCATGGGGCTTAAAGTCTTACGTAACGTTGAAAATATTGTTCGTGAAGAAATGGATAAAGCGGGAGCGCAAGAGCTGCTCATGCCCAATATCCAACCTGCGGAGCTTTGGCAAGAATCGGCTCGATGGGAACAGTACGGCCCCGAACTATTGCGCCTGACAGATCGCCATCAACGTGATTTTTGTTTTGGGCCTACTCATGAAGAAGTCATTACGGACATTGTCAAACGCGAAATCAGAAGTTATAAACAATTACCCGTCAACTTCTATCAGATTCAAACCAAGTTCAGAGATGAAATTCGGCCGCGTTATGGCATTATGCGCGCCCGTGAATTTCTGATGAAAGACGCTTATTCTTTTCATGTTGATTCTGCGTCTTTAGACGAAACCTATAAGCTGATGTACGAAACGTATAACCGAATTTTTGAAAGATTAGGACTTTCTTTCCGCGCTGTTCATGCCGACTCAGGCTCTATCGGCGGGAATGTCTCTCATGAGTTTCATGTGCTTGCGGACTCCGGTGAAGATGCCATCGCCTTTAGTGATGAGAGCGAATATGCCGCTAATATAGAATTCGCTGAAGCAGTAGCACCTCAGGGAGAGTTGCCGAGTCCAACGAAAGAAAAAACAGCCGTAAATACGCCGGGTAAACAAACCGTAGAAGAGGTTGCTGAATATTTAAGCGTGACGCCAGAAGGCATTATTAAAACCTTGCTGGTTGTTGGTGAGACAGAACCCGTTGTTGCACTATTGCTTCGTGGTGATTATGAGCTCAATACAATTAAAGTCGAAAAACTGCCACAAATTGCTGCGCCGTTAACTATGGTGAGTGGGGCTCAAGCTCAAGCAGCGGTGAGCTGTGCTCCCGGTTCCATCGGCCCTGTTGGCTTGACTATTCCAATTGTTGCTGATCATAGTGTCGCGTTGATGTCTGATTTTATTTGTGGTGCTAACCAGGAAGGGCAGCATTTTGCCGGTGTAAACTGGCATCGAGATTTACCTCTACCTACAATGGTTGATATTCGAAATGTTGTTAATGGTGATCCCAGTCCGGATGGCGTGGGGCACTTAGTGATTCGTCGTGGTATTGAGGTTGGGCACATCTTTCAACTGGGCACTAAATACAGCAGTGCGATGCAAGCTACTTGTTTAAATGATCAAGGGAAGTCTGTGACCTTGTCCATGGGCTGTTATGGTATCGGTGTTTCGCGCATTGTTGCCGCTGCAATAGAGCAGCATCATGATGACAAAGGTATTATCTGGCCGGATGCGCTAGCGCCTTATACCGTTGCGCTGCTGCCGATGAATTATCATAAATCAGCACGCGTACGAACCGCAATTGAAAAAATTTATAACGAGCTAATAGCAGCAGGGATCACGATATTTCTTGACGACAGAAAAGAACGACCCGGCGTAATGTTTGCGGATATGGAGCTCATTGGTATTCCGCATCGTGTTGTTGTTGGCGAACGTAGCCTCGATAACAATGAAGTAGAATATAAATCTCGCCGTGCGAGTGACCCCGAAAAAATCGCCCTGGAGTCTTTAGTTTCATTTCTGAACGAACGTATTATGTGCTAACAAAGAGCATTTCCTCATGCTGGAACTCAGTCCTGCTGATTGGCAGGCCATTGAAGTTACTTTCAAACTTTGTTTTTATACAACGATCATCTTGCTGGTTATCGCGACTCCTTTAGCCTGGTGGCTGGCGAGTGGACGTTCAATAATGCGTACTACTGTGCAAGCCATTGTCGCTCTGCCGCTGGTGCTTCCCCCTACAGTGCTGGGCTTCTATTTGTTGGTAACGTTGGGGCCGCGTGGTGTTGTGGGTGGTACGCTTGAGGATATGGGATGGAGTCACCTTGCTTTCAGTTTCGAAGGTATTTTAATCGGCTCGGTGTTGTATTCTATGCCCTTTGCTGTACAGCCGCTGCAGGAAGCTTTTAATACCTTGGGACGAAGGCCTCTGGAGGTGGCGGCATCATTGGGTGCAGGGGCCATCGATCGATTTTTCAGCGTGATTCTGCCGCTAACAAAAGGGGGGTTTATTGTCGCTGCGATTTTAACTTTCGCTCATACCTTGGGTGAATTCGGTGTGATTCTTATGTTAGGGGGCAGTATTCCGGGTGAAACCAAAGTGCTTTCCATGCTTATTTATGATCATGCTGAAGCGATGGACTATGCGGCGGCACAACGTTTGTCATTGATGTTGTTGGTTGTTTCTTTTGTTGTGTTGTTTGTGGTTTACGCCATTAATCGTCGCTTTACCACAGTGAAATTATGACGCTGTCTATTAAAGTTTGTTTTACACGTCAGGATTTTATACTCGATGTTGCTGTTGATTTGCCACTGGATGGTGTTACCGCTTTGTTTGGTCGTTCGGGCTGTGGTAAGACAACGTTACTACGAGTCATTGCCGGATTAGAACGTGTGCCGGATGCTACGGTGGTGTTCGGTCACGAAGTTTGGCAGCAAGGGCGTTGTTTCCTGCCGCTGCATCAGCGTCGCATCGGTTTGGTATTTCAAGAACACAGCTTGTTACCGCACCTTTCGGTGCGCGGTAATCTGGAATACGGTTATCGACGAACGCCCGCTGCATTACGTCGGCTGGAATTGATTGACGTGGTTAACATGCTGGATATTGGCGATTTATTAGACCGATCCGTTGATCGACTCTCTGGAGGTCAGTGTCAGCGTATTGCGTTGGGTCGTGCGTTGCTGAGCAGTCCAAATTTACTGTTGCTGGATGAACCGCTGGCGGCGTTGGACACCCAGAGCAAACGTGAAATCATGCCCTTTTTATCCCGTTTGACACAGCAAACGGGAGTGCCGATTATTCTCATTACACATGCGCCTGATGAAGTGGAACAACTGGCTGACCATGTGGTGTTTATGCGCCAGGGGTTAATTGAACGAATGGAAACCCTGCGTGAAGCGATTGCCCGCCCGGACTCGCCGCTGTTTGATGACGCAGGGCCCGTCGCCGTTTTGGAAGGAGAATTGAAGGCAACGGATGAGCGAGGGCTGCAAGCTTTTGAGAGCGAGTCCGTTTGTTTGTTGCTGGCCAGCGCAGGGCAGCAACCTGGATCACGCAAGCGTCTGCGCGTTCTGGCCCGAGATGTGAGCCTTGCCCTAGATGAGCCCAAGCGGCTGAGTATTCTTAATCATTTGCCTGTCATCATTGAACGCATCGACCCCGAATCTGTAGGGCGCGTCACCCTGGCTTGTCGTTTAACCGATGGGCAATTGTTACTGGCACAAATCACGCCGTGGTCTTTACAGCAACTGGGTTTAACAACAGGTCAGCACGTTTACGCCCTGATTAAATCAGTGGCGCTGTTGGAATGATTTTTTTAGGTTAATAAATTGTAACTACTCAGCGTATTCATCTTTTACTCCCTATCTGCGTTGTTTTCGTACTCAATCGGTTACATATTTCTATATGCGCCCTCTTTCCGTGCGAAAACGCCTTGATATGAAGCAAAATATAAACACGCTGAGTAGTTACAATAAATTCTATATTAATTTTGTTATTCCCTCTATTTAGTGCGACACTCTGTAATGATGAGCTGGCTAATATTCAAGTGCATTTGCCCCGTCTGCCGGAGAACTTTATTAGGCATTTTCTATCGCTTGTTTCATAGTTAAAAATGAAACAATCTATAGATTTTTTAACTAAGTTATCTGTGAGGGTCATGCTTTTATCAAATTTTCTTTTGGCATGAGGAATATTAATAGCCCCCCCCCTTCTCAGCTTTGCTAAACCCTATGGTTGCCATCTTCGGTGGTCTTCAATGATGCGGCTTATGCTCTGGTATAGAATTATCACTAGGAGCCTGTCCGAGAATGGCAAATTTAGCGAAAACGTGATTTTTTAGTCTTTATTTATCAATAAGTTAAAAATTTTAATTTTCGAAAAAACGAATTCCCGGGCAAGCTCCTAGGAAAAAAGACTTATGGCTGTCTTTTTTCCATAAGTTCATGGATGATGGGCTCAAGTATAATTTCCATGGCCATTCCCATTTTGCTGCCGGGAATAACCAGGGTGTTGGGGCGTGACATCCAGGAACCAAGCAACATTTTCAGGTAATAAGTGAAGTCATGCTGCTTAGGATAGCGAAAGCGAATGACAATAAAGCTTTCGTCAGGTGTTGGAATATCGCGTGCAATAAAAGGGTTAGACGTATCTATTATAGGTACACGCTGAAAGTTAATGTGAGTGCGTGAAAATTGCGGTGTGATGTATTGAACATAGTCGGGCATGCGACGCAAAATAGTATCGGTTACGGCCTCGGCGGAGTATCCACGTTCTGCTGTGTCGCGGTGAATTTTCTGAATCCACTCAAGATTGACTATGGGCACAACACCTACGAGCAAGTCTACATGTTTTGCGGCATCCGCATCGGCAGTAACTACACCGCCGTGTAAGCCTTCATAAAAAAGAAGATCTGAGTTTGTATCAATGTCTTCCCATGGCGTGAAGGTGCCGGGCTCCTGTTTATAGGGGTCTGCTTCACCTTGGTTATGCAGATATTTACGGAATTTACCGCCACCTGTTTTGCCATATGTCTCAAATAGTTTAGCAATTTTATCGAAATGGTTACCTTCAGCGCCAAAGTGGCTCACTGTACGACCTTCTTTTCGTGCGTCTTCTACGGCTGTTTTCATGCTTTTACGATCAAAGCGATGGAAACTATCGCCTTCAATAACCGCAGGTTTTATGTCTTCGCGGCGAAAAAGATGTTCAAAGGCATTTTTTACCGTTGTTGTACCGGCACCAGATGAGCCGGTTACTGCAATAACAGGATGCTTAGTAGACATACAAATGTTTCTCCTTGGAATGTTTTAAAATTATAAGTTAATTAGTGAAAAATAATGTCACAATTATAACAATCCCTACGCCGCCTACAGGCGGTTATTTTCTTTGATAAGCAGGTAGGTTTTGATCTGCTGTGGATTGATAGGCTGTGCTGAAATCGTCAAATGCGGTTAGCGCCGTTTCCGGGTCTTGATTTGGGCCCAGCTCAAAAGCATCAAACCCTACTCGCTGCATGTACAATAGCTGGTCGCGAAGCACGTCTCCGGTAGCACGTATTTCACCTTTGTAGTTGTGTCGCTCTCTTAACAGGCGTGCTGTGCTGAAATGGCGGCCATCTTTATAAGGTGTGAAATCTAATGCAATAAGCTCAAAAAAGTTTAAATCAGCAAGAATTTCAGGAAGTAATTCATCGCTGCTGAGTTTGATTCCCAGGCTGGATTGCCGTGTGATCAGGCTCTCTTTGGCCGTTTTCCAGATGTTGAGCGTAACAATAATATTGCCATCAGGAAGGTTTGTGATGTTGACCTCTTCGGTAAGGTGTTGCCAGCAATCATCTATAATTTTTTGGTCTTTAATTATTTGCATAGACCTTCTCCTTAAAGGGGGTGATACCAATGCGACGGTAGGTTTCAAGGAAACTTTCCTCTTCCGTTCGTGCTGAGACATAAACCTGGATGATTTTTTCAATGCTGTTGATGATTTGATCTCTGGGTACGGCGCGTCCGAGACGATCGCCGAGGTAGGCGTCATTGCTGGATGAGCCGCCGATTGTGATTTGGTACCACTCCACCCCTTTTTTATCGACGCCGAGGATACCTATGTGTCCCACGTCCTGATGTCCGCAAGCATTCATGCAGCCTGAAATATTTAGGTTTATAGGGCCAAGATCATAGAGATAGTCAAGGTCATCGAAACGCTTGTTGAGTTCTTCACTCAAGGGAATGGTGGAGGCGTTGGCCAAGCTACAAAATTCCAGCCCAGGGCAGCATATCGAGTCGGTTAAAGTGCCGATGTTGGCCGTGGCCAGGTTGTGTTCTTTAAGCTTTAACCAGAGAGGGTGTAATTGATCTTTGGCAACGTCGCTCAGAATGAGGTTTTGTCTGTGCGTGGATCGCAATAAACCAAAACTGAATTCATCAGCCAGGTCGGCAACAAAATTCATTTGCTCAGTTGTAATGTCTCCGGGCGGCGCGCTGGGTGCTTTTAGCGAAACAGTGACGGCTTTATAATTTTTATTTTTATGTTCGTCAGTATTGTGCTCAATCCAGTTTGCAAAATCAGAGTGGGCTTCCATCGCGCTCATAAAACTTGCAGAGTCGTGTTCAGTTATGTATGCAGGGAGAGGAAAGTGTGCTTTGGCAAGTTCAATTTGCTGATCATCAAGCTTAAGCTCTGAGTCTTTTATATGTTCCCATTCGGCTTCAACTTTTTGGCCGAACACGTCTACTCCCATACTTTTAACTAAAATTTTGATGCGAGCTTTATACATGTTGTCGCGTCTGCCGTATTGATTATAAACACGTAGAATCGCTTCAAGGTACGAAAGTAAATCGTATTGACTAAGAAAAGGTTTTATTGTTTTGCCTATGATTGGTGTACGGCCTAAGCCGCCGCCTACGAGCACCTCAAAGCCTGTTTCGCCTTTGGCATTTTTCTTTAAATAGAGGCCAATATCATGCAGTTGGGTGGCGGCCCGATCGTTTGTTGCGCCGCTTACAGCAATTTTGAATTTTCGAGGTAAATAGGCGAACTCAGGATGTAAAATAGACCAGCGACGAATGATTTCGCAATAAGGCCGAGGATCTTCGATCTCATCGGGAGCAATTCCCGCGAAATGGTCGCTGGTGGTATTACGGATACAGTTGCCACTGGTTTGAATCGCATGCATCTGCACTGAGGCAAGGCTTTCTTCTATATTCGGGATATCTTCAAGTTTGGGCCAATTAAATTGAATATTTTGCCGCGTCGTAAAATGTACATAGCCTTTGTCATATTGTTGCGCCAGTTGGGCAACTTTGCGCAGTTGAACGCTGGAAAATAGGCCGTATGGGACGGCAACACGCAACATAGGTGCCTGTTTTTGAATGTAAACGCCATTCATTAAACGTAAGGTACGGTAGGCATCATCAGCCAATGTACCGTTTAAGAACCGGTTTGTTTGGTCGCGAAATTGCGCGACACGCTCATCGAGGAGCTGTTGATCTTGATCGTCGTATTTGTACATTATATTTTCCTACACTAAATTCCTTGGATTTGAATCTAGTTCAAAGCATTAGAACTCCCCATTGTAACGGATTTACATTGTTTTTTCTCCCTGCTTTACCTATCTCTATTTTTTCGGCGATGAGAGTGATAGTCGGGTTTGAAAACGGCTGGGCTGCTCTTCCCGTTTCGTGAGAAGCTCGGTATTATGGTATTTTAAGTCTCAAAAGACAGGCTTGGCTGTATAGCAGTAGCAGGAGAGGGTTGATGCGAGCAATATTATTAGGTGTGTTGTGTAGTGTAGGTTTAATGCTTGGTGGTTGTTCGTTGAATAGTAAGATATCTGATAACCATCCTTTATTAACAGAATCAAGCAGCGGTGCAGCCAAAGTTTATTTTATCCGTAGACAAACTGAACGGCGTATGGGCATATCGGACAATGCGCTTATTGTGGATTTCAATGACAAGCAAGTATTATCTCTGGAAAAAGGAGAATATGTTGCTCTGAACCTGGTGCCTCGTGACTATAAAATCACGCTAAAAAATCAGACTGAGGTGGGTCCTCACTGGTATGTGAAATGGATGTCTAAAAAGTATAAATTCAATTTTAAAGCGGATAAAATCTATTATATTGAAATAAAATCTATTGATGGCGAGTTTCGAGGTGTTTTTTTTACCGCTAAAAATATGCCTTTTTATGAGGCAAAGCAACTGGCGCAACTGCAAAATTTAAGAGCAGCAGGAACGTTGGCAAAACAATCACCGTTATAAAAAATCCTGTTTTGTCCTGTGTTGAATAGCATCAGGACTGCGTAAGCTGAATGTCATGAGGAATGGCTATTTCAATAGCTATTGGTAAGTGATCGGATACGGCATGGTTAATTACGTCGGCTGTATGCACTTCCAGATGAGGTGTCATTAAAATATAATCAAGTTTTTTTGTCGGTCGCCAGCTGGGATAGGTCGCATCGCGGGAAAGTGGTGGGCTGAGTTGAGTAAGGGAAAGGAGCAGATCAATTTCTTCGCTGTGTGGCTGACAGTTTAAGTCTCCCATAAGAACAACATGAGGGTGTTCGTTGACGATTTCTGCGATATAACGTAGTTGCATCATGCGCGCACGTTTGCTGAGAGCCAGATGAACTAATAACAAAACTAAAGTTTTATCTTTTTCCCCGAACCGAACTAGCATTGCACCACGTCCAGGAATGAATCCAGGGAGTTTATATTCTTTGATTTCCATGGGCCGAAGATGACTTAACAAGCCGTTGCTGGCCTTGGCAATTTTCCCCAAATTGCGATTGGTCTGATAGTGCCAAAAAGGAAACTGGCCTTTGGCGGCCAAGTACTCAACCTGATTTACAAATTGACTGCGGATGCTGCCAGCATCGACTTCTTGCAAAGCAACGATATCATAATTGCGGGTTAAGCTAGAAATTCGGTCAAGATTGGAAAAGCTTTGTTGGTGAGGTAAAACATGCTTCCAGCACGCAGTGACGTAATGTCTCAAGCGAGAGGAAGCGATGGCAACTTGAATGTTGTAGCTGAGTAATCGTAGCCGGGTTTTCTCCAATGGCTTGTTTGATGCGATATTACTCATGGCTTAGGAACGTGTCCGAAATTACCGGGATAACTGCCATCCCGGTTTGCGTTCTTCCTTGAACGTTCTGCTATCAAAAAATACTCGCTCTAGCTTCGGTTTTCGTTTTCTTTATTGGCAAGAAAATCCGTAATCTTCAACATTTCAGAAAAACCACATTTGCAAATATTGCCATCAACACGATATTTTCCATTAATGACGATGCCGGGGGTGCCCGTTAAGCCGTAGCGTCGTCCCATTTCTCTAGATTGACGGACTTTGGCTTCTACACCAAACGAGCGAAATGCTTTGTTAAATAATTTTTTATCTACTCCGTTTTCTTCGAAGAATTCAGCAAGTGCTGCTTGCGTATTTAATTTTCTTTTATGGGCATGGATTGCAGTGAATAGTGGGAGGTGGATGTCTTCTACAACATCAAGCGCCTCAGCGACATAGAATGCACGAGAGTGTATTGCCCAGTCGGGTCGGAAGATTGCGGGTAATCGCACATATTCAATGTAGTCGGCTTTTGACTCTAGCCATCTTTCTATGTGAGGCTCAAAACGGTGACAGTGAGGACAGCCGTACCAAAAGAGACCAACAATTTCTATTTTTTCCTTGCTCGAAGTGGGTTGTTCTGGAATGATAACTTGGTAGGAAACGCCTTCTTGATATTCATCGGTGAGTAAATCCGCCTTTGCCGAAAAGCTTATTACAGATACAATCAATATAAAAAGTGGAAGTATCGTGAGTTTTATTTGTTTCATATTGTAGTCTCGTGTTTTCTTATAACGGAGCTATGTTAGGCTAGCATTTCTCTAGTTCGTTCCAGATTCTTTAAGATAGATTAACTCAAATACTATTGATACAACATAAATTTTTAAATAAATCTTATATTTAGTGTGACATAAAAAATGAACAAACCGTATAACTATAACAAAGCAGAATTTTTAAATGGTATCGCTCGCTTGAGTCAGCTTCCTGAGGATGTGGGTTATGAAGTTGCATTTGCAGGGCGTTCTAACGTGGGCAAATCAAGCGCTTTAAATGCGATAACAAATCGTCGGGCTTTAGCCCGAACCAGCAAGACACCGGGACGGACGCAGCAGATTAATTTATTTACCCTGGATGTGGAACGTCGTTTGGCTGATTTGCCGGGTTATGGGTTTGCTAAAGTGCCTAATTCAGTAAAAAAACAATGGTATGCTTTGCTGGAAACCTATTTGCAAACGCGTGCTTCATTGCGCGGCATTATTGTTTTTATGGATGTGCGTCGACCCTTCATGGAGTTCGATGTGCGTATGTTGGATTGGTGTACTGAATCGGGCGTGCCGACCTATATTGTCCTAACAAAATCAGATAAATTAAAACGTGGACCGGCCTTAGCCATGGTCAATACAGTCAAAAAACGCGTGATTGAAGAATATGGTGTTATTACTCCACGAAATGGCGGGTTGCCTGAGGCGATTAAAGTACAGTTATTTTCTTCATTGAAAAAAGAGGGTGTAGCAGAAGTCCATGCACAACTGGATTATTGGTTATCCATTCAGAATATAAAATAGTCTTAAAAAAAGTAACTGCTCAGCGTGTTTATATTTTGCTTCAGATTAAGGCGTTTTCGCACGGAGAGAGGGCGCATATAGAAATATGCAACCGATTGAGTACGAAAGCAACGCAGATATGGAGTAAAAGCTGAGTTTTTATGAAAAAAGAAAGCTCCGGCGGTTAGAGGGGGGCCGGAGCTTGGCATGATCCAGCTCATTGGGGTGCTGGATCTGCAATTACCCGCTCAGGGAGGGAGAGCGGGAGAGGCAATATATGCGCTCTACATACTCAGAGCAACGCTTTCAAAAAAAGTTCACACAGATTGAAAATATTTTATAGCCCAGGAAAAGTTTTTGGCTCAATGAGCCTCATCCCAGTTTTTTCCTGTGCCAATATCAACCACTAATGGCACGCTAAGTTCTGCAGCACCGCTCATGCAATTCCTGATTTGTTCGCGAGCGTGCTCTATTTCAGAGTCGTGAACTTCAAAGACAAGCTCGTCGTGCACTTGCATAACCATACGAACCTTTAGGTTTTCCCCGTCTAACCATTTTTGGGTTTTGATCATCGCCAACTTGATAATGTCTGCCGCTGTGCCTTGCATGGGTGCGTTAATGGCCGCTCGTTCCGCATATTGTCGCCGTTGTGCTTGACGTGCTTTTATATCAGGCAAGTAAAGACGTCGACCGAGCAAGGTTTCTACATAACCTTGTTCGCGAGCCGTTTCTTTCATCTTCTCCATGAAAGTCTCTACGGCGGGGTAACGTTGAAAGTAACGATCCATATATTCTTGCGCCGCTTTGCGATTGATCCCCAGCTGTTTGCCTAAGCCAAATGCGGACATTCCATAAATGAGGCCGAAATTGATTGCTTTTGCACTGCGACGCTGTTCATTGCTTACACTGTCAGGAGTCAGGTTGAAAATTTCGGCTGCAGTGGCTTTATGAATATCATGACCATTTTGAAAAGCGTCTAACAAGCTTGGGTCTTGTGACAGATGAGCCATGATACGCAGTTCGATTTGGGAGTAATCGGCTGCGACAATGCGATAATTTGGAGGAGCAATAAACGCTTGACGAATGCGTCGCCCTTCTTTTGTGCGTATCGGGATGTTTTGTAAATTAGGATCGCTGGAAGACAAACGCCCCGTTGTTGCTACCGCCTGGTGATACGAGGTGTGGATACGTTGTGTTTTGGGGTTGATCAATTGTGGTAATTTTTCAGTGTACGTAGATCGTAATTTACTTAAGGAGCGATATTCCAGAATGAGTTTGGGCAACGGGAAATCCAGAGCCAGTTCTTGCAGTACGTTTTCTGCCGTTGAGGGTTGGCCTTTTGGTGTTTTCTGCAATACGGGCAGCTTGAGCTTGTCATAAAAAATAGCTTGAATTTGCTTGGGTGATCCCAGATTAAAGGGTTCACCTGCTTGTTCGTGTGCTTGTTGTTCAAGTTGTTGTATCGCGATAGCTAGTTCTTCGCTTTGCTGGGCGAGCATTTCGGTATCAATTAAAACACCATAGTATTCCATAGTACTTAGAATACTGACCAATGGCATTTCAATATTTTCAAAAAGTTGTTGTAGCCTGGGAATGTTAAGCAATTGAGGCCAGAGTTTTTCATGCAGTTGTAAGGTAATGTCGGCGTCTTCGGCGGCATAGGGCGCAGCCTCTTCAATGTGAACCTGGTTAAATGGAATTTGTTTGACGCCCTTGCCGGCAACGTCTTCATAGTGAATGGTTTCTATGTTGAGGTACTTTTTAGCCAGCGCATCCATATTGTGCCGTGTTGCTACGCTGTTCAATACGTAGGATTCAAGCATACTGTCGAAACGAATGCCTTGTAGAGTAATGCCGTAATTTTTTAGAACGTTCATGTCGTATTTAAGGTTTTGGCCCACAATATATTTTTGTGGGTCTTCCAGCAAAGGTTTGAGTTGTGCCAGAACCTCATTTCTATCCAGTTGTGTCGGGGCATCTGGGTAATCATGAGTCAGAGGTACATAGGCCGCTTCTCCGCATGAAGTTGCAAATGAAACACCAACAATTTCAGCCTTACAATAATTAAGGCTGGTCGTTTCAAGGTCAAAAGAAAACAGGTCAGCGGCGCTGAGTTGTTTGAGCCATTTAGCAAGCTGAGTATCAGTAAGTATGGTTTCGTAGTGCTTGCTTGTTTTTCCAGAGTCGTGGTTTTTCTCTTCGTTCGGGGCGTTGCTATCCAGATTTTTGAGCCATGTTTTGAATTCGAGTTCTTGATACCACTGTTGTAATATTTCAGGTTGTTGTGGTTGGCGAATAAAATTTTGAAGATTTAGGGGTATTGCGAGGTCTAAACGAATGGTTGCCAAGTCTTTTGAGAGCGGTAGTTGGTTGAGATGTTCGCGGAGGCTGTCACCCACTTTACCTTTAATTTCATCGGCGCGTGTGACCAGGGTGTCGATGTTCTTGTAGGTGGCCAGCCATTTGGCTGCTGTTTTGGGGCCCACTTTCGGGATGCCGGGAATGTTATCTGAAGTGTCGCCAATAAGCGCCAGGTAGTCAATAATTTGCTCAGGTTGAACGCCAAATTTACTTTTGACGCTTTCAGGTGTCAATAAGGTGTTATTCATGGTATTAATCAGCGTGACATCTTCGTTGACCAGCTGCGCCAGATCCTTATCACCCGTTGAAATCAGGGTGCGCAAACCTTGGTCTGATGCCATGCGGGCAAGGGTGCCAATGACATCATCCGCTTCAACGCCTTGCTCAATCACCAGCGGCAGGCCTAGTGCTGCAATAATCGAGTGCAGAGGTCGAATCTGGCTGCGTAAGTCGTCGGGCATCGGTGGTCGGTTTGCTTTATAGGCCGTGTACATTTCGTGGCGAAATGTTTTGCCAGGTGCGTCGAAAACGACAACAATATACTGGGGTGGATAGTCCAATATTAAGCGATTCAGCATTTTGAGCACGCCATAAATCGCGCCAGTAGGCTGCCCAGTTTGCGTGTTCAGTGGCGGTAGCCCATGAAAAGCCCGATAAAGATAAGATGAGCCGTCGATAAGCAAGAGTAAATCTTTGTTGTTGTGCATTATATTTTAATTTATGTGGTCGATAATGTTGTGTGGTGGTTATGATGAGTATATCTTAAGGCCGCTGTTTCTCTACATATTTTAGGTAGGACTTATGGATAAAGAAGAAAAAAGTGTTCGTCCCTCTATGGTTCCAGTTAATGATTCCATGTTGACGCGTGAGTCATGGAAGATATTTCAAATCATGGCCGAGTTTGTTGAAGGTTTTGAGCAGCTCGCACAAATCAAACCTTCGGTGAGCATTTTTGGCTCGGCACGAACTCATGAGGATCACCCTAATTACATTTTGGCCGAAGAAATTGGTTTAATGTTGTCAGATGCCGGTTTTAGTGTTGTGAGTGGGGGTGGGGGTGGCATTATGGAAGCGGCAAATAAAGGTGCTTATCGAGGGAAGTCGCCCAGCATTGGCCTCAATATCATGTTGCCAATGGAACAGTCAGGTAATGCCTATCAAGATATTTCTTTAAACTTTCGTCACTTTTTTTCGCGCAAAGTTATGTTTGTAAAGTATGCGTCCGCCTATGTTGTCTTGCCGGGTGGGTTTGGCACCTTGGATGAGTTGGCTGAAATATTGACGTTGGTGCAGACCGGTAAAACTCGAAAAATACCGATAGTATTGATAAATAAAGAATTTTGGAGTGGTTTGTTGAGTTGGTTTAAACATACGTTGGTGGCGGAAGGGGTGATAGCTGAAGCGGATCAGGATTTATTTGTGGTTGTAGATACCGCCCAGGAGGTCGTTGATCATATCTTTCTGCATTATGATAGTCGCGGGTTTGAGCCTTCGGAAGAAGAACGTGAACGATTATTGAGTCTGTAATCTAGGAGCCTGTCCGAGAACAGGTTGACCTACTGCGAACAATCCATTTCGGCTAGTTTTTCCGATTATTTTCGTTGAATAGACCCATTATTCGCCTCAAATGATCGAAAAACCTAGCTCGAAATGGCTTGCTCTCGCTGCGATCACTATTCTCGGATAGGCTCCTAGAAAATTCAGTCTCAACTGATTTTTCTAGGTTTAAACTTGAGTGCATACCTTATTTCTTACTGCAGACCCTCGCACTTCCGTCGTTTCGGTTTATACTCATAGTGGTGTAAATCAAAACTTCGGGCAATCGTGATGAAAAAATATATTTTTTGCGTATCTAAGGTTTGTATTATTGCTGTTTGTGTCTTTTTAGCGACACTTTCAGTCGCTGAAGAAAATCAAAGTTTGGAGCCGGAAGTAACGATTATCGATGATGGGGGGCATACGATAGAAGAGTATCGTTTGAATGGCAGATTATACATGATCAAAGTGATCCCTGCTGTTGGCCCCCATTATTTTTTGGTCGATAACGACGGTGATGGTGAGCTTGAAACTCAAAGACATCTGGACGATGGTGAAATGGTTGTGCCGCGTTGGACTTTGCTGGAATGGTAAACTAAAATGCCCCGCGTTACTGTTGGCTTAATAAGTGCATATGCGAGAGGGTTGAGACAGTTTTAAGCCTTTTTTGTAGGTGGTATATATAGTTTGATTTTTTAGTTGTTGTTTGCTGATTTGAGGTGAACGCCACAGATTTTATTTTGGTTTTTAGTGGAGGCGGGTTGGAAAAAATAGCATTGTTTTTAGGTCAGATTAGTCAGCCAACCTATATGGAGAAAGCGGCGAGGCTGGCTAGTTTGGGTCTCTTTCTGGCTGTCATGTTTTACTTATCTAAGTTGGTGTGGTTCATGGTGCCGGAGCCTGAGCACTTACCTTATACCCCCTTGTCGGTCACGCATGTTTCCTCTGCAGAGAGAGATTCCCAAGTGGCGAGTATCGATGTTGCTGCACTGAATTTGTTTGGTCAGCCGGGCGTTGTAAAGCGGACGCCACAAGCGCAGCCAGAAAAAATAATGGACACCAATTTGAAGTTAACCTTAAGAGGTATTCTAGCGTCTGATGATGCGACGATTGCACGAGCGATTATTGCTGATGATCGTTCGCGAAAAGAAAACCTTTATAGAATTGGTGGCAAAATTTCGGGTGGTGCTGAACTAAAAGAAGTGAATGTTGATCATATTGTGCTGTCTCGTAATGGTCGTTTGGAAATATTGCGCTTACCTAAGAGTAAGATATCCGGAGGCTCGTCCTTGGTAAAGCAGCCGCGACAAAGCAGCTCTGCCTCGGCAAACCGAAATCGCAGGCTTGATTCTAATGCTTCTTTACGAGAAGTTCGCGATTCCTTAATGAAGGATCCACAGAGCCTGGCCACCTTAATGACCGCAGAGCCGCAAGTAGACGCTGATGGAAAAGTAACCGGGTTTAAATTGGGTAGAGGGCAAGACGCAAGAATGTTGCGCCGCTTTGGTTTGCGTCGGGGAGATATTGTTACCTCGGTGAACGGTGTAAAGCTTGACGGAATGAATAAATTGCCGGAGTTAATGAAGGTTTTACCCAGCGCTCAAGAGCTGTCCATTGAATATACGCGTCGCGGACAATCACGCTCGGTTGTATTAAATATGGACGGATAAGCTTTCAAAACAGTAACTCATCAAAGCATTATTCATAAAATGGCGCAGTTTGAAAAAATTAAAGAAAAGGATCATTGCTCAGTGAAAAAATCAGTAAGTCCGCGCGAGGTAAAACGAAGTGTGGGTCGCAGTAAGCGTGTTCTCATGCTTGGTGTATTCGCTTGGTGCCTTGGGTTCTCTACCGCATTTGCTCAGTCGGTAACCTTTAATTTGAAGGATGCGGACATTACAACGGTTATTGCCACGATTGCAGACATCACCGGTAAGAATTTTATCATTGATCCTCGAGTTAAAGGAAAAGCGACGGTAATTTCTTCTCGCCCCATGACGAAAGACGAAGCTTACGAAGTTTTTTTATCGCTGCTTGAGGTTCATGGTTATGCTACGGTTGATGATGGCCGCACCATTAAGATACTGCCCGATGTTAATGCCAAACAATCTGCTACACGGGTAGCCACAGCGAGACGCCCAGGTAGCGGTGACGAAATGGTCACGCGGGTTATTGATATTGAATTTGTAACGGCCGCGCAGTTGGTGCCCATACTCCGGCCGCTTGTTCCTCAGCAAGGCCATCTTGTGGCCTACGCCCCTAGTAATGTATTGATTATTTCAGATCGTGCTTCGAATATTAAACGGCTACTGCGAATCATTAAACAGGTGGATCGTGCGAGTGTTGATAATGAAGTAGAAGTTGTGACTCTGGAATATGCGTCTGCAGCTGAAGTGGTGCGTATTTTAAACACGTTATCGCAACAAGAAAATAAAAGAAGTGCAGCTAAAGCGGGCAGAGGTTCTCAGGTCATGATTGCCGACGAACGAACGAACAGTATCTTGTTGGGCGGGGATCGCAATAATCGTATTCGTGCCAGAGCCATGATTGCGCATTTGGATACCCCCATGGAAACAGAAGGGAATACTCACGTTATTTATCTGAAGTATGCCAAAGCCGTTGACCTTGTGCCGGTATTGACTGGTGTAGCGCAAACAGTAGAAGAAGGGAAAAAAGCTTTAAAAGGAAAAGTTGCAACGCAGGCAGGAAATAGCCTGAATATTCAGGCTGAAGAAAACTCGAATGCTTTGGTTATTACCGCGCCACCTGATGTGTTTCGCTCCCTTCGAACTGTAATTCGGCAGCTGGATATTCGTCGTGCCCAGGTTTCTGTTGAAGCAATTATTGCTGAAGTCAATGCGCGACGTGCTTCAGAGCTGGGCGTACAATGGCTGTTCGGCGGTGGCTCAGGGACTGTGCCAGCAGGCGCAGTTAATTTCACTTCGGGTACAAGTATTGCTGATTTAGGCAGTGCCGTATTCTCCTTGGCAAAAAGTGGCAGTGATGCCATATCGGCACCGATACCGTTTGGTGGGGGGTTAACTCTTGGTGCGGGCAGGTTTAATAAGGGTAGTTTTAATTTTGGTGCTTTGCTGCGTGCTTTGGAAGGTGACGGCGCGGTTAATGTGCTGTCCACACCGAACCTGGTTACCCTGGATAATGTTGAAGCAGAAATCAAAGTGGGTCAGGTTGTACCATTTGTTACGGGTTCCTATACCGCCCCTGGCGGAGGAGGAAGCACGCCAACCAACCCCTTTCAGACTATTGATCGTGAAGACGTGGGTATTACGCTCAAAGTCACCCCGCAGATCAATGAAGGAAATGCCGTCAAGCTGGATATTGAACAGACGGTGAGCAGTGTTGAACCCGCAGCTATTGCAGCAGGAACGATCACCAGCAATCGCTCGATAAAAACGAGTGTGTTGGTGGATGATGGTCAAACTATCGTGCTGGGTGGTTTGATTTCAGAAGATGTGAGTGAAAGTGTACAAAGAGTACCGTTGCTGGGTAGTTTGCCGCTGATAGGTGCGTTGTTTCGCACCAAAACAAGCAATGTGAACAAAGAGAATTTAATGATTTTTATCCGACCCACTATCCTCAGAGATGCTGCCGTTACAACACACCTCACGAACAGTAAATATAATTTTATGCGCGCCAAACAGTTAGAAGTACAACGTGAAGGTAGCACACCATTAGACCTTGATTATGTGCCTTTGCTTCCTGAGCGTCATTCGTTGCCGTTTATACCGAAGGCGAACGAGGATGTCTCTGGTAATGAGTAGTGACCAGAAATATACCGAGCCCCTTTCGTCAGAGCCTGTTGCGGATTTCGATGTGGCGGAAGTGAAAACACTGCCTTTTGCTTATGCAAAAAAACAGGGTGTTTTGCTTGCCGAAGTAAATAATGATCATGCCAAATGTGTTTGTCGCGAGGATGTTCAACCGACGACTCTGGCAGAAGTGCGGCGTTTTGTCGGCATGCCTCTTAATGTAGAATTCCTCGACAGTGACAAGTTTGATGCGGTGATGCAAGCCTCGTATGAAGGCAGTGCCGCACAAAATATGAATATGATGGATGACTTTGGCGATGAAGATGATTTGTCTGCGGTGGCTAAAGAGTTGCACGAACCAGAAGACTTACTCGAAAGTAATGATGATGCGCCCATAATTCGATTAATTAATGCGTTGTTAACGGAGGCGATAAAAATTAACGCTTCCGATATTCATATTGAACCTTATGAAAGCAGATTATCCGTACGTTTTCGAGTTGATGGTGTATTACAAGAAATTCTGACACAAAAAAAGATGCTGGCGCCGTTGGTGGTTTCCCGTATCAAGGTTATGGCGAAACTCGACATTGCTGAGAAACGCTTGCCCCAGGACGGACGTATTTCTTTGCGTATTGCAGGAAGAGCTGTGGATGTGCGGGTTTCTACGCTACCATCAGGCCACGGTGAGCGCGTAGTTATGCGTTTGCTCGATAAGCAAGCAGGTAGATTGAACCTGGAACATCTCGGCATGGAAAGTAAATCCCTGTCTTTGATGTCTCAAACGATCAACAAACCTCATGGAATTATTCTGGTAACCGGCCCAACCGGTTCGGGTAAAACGACGACGTTGTATGCGGTATTAACTCAGCTTAACAACAAGTCTCGCAATATTTTGACTGTAGAAGATCCTATTGAGTATTTCCTGGAAGGTATTGGCCAGACCAATGTCAATACTCGTGTGGATATGACCTTTGCTCGAGGGCTAAGAGCCATTCTTCGTCAAGATCCAGACGTTGTTATGATTGGTGAAATTCGAGATATTGAAACGGCAGATATCGCTGTTCAGGCGAGTTTAACCGGCCACCTGGTTTTATCTACCTTGCATACGAATACCGCAGTGGGTGCGGTGACACGCCTGCGAGATATGGGCGTAGAACCATTTCTCCTGTCCTCCAGTTTAATCGGCGTTGTTGCTCAGCGATTAATCAGATTGTTATGCAATGAGTGTAAAGAGCCCTTTCAAATGAACAGCGTTGATTGTGACGCATTTAAGCTGTCAACAGAAAATCCTCCCACCGTTTATAAACCGGCGGGGTGTGAAATGTGTAATCATACAGGCTATGCAGGACGTACTGGGATATATGAAATCGTAGTCGTGGATGAGACATTCCGAGGCCTGATTCATGATGGTGCCAGTGAGCATGAGATGGAAAATTATGCGCGCACGATGACCTCAGGGATTCGTCAGGATGGGTTACGTCGTATTCTGGCGGGCGAAACTTCGTTAGAAGAAGTGTTCCGCGTCACTCGCGAAGATTAAGGGTACAGATCAGATATGGGCGCCTTTGAATATACAGCATTGGATGCGCGGGGAAAGCAACGCAAAGGTGTTTTAGAAGGCGATACCCCCAGGCAAATCAGGCAGCAATTACGAGATAAAGGGTATAGCCCGCTTAATGTTGAAGCGGTGCGGCAAAAAGAAGCGAAACGAAGCAAGCAAAAATTCTCTTTTCAACGAGCTGTCAGTGCGGGAGATTTAGCACTATTGACTCGGCAGTTTGCCACGTTAGTACGTTCAGGAACACCCATAGATGAATCACTAAAGGCCGTCTCGGAACAAACAGAAAAAGCTCGATTAAGCAGCATGATGCTGGGGGTTCGTGCGCGGGTACTGGAAGGGAAAACCTTAGCCTCGGCAATGGATGATTATCCGCATGTTTTTCCGGACTTGTTTCGTGCGACGGTTTCAGCCGGAGAACAGTCCAGTCATCTGGATGTCATATTAGAGCGACTCGCAGATTATACAGAAAGTCGCCAGATATTGGCACAAAAAACCATGACGGCGCTGATCTATCCGGCATTTTTAGTGTTTGCTGCGCTCGGCATCGTGATCGTGCTTTTGGCTTATGTCGTACCCAAAGTGATCACCGTCTTTGATAACCTGGGGCAAGAACTGCCTCTGCTTACGCAGTTATTGATTGCCTTGAGTGCCTGGATTCGCGAGTATGGCATCTTTGCAGGTGTCGGTATAATAATTATTATTGCTGTTTTTCGCTGGATGCTGAGAGGTGACAAAGTAAAGTATCAATATCATCGTGCATTACTGAAGTTGCCAATAATAGGTCGTATGATCCGCAGTCTCAATTCAGCACGTTTTGCACGAACCTTCAGTATAGTAACAGCCAGTGGTGTGCCCGTATTGGAAGGCTTGTATATTTCTGCCAAAGTACTGACGTGTTTACCCATGAAAAAAGCAGTTGATGACGCGGCCGCCATGGTGAGAGAAGGAGCGGGTATTTCAAAGTCTTTGGCAACGAGCCGCTACTTTCCGCCGATGACCATACATTTGATTGCCAGTGGTGAGGCCAGTGGTGATCTTGATGGTATGCTGGAGCGAGCAGCAGAAAGCCAGGAGCGCGAAGTAGAAACCATGATTTCGGCAGTGTTGGGAATTTTTGAGCCTGTTTTATTACTGGCAATGGGTGGCGTGGTTTTATTGATCGTCTTAGCAATATTGTTACCTATTTTTGAAATGAACCAATTGGTGGGATAGTTTTGATTTGTAGCTACTCCAGATAGAGCTGAGCAGCCACCTTGTTTCTAGGTTCAATTTGATAATTTTTCTAGGTTTAAGGATTAAGTACACAATGAAAGGGACAACCGTTATGAACCAGACATCTAGGCAAAAAGGATTTACTTTAATCGAAGTCATGATCGTCGTCGTGATTTTGGGAATTTTAGCGGCGGTGGTTATTCCTCAGGTAATGGATCGACCTGATCAGGCAAATATTACCAAAGCCAAACAGGATATTCGCACACTGGAAGGCGCGCTGAAATTATATCGCCTTGATAATCATAAATACCCCGCTACAGATGCTGGTCTGGAAGCCTTGATATCAAAACCCAGTGGTGCAGCGGCGTGGAAGGAAGGGGGCTATATTGAACGACTACCCAAAGACCCTTGGGGTCAAAACTATCTGTATTTGAATCCCGGTGTAAACGGTACGATTGATGTTTTTAGCCTGGGTGCGGATGGCACACAAGGTGGCGAAGGACGCAATGGAGATATAGGTAACTGGAATCTTGCAGGTTAGTTTTGTCTCGGTTGAATCCTCATCTTTCGCGGCCTGCCTACGCTCGCTTACTTAAAGCTGGGGTGAATAAAAAATCATTTGGTTTTACGTTGCTGGAAATGCTGATAGTGGTTTTTATTATCGGCATTATTTTAAGCATGGCGACCTTGTCAACGGGGCCGCAACAATACCGGCTTTTAAAAGAAGAAGCTCAGCGTATTACGACCTTGATGTCACTGGCTCGACAAGAGTCTATCCTGGAGGCTCAGGAGCTCGCATTCGCACTCAATGACAAGACGTATCAGTTTCAGGTGTTTGATGGTAAAACCTGGTTGTCGTTGGCGGACGATGAGGTTTTGCGAGAAAGACAACTGCCAAGCAATATGGTGCTGGAAGTTAACTTGTATGGCGAGACCATTACCTTTACGAGCGACAATTCTGAAACAGATGATGGCGATACAGAGAGCGAAGAAGAGGAAGACGAAAACAGAATACGAATCCTTTTTCTTTCCAGTGGTGAAGTAACTCCATTTGAATTATTTTTAAGATATGACGACCAAGATCAGGGTTTGCTTGTTAAAGGTGACATGATGGGCAATTTCACGATCATTGAGGAGGATGAGTTGTGACCCCCTCCAGGCTAATTGTAGCTACTCAGCGTGTTTATATTTTGTTTCAGATCAAGGCGTTTTCGCACGGAAAGAGGGCACATATAGAAATATGTAACCGATTGAGTACGAAAACAACGCAGATATGGAACAAAAGATGAGTGCGCTAATATTAAATAAAGTAACTGCTCAGCGTGTTTATATTTTGTTTCAGATCAAGGCGTTTTCGCACGGAAAGAGGGCACATATAGAAATATGTAACCGATTGAGTACGAAAACAACGCAGATATGGAACAAAAGATGAATGCGCTAATATTAAATAAAGTAACTGCTCAGCGTGTTTATATTTTGTTTCAGATCAAGGCGTTTTCGCACGGAAAGAGGGCGCATATAGAAATATGTAACCGATTGAGTACGAAAACAACGCAGATATGGAACAAAAGATGAATGCGCTGAGTAGTTACAAAGGGTTTACATTAATTGAAGTGCTGGTGGCTTTAGCCGTCGTTGCCATTTCCATGTCCGCGTTAATCTCAAGTTCAAGCACGAGTGCAAGTAATGCGGCTTACCTTCAAGATAAAACTTTGGCCCATTGGGTAGGCATGAATAAAGTTGTAGAATTACAACTTGACCCCGCGTGGCCTTCTGTCGGTGTCAAGAAAGGCAATTATGAATTTGCAAATCGGGACTGGCGATGGGAAGCCACTATTTCAGGTACGGACGACGAAAGTATCAGAAGACTGGATCTTAAGGTGTTTCGGCAAAATTCGAAAGAAGCTACCGCTATACTGTTGGCTTATTTAGGAAAACCATTTGGTTGATATCAGATGAAGACGCTACGACATCATGGTTTTACCCTTTTAGAGTTAATTGTCGCACTTGCTATTTTTAGCGTGGTGTCTATGTTGGCTTTTGGTGGTTTAGTAACGATTCAAGATAGTCGTGAACATATTACCCGGGTATCGACAGAGTTAGCCAAGTTGCAAATGGCGTTTACTATTTTGGAACGAGACATCACTCAAGTTGTGCCGCGTGGGATAAGAGGTGAATTTGGTGATCCAAAATCAGCATTGATTGGTGGTGGTCTGGGCGGGTCGGAAGGTGTTGAGTTTACGCGTACCGGTTTACGTAATCCTACAGGGCGGCCACGCAGTCATATGCAACGTGTAGGCTATACGGTCAAAGAGAATAACTTGGTGCGTTTAAGTTGGCTGGTATTGGACAGGGCGCAAGATACTGAAGCGGCCGAAATGATTTTGTTGGAAAATATTGAATCATTGAGTTTTCGATATTTAGATACCGCCAATCGCTGGGCGACTGAGTGGCCGCCGAATTTGACCGATTTATCGGAAGTCTCATTGCAAATACCTAAAGCGATTGAAGTCACATTAAAAATCGAGGGTTGGGGTACCTTGCTGCGCTTATTTAGAACCAGCGGCGAACGACCCCCTGTAACGGCAACGGAGGAAGGATCACCTTGATGGCATGTCGCAGCCCACGTAAGAGCAGAGGCGTCGCCCTGGTGACCGCGTTGTTGCTCACTGCTTTAGCCACGATCATGGCGGTGTCTTTGGTTTCCAATCAACATCTGGACATTCGGCGTACGGGTAATTTAATCGAAGCAAATCGAGCTTATTTATTTGCTTTGGGAATTGAAGAATGGGTGAAACAGGTTTTGATCCGAGATGATTTAGCGAAAGATGCTTTGGATGAGGACTGGGCCTTAGCTTTGCCACCGATCATGGTT